>Ga0163144_10023148_pt1 | contig 12276 bp, 4 predicted proteins | sample OliLak19BULKMAT1_FD_123175 | JGI IMG/M metagenome (GOLD analysis project Ga0163144, IMG submission 123175) | Freshwater microbial mat bacterial communities from Lake Vanda, McMurdo Dry Valleys, Antarctica - Oligotrophic Lake LV.19.BULKMAT1 | ecosystem: Environmental > Aquatic > Freshwater > Lake... | reverse complement strand
CGCCTGGAGCACTTGGCTGATGAGGTGCTCTAACGAATCCGCCTGGAAGGGCGCCCGCGCCGTCAGTAAATAATAGAGAATTCCGCCTAACGCGTAGACGTCGCTCGGCGGGCCCACCTTGCCACGCCTGGCACCGGCTTGTTCGGGGGGCATGAAATTGGGCGAGCCGAGCACCTGCCCGGTCATCGTGAGGCTCGACTCAGCATCGAGCTTTTTCGCCAGTCCGAAGTCGGTGACGCGGGGTTGGTCGTTGGAATCGATCAATACGTTCGAGGGCTTGAGATCACGATGCAGAATCCCGTGCTCATGTGCGTAATGGATGGCCTCGGCGATACACTCGACGTAGCGGGCCGCTTTATTGGCCGGCAGCGGTTGTTGACCCACGAGCTGCGCCAGGTTCTGCCCCGCCACGTAATCCATCGAGAAATAGTGCCGTCCCTCATGAACCCCCACGTCGTGGATCGCGACGATGTTCGGATGCTGCAGAATGGCGGCGGCGGCGGACTCAGTTCGAAAACGTTGCACGAATTCCTTCCCCGCCAGCGGCCCCGCCATGATCATCTTCACCGCGACGATGCGGTCGAGATTCCTTTGCCGGGCTTTGTAAACCACACCCATGCCGCCCCGTGCGATTTCCTCCAACAGTTCATAATCTCCGAATGATCCGAGTGGCAAATTCTCCGCATTTGGAACTGACGATTTCGGGTCGGCAGTGACGATGAGTGTCTTCTGTTGGAGTATCTGGCTTTCCGCGCGGCTCATGCCCAACGCGCCGTCGAGCGCGCACTGGACGCACAATCCCTTGGGCCAGTAGGCCGGCAATGCCGCACCGCATTCCGCGCAATGTTTTGTGTCGGGCACAGGTTCCATTTTATTTCGATCAACCACGAATGAACACCCATGAACCCGAATCACAGCAAGCCCACCGAGACGCCGTTGCCCGCGCGGTCTGTTGCATTCGTGTCAATTCGTGGTGTTCTTCGTCAGTTGATACAGGATAAAAAGCCGCCGAAAGTTCCGGGAGGAAAACTCTTTTGCTTCGATCACCCGCCGTGGCGGCCCAACAGCGCTCGGAAATGCCGCAGTTCTTCCTTGATTTCCTCGGGGCGCGAGACCGTTTGGGCGATTTCTTCCCGGAGCAACTCGCGGTGACGCTGCCGCATCCGTTGCACGGCGGACTTGACGGCCGCCTCGGTCATTTCGAAGTCCGCGCCGAGTTGCGCGTAGGACTCCCCGCCCGGCTCGTGCGGTTGATAGTTCTGCAACCGCTCGAACAGGGCTGCCTGGCCACGCGCCGCGTATTCCTCGCGCAGCCGGTCCAGCGCCGTTTGCATGACGGTCTGCGCCCACCGGCGTTCAAAGACTTGGTCCGGCGTCAGCTCATCGACCGGCTCGAATAGGTAACCCTCTTCGCCGGCAGTTGCGTTCAGAGAGATAATCACCTGCCCGCCGCCACGTTTCTGGGCCCCGGCGTTCCGCCGTTGTTCGGCCAGGAAGTGTTTGAGAAAGGTCAGAAGGAACGACCGGAACTTCCCGCGCTGGTCTTTCAAACGCCCCAGGAAATCCTTCTCCAGTAACCGCGCGAAAAACGACTGCGTCAGGTCCTGGGCCTCGGGTTGATCGTATCCTTCGCGCCTGATGTAGGCATACAGGGGCGGCCAGTAGGTTCGGCATAATCTCTCCAACGCTTCCGCTCCATAGGAGCCGTGCTCCTTCGCCGCCAGCACCACGCTCCAGTGCGTCGTGGCGAACCAGCCTCCGCCGCCGAGCTTACCGGGAGGCGAATCATGATCGGAAACTGCCATAAAGGAACCCCTTACCCGCTCGACAGTACTTAGGCAACGAAGAAATGCTTTCAGCCCATCGTGAGCACAATACCAGCCCGAGAGCCACAACGTCAGGGGAGACGTAATCCGTGGCGAAGAAAAACATGGCCAGGGCGATCAGCGCAAGCAGGAGATAAATTTGCCCCATGTCCCTAAGCCAATAATTCAATTTAACCGCGAATGGACGCGAATGGACGCCAATAAAGAAGGGTTATACCACGGCTTTCTGACACCTGGAAATCGGTCACGAAAAGGTGATCATGGTGGCTGCATCTCAATAGCTATTTTGCGGCTTTCTATTCGAGTCCATTGGCGGTTTGCTTCTTTTCCTTCTGCATGGACACGTGGACATGGCTAAGAGCTTGCTTTTTCGGCAGCATCGGGTTGTCTCATAATCGTGGGCTCTTTTCTTTCTCGTGCGGTGGTTTTTGCCAAGTCCGGGCTGTTCTGGCTCGTGCTCGCCCTTGTTTTGCCTCTTGGCGCGGCCGAACCTGTCGAGGCGGTAAAAGTTCTCTCAGTCGAAGGAACCGTGGAAATTTTAAAAGCCGGGACCTGGATTCCGGCCAAAGCCGGTCAAGTGTTGGAAACGGGCCATCATCTCAGAACCGGCCCGAAGAGCCGTGCTTTGGTGCTGGTTTCAAAACTCGACAGCGTCCGGTTGGGTGAGCTGGTCGAATACCAGCTGCGTGCGCCGGTGACACCCGGAGCCCCCCCCATTTTTGAATTGAAAGCAGGTTCCGCCTATTTTTTCGGACGCGAACGGCCCCGTGCATTGGGAATTCGGACCAAGGTGGTTTCCGGGGCAATTCGCGGAACGGAATTTCAAATCAGTGTTGAACCGGATGGTCGCACTCTGCTGACCATGATCGATGGTGAAGTGGAGCTGGAATCGGCCAAAGGTCAGGCCGTGGCCACACGCAACGATTCGGTGGAAATCAGCAGCACCGGGACCATGGTCAAAAGCCGTGTCATCAACGCGATGAATCTCGTCCAGTGGAGCCTCTATTATCCGGCAGTTCTTGATCCGGAAGAAATCGGTTTCAGCCCGGCGGAAAAAAGCCGGATCACTGTTTCGCTTGATCATTTGTATTCCGGAAATATTCCGGCTTCGCTCCAGTTTTATCCCACCAACCGCCAGCCCGGCTCACCTTCGGAAAGGATTTATTACGCGGGTTTGCTTTTATCGGTCGGTTTGGTGGAACAATGCGAAGCACAGCTTGCCGCCGCCGGTTCCGATGATGAAAAAACGAAACGATTGATCAAGGCTGTCCGGCAATTGATCGCGGCGGTCAAATTTCAAACCTCCGAGGATTCCACAAAACCTGAACTTGCTTCCGAATTTCTGGCGCAATCTTATTACCAGCAGTCGAGGGGAAACTTAAAAGAAGCGCTCCTTCTGGCCAGACAAGCGGTGGCCAAATCGCCCTCCTGGGGCGGCGCTTATGCCAGAGTGGCCGAACTTGAATTCAGTTTCGGAAACCGGGATCAGGCTTTGATCGCGTTGCAAAAAAGTCTCGGACTTGCTCCGCAATCTTCGAAGGCGCTCAGTTTAAAAGGATTTTTACAGGCGGCAGAAAACCGGACGGACGAAGCGATCAGCAGCTTTGATCAGGCCATCGGACTCGACAGCGCTTTCGGCGAGGCCTGGCTGGGACGCGGCCTTTGCAAAATCCGGCAGGGCGAAGGGGAGGAGGGCCGCTCCAATATTGAAACAGCCGCCGCACTTGAGCCGAATCGTGCGGTGATCCGGAGTTATCTTGGAAAGGCATTTGCCGAAATTCGCGACGATCCACGCGCCGTGCATGAGTTGGAACTGGCCAAAAGTTTCGATCCCGATGATCCGACCGGGCCGCTCTATCTCGCGTTGCTTTACCAACGTCAGAACCGTCTGAACGAGGGGATTCGTGAACTGGAAAACTCCCAAAAACTGGGAGGCAACCGTCGGGTTTACCGGTCCAGCCTCCTGCTAGATGCCGACAGCGCGGTCCGGGGCGTGAATCTGGCGAACCTTTATCGCGACGCCGGTCTCGAAGATGTGAGCGTGCGCGAGGCTTCACGGGCGGTGAACTTTGATTACGCCAACTATTCCACGCATCTCTTTCTGGCCAACAGTTACAATCAGCTTCGCGATCCGGGGCAGGTGAATGTCCGGTATGAAACGCCGTGGCTCAGCGAATACCTTCTGGCCAACTTGCTTTCGCCGGTCGGTGCCGGAACACTTTCTCAAACCGTCTCACAAATGGAGTATTCCAAAATGTTTGAAAGGGATGGAGTCGGCCTGGCGTCAATGACCGAATATCGCAGCCGGGGCGACTGGATGGAAGCTGGGGCGCAATATGGCAATTTCGGAAAAATCGCCTACAGCATCGACACAGTTTACCGGTCGCAAACCGGGACCAGGGCCAACAACGACCAGGAGCAGCGCACCCACTCGGCCCAGTTCAAAGCCCAATTGACCCCGGATGACACGCTTTATTTCCAGGCGGTTTTGTACGACGCCAACGGCGGTGATTTGGCGCAATATTTTAATCCGAACGATGCCCGCAAAAACCTCCGCATCCGCGAACGGCAGGAGCCGCTTTTGATGGCCGGATACCGCCATTCCTGGAGCCCGAATTCCCACACCTTGTTTCTGGCCGGAAGATTTATGGATGAACAGAGGGTCACCGACTCCTCGCAACCGTTGCTTCTGCTCGCTCGAAACAACGGTCAGGTGGTTGCCGCTCCGGTGACCGCACTTCCAACAGCCTCTTTGGATTACAGCAGCAGTCTGGAACTTTACTCGGCCGAGATTCAACAGATTTGGTCGGTGGAAAAACAGAGCGTGATCGTCGGGGCGCGGGCTCAAACCGGAACTTTTGATTCGGAAGCGGCCCTGGGACGATCCACAACGGCCACGCTGGGAAGCGTCAACTCCACAATTCCCATCGGCTTCTCGACGCCTCCGTTCAAGGGCGGGGGAGAAACCGAAATCGATCGTCTCGGGATTTATGGGTATTATTTCTGGAGGATTGTGGAACCGTTGCAGTTGAACGCCGGTTTGAGCTACGACTATCTCAACTATCCGGCCAACTTCCGTTCGCCACCGCTTTCCGCCCGGCAAGAATCTCGCGATCAAGTATCGCCCAAGGCCGGTTTCACTTGGACGCCGTTGCAAAACACCGCCGTTCGTTTTGCTTACACCCGCTCGCTGGGCGGCGTCAGTTTTGATCAGAGCGTCCGGCTTGAACCGGGTCAGGTCGCGGGATTTAACCAGGCTTTCCGTTCCCTGATCCCGGAGTCCGAGGGTGGTTCGATTTCCGGAGCAGCTTTTGAAACCTTCGGTCTGGCTCTCGACCAAAAATTTAAGGGGGGAACTTACCTCGGGATCGAAGCTGGATTGATGAAATCCGACGCCACGCGGTCCATCGGAACAATTGATCTGAATTTTCCTGGGTTTTTCAGTCCCTCAACCACCCGGCAGGAATTGGAATACGAGGAGCAGAATCTCAGCATCCACATCCATCAGCTTTTGGGGAACGAATGGTCGGTCGGCAGCCGTTATCAGGTGAGCCGTGCTTTGCTCGACCTGGTTTATCCTGAAATCCCAAGCTCGGTTTCCGACGGAAACCAGAGCCACAACAAGGCGGTGCTGCACCAGGCCGGGCTGTTTCTGAATTACAACCATCGCTCGGGCTTGTTTGCCCGGACTGAAGGATGGTGGTTTTCGCAAAGCAATTCGGGGTATTCGACCGGCCTACCGGGCGACGATTTTTTTCAGTTCAACATCTTTGGTGGTTACCGCTTTTTGCAACGACGTGCGGAATTGCAGATGGGCGTGCTCAACCTGGGTGGAAACGATTACCGGTTAAATCCGCTGAACCTTCACCATGAACTGCCCCGGGAGCGGACTTTCGTGGCCCGGTTGCAGTTTTCTTTTTAAATGAAACCTGGTTCAGACGCTAAAGTGCGGCCCTGGATTTCGCGGTTGTGGCTTGCTGCCGCCACCACGGCTTTCGGGCTTCTCCTGCTTTTCACGCCGGTGCGTGGCGGCCTGGAAAATCTGAGTTATGACCTCCCGTTTTGCCTGCGTCCGAACCGGGCGGTGACCCATGCCGTATTGGTGAATCTGGACGAAATATCGCATGGAAAACTTCAACAAAGGCCCGATGCGGCCTGGGATCGCGCGTTGCACGCGAAACTGGTGAATCGTTTGATGGAGGAAGGAGCGAAGGCCATTGTTTTTGACATCATTTTCAGCGGGACCGAAACCGATTCACCGGCAAGTACCGCGTTCGCAGAGGCGATTGCAAAAAGCAAACGGGTGATTCTGGCGGGCAATTATACGGAACGTGAAACTTCGCGCGGTGAATACATGCAGGAAATGCCATTCACCACGTCGGCCGCAGACTGGGGAAACGCCAATTTTGACAGCGACCCGGATTTTGGAATCCGGAAGTTTTTCCCCGATCTCGAAGGCCTGGATGCTTTGAATGGCCGGACCAATGTCGCATGGCTTCCAACCGCCGTGGCCCGGTTCTTGAGCGGACAGGAAGTTTTTTCTTCACAAGACTCTTCCAACCGCTGGTTCAATTTTTACGGCCCGCCTGGAACAATCCCGGCGATCAGTTATTACCAAGCTCTCAATCCTGGTGACAGCCCGCCCGGTTTTTACTCCAACAAAGTGGTTTTTGTCGGCGCCCTGCAATCCGCCGATTTTTCCGGCAAAGGCAAGGATGAGTTTCGCACACCTTACGCCAGGTTTGGCAAAGGATTTGCCTCCGGAGCAGAGATTCATGCCACGGCTACGCTCAACTTGTTGGAGAAAAAATGGCTGACCCGTCTGAATTTTAAGGTCGAGGTGTTGCTGGTGTTGCTGGTCGGGGCCGGCGCCAGCCTTGGTTTGATGCGATTACAACCTCTCAGAGCCACTTTGGCTGCGGTTGTGGCGTCGCTTTTGTTGATCAGCGTGGCCTGTTTTTCGGTCTGGACGGCGGGAGTTTGGTTTGCCTGGGTTGTGTTGTTTCTCCAGATCGGGGTGGCTTTGTTCGGTTCGGTGGTGGCGAATTCGCTGCGAATTTATGTCATGAACCGGGTTTTGGAACAGTCACTGGCCACAAGGCTCTCCCCACGGGTGATCAAAGAATTGATGAAGGATCCGAAACTGCGTGAGGTCGGTGGTTCCCAGCACGAAATCAGCATTCTTTTCAGCGACATCGCCAATTTTTCGCGCGTGAGCGAGATCATGAGTTCTGATGACCTTGTGAAGTTGTTGAACCGATATTTTGAGACCACCCTGGCCTGCATTCATGAAACCGAAGGCACCGTGGTGAACCTGATGGGTGATTCCATATTTGCCATCTGGAACGCGCCGCTTTACCAGCCGGATCACCGGGAGCGGGCCACCCGCGCCGCGATCCGGCTGCGAGAGCAGTTGCTGGAGTTTGGCGAAACAGAACGTGGGCTGCCTCTGCGCACCAGGGTGGGGTTGCATGCAGGGATTTCTTCCGTGGGAAACCTGGGAAGCAGCACCCGGTTTGATTACACCGCCATCGGCGAGAGCGTGAACCTGGCTTCGCGCCTGGAAGGGATGAACAAACATATCGGAACCAATCTGCTGGCTTCGCGTGAACTTCAGCGGGCGGTGGAGACCTTCGCCGTCTGGCGTCTGCTGGGGCATTTTCGGATGAAAGGATTCGGCCGGGCGGTGGAGATCCATGAGCTGGTCGGGCCGTTGGAGTGTGCGGAAAAAACCAAGGTCTGGCGCACTCTTTTTGACGACGCGATGCAGGATTTTAGAGCGCGGCGTTTTGAGGTCGCGGAATCGAAGTTTCGCGATGTCATCGAAAAACGGAGGCAGACGGGGAGCATCGACGCGCATTCCCGCGAACCTCAGGCCGATGATGGCCCGTCCCTGTTTTATCTTCGAAAGATTCAGGATTTCAAAACCCAGCCGCCTTCTTATGAATGGATTGGCGAGGTCGATTTGACTGAGAAATAGTTATGAAACTTCAACCGAGAGGCCCAATGGGCCGTCATCCCTTAGCCCAGCCCATCGGGCTGGGTGGAATTTTTCCGACTGTTCGAGGCCTGAATGGCCGCGATAGTTTCGCACCAAACTTTCAATTTACAGTTTCGCATCCTGGTTCATCTGGGCTTCGGCAACCGGTTGGGACGAATCTTTGGTTTGGCAATGAACCGTATCGCGCCCCGTTTGGGCGCAGGAACGCGATTTGCCAATTAACCCAGGGCGTTGCCCGTGGGCTGAGGGATTTCGGCCCTTTGGGCCTGAAACAATGCGCCATGGCGGCTCTGGTTTTGTTCGTCTGGATTGGCCTGTTGCCCACCACCAGTGGCGGGCAAATCCAGTGGACCAATACCACCGGCGGAAATTGGAGCAACCCATCCAATTGGAATCCTGGGAAAATCCCCGAGGCCGGCGACGACGTCTTCATCACTGTGAACGGAACTTACACGGTTGAAACCGATTCGCACATTTCCATTCGGAGCCTGACGTTGGGAGGAAGCAGCGGGGTGCAAACCCTTTCGCACAACGGCTATTCGTTGACCCTGCAAAACCCCGGCGTGGCCAATGGGAATTCCACCTTCGCCATGGCCGGAGGTTTGTTGAGCGGTCCGGGTGACATGACGTTTCAAGGAAAAGTGATCTGGAGCGGAGGCGGTTTTGAAGGTGACGGAACCGTCGTGTTTGCCGCAGGAAGCCAGGTCCAGATTCAAGGGGATAGCGACAAATACCTGAGCCAGAAAAATCTGAACAATTTCGGGACCATGACCTGGTCCGGCCAAGGCTCACTTTTTGGCGAAAAAGGATCGGTCTGGAGCAACCGGAGCGGTGCGCTTTTTGAGGTTTTAAATTCCAGGGATTTTTATTATCTGGGCAACGGCGCTTTCCCGACCTTCAACAACGCGGGAATATTGCGCAAAAAAACTGATGCAGGATCAACGCTTTTTACCATCCCCTTCAACAACAGCGGCACAGTGGAATTGCAGAGCGGGTCGTTGCGTTTTATCTCCGAAGGAAGTCATCCTGGTGCCTTCATCGGTTCGGTGGGAACAAGTTTTGAATTTGCGGGTGCGACGAATGATTTCTCAGGAACCTTGAACAGTGCCGGTACAACTCTGATTGAATCTGCAACCGTTCGTTTCCTGCCGGGTGCTAAAATTTTAGCTCCCGGACAGAACTTCCAAATTGTCGGGGAAGGTTCTGCCGGGTTCAACTCTGGTTCCGCTGTCCATTTTGCCAATCTTACCGTCGAAGGACTCCTCGAAGGAAATGACATCCTCAATGTCAGCGGCAATATGACCTGGCGACGTGGAGGAACTCTGAAAGGTCCCGGGGTGATCAATGCCAACGGACCTTTGAACATCAACACCACCGAAAGTTCGGTTCTGCTCGACGGACGAGTTCTGAACATTGCCGGGGGCGCGGTTTGGACCGGGAATTACAATGGTTTTTATCTGAACGAGGGTTCGGTCGTGAATAATCTGGCCGGCTCCACATTTTCAATGGAAGGCGGCGATTTTATTTCCCAACTAAACGTCGTTCCCGGAGTCTTTAACAATGCAGGTGTGCTTAGAAAGGTGAGCGGACCCGGAAAATTCATTATTTATCAACCATTGAACAGCAGCGGAACTGTCCAGGTTCAAAGCGGCGAACTGAGCCTTGCGGGTGGAGGGGTTTATACGGGCCCAATCTTGGGCGAACCGGGGGCCACACTGGAATTCGGTGGTGGTAGCAACGTGGTGAACGGGGTTTATCAAGTCGCGGGCACCACCCTCGTCACCAATTATTCCACGGTGGATTTTAAGTCCGGCGCACAAATACTGAACCTTGGCCAGAAGCTGGAGATCCACATTGGCAACGCGAACTTCCTCACCGGCGGCCAGATCACAGTTTCCAATTTCAGCATTCTTTATGGAACGCTCGGTGGAACCGATCCGTTAAAGATCAATGGCACGATGCACTGGCTCCGGAATTCATCTTTGATGGGCTCCGGGTTGCTGGATGCCCGAGGGCCGTTGACCATCAATCCCGAGGAGAGCGCGATTGTCCTGGATGGAAGGTCGCTCCACATCAACAACGGAGCCATCTGGATGGGAAGCACCAACGTCATCTATCTCGGTCAGGGGGCGGTGATCAGCAATCTGGCCGCATCGGTGTTTCTCATCCAGGGCGACAGCTCGATTCTCGATTACGGGGGTGAACCCGGAACCATTGGAAACGCCGGGGTTTTCCGCAAAACGGAAGGTTCGGGCGTAACAGAATTTTTTTCACAGTTTTCAAACAGCGGTTCGGTGGAATTGCTGAAAGGTTCCATGGTGTTTGGAGGCAATGGCAACAGTTCCGGATCGATCACCGGTGCTGCGGGAACACTTTTCAAGTTCCGCGGAAATACGATGAACATCACCGGTTCATTCCTGAATTCGGGCCACACGCTGATTGCTGAAGGGGGGCTCGCCAGTTTTAACGGCCTGACCATCCTGGCCGGGCTGGAGGTCAGCGGCGGTCTTCTTGGCGGAACAGGAAAAGTATCGGTGGCAGGGTCGGCGTCCTTGAAGAACTATGGGAACTTTGTCGGTGGCGGTTCGGTCGATTTAAACGCGCCTTTGAGCATCGACACCTCGATGCAGTCCGTCATTTTGGATGGAAAACGTTTGAACATCAAATCCGGGGCCACATGGTCCGGGACCAACGGGTTTTATGTCATCAACGGCGCGCAGATTCATAATTTTTCCAATTCAATTTTTACGATTGTCAGCGATGACAACCTTTACAGCTACGGCGAAATCGAGAGTTTGTTGGTGAACGACGGCCTTCTGGAAAAAGCCGGTGGCGCGGGGCAAACCGCGATCGGCACGGCGTTGATCAACAACGGAGAGATCAAGCTGAAAATCGGCGCACTGCTTCTTGCCGGTGACACAACTCTGAACGGCAGTGTGAATTCTGCTGCCGGGACAAAGTTTGAATTTGGCGGTGTGACCAACCACGTCAACGGGATTTTCGGTGTGCAGGGGGCGATGTCCGTGCGTTATGGAGTGAGCGTTGTTTTTCATCCCACAGCCACCGTTTCAAATATCGTCGAAACCGATGTCAGGGGCGTTCTGGTTTTTAACACCGGAGATTCTCAGACGTTTTCGAACCTTACACTTTCCGGCGGATTCCTGGGTGGAACGGACTCCATCCGGGTGAATGGTTCCATGAGCTGGCTGAGTTCGGGGACCGTGGCTGGCGCAGGAGCAATAAACCTGTTTGGAAAACTTCTGATCGATACCACGAACTACTCCGTGGTTTTGGATGAGAAAGTTCTGAATGTTTTCGCCGGAGCCACATGGGCGGGAAGTTCCAACGTCCTGTATCTGCGCAACGGCGCGGTGATCAGCAACGCCTCCGCTTCAGTGTTCACCATCATCGGGGACAGTTTTATGGGCCAGATCGGTGAGATTCCCGGTAAATTTTTCAATTCGGGAACTTTGCGAAAAACCGGTGGAACCGGTTCAACCGCCATCTATCAACCCTTTTTCAATTCTGGAACTGTGGATGTCCGGAGCGGGATTCTCGATTTTGGCACCGACGGGATTTTTACCGGAAACCTGGTTTCCGCCCCGGCCTCCAAAGTGACCTTCAGCGGAGGGAGTAATTATTTTTCAGCTCCTTATCAGGCCGATGGACCGACGGTCATCTCGGGTGCGTTGGTTGTTTTTGATGGTCCCGCAAATTTTCACGGCTTGGATTTGATCGGCGGCGTTTTGGGCGGGAAGGGGTTGGTCACGGTTTCAGGGCCGCTTCGCTGGAGTGGCAACGCGAGGTTTCTGGGTTCTGGATTCATTCATGCAAACGGACTCCTGACTATTGATACCACCGGCGGCGCGGTCGTTTTGGAGGGACGCACTTTGAACATCAGCGGGGGTGCGGTTTGGATTGGCAAAGCGGGAGGGCTGTATCTGGCGGGCGGCGCCAACATCAACAATCTGGCCGGCTCCGAATTCCAGATTCAGGGCGACGATTTTGTCGGCATCTATTCCGAGCCGGCGGGAGCGTTCAACAATGCGGGGCTCTTCAGGAAAGTGAGTGGTAATTCAGCGACCACGGTTCAGTCCAGGTTCAACAACACCGGGACGGTGCGTGTCAGTAGTGGAAGGTTGAGTTTTGCCGGGGGCGGAAGTTTTGCAGGAAGCATGCTGGGTGATGTTGGAAAAATTCTGGAATTCGGCGGCGGCACCAATGACATCAACGGCGTTTTTAACAATGCCGGTTCCACGACCATCAAAACTTATGGCGTCGCAAATTTTAACCCGTCGGCGCAGGTAGTGAGCTTTGGAACGAGCCTGGAGATTTTCCAGGGGCACGCGGTTTTTCAATCCGGAAAACTTCTGGCCATCACCAATCTGAGCCTGCGCGAAGGAACGCTGGGCGGGACCGACTCGCTGGAGGTGATGGGCTCGATGTTGT
>Ga0163144_10023146_pt1 | contig 12278 bp, 11 predicted proteins | sample OliLak19BULKMAT1_FD_123175 | JGI IMG/M metagenome (GOLD analysis project Ga0163144, IMG submission 123175) | Freshwater microbial mat bacterial communities from Lake Vanda, McMurdo Dry Valleys, Antarctica - Oligotrophic Lake LV.19.BULKMAT1 | ecosystem: Environmental > Aquatic > Freshwater >... | reverse complement strand
TATATGACGACGCCGACTCCCGATTCCCTGCTCGGTCGCTGGAGCCTCCTCCGCGCCGATCCCGCCCTCGACTTCGCCCCAGGCGTCTGTATGGACTTCCAACCGGGGGGGCGCCTGTTTTATGGCTTTGACGTGGGCGACGGGCGGCAGGTCATGGCCCTCTGCTATCGTGTAGAGGGCGACGTGTTACACACCGAGTACCCGGCCACGACACACGAAGTCTCCACCCACTTCGCCTTCGGCCCCGGCGATGTGCTCGTGCTCGACTTCGCGGGCGCGAAAGCCTGGTTCGTCCGCGAGATCTGATGCCGGGACCAATGCGGCGAGCGGTTAACTTTCCGCCGCATCGGGCTCCTCCGCCTCACCCGTCCCCCTGATCCTTCACTCGCGCCCCACTCCAGCCCCGAGAGCGACGACTCCATGACGAAGGGACGGCTGGACCAGATATGGATCAAACGGGCAAAACGGGGGAAAATGGATGTGGCGGCAACGGCGCAGCTGGACGAAGGGCAGGGGATTGCCGACAACGCCAATCGCGGCGGACGTCGCCAGGTAACCATTATCGCCCGCGAGGTGTGGGAGCGGCACATGACCACCTTGGGCAGCTCGCTCGATCCCTCCACGCGTCGGGCGAATTTCATGGTCAGCGCCTGCGCGCTCGAAAACTCGCGCGGTCGTGTGCTCGTTATCGGAGAATGCCGCATCGCCATTCGAGGTGAGACCAAGCCCTGTGAACAGATGGAAGAGGCGCTGCCCGGACTCCGGGACGTGATGTTCGGCAACTGGGGAGGCGGCGCCTTCGGCGAGGTGGTAGGCGGAGGAACCGTGCGAGTGGGTGACGTCGTGCGCTGGGACGACGAGTCGTAGATTCCACTTCTCGCCCACGTCAACACCCGAGCCCGTGCCGATTTTCAGGAAATCGATCTTCAACACCGAGTGCGATGAATGCGATCGACTTTTCTCGGTGAGCTCGGGGGGAGTCTGTGAAAAATGCCGACGCATTCTCTGTCCCAAGCACTTGCACGATTCCATTGTGCAGCGCTTTCTGGTCGCCGTGGGAGGACGAATTATCTGCGTCCGCTGCCGAGCCGGTGAGTCGCCCCAACGCCCCGCGACCCGATGACCGAGCGCCTGTACTACACCGACGCGTACCTCACGCGCTTCGACGCCCGCGTCGTCGACACCGCTGACGACGGGCGCCGCGTCTTTCTCGACCGGACAGCCTTCTATCCCACGTCGGGGGGACAGCCTAACGATGCGGGCACCCTGGGAGGCATCGCCGTCACCGACGTGGTAGACGATGGCGATCGTGTCGCCCACATTTTGGCCGACCGGCTCGCCCCGGCCCCGCAGCTGCAAGGTGTGGTGGAGTGGACGCGCCGCTTCGACCACATGCAGCAGCACACGGGACAACATCTGCTGTCTGCCGTGTTCGCCGATGTCTTCGGCTGGGACACCCTCAGCGTACACTTTGGCGCTGACTACGCCACGCTCGATATCGCCACGGAGTCCATTACCCCGTCGCAAGTGCTTCGGGCAGAAACTACGGCGAACGAGGTGGTAACGGACAACAGGAGTGTGCAGGTGAGTTTCGAGGAAGCCGCGCTCGTCCGCGGACTGCGAAAGCCCTCGGACCGGGAAGGCGCGCTTCGTGTCGTAAGTATCGACGCGCTCGACAGGAGCGCCTGCGGCGGAACACATGTGCGTACGACGGGCGAGATCGGCCCTATTCTTCTCAGGCGGCAGGAGAAGATCCGCAAGGCGACCCGCATCGAGTTTCTCTGTGGTGCCCGCGCCGTGCGTCGCGCCCGATCCGACTACCACGCGCTCGTCCGCATGGCGCAGGGCCTCTCTTGCAACATCGACGAAGTGGCGGTACTCGTCCCCGCCCAACGCGAGCAGCTTCGCGCCATGGAGAGTGCACTCGGTCGGCTGGAGGACACAGTGGCCGGCTTTCGAGCTCGGGAGCAGTACGCCTCCCTGCCCCCGGATGCGTCGGGCGTTCGTCGATGGATCGAGCGGCGGGAGACGGGGAAGGCCGACGTGTCACGCGCCGCAGCCCTTGCCTTTTGCGCGCTGCCGAAGGCGGTCTATCTCGCCGTGGTGACCGACCCTCCGGCGCTCTTGGTGGCGTCGTCAACCGACAGCGGTCTCGACGTCGCACGCGCGCTCAAAGAAGCGTTGGGGGCGGTGGGTGGGCGGGGTGGCGGCGGCCCGCGCCTGGCGCAGGGCACCGTTCCGCTCCATGACGCGGCTGCAGCTCTCACTTCGGTGGTCCAGTCACTTGGCTTCGACGAGCCTGTGTGAGTAGCGCGCTGGGGTTCCCTGGCTCGCGTCCTGACACGGCACACCATAACTTTTCTCCTGCTTTCAGGCTTCAAGCCCCCGAATGAAATCATCGCTGCCGACACGAGTGCTTCGTCACCGCATCCTTCCCACCGCCCAGGTGCGCGAGCGCTCCGGGCTCACCTCGTTCATGAGCAGTCAGGTGCGAAAGGGGGAATGGGCGATGCCGCAGCACTTGCGCATCGCCTGCCTGATGGGAAGCGCGGAAGTGGATCTGAGGGAAGCGCTCATTCCCGAGGGTGTGTCGGAAATCGAAATCGTCGCCGTTCTCGGTTCGGTGGAGATCTTCGTGCCCCCCGGAGTGCGGGTGGAGATGATGGTCGACGGCTTCTTCGGATCGGTCGAGTTTCTACCAGATCCGACGCTCCCCTCCCTCGCCGACTCCCCCGTGCTTCGAATCAGGGGCAACGCCTACTTCGCGTCGGTGGAGGTTTTCGTGCGATACGTCGGAGAAAGTGCCCGCGAGGCCAAGAAACGCATCAAGGAGTCTTGGTAATTCCCCGTTCCTGTCGCGTTGTCATGGGACGGCATCTGGTGCGGGCTCTCGCGCGAATGAACGAATGGTGATAGCGTAGTCCTGTCGTAAGAAGGGTCGTCGTGCCGAGTCTCCCCCCCCGGTGCATTCGACGTCCTCGCAGACAGGGAGCAACGCTATGGAGTCGTACGCCCTCGACTGGCTGGCGCGTTTGGGTTCGCGCGCTTTGTCGCTATCGCTCGTTGGGTTCGTGCTAGTGAATGGGGCGGCGCTCGCCGCACTGTTTATCACCCGCGACCGAACGTTGGTGAATCGGTGGACCGGGCACCTGCTCGCGGCCAACCTGGTGCTGGCTGGCGCCGGGCTGGGTGTACCGCTGCTGACGTCGCTGGCTCGACTAGCCATCACCGCAGTAGCGCCCACTGTGCGGCTGACGACGCCGTCGGATGAGCAGCCCAGGGCCGAGATATCGGCACCGGCGGAATCGCCAAGATTCAGTCGTCCCTGACGAGACACCGATCGGACACTGAACAGCGCCCTCGGAAGGGCACGGGCTAGCGGTGCATCATGACCATCCACGCTTCGCGCAACGCCTGAACCCCGGCGTGCTGGTGCGCGCGAGCCAACACGCAGAGTGCATGACCGCTCGACGCGTTCCGAGTTCCGTCCCTTGGCGCCACCTCGCGGGCGGCATGGCAATGGTCGTACTGCTGACGTCCTGTTCACGTCGAGACACGGGGACGGGAGACTCTGCGGTCGTGCGCGGACCGGGTCACGCGGCTCGGCAGATTGCCATAACGGTCGACCGCGAGCGCACGAAGCTCACACAGAAGAAGTGGTCAGTCACGGCCCACGATTCGGTGAGTACGCTCACCGGCTTCGCGGCTGGCGACACGCTGCGCCTGATCCGCGAAGTCTTGGACCTGGGCGCGAAGGGGCAGGAGGCGTCGCGCTACTACTTCGTGGGTCCCCAGCTCCGCTACTTCGAGTCGGAAGGGGACCTGATGGTACCTAATGCGGGAAAGCCGGAGGCGAAACACCGGGTGCGCCTCGTCCTGGCCTTCGACCAGCGTGGTGCCACGGTAGAAGCAACACACACCATGGACGGGCAGACGGCGCCGCTCGACAGCGTGCGCATCCAGCATGCGCAGGTCCGGGCCTCCGAGTTGGCGCGGCAGTGGGCCACATCGCCCGCTACCGCGCTGGCGCCCAATCGTTAGGGTAGCTGCGCCCTGCCGATCGTATTGGCGTCGGTCCCGAACCAGACCGAGCCCGTTGCGCCATGAAAAACCGCGTATCGCACATTCATTCCGCCGCTCGGAATCGGGACCGGTGGCGTAAACTGCATCGAACGCGGATCGAAGCCGACCAGTCGCACGGGCTGCTTGCCGGTTTCCGAGAACCAGAGGCGGTCCTTGTTATCCACGGTTAGCATGTACGGCAGGGAATTCACCCCGCCCGGGGTCTGCCACTCGTCCACTTTCCCACTGGCCGGGTCGAGACGTCCTAGGAAGCCGCGGGTGTAGTCCACGTACCAGACCATGTCGTCCGACGTGATGGCGATGCGGCGTCCGCGGGCCCGTTCGTTGGGGAGCGTGTACTCCTTGAGTGCCAGGGTGGCCGGTTCGATCATTCCGATAATCGGGAGCCCGAATTCGTTGAACCAGGGGCGATTCCTAGAGTCCATCCAGATGCCGTACGGACGCGAACCCGCGCCGGGAATCTTCACGAGATCGATCTTTCCCGTCGCCATGGCCAGTCGGCCTACGAAGCCCCCGCCCTGCACGGTGAACCAGATGTCCTTGCCGGTGCGGTCGAAGACGAGGGTGTGCGGATCGCGGGCAGCCGCGTCGGGCATGGTGTACTTGGTGATCTTTCCGTCTTTCGGATCGAGCTTGCCAATGTGGCCGTTACGATTGCCCGCGTACCAGATGAAGCCGTTGGCGTCGATGATGAGGTTGTGCGGGTTGGTGTTGGGCTCGAGCTCGTAGCGCTTGAACTCTCCCGTGCGGGGGTCGAGGACCGCGATGTAGTTCCCCTCTTGCCCGCAGAACCAGATCCGACCGTCCTTGGCCACCGCCGGGTCGCGCGGCCGAGTCTTGTCCCACGGCACCGTCCACTCGCGGATCTTGATAGTGTCGGGAGGGAGCGATAGACCCGAAACAGTCGCAGCCGCATCGGAGAGCGCGGCGCTGGTGGCGGCAGCCGGTGGAGCGGCGGCGAGTATTGCAGCGATGGCAAGGGTGCGGACCATGGCGACCTCTGGCACGAAGGGGTGGGTCGGTAACTCGTCCCGACTGGGCCGAGGGCACTATATCGTTCACCTGCGGCTGAGCAACCGGGACGGTAGGTAACGGCCGAACAGCTAACGTGCAGCAGTAAGGCAACGCGACGATGCGACCAGACGTTGCGACAGCGCCCAGGGCGACCAACTTCATGCGCCCCAACCGCCACACTTTTCTAGCGCCCCAGCTCCCCCCAGTCCGCGCGAATCCCCTCGGCCGCCCGGTCGGCCAGAGCCATTACGGTGAGATACGGATTGATCTCCACCGAGTCAGGAAACAGCGACGAGTCGGCCACGCGCAGCCAGGGCACGCCGTACACTCGTCCGCGGGAATCGGTCACCGCGGTCCCCTCCATCCCCATCGCGCACCCGCCCATGAGATGCGCGGCGGACACCGAAATCCGACCGGGGCGGAAGTGCCTTTCGACAATGAGGTCGTCGATGCGATAGGCCTGTTCGCGCTCGATGAGGGGTGGGTCGGCGCTGGGGGCATGGACGCGCCGCGCCCCCGCCGCGAAGAAAATTCGTGCACTCATTCGTGTGGCCGAGACTAACGATCGAATGACGGCGGGTGTGAAGGTGTAGTGCACCACCGCCTTTCCCTGTGTATCCACGGTGATGAAGTTGCCCGGTACGGCCTTGTCGCACGCCAGCACCAGGATCATTTGCAGCCTGGGAAAGGCACGCATGAGCGTGCTATGCTCGGCGCCGAAGCCCGTCAGGTTCTTGGCGGTGATGAAGGGAAAGTACATGCAGGTCTCCAGCACGTATCCCTCGTTCTCGGACCGGTCCAGGTAGTAGCTCTTGGGGTGTCCGACGTCGTTGGTAATGGGTTGATCGTGCTCGGCGACCAGGATGTGGGCGGGGTGGCAGGTAAAGCGCTCCCCAACCCTTGGAATGCGGGCAGTGACAGGAGAACGCTTGAGCAGCGCAGATGTGCCAATGGATCCACCGCACGACACGATAAGCTTGGCGGAGACGCGGTAGTCGCCCGGCGTCCAGGACGATGGTAGACCTTTCGACCCGGGCAGCTTGTCGCTCACGCGTAGTACCACCGCCCGCTCTTCGAGCCGGAGCGCGGTGGCGCGGGTGACCACCTCGACGCCGAGCCCTTCGGCGTTAGGCAGCTGGACCCGATGTGTGCCCATCTTGGCGGCGTTGGGACAGCCCAGGTTGCATAACGACGATCCCTTGCACCCCTTGAGGTTGAGCGGAAACTGCTCGGCCTTGGCCCCCACGCGCGAGCATCCGCTCACGAAGAGCCTGTTATTCTCGTTGATAAGGACTCGGGGGAGAAAATGCACGTCGTTCTGCGCCATGAACTTCTGCGAGCGGCGTTCCACGTCGGCATGTTCCAGCCCGGGTACGCACCACTCGCGAATGACGCGGTCCGGTGCAACGAGCGACGTGCCGGTGTAGACCACCGTGGAGCCGCCATACACTCGCCCGAAGGCGAGGGTCATCGTGCCGTCTGCCGTGAGGACGCCGCCGCCGTCTTCGTACAACGACTCGGCCATGTCGCGTTCCCGGCCGGTGAACTCGTGATCCTCCAGCTTGGGGCCCTGCTCGACCACCAGAATGCGGACGCCCTGGGCCACCATGGGCGCGAGTTCCTGCGCCACGGTGCCGCCACCGGCCCCAGAGCCTATGATGACGATGTCATACTGCTTCTCTAGCACGACATCGTGTCCATGGCACTCGGTGCGGTGAGCGCCCGAGATGTGCCGGGCGCTGCCGTCAGCTGCACCAACCTGGCCCGCGGGCGCTCAGATGGCATCATGCGGACTCGAGTCGCCCGGCGGCGCTACGGCGCGCACCTCGCCCGTGGTGCGGCGCGCGCTCCAACCATCGCGGTGGGCGCGATACCCCAACGCCGACTGCACATCGTCGCGGGTGTAGTACCCGAGGTAGATAAGGGTCCGCAATCCCCAGAACCCACGACGGAAGAGGAGCTGCCCCGAGTTCTGCAGGCCGGCGAGTACCTGCAGGCGATGCTCCGGTGACAGACGCGTGAAGCGGCGCAGGTAGCGCAGCAGCGGTAAGTACTCGATGACTCGCAGGAACGTGACAAGCTGTCGCTGCATCGTCACCGGGCGCGACGCGAGCGACTGCTCCACCACACGCTCTACTTCGGTCCACGCATCCGGTCCGAGCGACGACGCCTCCGGCACCACCGTCACCGCCACCGCCCGAAACGTCGCCCGCACCGGCAACAAGATCGACCCGCTCATCCGCATCCTCTCAGGTCTGTTGCCTTTCCTGCGAGCGCCGAGAAGCTACGAGTCGGTGAGAAACTGGGCAACGGTGTGACGTTGCGGCGTTCGGTAGCTCGCGGCGGCAGGCGCGCCACCTCACCCTTCGCCCGCTTCCCCATTTCCCCGTTTCCATCGGCTACGGGCGGCGCGTCTTTCGTCGTGAAGCTTTCCAGTCGTATGAGACTCGCCAGCCACGGATCGCGCAGCCAAGTAGCGCAGCCAAGGGTTGCCAGTGGCGAGGGCGTGCTGCACGTTGCTCACTCCTTCTCCCATCCCACCGCATGACCGAACGCGAATCCCGCCTGCGGGCGCTCGACGCGCTGCGCACGCGCTACGCCATCACGCTCACCGCGGCGATGGTGGTGCTGTACTTCGGCTTCATCCTCCTCATCGCCTTCGACCGGGAGTTGATGGGAACCCTCATTGTTCCGGGTTTGAGCTGGGGCATTCTGCTCGGCGCACTGGTGATTGTGGTGTCGTGGCTGCTCACCTGGTGGTATGTGCGATGGGCCAACTCGTACTACGATCGTGAACTCGCGGAGCTGCAGCAATGAGGGCGCTGACCCACGCGCTGCTGCAGGTCGCGCAGGTGCCGCCAGCTGCAGTCGTCGACTCCGGGGCACGGGCGACCAGCATCGGCCAGCCGAACGCGGTGGCGATGTCGTTCTTCTTCGCCTTCATCGCGGTCACGTTAGGCATCACGTGGTGGGCGGCGCGCAAGACCCGCACCACGGAGGATTTCTACGCCGCCGGCCGCTCGATTACTGCGGGTCAGAACGGATTCGCATTGGCCGGTGACTACATGAGTGCAGCGTCGTTCCTGGGCATTGCCGGACTTGTGTCGACCACGGGGTTCGACGGATTGATCTACTCCACCGGGTGGTTGGTGGGGTGGCCGGTGGTCCTCTTTCTGATCGCCGAGCCGCTGCGCAACCTTGGGAAGTACACCTTTGCCGACGTGGTCGCGATCCGGCTGCGACAGACGCCGGTGCGCATTGCGGCCGCCATCGGGACGCTGGCCACGGTGATCTTCTACCTCATCGCGCAGATGGTGGGCGCCGGTGGATTGATCAAGCTCATGTTCGGGCTGCCGTACGAGACCGCCATCGTGGTGGTCGGCGTGGCCATGATCGCCTACGTGTTGTTCGGCGGGATGATTGCCACTACCTGGGTACAGATCGTGAAGGCGTTCCTCTTGTTAGGCGGAGCGACCTTGTTGGCCCTCATGGTGCTGTCGAGGTTCGGCTGGAACCCCATCGCACTCTTCCGCGCCGCCGCTGCCACCTACGGTGATGGCGTGCTGGCGCCGGGCCGTCTGGTGACCAATCCGCTGGATACGATTTCGTTGGGTATGGCACTCATGTTCGGCACGGCGGGACTGCCGCACATTCTCATGCGCTTCTACACCGTGCGCGACGCCCAGGCGGCGCGGAAGTCGGTGTTCTACGCCACCGGGCTCATCGGGTTCTTCTACCTGATGACGTTCATTCTTGGCTTTGGGGCCATGGTGCTGGTGACCCCGGAGGCCATCAAGGCGGTGGATGCGGGGGGCAACATGGCCGCTCCGCTGCTGGCCGAAACGTTGGGCGGAACGCCATTCCTCGGCTTTATTGCCGCGGTCGCCTTTGCCACCATTCTGGCGGTGGTCGCGGGCCTCACCCTGTCGGGCGCAGCGGCACTCTCGCATGATCTCTGGGTGAGTGTTGTTCGGAAGGGCGAAGCGACCGCCATCGAGCAGTTGCGGGTGGCCCGGATCGCCACCGTGGCGTTAGGCATGGTCGCCGTCATCCTCGGGATCACCTTCAAGGGACAGAATGTGGCCTTCATGGTGTCGTTGGCGTTTGCCATTGCCGCCAGCGCCAACTTCCCGGCCCTGCTGCTCTCCATCTTCTGGAAGAAGTGCACCACGCTTGGCGTCGTCAGCAGCATGCTGGTCGGCACCATTTCGACCCTGTTGCTGATCTATCTCTCACCCACCATTCAGGTGGACATTCTCAAGCACGACGCGGCGTACTTTCCGCTCAAGAATCCGGCGCTCATCACCATTCCGCTGTCGTTTATCGTGGGGATCGTGGTGTCATTGCTGAGCGAAGACGCCGAGGCGCAGGCCAAGTTTGCGCAGGTGGAACGGCGGATTCACCTGGGGGCGAACGCGTAACGGCGCTTCATCATGCCGCGCGTCGTCAGCCGCTACGACGGCGCCGCCTCCCGCCTGGGCCCGCACCGGAAGGTGCGGCCGTCGGCCGTTTCACCCGCCGTATGGCCAAATGCGTCGTCCACGACCGGCTGATTTTACCAGCTAGGTTTCGCCCCACCGCCTAGTCCGGTTAAGTTGCTCGAATGCCTGTCGACCGAGAAAAAATTCCGTACCTCCCCGAGCGCATCGAAGGGCTCGGAGCCGTCGCTACCAATCTTGCCTGGAGCTGGAGCCGCGAAGCGCGCCAGCTTTTTGCGATGATCGACGAGCCGCTGTGGCACCTTACGCGGCATAATCCGATCTCCATGTTGCGCCGGATCAAACCGGAACGCTTGAGCGTCTGCGCTCGCGATCCGCGTTTCCTCGATCTCTTCGATCGGGTGATGGAAGAATTCCGCCGAGTGGCGTCGTTCGACAACACCTGGTTCACCGAAAAGTACGGCGACCTGCGCGACCGGAAGGTGGCGTACTTCTGCGCCGAGTTCGGCTTGCATAGCTCGGTCCCCATTTATTCGGGCGGTCTGGGAGTGTTGGCTGGCGACCATTGCAAATCGTCGTCGGACCTCGGCATTCCCCTAGTAGGGATGGGGCTCTACTACACCAAGGGCTACTTCGACCAGAAGCTGCGACTGGACGGTTGGCAGGAAGACTCGGACGAGCAGTTCGACGTGGCCAACACGCCGCTCGAGCAGGTGTTCGGGCCCAACCACGAGCCCTACCTGACGAAGGTGAGCACCTTCGGTCGCGACATCCACGTCACGGCCTGGCGGATGCTGGTAGGACGCGTGCCGGTCTACCTGCTGGATACGAACCTTCCCGAGAACGATCCGGCCGACCGGGATCTCACCTCGAAACTCTACACCGGCGGCCCCGAAGTCCGGCTGCGCCAGGAGTGGATATTGGGCGTGGGTGGCGTTCGGGTTCTGCGCGCAGTTGGCATCGACCCCGCCGCCTGGCATGCCAACGAAGGGCACGCGGCGTTCATGCATATCGAACGGTTGCGAGAATTGGTGGCGCAGGGCATGACCTTCGACGATGCGGTACGGCAGGTACGCGCCACGAGTGTTTTCACCACGCATACGCCAGTACCTGCCGGACACGACACCTTTTCCTTCGATGCGGTGCAGAGTTGCACCGGGCCAATCTGGTCGGAGTTGGGGATTCCCAAGGAGAAGTTTCTGGCCATCGGCCAGCACCCGACGGAGGAGAAGGGGCGCTTTCACATGACGGTGTGCGCACTGCGGCTCTCGCGTCATGTGAATGGTGTGGCGCGTCGGCATGGCGAAGTTTCGCGCGAGATTTGGGCACCGCTCTGGGCGGGCCGCGAGGTGTCGAAGGTTCCGATCGGTCACGTGACCAACGGGGTACACAAGGGCACCTGGATGGCACGCGAAATGATGGACCTCTTCGACCATCACTTTGGCCATGACTGGGGGAACCGGGTAGAGGATCCCGCCCTCTGGGAAGAGGTGATGGAGCTTGACGATGCACGACTCTGGAGCATGCATCTCGCGCTCAAGACCGCTCTCATGAACTTCGTGCGCGAGGAAGCGCGGCGTCGCTGGGCGCGCCACTGGAAGGAAGCCACGCACGTGGTGGGCGCGGGAACGCTGCTCAATCCCAACACCCTCACGATCGGGTTTGCGCGGCGATTCGCGACGTACAAGCGTGCCGACCTGATATTTTCCGATGCCGAGCGGCTGCGCGCCCTGTTGGTGAACAGCACGCGTCCGGTGCAGATCATTTTCGCCGGCAAGGCGCACCCGGCGGACACGCCGGGGAAGGAGATTTTGCGCACGGTATACGGCTTCACGCGCGATCCCAAGCTCGAAGGGCGGGTGGCATTCATCGAGGACTACGACTTGCACTTGGCGCATCGGTTGGTGCAGGGGGTGGACATCTGGATGAATCTGCCGCGGGTGCCGATGGAGGCCAGCGGGACCAGCGGCATGAAGGCGGCGCTGAACGGCGTGCCGCAGATATCGACCCTCGACGGGTGGTGGCACGAGGGATACGATGGAATGAACGGATGGGCGATTCCGCCCGCGTCGTCGCGCGCGACGCCCGACGCGTGGGATGCGGAGCGTTTGTATTCGCTGCTCGAGGAGCAGGTGATTCCGCTCTACTATACCAACGACGACCGTGGTATTCCGCACGGCTGGATACAGAAGATGAAGCACGCGATTCGCGTAGCGGGGCAACAGTTCACCTCGCGCCGCATGCTCCAGAAGTACGCGAACTCGTACTACGCGCCCGCCATGCGGGGCGACTTGCAGGGCGACGATCCCCCGATCGGATGAGGTAGCGCGCATGGCGAAAGCCAAGCCAAGAACGAAGTCGGCAACGGATTCAGCGACGGTTCCGTCCGCTGCCGCTGCGACGGTGAGGGACTTGGCGGCCGATAGCGCACCGGTTGCCGCGCCGAACACGCCGACGCCGCTCGCGGAGGAGTTGTCGTCAGCTACAACAGTGCCGAGTACGACGCCTGCAGGAGCCACGGCCGTGGTCGGAAAGGCTAGGGTCCACGAGGCTGCGGACAAGGAGGCTGCGGACAAGGAGGCGACGGTCAAGAAGGCAACGGTCAAGAAGGCAACAGTAAAGAAGGGGCCGACCAGGAAGACCGTGCCCCAGAAGCCCGTGGCTCCCAAGTCCGTGGCCAAGACGGCGGTAACCAAGACGGCGGCGCGCAAGCCAGCGGCAACCAAGCCAGCGGCAACCAAG
>Ga0163144_10023145_pt1 | contig 12279 bp, 8 predicted proteins | sample OliLak19BULKMAT1_FD_123175 | JGI IMG/M metagenome (GOLD analysis project Ga0163144, IMG submission 123175) | Freshwater microbial mat bacterial communities from Lake Vanda, McMurdo Dry Valleys, Antarctica - Oligotrophic Lake LV.19.BULKMAT1 | ecosystem: Environmental > Aquatic > Freshwater > Lake... | reverse complement strand
GTCTCATGTTTGGTATGACGCGGCGCCTTTCGCGACATACCTCGCCCTGCCCGCCAGTGCTTCCCTCTCTCCCTCTCCGTGATGACGGTCGCGCGGTCAATGCCCGTTCAGTCGCAGTTTCGTGCTCCCGCGCCGATTCACCGTCTGTGGAGGCATCTCGGAGGCGCGGTCTTCCTTGCCGCGCTGGCAGCCTGCGGCGGAGGATCGGACGACCCCAAGCCCACCCCGCGACCCGCGACCGTGGCGTCGGTGCGCATCTCACCCGCCTCGGGGTCGCTGGACGTGGGCCGGACCGTCCAGCTCTCGGCGAATACGCTGGATGCCATCGGCGCAACGCTGACCGGGCGCACCATCACCTGGAACTCGCTGCAGCCCGCCATCGCGACGATCGACGCGACGGGGCTGGTCACCGGGGTGACGGCAGGAAACGTGACCATCACCGCCAGCGCCGACGGCATTACTGGCAACGCCGCGCTGGCCGTGCTGGTGCCGGTCGCCGCCCGGTGTGACGTTACGACGCCGATCGCCGTTGCGCAGACCGTGAACGGCGCCCTGATCAGCACCGATTGCAAACTTGCCGATGACACTTACGCCGACAAATTCGAGCTGACGCTGGCGGAGGCAACGCCACTCCGCGTGCAGATGAACAGCAGTGGCGTGGACGCGTACCTCATCGTGCAGGACGCGGTGAGCGGTTTCATCGTCGCCGAGAATGACGACGGCGCCGGCGACACCAATGCGCGCATCGAACAGCTCTTCCCTGCCGGCCGGTACGTGATCGTGGCCAATACGTTCGAGGCGAATCAGGTCGGCGACTATTCGCTCAGCGTCACGCGCGCGAACGCCGCCTGCCTGACCTCGAGGCCAATTACCACGCCGTCGACCGTGAATGGAAACCTGACGGCCGCCACCTGCGTGCTTGCGGACACCAGCTATGCCGACCGGTACTCGCTGACCGTCGCCAGCGCCACGGTGCTGACCGCCACCATGCGCAGTGATTCCGTCGACTCGTATCTCTTCATCGAGAGCGACGCCGGCGTCTCATCGGGTCGCAATGACAATGGCGCCGGCGGTACCGATGCCCGCGTGATCACGAATCTCGCGCCGGGCAGCTACGTCATCTATGCGAACAGCTCCGGTCCACGTGACACCGGACCGTATTCGCTCACCCTCTCGTCACGGATCGATCCGTGTGGTGCGGCTCGTGCGGTAACCGTCGGTCAGAGCTTTACCGACACGCTGACGAGCACCGGCTGCCGATTGGCCGACGGCAGTTATGTGCGGCGCTACGCATTCGCGGTGGCGGCGGCAGGTGCCATCCGGATCGATCTCGCCAGCACGCAGTTCGATCCGTACCTCCTGCTGCAGCAAGCCGGCGCCGCGCCGACGCTGGCCGAAGATGACGACGGCGGGCCCGGGCTCAACGCGCAGATCCTTCGGGTGTTCGAACCCGGTAACTACGTGATCACGGTCACCAGTGCGACGTCGGGTGAGTTGGGGCTGTTCCAGTTTGCGCTCTCGGGCGCGGCACCTGGTCCGGTGGCAGTCGCCGTCGCACCGGCCACCGTCACGCTCACGCCCGGCCTGACACGACAGCTGAGTGCGACGATTGCCGGGAGCACCAATACCGATGTCGCCTGGAAGAGCAGCGCCCCGGGCATCGCCGTCGTCTCATCGACGGGTGAAGTGCGTGCGATCACGGCTGGCGCAGCGATCGTCACCGCGACCTCGGCAGCCGATCCGTCGAGGACCGGCACCGCCGACGTCACCGTCACCGCTGGCACCGATGTCAACCTCGACGTGCCACTGGTCTATCTGACGCAGTCGGTGCAGATGCCGGATGGCCGGATACCGCTGGTGGCGGAGCGACCAACCGTGGCGCGTGTCTTCGTGCGCGGGAATCGAAGCGGACTTGGAACCGCAGCAGTGCGCCTGCGCATCTTCAATGGCGCGACCTTGGTTGGCACGCTCACCGGGCCCTCCGTGATTGGGACGACACTGGATGAGGGCTGTTGTTCCGCCGACATCGCGGTTCCCTCCGCACTGATCCGGGACGGACACACGTACATCGCGGATGTCGATCCGGCCAACGCCATCGCCGAGTCGAACGAAGGAGACAATGCGTTCCCGCTCAGCGGCGCGTCCAAGCCGATGCGGATCGTGACGGTGCCGCCGATCAACATCCAGCTGGTACCGATCAAGCATCAGACGACGGGGAACGTCGGGCCGGCGTCACCCGCGCTCACCCGGTTGCTCAAGGAGATGTATCCACTGGCGACGGTCAGGGTCACGGTGCATCCCGAGTATGCCACCGACACACCACCGCTCACCGACGGCGCATCCTGGATTGGCATGCTGCGCGAAATCGAAGGGGTGCGCGCGCTCGAGAACAGCCGCGAGTTCTACTACGGCGTGCTGCATCAGCAAGTCGCAAGCGGAATCATCGGCATTGCCAATCTGAGTGGCTTCGTCGGCCTGGGGATCAGTGGTCCCGATGGCATCGCCAACGAAACACTGACGCACGAATTCGGGCACAGCTTCGGGCGACGTCACTCGCCGTCGCCAAACTGCGGCGCACCAGCCAATGTCGACCAGAGCTTTCCTCGTGCCGACGGCACCATCGGGACCTACGGATACAACGTGTCGAATGGAGCGATCTTCCCCTCGTCGCGCTTCGACATCATGGGGTACTGCAGCAACACCTGGGCGAGCGAGTACACCTACCTCGGCGTCCTGGGCTACGTGCGCAGCGGCGTGATTCCGATCTCCGGGTCGATCGTGGGTTCAGCACCAGCCCTGCTCATCACCGGCTCGTCGCTCGGCGGCACGGTCGAGGTCGACCCGGTCTTCTCGCACAGCATGACGCCGACACCGCAGCGGACGTCCGGTCGCTTCGTCGCGCAGGGCATGTCCAGTGACGGCCGCCTCCTGTTCCGGCATCGTTTCGACGGCAGTGCGGTTTCCGACGTCGATTCTTCGGCGCGCACCTTCATCGTTGCCGTGCCGTACGACGCGACGGTGACGGGTGCCGTCGCGAGCATCACGGTCCGCGACGATGCGAACCCCGCCCGACCGATGCTGCGCACGCGGGCTGGCACGTACAGCGGCCTCCCTGGCGGTGTGAGTCTGCGCGTCGATGCGGACCCGCAGCTCACCGTCACGGCGGCGGGCGCAGGCCGATTCGACATCGGCTGGAATACCTCGCGTTACCCATCCCTGGTCGTGCGCGACCGTCGATCGGGTCGGGTGCTCGGCATTGGTCGGCGAGGCGGCATGCGCATCGATGCGACGTCGCTTGCCGACCTCGAAGCGTTGCTCAGCGACGGGGTTGGCAGCACAGCGCGGGCACTCAGACTGAGCGAGGCGCCGTGATGCGTCGGTGGTGGCGACTGCGCTCGCTCGCGCTCGCGCTCTGCTCGGTCGGCTGCGCGTCACCGCGCGCGCAGAGTCAGCCGGCCGACACGACGATCGGCACGGGGGCCGATTCACTGGCGAGCGTCCGTCTCGAGCGTGGATCATGTCGCGGCAACTGCCCATCGTACATCGTGTCGCTGGCGAGCGATGGACTGGTGCGGTTCACCGGGCTTCGGGCCGTGCGGCCAATCGGGACCGACTCGGCCCGCGTTTCGCGCTCCGCCGTCGCGGCCTTGCGCACTGCATTCGCGATTCGTCAGTTCGCACGAGTCCCGTCGACCATCGAGTACGGAACTCCGGCCTGCGGCAGCTACGTTGCAGATCTTCCGACCCATATCCTGGCACTGCGCAGCGCATCCGGCGAGCACCGCGTGACGTACGATGAGGGCTGTCGCAATCACCCGATGCTGCTCGACACGCTGGTGCGGATGGTCGACTCGATCAGTGGGTCTGCTCGCTGGACCCTGCCGCCAAACCGCTGACATGCGCGAACATTCTGCTGAGATGCCCATGACCCGACATCGCTTCATACGGCTTGCCATACCGGGCGCAGTCGTCATGCTGTTCCTCGGAATTCCGGGCGAGGTGGCAGCGCAGGTCGCGCAGCGAACGGCCCCGGATGCGCCCTCGCGGAACCGAGAGACACTGGTGCAGCACGATTCGCTCGCCGTGCACTTTCTCCGGTCGCCCAAGGCAAAGCCTGCGGCGCGGCAAAGTGCGGGTATCGGCAGTCCATCGTCCGCAAAGTTCCGCGGGCGACGCGAGCCGATCGAATTGACCATACCCGCTGGCACACCGCTGCCGACGAAGAAGGCCGCGCTGAAGCGCTGACGCGCCGTCGTCGGTCAGTTCGCGGTGAGCGGGTCGATCGCTGGTGCGACTTCGCTCGGCTGGCGGCGCTTCTCGGCACTCCGTTCCTCGGGAACCGGGGACCGGAACGTCCAGGCACCGATGCCACGACAGACCTCGGCACGGGACCAGACCGCGATGCTCTGGTTTGCGTATCCGACGTAGATCTCTGTGCCTCGCACCGCAACCCTCGAGACCTCGGCTGTCACCACCGGCTCCGTCCATCGCCCGCTGACGACATCGAGGACGCGGAGCCGCGTTGTCGTCTGCCCGTGGTTCTCGATTGCGTCGAGGACGAGCAGCCAGCCCGGACCGATCCATCGCACCTGTCGAGCCAGTTCGACCGAATGATGCGACAGGATGCTGCCCGTTTCCGCGTCGACGACGGCAATGCCATCATCCCCGAGCACGGCAAGCACGGGTACACGTGACCACGGGTCGACATCGAGCCCACTGACGACATCGAACGACAGGTCGCCGACGAGTTCCGTCGTCCATTGATCTGCCACGCGCAACCTGCCGGGACCGTCATTCGTCAGCGTCGCGCCGAAGAGCGTGGTGCCGACGAGTCCAATTGCACGCCGACCCGTCGCGACCAGATGCGAGAATCGACCGGTGACCGAGGCCAATCGACGACGCGCGCCGAGCGATGCCGCCATGTCGAATGGAACCACTCGACCATCGTGCAGGCCGATCAGGAAACCGCGTTCACCCCACGGGGTGACCGCAGTGATGGCATCCGACTTGACCGGCCGCCAGGCACCGTCAGCCCCTGAGACGAAGCCCTGCAGCAACAGCGACCGCGCAAAACAGGTCACGCCGTCGTTCGCGAGCCAGACATCCGTCAGCCGCGAGTAGTCCCACTCACTCCGGTGCCCGGGCAGCGTCGTGATCGGGATCAACGTGGCGGTCTCGCAACTGACGGCGTACAGCACGTTGTCGCTTTCGCAGAGGCCGCCACTCGGCTGCAGGCTGCAAAAGACGCCCCCCGGGCTTGCCACGGCGGGCCAATCGTGCGTGGGGTGATCGCGCAGCGGGATGCGCGGCGTCGAGCGCGAGATGGAGAGCGCCGCGCGGCGCACCCATTCTTCCGTCGTCAGCAGGGTCGCATCCATTTCGAACGCATGGAGCGCCGCAACGTCCCACGAGAACGCGCTCACGAATTCGCGGACGGCGTCGGCCGATACCGCGTCGCCGAGATTCAGCTCCGCTTCGAGTCCTGGGTCGCCATCACCGAAACGGACGATCCGCAGATTCTTGGTGAGACTGCCGGCCGCCCAGTGATGGAGCACCGCCGCATCGGCGTCGCCAATCCGCGAGAGACTCGCGTCACCCCGATGCCAGTACACCTGTGCGCTGATGCGATCCGGCCAGATCTCGATCATGAACGGGGGGCACGACGGTGCGGCATCGGCGTCGCCAAGCGTGAGTCCGGCAACGCGGTACGCCATCGTCATTCCACGATAGCCGACGGCATCCCGCAGTCGCGCGGCATCGCTGTCCATCCAGCTGAAATCGACACGCGTCCAGAGATCGACGGCCGAAATCTCGCCGCCGAGTTGAACGAACACCACCGCTGACGCGTCGTGCAGCGGGTCATTCTGGCGTTCGTCAGGATTCAGCATTCGGAGTGCGGTGTCCGTGCGACGAGCATCGTCGGGGAGCGCGACCGACCGCGCTGGGTGGCGCGAATCAGCCTCTAAGTTGTAACCCTCTTACCAAGCTTAACCGCGATCATCGGATCTGGGGGCCCACTGAGCGGCGGACTCAGCAATATATTCAATCTGGGTCGGCGGCGCGCAGACGAGCCGGTGGGCGGGCGTGGGGCGGGCGATTCTCCTGGCTACCGATACCCCGCCGCCTGCAACTCGAACAGCTCTGCATAGCGCCCCCGCGCGACCAACAGCTCCGCATGCGTCCCCGACGCCTCGACGCGACCGTCGTCGAGCACCAGGATCCGATCCGCCATTCGCACACTCGAGAATCGATGCGAGATCAGCACGCCGGTCTTCCCGTCGCTCAGCTCCTTGAAGCGCTCGAACACTTCGTACTCCGCACGCGCATCGAGCGCCGCCGTCGGCTCGTCGAGAATCAGCAGCTGCGCCGAGCGCATGTACGCCCGCGCGATCGCCACCTTCTGCCACTCGCCGCCGGAGAGGTCGACGCCCTTGCGGAACCGCTTGCCGAGCGGCTGATCATACCCTTTCGGCAGCTTCGCGATGACGTCGCTCGCCAGACTGCGCTCGGCGGCCACTGCGATGCGCGCCTGATCATCCCGGGCCTCGATGCGCCCGACCGCAATGTTGTCACCGGCGGTCATGTTGTAGCGCACGAAGTCCTGAAAGATCACGCCGATGTTCGCGCGAAGCTGGTCGAGATCGTACTCGCGCATGTCATGCCCATCGATCAGGATGCGTCCCTCATCGGGATCGTAGAGCCGAGCCAGCAGCTTCACGATCGTCGTCTTGCCCGCACCGTTCTCGCCGACGAGCGCCAGCACCTCACCCGCACGCAACGTGAAGCTCAGATTCCGTACCGCCCAGCGATCGGCGCCCGGATACCGAAAGCCAACGCCGTCGAACACGATCCCCTCCAGCAGCGCCGCGGGAAACGGCCGCGGATCCGGCGGCGTCTGGATGTCGGGCTGGACCTCGAAGAAGGAGAACAGGTCGTCCAGATACAGTGCCTGACTGGCCGTCTGTGTGAAACCGATCAGCAGTCCTTCCAGCAGCGTGCGCAGCCGGCGGAACGATCCCGCGAGAAAGGTCAGATCGCCGATCGAGAACTGCCCGGACAGTGTGCGGAAGACGATCAGCGCGTAGGCGACGTAGTACCCGATCGTGCCAAGAGCCGTCAGCACGCCGCCCCATCCGGCACGACGAATCGCCAGCCGTCGATTGGCGAGATAGAAGTCGGCCGCCAGCTTCCGGTATCGCTCGATGAGGAAGCCATTGAGGCCGAAAATCTTCACTTCCTTCGCCGTCTCCACACTGGCGCCGGTCTGGCGGATGTAGTCCAGCTCCCGGCGATCGGCGGTCCGCGAGTACATCAGCGAGTAGCTGCGCTCATTGAAGTACGCCTCGCCGAGAAAGGCGGGAATCAGCGCCACGAACAACAGCAGAATGAGCCAGGGTGCATACGCCACCATGCCAATGCCGAAGGTCGCGATGGTGATCATGTCCTGCACCTGCCCGAACAGTTGATTCATCAGTGACATGCGACCCGAGGCCTGCCGGCGCGCCCGTTCGAGCTTGTCCTGCTGCTCGCTATCCTCGAAGTCCTCGAGGTCGAGTGTGGCGGCGTGCTCCATCAACCGGATGCTGGTACTGTTCGAGAACTGCTCGGCCAGCAACGAGTCGAAGAGCGAGACCAGGCGGCCGAGAACGTCGGAGCAGACTGCAAGCGCCAACTCGGCCGCCAGCAGCCAGAGCAGCCGGTGCGATGCCACGCCGCGCACCCACTCGACGATGCTGACGGGCGAGCCCCCGACCGACGCCCGCGCCATCACCTCGTCGATGATCAGCTTGCCCACATAGAGCGTCATCACTGGCAGGACCGCGCGGACGAGGCGCAGCAGCACCGTCCACGTCGTCAGTGTCCTGCTGGTCGCCCAGATCAGCGCCAGAAATGGCGGAATGTTCCGAATCGCGCCCAGCCGTTCCCGGAACGTGCGGGTGGGAGGGGTCGAGCCGCGCAGCGGGGGCTCGGCAACGACGGTCGGTTGGCGCGGCGGCATGGTGCAGCATACCGGAGCCGGGCGGGCCGTGATACTGGCCGGACGGAAGTCCCTCGGGCAACACTACGCGGTGGGGCTCCGACGCGCGGCGCGAGCGATCACCCGTGCCGCTGCTGCCACCGTTCGCCACATCCGGATGTCGAGTGGATTATCCGGCGCCTGACGATCCGGCGTCGTGAGTTCACGCGACAGCTTCAGCGCACAGAGGAAGAGTGTGAGGCGAATGTCTCGGTGCCGACCGGCATCACCCGACCCTTCGGCGGAAACCGGCAGGTTCACCCGCTCGCTCCATGCGGCCATCCATTCACGCGCGATCCGACACCACGCGCAGCCGCTCGAGTCGGGAGCCCTGTGATCGGTGGTGGGTGATGGCGGCGTTCGCCCGGGGCGTGCTCATCGCGCGAAGCTGTCGTGACCCGAGCCCCGCAGCAGTGGCTGCGGGGCGACGGCGGGCCGACCGCCCTGGTGCGGCCACACGCCATCCCCGCCTCTCGACGCACGGACGCCGCACAGGTCACGGCGCTACGTTCTCGCTATGTTCCCCGACGGACATTCACAGGAGCGCACGACGTGGTTCAGGCCAGTCCCAAGTCGCAGACGGAATACGATGTGATCGTCGTCGGATCAGGCGCCGGCGGTGGCATGGCGGCGTACCAGCTGGCAGTCGCTGGCCTCAAGGTGTGTGTGCTGGAGGCGGGCCGCAGCTACGACCCGGTGCGAGAAACGCCGATGTTCAAGCTCCCCCGTCAGGCGCCGCTCCTTGGAGCCGGAACGAAGCACAAACCCTTCGGCTTCTACGATGCGACGGTGGACGGCGGCTGGGACGTTCCTGGAGAACCGTACACCAACGCCCCCGGGACCGACTTCAAGTGGTGGCGTGCGCGCATGCTGGGTGGCCGCACGAACCATTGGGGCCGCATCTCGCTCCGGATGGGCGAGTATGATTTCAAGCCGAAGACGCGCGATGGGCTTGGCGCCGATTGGCCGATGACGTACGACGCGCTGGCCCCGTACTACGATCGCACCGAAATGCTGATCGGCGTGTACGGCGGTGACGACAATCTCGAGAACACTCCCGGGTCTCCCGCCGGCGTGCTGCAGCCCGCGCCGGCGCCGCGCGCGTCTGAGTTGCTGACGAAGAAACATGCTGCGCCGCTGGGCATCCCGGTCATCCCGGCACATCTCGCCATCATGACGCAGCGGCAGGATGCCGATGTGCTGCCGAAAAAAATCCACCCGAACAACCCGCTCGCGCAGAAGGTTCTCGCCCAGTCGATGCGCCAGCGTGCCGCCTGTCTGTGGGCGACACCCTGTGGATGGGGATGTTCGGTCAAGGCGAACTTCCAGTCGACCACCGTGCTGCTGCCGCCGGCGATGATGACCGGCAACGTCGACATCGTGCCTGATGCGATGGTGCGCGAGTTGATTCTCGATGCGAGCGGCAAGGCGACCGGTGTGCGCTACATCGACAAGACGACGCGCGCCGACCGCCAGGTGAAGGCCCGCATCGTCGTGCTTGCCGCGAGTGCGTGCGAAAGCGCGCGCATCATGCTGAATTCGAAGAGCACGGTGTTTCCGAATGGCGTAGGCAACAGCAGCGGTCTGGTGGGAAAGTACCTGATGGACACCGTCGGCGCCGGCATCGGCGGCCAGATCCCGGCACTCGAGAACCTGCCGCCCCACAACCAGGACGGCGCCAGCGGCATGCACATGTACGTGCCATGGTGGGAGTACAAGAATCAGCTCGCAGGAAAGCTCGGATTTGCACGCGGCTATCACATCGAGTTCGGAGGCGGGCGGGACATGCCGGGCCCTGGCATCTTCGGTGGACTCGAGAGTTACACCAACGGCGCCTACGGCCGGCGCTTCAAGGAAGAGGCGCGTCGCTACTACGGCAGCTTCATGTACTTCTCCGGTCGCGGCGAGATGATTCCGAACGAAGACTCCTACTGCGAGATCGACCCGAACGTGGTGGACCAATGGGGCATTCCGGTGCTGCGTTTCCACTGGAAGTGGTCGGAGCACGAAACGAAGCAGGCCGCTCACATGGTCAAGACGTTTGCCGAGGTGATCACGGCGATGGGCGGCAGGGTCCAGGGCACGGTGCAGACCGATGGCGCGAAGGCGATTGCCAATGGTGGGGAGATCATCCACGAAGTCGGCACCTGTCGGATGGGCACCGACCCGAAGACGTCGGTGCTCAACCAGTATGGCCAGTCGTGGGACGTGAAGAATCTGTTCGTCGCCGACGGCTCGGTCTTCGTCTCGAATGCCGACAAGAACCCGACGTTGTCGATCCTCGCGCTGGCGTGGCGCACCTGTGATCACATCATGGCCGAAATGCAGCGGGGGAACATCTGATGAGCGATGAAGCGCACGATGAGACACGCGGCGAAGCGACGCCGCCGATGGATCGCCGTGAGGCGCTGAAGGTCATCGCCACCGTGGCGGCGGGTGCAACACTGGTCGATGGGCTCGCCCCCTTGACCGCTGACGCACAACAGCCCGTACCCGGTGCAATCGGGCGGCGTGCCCTGACGAACGCGCCGGTGCCACCGAAATCCGGCCCCCGCGGCACAGCCACGGACCCTGATCTCATCACACCGACTTCCAACTGGCCACGACTCCTGTCGGCGGCGGAGATGACGACGCTTGCCGCGCTCTGCGACATGATCATTCCGGCCGACGACACGAGCCCGAGCGCATCCGCGGTGGGTGCGCATCGCTATATCAACGAGTATGTCAGCGCGCCGTACGACTGGGCCGAACGGGCATTGGTGCGTGTGCGCGGTGGGCTGGCCTGGCTCGACGTGGAAAGTCAGCGGCGCTTCACGCGGCGATTCACCGCGCTGACGCTCACCGAACGCACGCAGATCTGCGACGACATCTGCTTTCTGCCGAAGGCGAAGCCCGAATTTCAGGCGGCGGCGCGGTGCTTCGATCAGATCCGTGATCTCACCGCCAGCGGCTTCTACACCACCGACGCGGGGATGAAGGACCTGCAGTACATCGGAAATGTCGCGCTGGCGAAGTTCGAAGGGCCCCCACCCGAAGTGCTGCGGCACCTGGGGTTGTAGCCGCCGAACAGGTGATGCGACCCCTTCGCCCTTGCGATCAGCGAGGGCGGAGCGGCGTCAGCTCCACCGCGCGAATCTCGACGGCGGCGCCTTCCGACTGGATGGCGATCCGTCCGCGATCGGCGGTGGCGTTGGTGCCGCGGTTGACCAGGGTTCCGTTCACCCAGACGGCGATCGTCCGCCCGCGTGCCTCGACCACGATCCGGTTCCATTCGCCAACCGGCTGCTCCCGCCCGTCGAGCAGATGCTTGATGCGCCGACCCTTCCCTTCCGTGATTCCCCACTGCTCGCGCGGACCGCGACGGCGCACCATGTCGGGAACACTGATATCCTCGACGATGCACCAGAAGTCACCCGCGTTTCCCGACTCCATCTGGACCTCGATCGACTTCGGGAACATCGCATACAGCGCGCGCGGCGTCGAGGCGTGAATCAGCAGCCCCGCGTTGCCCGGCTTTCCGGAAAAGCGGTACTCGACCGCAATCCGGTAATTGCGAAACGACGAATCGGAGATGAGGTGTCCACCCGGCTCACCTGTAATCACCAGCATCCCGTCCCTGACCGAGAACGGAGAGCCGAGGCTCGGTGTGGTATCGATGGCGGGGACGTCGACGTGCCATCCGGTGAGGTTCGTGCCGTTGAAGAGCGGGCGAGCCTGGGCCGCGAGCGTCGTGGTGGCTGCTGCGAAGGCGAAAACCACACAGTGGAGACGGTAATATGTCACGTGAAGCGACCGAAGACGGCGATCGACTGGGGGCGAAGGACAATCGTCTGAACTCCGTATTCGTCGACGATCAGTGGCTGCCAGCTCGACGGATACAGTGCGTCGTAGCTGGCGCCCGGCACCAGGCCGCGGACACGCAGTGCCGCGCTATCCCGCCCCACGTTGATGGCAATCACCGTTTCATCGTTGCCGAAGCGTCGCACAAAACTCAGCGTCGGCCCATCCACGGCGACATCCGTGTAGCTGCCCTGCGCGATCGACGAGCGGGTGATGCGAAGGCTGAGCATCGCCTTGTAGAAATGAAAGATCGAGTCGGGGTCGGCGCGCAGTGTCGAGTAGTTGTTCCCGTCGGCGTTGGGCGAGCTCGCACGAAACGGCACGCCGGTCGTGAAATCGGGGCGGCCGTCGCCATGGGTCCAGCTCATGGGCGTGCGCAGACTTTCGTCCTGGCTCATCCCGCGTCCAGACGCCATGCCAAG
>Ga0163144_10023143_pt1 | contig 12279 bp, 11 predicted proteins | sample OliLak19BULKMAT1_FD_123175 | JGI IMG/M metagenome (GOLD analysis project Ga0163144, IMG submission 123175) | Freshwater microbial mat bacterial communities from Lake Vanda, McMurdo Dry Valleys, Antarctica - Oligotrophic Lake LV.19.BULKMAT1 | ecosystem: Environmental > Aquatic > Freshwater >... | reverse complement strand
CACACGTCCGCATGCAACGCGCGCGCACGCTTCTGGCGTCCACGTCGATGAAACTCGAGGCCATCGCCCGCCGCTGCGGCTATGGCTTGGTCCAAAATTTCTCACGGGCATTTCGACAGGAAAATGGCGTTCCTCCCGCCACTTATCGGCGGGATGTGAATCGACACCCGGCCTCTGTATCCGAGCGATCCAAGGGGTGAGGACAAAGAATCCGAAGCGTCTGTGACAAAAATCAACCGATGTTCGCGGGGCAAACCGGGTCCTCCCAGAGAGTATTTGTTTTAAGAATCGCATTCGGGATCATCAGTAGTTTTTGCACGGCTTCAGTGACGACCACTACTTCGAAGGGTTTTCCGGCCCCCCGCCTGACTGAACCACATGGAACCAGGTCAAGTCGAATCCAAGGCCGTTGGTCAGCCCGCGATAGAGCGCGGCCTTTTCGTTCTCGCAACACGGCGTAATTCATGCCGCGCGCGACATTGAACTGGAGGCGATCAACCATCTGGCCCGTGAGATTGCCGCGCCGACAACTCCTCGTGACCATGACGACACGCCGCTACCGACACGATCTGTAGTCATCAATCCGAATTCTGTACCATTCAACCACTCGCTCGAATTCGAATGCCGTCCCAACGATCGGCCGATCCTTCCGCACGGGCGACCCGTCGACAGCGTCCGCGCCCAACTCCGTAAGATGCGGTTTTTTGCGGTGCGGTGCGATCCACACGATGGGCCCACTCGGATTCGAACCGAGAACCAAGGAATTATGAGTTCCCTGCTCTAACCGTTGAGCTATAGGCCCGTTGGCTCGATTGTGCGCTGCAACGGGTTTAACGGCAAATTCGGGACGGGAGCGGTCACGCTTTTTCAGGTTCTTCGAAAGGCCATCGCGGTGAAACGGTCCGTCTCGCGAGAGAAATCGACCGGGACGGGCGGGAGGTCGATCCAGTGGGGCCTGCCGACGGCTTTGGTGATTTCGCGTTCGAGTTGGCCGGGCCGGCATAAGACGCTGGTGTTGGTCGACGCGAAAATCACTCCGCGGGGCCGCAGGAGCTTGGCGGATTCGGAGACGAGCTTGGCGTAGTCGCTTTCGGCGCTCCACGCGCGGATGCCGCGTTTTTTCGAGCCCGACCCGAAGCTCGGCGGATCGAGTACGATCAAATCGTACGTCAGTCCTTTGCGGGCGGCGTAGGTCATAAATTCGAACGTGTCCATCTTCGCAAAACGGTGGACCGCCGGATCTAGGCCGTTGTGCGTGAAATTCCGTTTGCCCCAGTCCAAATATCGGCCCGAGACGTCGACGCTCGTCGTCTCCGCCCCGCCGACGGCGGCGGCGACAGAGAAGGCGCACGTGTATGCGAACGTATTCAACACCGCAGGCTTGGTGCGCGATTTCTTAACGAGGTTTTTGACGTGGTCACAGGCCCACGCGCGGTTGTCGCGCTGGTCTAGGAATAGTCCGGTCGACAGGCCGTCGAACAGTCGCACTTCGAGCGTCCAATCGTGCTCACGAATCAGCACGGATTCCAGCAAAATTTCGCCGGCAGACGGTTCGGCGCGGGTGACGATCGGCGGGAGTTCGCCGCCGAGACGCGAGCGGTCTTTGACGAAGGGTTTGAGGTAGACCGCGCGCACGCCGAGCGGGCGTAATGATTCGAGCGCGACATGTGATTCGGTTTCACCGTCGAACGACGCGGGGGCTTGGCCCTCGTAGACGATGAGCGTCGCGCCGGGGCCGTAGACGTCGATGAAGACGCCGTCGATCCCGTCGGCCTGGCCGGAAAAGACACGGAACGCTTCGGCGTTTTTGGACCGGATAAGTTCCGCGCGTCGCGCGACCGCGGAGTCGATCGAGGCGCGGAAGGTCGAAATTGTGGAGCGCGCAAAACGCGACATCAATGAGTTGGTCGTGTGGGGCTGCACGTCGTACCACGGGCGCCTCGCCCGTGTCTGTAATCTTAAAACAAGGACACGGGCGAGGCGCCCGTGGTACGTACAGGCACCCGTACTACTCACAGGCACACGTAGTACCCACCGGCACCCGTGGTACGGACCGGCGCCCGGGGTACGTACGCGCGTCGGTAGAATGTGCGGGTGTTGGCTCTCTAAGGGAGCGTCGTCACCGGCACTTGAACCTCGCCGAAGCGTAGAAACCACGGTACGAACGGACTGTTATACCCCAAATAGCGCGGCGGGCCCGCGCGCTGATACTCGGATTGGTGAGCACGCAAAAACTCGTCGACAACCTTCAGCGCCGACTGGTAGTGTTCTGCGGAGTAGCTGCCACGCACGCCGATCGACACGTACGTCGCCGGCGGGACGTCGAGGACTTGCACGACGCCGTCGAAACCGGGTTTGCCGAGGTCGGGCGTCGCGTACACGAACGCCATCGCCACCGGCTTCGGGTCGCCGGGCGTGTCGGTCGAGTAGTTCATCGCGACGGGCGTGGACATCTCGATTTTTTCCTTTTTGATGTGGTTGAACAGTGGCCGGAAGAGGTCTCCGTCGTTGCCGCCTTTGGCTGCCGGTTGCTCGACGCGCGCCATGCGGCTTGCGGGGTAATGCTTGACAATTACCCGCCCCACCGGCCCCGGCTTCGGGTAGCCCGCGGGCAACGGGGCTTCGTTAAACATGAACGGCTTTTTCACGTCGGAATCTCCTGCAGGTTGGCTAGATAACGTCGCTGGTGCCGAAGCGGGAGACAGCGTCATCGGCTTCGTCGTCGCGCAGCCGACGAGCGAGATGTTGAAAAACAGAAGTGCGATGGTTGGGACTCTTGTCATGTCGGATAGTAGGCGTGGTTAGCGTGATCGCGCCATGAATGCCCTTCATGGCGCATCACGCCGACTGTTTGTACGCGGCTTCGAGGTCGTTCACGGCACGGACGGAATCGCCGTAAAGATCGTCGTCGAGGAGTTGGCTCGCGAGCGCGATGTCGGTGCTGATGTGTTCGGGTTGGCCGGGGATGGTGGCCTTTTCCATCGCGAGGTCGACCTGGGCCTCGATGCGGACCAAATCGCTTTCGACCTCCGCAAGCGACTGCTCTTTGCGCTTGAGCATTTCAGCGCGTTTTTCCAACAGTTCGAGCGTCGCGGCCTTGCTGTCGCGCAGGGCGGGGCTAAGTTTTTCGTCCGCGACGTCTTTTTTCAGCATCGAAATCTGGTTCGACACTTGCTGCTCGACCTCGCGCGAATTCCCCGAACGCAACGTCGTCCGCGCGACCAGAAGTTTGAGGTAAGTCCACTGCAATCGCTGGAGCGCCTCGCGATTGGATTCGGCACTGAACGCGTCGCTTTGGACGTCGTTGTAAAGCTGGACGACGCGGTCGCATTTCTGTCGCATCATGGCCAGGCGTCGCTGCGTGTCGGGGTCGAGCGAGGTGACCAGGGCTTGCCGTTTAACTTCCGCATCCGGCTGCGCTTCAAGAGCCTGCATCGCGTCGACGAGACGACGGAATCGGGCGTTGGTCGCAAGTCCGAACAAGTACGCCGTCTCCACGCCCAGTCCGAGCAGCCAGAACCCCGGGCTTCCAAACCCGAGAATAAAAAAACACGCCACCATCACCGGATTCAAAGGCAGCGCCCCGAGCAACGGAACTCGCGGGCTGAGCCAGAAAGCGTGTTTCAGGTAGTTCCACATGTCGGAAATTCTATGCTCCAACTTTCGGTCGCAAGGTCCATCATGAAGAATGACGTCACGATGACAACTTTGCGATTCTGCCGGCCTTTATTGCTTGGTTTTTGTTTGCGATTTGGTACCTGTATTTGGAATTTTCTATCGCCCCACGCTCCGTTGCCAGCTCGCCAGCAATTCAATCACGACCTGCGCCTTGGGTGCGTCGACGACGGTGGTCAGATCGGTCTTCAGGCCGTAGCGTTCGTACTGAACGAACGGGCTTTCGGGAAACTTGACCGGTACCGCCGGGTTGGCCGGGCGGAAGCCGTGAACGAGGGATTGTTTCTGGACGGGTTCGGACATCAGGAAATTCAAGAACACGTCGGCGGACTTGCGCTGGTCGGGAGTGCTCCAGGGGGCGTCGATGATGTAGTACGGGTTGTCGTTCCAGAGGTTGATTTTCGGATAGATCAAACGCAACGGGCCCCAACGGTTCTCGGCGTTCTGGAGATAATCGATTACGACGCTCTCGTAGACGAACAAACAGTCGTAGCTGCTAGGCCCACGAAGGACCATGTCCTTCATCATGTCGCCGGTGCTCTTGACCAGCCCGCGCACGCCGCGCTCGGTTTCAGTCATACGGGTTTGGAAGTCTATGTCGAGGATGTCTTTCATCGTGAGCGCGTCGGTTTTTCCGAGAAAATCGTGGGCGAGTAAAACCAGCGCCGCCAGGCCACTGTTGGACTGGTTCGGGTGCGTGTGACCGAACTTGAACAGACCCCAGTCGGGCTTTTGCGCGATGGTGTCCCACCCGCCTTTCTCGACCATTGCTTGGGCTACGGTTTTGAACGTGACCTCGCCGTACTTTTTCACAAACGAGTCGTACCGTTCCTGCCACATGACAAAGACCATCGGCGACAGTGCCAACGGCTCACTCCGTACGAATGGCGACTTGTTGTACTTCAGGTTCCACTCACTGACGAACACGTCCGTGTACAGCGTGCTGGCTGGCGACCAGACGTTGATCTTTTTAGAGTTCGCGTCGTCGCGCAGAATCGCCTGCGCGCCTTCGAGCGAGCCCATGGGAATGAGGTTGATCTTGATGCGCGACCCGTCCGGCGTCTTGGAAAATTCCTCGACCGCCCACTTGAGCCAGCGCTGCTTTTCCGTGCCGTAGGCGATGCCGAATTCCGTCACCGTCCCGTCAGGCGGCGCGTCGGGGGTGACGGCGACGGATGGATTCGTGGGCGTGCCCGACACCGGCGCGGTCGGCCGGGCGTTCTTCATGAAGAACAGGTAATACGCCCCGCCGAAACTCGCGGCGATGAGCAGGAGAATAAAAAACTTCCCGACGATCGTCAGCTTCGGTCCGCCGGGACCGGTTGGTTGTGTCATCGAAATTCACCCTTCAAGGATTCGAACGGTTCACCGCAGAGACGCAGAGAACGCAGAGATTTAAAACGGAGAGAATTCGGTTCTTAATCAAGATTGTTTCAAACCCATAACGCCCGCTGTTCGCGTGACACGTCGCTGCTTCCAAATTCATCAGTCGAAGTTAATTAGCTCGAAACTCCATTACCTCTCCGCGTCCTCCGCGCCTCTGCGGCGAACGCCCGTCTGTTTTTAGAAAAAAGTCGCGATATCCTTGAATACTTCACGGATGTCTTCGGGCTTGCCCTTGTAAAATTTCGCCTGCGTCTGGTCGGCGATCTTCTTCAATTCCGACTCTTGCGCGCCGGCCGCGTAGCCGATCGTGAAAATCCGGATCGCGCTCTTTTCAGAATCATACTTCACCTTTTCAACCAGTTGATCGAGCGACATCTGCTTGGCGGTGTCGGCGCCGTCGGTCAGGACGACGATCGCGCTAATCCGCGCGGGGTCTGGGTTGGTCGCAAGGTAGTCGTACGCGTCGGCGATGGAATTGTAGAGCCGCGTCCCCCCGCCGGGGATCAGGCCATTAATCGTCGTGGTCATCTGCTGACGCCCGGTGCTCATCGGCACGGACTTTCCCGCCCAGCGGGCCTCGCTGCTGAAAGGGACGAGCGTCAGTGCGTCCTCGTCGCCGAGTAGTTTGACAAGCTCTCCCGCGCCGGCGCGGGCGCTGGGCATGCGGTTCCCCTCATTCATGCTGCCCGACGTGTCGAACACCAAGACGACGTTCGCGTGCTTTTTGTTTTTCTTCCACAGTTCGATCGACGCGTTCATCACGTCGGCGGGTGGCACGTCGAGCGTGGTCTTGGGCTCCTTGGGGTCGACGCCGAACGCGGGCATGAAAGACCCGCCGAGCGCCACCGACGGGTCGCCGGGGCGAAAGCCGTATTTCGTCGCCTTTTCCTGCTGGGGTTTGGCGAGTAGATAATCGATGTACACCTGCGCCGCCTGGCGGTGCTCGTCGTCGACCCACGGGCGGTTGACGATGCCGACCGGGTGGTCCGACCAGAACGTCCCTTCCTTCGGATAAATCGCGACCACGGGTAACTGCGTCGCAGGCTGTTGCGCATACGACTCGATCACCATGTTCTCATACAACACTGCGGCGCTGAGGTAGAACGGACCGTTACCGAACATCTTGCGACCAAAGAACCCCGTGCTGCTGCCGTAATGTACGATCGACTTCTGAATGTCCGACAAGAACTTCGCCGTCTCCGGTTTTGCAACGTCGCCGAGCGTCAGGCCGGTGGTCTTGCCCGTGCCGGCGTAGACTTGTGCCAAGACTGATACCAGCCCGCTGTTACTGTACTCCGGGTGCGTGTGACCGAACTTGAAAGCGCCCCACTCCGGATGATTCAAGCTGCTCCAGCCGGCGGGGTTGGTCGACAGCGCCAGCACGTCCGCCCAACCGACGGGCTTGCCCGGCCACCCCAGCGCCTCGGCCATCGGCTTCCAAATCGCGATCACCACCGGCGACAACACGAGATTGTCCGTCTTACCGATCAAGTCCTGTCCACTTGACGCGCGCGACTGCGCGTTGCCGAGGACGATGAACGCGCCCGACGCCGGGCTGGTGACGTGTGCCTTACGACGTTCGGTGATGAGTTCGTCGATAGACTCCCCCGACCCCATCGGGACGCCAGTCACGACGATCGCCTTGCCCGAAGCGATCTTCGCACCACTGCCGTTGAACTCGGCGGTGACGTCCTCGATCCACTTCTGCTTCTCCGAACCGTAGGTGAACACGACCTCCACGGCGTCCGGCGCGACCTTGGGCGCGGGCGTGACGACTGGCGCACTTTGCTGCGCGGGTTCACTCTTGTCGCACCCGCCGACGAGCACGAGAAGGACCAGAGCAACTGATGACACAAGGCAACCAAATGTTTCGCGCATGAACGTTTCCCCGTAAAGAGTCGCTTCAGCGTAACACGACTCGTTCGGAACATGAAACAGACGACTATGGGCATCTGACACTTTACGTACCGATCAGACCGAAGGTCCACTCGTCCTGCGCGATCGTGCCAAACGGGTGGACCTGCGGTCCGACCGCTACGCGTGCTTTTTTGATTTCAAGTGCGTAAGTCCGGCGCGCGCCCCGCCCGCGCGATCGACGAGCGACGTCGGATCGAGTGTGAGCCAGCCGTTGTATCCGGCGTCGTTAAGTAGCGTCAGCAGTTCCGGCCAATTCGTGTCACCGGCCCCGATCACCGTCGGCCTCGTGCGGAAATCTGTTCCACTCACCGCGTCACGCGCGCGGACGTGACGGACGTGCGGCGCGAAGGTGGAAAACACTTCATCAGTCTTCATCGTGTCACGCAACATCGCGACGGGGTCGAGGTCGATACCGAACCACGGACAACCCGCGGCCCGCAGGGCGCGGTCGAGTGCCGACAACGTTGAAAGTTCGGACGAAAACGCCACCACGCACGCGTACCGGTCGGCGAGGCGTCCCAATTCGACGAGCACCGAATCCACCTGTGCGACGAAACGCGGGTCGACCGGAATCGGCTCGTGCAAAGACTGAGGAGGCTCGGGGTCGGGCAGGTTGGGCAGCAAAATCAGCCCCGCCATGTCAGGAGTGACGCGCGGCTTGGGCTGAATTGGTCGTGGCACTTCCGGTAACGGGCCGAGGTCGACGCATAGGAGCGGCTCGCCCAGACCTGCGGCACATTCCATCGCGCGGTCGACGTGACGCATTGTCCGGTCCACGTCCGCGCCGATCGAAAAACCCTTGTTCCCACAATCCACGCGCAGCCCCACAAGCTGTCGGTCCTGTGCCGACAACACGTGCCGAAATTCACGCCGACCCGACTGCGACAAGTCGGGCAGCGACAGCCCGGTCGCGTACGCATCGAACATCAACCCCGCGAACCCCGCGACCCGCGCCGCCGTCGTCGCCTGACGCGCGTCGGCGGAAAGCGCGGAGGCGAGGATTGCGAAACGATTATTCATATTGAACCGTTGAAAAGGGTGCGACCAGGCGATTCACGATCGTCGCGCGCTCGCGTCCCAATCTTCTTTCAAAATCGCGTACTGCTTGACGCTTACGAACTTCTCTTTCACGAATTGCCTCTGCCGGAACAGCCCCTCGAACTGCATGCCCGCCCTCTGCATGACGCGCCCCGACGCCTCGTTGGCGATGTTATGGACGGCTTCGATGCGGTTCAGGTCGGTCTCACGAAACATCACATCGATCCACGCCCGCAGCGCTTCGGTCATCAGCCCGCGGCCCCAATAGTCGCGTGAGAGCGCGTAGCCGGCTTCGGTGCGGTAGTTCTTGTCGTCGATCCCGTGACACCCGATCGTGCCGATGAATTTATTGCTCGCGAGTTCGACGATGCCCCAGTTGGCGATCGTCCCCAATTCGTACTGGCGGACGACGTAGCTGAGGAAGCGGTACGAATCGTCGAGCGTGTGGTGTGTGGTCCATGTGACGAATTCTGTGACAGAGGGGTCGCGTGCGTACTCGAACAGGTCGTTCGCGTCGGTGAGCTTCATGGGTCGCATGAGCAGCCGCTGCGTACGAAACTCCGGTGGGGCCGATGGGGCGGTGTTGAAAATCATGTCAATTCACTTCTATGAAACGAGTCTCGCGTCGTCCGCGGACGCGACGCCGAGCTTGTCGAACAATCGAACGTAGTAGGGCTTGATGTCACCGACGGTGTCGTCGAGAAACGCCGGCCTGAAACGCCGGTTGATCGTCTCCCAGTGGTCAGCGGGCCAGGTTTCCAAGTGCGTTCCCCACGCCGCACTTTTGACCGATACCAGCCCGTCGTTATCGCCTTCCAAGTCATAAATGATCTTGTGCGAATGCAGCGCGAACGGCGGAACCCGGTTCCACGGCCGGGCGGCGCTGACGGAAAAATATTCGACGTCCGGCGCGTCGGGCGTGACGGTGTTGAATCGCTCGCAACTCTGGCAGGTCACGTCGATACAACCTTGGAGGTCCAGGCCCAGCCCCGTGAGAAACTTCAGCGCCCCAAGCCGCAGACCCAAGTGTTTGATGCACCAGTCCGCGTACGGGCTTCCGCGGTGCGGAGTGCTGACGGTGATGAGGTGGGAGACGCGGTCTTCCATGCCTAGCCTCGAGATCATGTGACGGGCGTCGAGCCCGCCCATGCTGTGCCCAATGATAATGACCTTGTCGTTCGGCCGATTCATGTCGCGCGTGCGCTGGAGGATCGTCTCCTTCAGTTGCCGGGCTCGGGTGGTGATCGAGGCCGTCGGGTGGACGCCCGACACAATGATCGGGAACCCCAGCGCCGCGACCGCGCGGTCGATGCCGTTGAAGTAGGTGTGGACGATCTTGCCGAAGCGCAGCTCGCCGTGACCGAATAGACCGTGATGAAAAACGACGCAAGGGAGCATGATGGTGGCGGGAGTATAAACGAAATTGTGTTGCCGATATCTTAAGCGGTATGAATCTTTCCAAAGCCGGACCGGACGTTCGAAAAACGTGGGCGACGCTGCTCGAAAAGATCGCGACACCCGTGCTCGCGAATCTTGCGAGCGGCACCTTGCGTCAGAACATGCCGGTCGAGTGTCGTGTTGCAATGCGGGAGGACCGGCAGAATTACACGTACCTCGAAGCGACAGCTAGATTGCTCGCTGGGCTCGCGCCGTGGCTGGAATTGGGGGCCGGGCCGGACGAAGAAAGTTCGACGCGCGTGCGACTGGCGGAGCTGGCCCGCAGGGCGATCGTGAGCGGGCTTGATCCGGCTTCGCCCGATCGGTTCAATTTTTCCGCCGGTCAGCAACCGATCGTCGACGCCGCGTTCCTCGCGCACGCGATGCTCCGCGCGCCGACGGCGCTGTGGGCCGACTTACCTCACGATACACGCGGGCAGGTGATCGTGGCGTTCATATCGCTGCGCGATCGCAAGCCGCACTTCAACAACTGGCTGCTGTTCAGCGCCATGACCGAAGCGCTGCTCGCAAAAGTCGGCGCGGCGTGGGATCCGATGCGCGTCGACTACGCGCTTCTTCAACACGAGCAGTGGTACCTTGGCAACGGCATGTACGGCGACGGCCCGCACTTCCACGCCGACTATTACAACAGCTACGTGATCCAGCCGATGCTGATCGACGTCCTGCGCACGATGACTGAGGTCGGCCGCGCGGGGCAGTGGCCGGGGATGCTCGAAGAATGTCTCCAACGCGGCAAACGGTTCGCGGAGATTCAGGAGCGCACGATTGCGCCCGACGGGTCTTTCGCGCCGGTGGGCCGGTCACTCGCGTACCGGTGTGGTGCGTTTCAACATCTGGCGCAGATGGCGCTGCAGCGCAATCTTTCGAACACGCTCACGGCGGCGCAGGTGCGTGGCGCGCTCGACGCGGTGATACGTAAAACGCTCGACGCGCCCGGCACGTTCGACGACAACGGCTGGCTCACGATCGGCCTTTGCGGACATCAACCGTCGATCGGCGAGGGGTACATTTCCACGGGTAGCACGTACCTGTGTACGACCGCGTTCCTACCGCTGGGTCTTCGCGCGACGCATCCGTTCTGGACCGACGCGCCGACGTTGTTCACACAGGAGAAAATCTGGTCGGGACACGACGTGCCCGCCGACCACGATTGAATCGACGCTGGACGAATGTCCGCCCGCTTGTAGAATCCCCGCCATGCAAAAAACAAACAAAACGCTCGGCGGAGGCGGCTTCCACCACGTCGCGATCCGCGTCGCGGATTTCGAAAAATCGATCCACTTTTACACGCAGGCTCTGGGATTCGTCGAAAAAGTCCGGTGGGGTGAAGGCGACAAGCGCGGCATCATGCTCGACACCGGTGACGGCAACTACCTCGAAATCTTCGCCGGCGCCAAAGGCCCCGCGCCCGAAGGCCCGATCATTCACTTCGCCATCCGCACGACCGACACCGACGCCGCCTGCGCCCGCGCCAAGGCCGCGGGCGCGGAAGTGACCATCGAGCCGAAGGACGTCGACATCCCCGGCACGCCCCACACCGTCCCCGTCCGGCTCGCGTTTTTCAAAGGCCCCGACGGTGAAGTCGTCGAACTATTCCAGAACGACGTCACGTAAGCTCGTTAGCCCGGTCAAATCCGCCTGACCGACTGACTGACGTGCAAAGACGCCGGCAGCTCCAAGAACTCCGGCAACGTTTTTTTACCCGCGGCGGCGAGCGTCAGGTCGGCCAGAGTTTGCCCGATCTCGTTCAGCGGGATGTTGACGCGCGTCAGGTCGAGTCCTTGCGTCCCACCCGGCACGGTGACGTGTTGGTCGATCGTGACGACGGACAGATCGGGAATGTTGATGCGAGCCTGCATGTGAAGTTCGAGAAGGTGGTCCATCGTGTGAAAATTTGCCGACACGACTGCCGTCACCCGGGTGCGTTGCAGAAAGCGCTCTAGGTGACGGCAGTTGTCGATCTTGGTCGAGTGGAGCGCGTCGTCTTCGATCCAGTGGACGAACCCCTCTTCGGCCTCAAGCCCGGCCTGTCGCAGCCAGTGGTCGAAGGCAAGGTGCCGCTCGAAGACCCACCGTTCGAGCGCGCGGGGTAATAACAATCCGATCGCGCGGTGCCCGTTTTCGAGCAAGTGGTCGACCGCCAGCCTCATGATCTGCCGGTTATCCTCGCGCACGTTGACACCACCGGCGTCCCAATGCCGAGTCCCGACGACGAACGCGGGAATCCCCAGTGACTAGGCGGTCCGGACGACAAACACATGCCGCGGCTCGTGGCCCATTCAGGCGATCGCGTCGGGACGGGTGTTGAGCAGGCGCTGACGAATGGAATCCAGGTCCGAGCCGGGGTCGCCGATCAGCTCAAGACTCAATACGTGGTGCTCCGCCCGCGCGTCGATGCCGGTGATGACTTCCCGCCAATACCAGCTTTGAAGGAAGTTGCGGATGCCGAAGACGATCACCGCTCACCGCACACCACGCGACGTCGGTTGCCCCGTCAAGGCACCCGCAGGTCGCTCGGCGCGAAGTCGCGCGACGGAAGCGTCGAACATCGAACGATCGACCTGGGGCCCGACGAACGTTCTCGAGCCGGCGACGCTCTGCACCCACCCCTGCTCACGAAGCAGGTTCGTCGCGCCGAACGGTCGAACGGCTCAGCCCCGACAGCTTGCAAAGGTCCGTCTCCGTCGGCAACCGCGCCCCGAGCGCGAATTGATGTTTCGTCAGATAGTCAACGAGCTGGTCGCGCAAAGCTGACGCGGCCTGACGCGAGGGAAGGGGACGTTGGAATTCGATCGGAGGGACCAT
>Ga0163144_10023142_pt1 | contig 12279 bp, 5 predicted proteins | sample OliLak19BULKMAT1_FD_123175 | JGI IMG/M metagenome (GOLD analysis project Ga0163144, IMG submission 123175) | Freshwater microbial mat bacterial communities from Lake Vanda, McMurdo Dry Valleys, Antarctica - Oligotrophic Lake LV.19.BULKMAT1 | ecosystem: Environmental > Aquatic > Freshwater > Lake... | reverse complement strand
GAAATCACCTCCAAAGCAAACGGTTCCATGGGCCCAACCTCCTGTTGAGATCATGGTATACTCCCCACCAAATCCGACGCCACCGAGTGATAGCTTGTTTACAGCAGTGGCTTCGCCCTCCCGTAACAAGGAAAGCCCGAAGGGCTAGCTCTTAAACCGCAGCGCCCGCCCTGGCAGCTCCGGACCCGGCAACTCCAGCGGCCGGCCGTGCGACCAGATCTCCACGCCGCCGACCAGCACGTGCTCGATGCCGACTGAGAGTTGATGCGGCTCTTCATAGGTGGCCCTGTCGCTGACCGTGCGCGGGTCGAACACGACCAGGTCGGCCACGGCGTCCGTGCGAATCACGCCGCGGTCGGTCAGGCCGAATCGCTCGGCCGGCACGCTGGTCATCTTGCGAACCGCTTCTTCCAGCGAGAACAACTTGCGGTCGCGCACCAGCGGGCCCAAGAGTCGCGTGGCCGAACCATACATCCGCGGATGCACGCGACCGTCGGCAAAGTAGATGCCGTCACTGCCAAGCATGAACTTCGGATGCTTGAGAAATGGCTCGACCCAGGCGTCGTCGCCATTTTGCAAGACAGACAGAGCCGCCAGTTGCTCTTCGATCAACAGGTCGCACAGCGCCGCACCCGGCCGCTTGCCCAGGTGGGCCGCGTAGCGCGCGAGCGACCAGCCCACGTAGCGGGCGTTGTCTTTGGTGGCGCACCAGGCCAAGGTGATCCGCTCGGGCGGCAGGTCGAAACACTCGACCAAGGTCTCCACCCGCTGCTGCACCGCCGGGTCGCGCAGCCGCGCGCAGGCCGCCAGCGGACCGTCCTCCCAGACCTCGTAGGGCAGCAGGTAGTTGAGCATCGTCGAGCCGGGCGTGTAGGGGTAAATGTCGAACGAGAAATCCACCTCGTTCACGGCCACGCGGTCAACGTAGTTCAGCAATCGCTCGGCTTCCTCGGGCGAGCCGGCCTTGAGGTGCGAGATGTGCACCGGCACACCCGCGCGGCGGCCGATCTCGACCGCTTCCTGCATGCCGGCCAGGGTCCCCTTTTTGTAGCGGACGTGCGTGACATATAGCCCACGCCAGGGTGCCATGGCCTCGCAGGCTTGCACCAACTCGTCGGTGGTCGAGAAGCATTGGGCGATATAGTCCAACCCGGTCGACAAGCCCGCGGCGCCCGCGTCCATGGCCTGGGCAATCTCGCGGCGAACGATCTTGATCTGCGTGTCGTCCAAGGGTCCGCGCCCCCAACCGGCAGCCAACACCCGCACGTTGGCATACGGCACCAGGCCGATCACGTTTTGCACGGTCCGGCCTTCGATGAGCGCCAGATAGTCGGCCAGCGTGCGCCAACCCTCGTAGTCCTGCTGCTGCAAACCGTTGAGCGCGCGGAGATAGACAAACCAGTCACGGTAGTTTTCTGGGCTGACTGGTGCGTAAGAAATGCCGTCGCTGGCCAGCACCTCGGTCGTGATACCCTGGCTGGTCTTGGCCACGAGCTGCGGAGTCTTGAGCAGCCAGCCGTCGGAGTGCGTGTGGACGTCGACAAAGCCGGGCGCCACGACCAGCCCCCGGGCATCGATCACGCGGCGTGCTTCGCCGGCACGGTCCGACAAATTGCCAACCTGGGCAATCCGACCACGGACGATCGCCACGTCGCCCGCGATCGGCACCGCGCCGGTGCCGTCGATGACCGTGCCGTTTTGAATGAGGAGGTCGAACATGGGAGTGAGATGGTTAGGGTGGTTCAGTGCGGAGTGATGAACGTGAGGCGGAATCGATGACTATTGCTTCAGGGGCTCCCCCTCACCCGGCTTGCTTTGCAAGCCACCCTCTCCCACGCGGGGCGAGGCTAAATGGCGCAGCGTGTAGTAGGCCTCGGCGGGGAAGAATTGTCCATGCCCCGCCAGGTCGCGAAGGTGAAACTCGTAGACAAAGCCCGCGCGGAGTTGGTCAACCTGGAGCGTCACGCGGCGGGCGTCGTTAGAAACCTTCGCGCGGCGCACCGTGTCGACGCGAGCGTCGACGTCCGGTCCGCCGTAGTTCGGCGTAGGAATGCGGCGGTAGGAACTGACGGCGTAGTTGGCCAGGTCGGCCGCCCGAGTGCGATCGACCGGCGCGGTGAAATCGATCGTGAAGCCGCCCGCGTGCGCGCGAACCTCGGCGATGCCTGGCGGCAGGTCTCCGCGCGGACGAATGCGGACGATCGAGCCGGTGTTCGACCCGCCGCCCCAGCCGCTGTCGCGCAAGTTGCCCACGAACAGGTCCCCCTGGGGCGAGACCTGGCAGACCAGCGGACCTTCAAAGGTCGCCTCGTCGCCGGCCGGCTCGCGTGAGAACGAGTACACCGCCCCCTGCCACTCGCCGTCGACCTTCTCGAGGCTGATCCGCACCAGCCGCCGCGTGTCGTACTCACAACCGATCAGATGCCCGGCGAACGATCCAAAGCTCTTCGGCAGAAAGCAAATCCCGTTGACGCTGCGAGTCCAGGGGTGCGGGATCTCGACCGCCGCGGCGCGGAACGGCGGGTTATAGCCCGCGCGGCTTTCCAGCTTGTTGATAAAACCATAGCGTGCGCCGGCGACCACGTGGTTCAACTCGTTGAACGGCGTATAGTTGCCCTGGTTGTCGGTGACAAACAGGTCTTCGCTCGCCGACAGCGCCAGCCCCTGGCCAAAGCGCAAGCCGCCACAGATCGACTCGACCGCGAATCGCCGCGGATCGTCGGGTGTGGCCATCCGCGGAGCGAGCCGCACAATCGTGCCCCGCAGCGCCGCGGACGCCTGGCTGCGGTCGTCCTGCTGGCACGGCAGCGAGACGTAGTAGTTGCCGGCCCGATCGCGCGGCAGACCGACGGCCCAGTCGTGATAGTCGCGGGTATGCCCCCAACCCGAGGCGATGAGCTCGGTGCGTTCGGCCCGGCCGTCGCGGTCCGCGTCGTGCAGCCGCAGCAGACCGGTCTTGTTGATAACATCGATCGCGTCGGGTTCGTCGTCGGGCACCGCCACACCATACGGCGCCGCGAGGTCATCGCTGAACGGCGCGAGTGCGTCGACCAGGTCGTCGCCATCGGTATCGCGACCCAACCAGACGCGGCCTTCGAGCGACGAGACCACCAGGGTGCCGTCGCGCCGCCAGGCCAGCCCGGTGGCCATGGCCTGATCGGTCACCGGCAGACGCACGGCCTCAAAGCCTGGCAAGACGGCCAGCTCCTGCCGCGTCACGCGGCGATCGACGACAGGCAGCGGAGCGAACTGGTCGACGGCGATCGCGGCACGATAGTCCAGCTCGCAGCGGGCCCCCTCACCCGGATCGAGCGTCACCACCGCGCCGTCCTTGCCACGCGTGAGCACCGTCGTGACGGGTTGACGTAACGCGACCGACAGGGTCACGCCATTCGGCTCGGACGTCGCAGTGCGGCCATCGGGCGAGATCGTCACCTCCCCCGGCAGCACCACGAGCTCGGCCTTAACATTTGGCGGCAACGCGGCAACGTCGACCGTGCGGCGAAATCCCGCGGCGCCAATGTCGGGCTCAAGGCTCGTGAACTGCTGCGTCACGCCCAGCGTGACGTCCCGTCCGGCGACCTGATGCCTCAGACGATAGGCAAAGCGGAGACCGTCCGTCACGTGCTGCCAGGCGTCGCACTCGGTCGTAAACTGGCCCTGGCGTGCGGGGGTGAACCGCTGGCCATCGGCGATGAGGACTAACTCGCCGGCATCGGGTTCTTTCTGGTCAATGGGCAGCAATTGCGCGTGGCCGGCCTCCCATAGCCAGCTCTTGCCGACCGTCTGCTGCCGGGCTGTGTCGCCGGTCCACCAGGCCGCCAGCCGCGCCCGCTCCAGGTCAAACAACACGTTGTGCCGATTGGCCAGGCCGATCGTCAGCGGTTTGATAAAGCCCGTGCGGCCGACCTCGATCACCTCAGTCAGCACGGCCGCCGGTTCGGACACCTCCGGCAGGTTGGCTCGTCGCACGACGCGCAGCGCGCTGGGGCTGGGGGGCGTGAAATCGGAACGCTCGAGCACGCGCCAGATCGCGGCGATTTGACGGTCGAGCTGGCCCTCTAGCACGCCGCGGATCGGCTGCTGGATCGACGGCATCTCCATCTGCGGCACCATCCGGGCAGGATTGCGCACCCAGCGATCGAACCAGGCAGGCCGCACGCGCTGGCCGATCGCGGCCAGGTTCGCCCCCTCGGCATTGAGCGCGACTTTTTGAGGTCGCCAGCCACCGATCGCATGACAACTGGTGCAGCCAAAACCGTCTGCCGTGACCAGCCGCGCGCCGGCCGCCTCGACCGCCGGATCGGATTCCGTGTCGGTCGCCGGAGGCGGCGTGTCGACGTCCGGCATCCTGTCCGCGTCGATCAGGTGGCGCACCAGCGTGCTAGTCTCTTGCTCGGTGAGCGGAAACCTGGGCATCCGCACGCGCAGCCAGGTCTGTCGCGGCGGCGCCGCCGTGCCGATCGCCTCGACCAGGGCCGCATCGTGCAACTTGTCACCCACGCCAATCAAGGCCGGCGGGGTCAACCCGGCCAGCACGTCGCGCAGTCCGTCGTCGGCCTCGGCGATCGCGGGCAAATGACCAGCCAGGCCCAGAGCGTGACCGCGGGCGTGGCAGGCCAGACAGTTGCGCTCGACCAACAGCTCGTCGCCCCCGGGCGGCACGACCTCACGACGGCCGGCGACGCCTTGCAGGTACGCCACGACCTCTCGCCGCGCCGTCTCGCTCGCCAGATAGCCCGGGCGACGGTGCTCGCGATCGGGCGAGGTCAGGCAATGACCCTCTGCGGTCGACAGCCGGGCCACGCCCAGCGGCAATCGCTTGTTTGGCGCCATCTGCTCTGGCAGTTGATGGCAAGCGCGGCAGTTCAGCTCTGCGACCAACGTTCGGCCGCGTGCGACATGGGCACGGTCAGCATTGGCTGCCGTGGTCAGCGGCGGCTGATCGCGCTTGCCCAATGACGTCAGATACAACGACAGGCTCTCGATCTCGACGTTGGTGAGCTTAAAAACCGGCATGCGATGCACGGCATTGAGCGCGGCGGGCTCGGCGAGCCAGCGGGCGAAAAAATCCGGTGGCCGTTTGGCCGCGACCTGGGTCAGGTCGCCGCCGCCGAACAGGTTTTCAACCCCCAAGGCCTCCACGCGGTGACAGGCCAGGCAGCCGACACTGCGAAACAAAGTGCGACCCGCTATTGCGCTGGGTTTGGGTGGCGGAGGCGCGTCGACCGGCTGTTTCTCGTTTTTAACCGACGCGCTCGGTTTGGCGACGGGCGCCGCCGCCGGCGTGGGTGCCGAGGTCGCCAGCAGATAGTCAGCCACGGACGCCGCGTCGTCGGCATTGAGGCCGAAGTGGGGCATCCGCTGCGAAGCGACCGCGCCCGTTTCCGCGCCCCCCACGACGCTGGTCAAGCGATCCACGATCCAGGCCCGCGAAATGTTTCCCGTCAGTCGACCTAACGCCGGCGCCACCAGCGCGTCGCCCTCGGTCGGCACGTCGTGGCAGGCAGCGCAGCCGAGCGCGCGGACCCTCCGCTGACCGGCCGTGAAGGCCAGGGACGGACTGTCGCTCGCCTCATGAAACAACCACCGCGCCGCCAGCGGTTCGCGCGAAAAATTCGGCCCTTCCCAAAACAGGGCCAGGCCCGCAGCGTCGGTCGTGCCGCTGTAGCGAACCTCCAGCGGATGATACCCAAACGGCAGGTCGACAGACTCACCGTCGCACCAGCCGGGCTCGTCGCGTTTGCCTGTGAGCAACTTGCGCCCCGTCAGGCGGACCTCGACCTGCCCGACGCCGTGGGTCGACAGCCGATGCAGGCCGGGGGTCTGCACCAGCAGGTGCCCACGGAAAATCGCGGTGAAGGGACCCGACGGCAGGCGGCGATCGGGCGGACGACCATCGGAGCTTAGCCAGACGGTCTCAGTGAGCCGCGCATGACGGACGCCGTCGCCGCCGGCAAACGTGGCGATGACGCCGGGGCGATAGGGATTGGCCTCGTCGTCATCATTCTTTGCGTCATCATTCTGTGCGTCGTCATTCTGTGCGGCAGCTACGGCGGGCGCGTCGGCGCCCATCGCCATTGGTTGCATCCACGCCAGGACCAGCAACCAGCTACCCAGCACAACCGGGGCCGCGCGTCGCAATCGCTGGCAGCGCCCCAGCGTGACCATCAGCGCAGTCCTTCCACCAGGGCCAACCGCGTGGTCGTCGGGCACCAGTGCCGCTCCACGTGACGCACGACCAACTCCGTACCGGCATCGTGGGACACCTGCGGGCGCATCCGCGGGTTGTACATGGTGTCGGTGAGGTCGCGGACCAGCACCGTGTTGAAGCCCAGCTTGGACATCTGGCGAATGCCAAACGACCGGCCCAGCACGCACATGTTGGTGTGCACGCCCATGTAAACGATGTTCTTGATGCCTTGCTGCCGCAGGTAGTTGTAGACCTCCTGGCCGTTGTCGGTGATCAGATCCACTTCGTCGATGCGGATGGCCGGATGCTGCCGCGACCAGGCCTTGTAGTTCTTGCACTGCGGCTGGCAGTCGCAGCCGCCGTCGGAATCATCGATCGGCAGCGAGCCCTCGCGCTCTTTCTCCAGAGAGCACCAACTGCCCAGCGGCACGTCGGCTTTGACCAGCGGCGCGGCCTGCGCTCGGCGGCGAGCCGGATGGTCGCGGTAAAAGTCGAGCGTGTCACTCGGCGCGTGAATGATGTGCATGCCCCGCGCCCGGGCTTGCTCCACCAGCGGCGCCATCTGCCGGGCCAAGGCGTCGCAGCGCTTGGTGGCGCTGGCGCACCAGTGCTTGTCCCAGGTGTCACAGATCAGGATCACGGTCTCGCGGGGCACGATGTCGCGCGAGCCATTGTGCTCGTCGACCTGCTCGCTGCCGGTGGCGACCGTAACCCAGCGGACCGGCAGCTTCACAGCGCCTTCCGCCGCAGGGTCAGCCGCCTGGCCGAGCGCCGCGCACGACAAGAACAACCCTGCCGCCCAAAGTGCTATCGACATGGATCGCGAAACCGTCATGGCAGGTTGCTCCTGTTGCAAAGGGAATCCAGACGCATCGCGACGCGCGCAGACCGACGTCATGCCTTACTTGCCCGCTGGGCGAGCAAGGTAGGCAAACAGGTCGGCGATCTCCTCCAGCGAGAGCGTATTGAACAGCCCCTCGGGCATGGCCGACTTCTTGCTGGGCGAAATCTGCTCGATCTCGTCCTTGGGCACGATCGCTTTCTCGGCATTGGCTTGCAGCACGACCACACCACCGTCACCCGCTGGGCCGACCAGGCCGGTAAATGTCTTGCCGTCGGTCGTGATCACGGTCTTGGCCGCAAACTGGTCGGAAATGACCTGCGACGGGAAGAAGACCGATTCCAGAATCTCCTTGCGCTGGAAGCGGCTGCTGACGTTCGACAGGTCGGGGCCGATGCCCTCGCCGCGCGTGCCGTAGCGATGGCATTTGACGCACTGCGATTTCTCGAACACGACGGCGCCGCGCTCGGCGTTGCCCGACTTGCCGGACTCGGTATTCACGAAGTCCAGCAACTGGGCGTAGGTCCAGCGATTGTCGGCCGCTTCCACCGGCAGCACGGGCTCGGGCTGATCGGGATACGTCTCCACGAACCACTTTTGCCAGGTGGCCAGGGTTTCGTTGACCGGGCCGCGCTGGTCGACCGCTTTCTTATCGGCCCAGCGCGCCAGGAGCATGGCCGCGTCGCGCCCGCCCGAGTCACCCAGCTTTAGACCCAGCAGGATCACCTGACGGAAGTCCTGCGGCTTGTCGCTCTTCTGCGGAAACTTGGCCAAAGCCTTCAACACTTCGCGTGCCGTAGCGCCGTCGACCACGGTGAGCGAACGAATCAACAGCGGCCAATCGCTGGCGCGCCGCTGGGCGTGTTTGATGGCATAGGTCGACAGGGCCGCGGCTGCATCCTGGCGGCGGTCGGGCGTCGATTCAAAGATCTCGGCCAAATAACTGGCCGCCCCGTCGTCGCCAAAACCCAATGCCACGGCCACGGCTTGTTGCAGCTCGCGGGCCGAGTCCGACTTGTCAGCCGTCAGCTCGCGGTCCAAAGCGATGAGCGCCGTTTGCTGCTCGGAAGTCAGCGTGCCCGACAGGCTGCGGACGATGCCCAGGGCCGCGTCCGGATGTTTTGCGCCAGCGGTGATCCGCGCCAACTGCTCTGCGGCGGGCATGGTCTTTAAAATATCGTTGGCAAAGTTTGCCAGGTATCCGCGGTAACTGTTGCCGCCTTCATAAGTGCGGGCCAAGGCCAGAAAATCCAATAGCTCGCTGCGGAGCTCGGGAGTCCAGCCCACGCTGAGAAACCGGGCCAGACCCGCCGCTTGGATGCGCTCTTCCAGCGGCGCCTTGCTTCGCAAATGCTGCACCAACCGAGGCGCCAGCGTGGGGTCTTGCATCATGACCAGCACGCGGATCAGCTCGCGATTGATCCGGTAGTCGCCTGACGGAAACCGCTTCGAGACCTGCTCGCGCAGCGCGGGCAGGTCATTTGGCTGAAAGTTGCCGACGTGCAACGCCAGCTCGATCACTCGTAGCAGGCCAACCAGATCGTCGTCGCTGATGTCGCCGGAGGCCAACTTCTGGCTACGCTCCAGAATCGCGCCGGCCGTCGCCTTGTCAGCGCCCAAGGTCACCAGTGCCACCGAACCGACGATGAACACCCGAGGGTCGCTGGCGCCGAGCACGGCGGCCTGCCATTGGTCGCGGGGCAGCTCTTCCAATGCGCGGCGGGCGGCCCAGGAGACGAACGGATGCCGCTCGGCCATTAGCTTGTAGAGCTTGTCGGTGGGGGCCGGGTGCCTGGCGCGGACCAGGGCCTCGCAAGTGCGGCGGCGGACCGTCGCGTCGGGGTCGGCCAGCAGCTCGACCAGCCGCGCGTTGCCGGCCGGCGCGGGACGCACGCCCAATAGGTACACCGCTTTGGCGCGGACCGCGGCATTCTCGTCCTTGGACAATTGCACAAGCAGGTCGGCCGACGGCTCGGGGCCAAACTGCTGCATCAGGTCGAGCGAACGGGTGCGATCGGCTTCGGGCCCCTTGGCGTTGACCGCCACGGCCAACAGGCCGGGTCCCCACTGGTCGCCGGCCTCCTTCTTAGCCTCGCGTACCGCGCGGCGGGCCCAGGAGCTGGTGAACTGCGGTTGATGCAGGGCCCGCTCGAGAGCCTTACCCTCGGCCGCGGCCAATGGTCGAGCGTCTCGGGCGACGACCCGCAGAATCGACCCGGCCGTGTTGCGACCGCCGACGGCGATATACAGCCAGCCATCGGGCCCGACGGCGATATCGGAGCAGTTCAGCGGCCGGCCTTCCAGGAAGATTTCGCTCTGGGCCTGGTAGCTGCCCCCCTTGGGCTCCATCGTCACGGCCAAGACCCGGCCCTGCGACCAGTCGCAGATAAAGAACGCGCCATCGTACTTCTTTGGAAAGCAGTGATGGTTGTAAAATTCGACGCCGGTCGGCGAGCCGCGACCGATGTCCAACGTTGCCGGCAGGCTATCGACAAAATAGTTGGGCCACTTCGACCAGCCGCTCCGCCAGCCAAACTCGGCCCCGGGAATCAGATGGTTGACCCGCGTGGGTCGGTACCAGGGGAGCTCGGTATCCCACTCCATATCCGAGTCAAAGGTGAACAGCTCCCCGTCACGATTGAAGGCGTGGTCATAAGCATTGCGAAAGCCGCCCAAGAAAAGCTCGATGAAGCTCCCCTTGGTATCGGTGCGCACGACCGTGCCGCCCGGGGCCTTGATGCCCGAGGCGTGGCCGTTGGCGTCTTCGTACTTGGGCGTGAACAACTCGGCATCGTAGTAATGATGATGCGGACTTGTTGCCGCCACGGTCGGTTCCACGAAGGAGTGGTTGCCGAGCATGATGTAGATCAGTCCGTCGGGACCCAGCACCGGCGCGTGCGGGCCGTGCTCGCCCATGCCCCCTTTGAACTTGAACAGCACGTCGACCTTTTCGGCCACGCCGTCGCCGTCAGCGTCAGTCAATCGATGAAAGGCAGCCCCGCCCGAGGGTCCGGTGCCGACGACAAACACGTGCTCGCCCAGGGCCAGCATGCCCTGACAGTTTTTGACCTGGTCGCAAAAGGTCGAGACCGACTCGAACTTGCCGTCTTTGTCCTTGTCTTGGATCAAAAGCAGCGGGCCCTGCTCACGCGAGGCGATGATCGCGCCGGCCTCGTTGAAGGTCATGGCCACCAGCGACCCGGTCGAGTCGGGCGTGACAACCTCTTGCACTTCGAAGCCGGCCAGCGGCGTGAATCGATCGGCCGGCGCGGGGTCGGCGGCCAGCGCGGAGGTAAATGAGCAACTGGCCAGCGGGCCGGACAGGGTCAACGAGAGTGCCAACGAGAGAGCGATCCGGAAACGTGCGGTCACGATAGAAGCCTCGGCAAGGAAGGTGGGAACCGTGCGGCAGACGCGGGTTTCGGCCCACCGCTCGAGACGGCGGCGACTTTGAGACCCGGGGCAAAACACGCGGGCTAGTATAAACCAAGGTTTGGCGGGATGCACGACGCCCCGAATTCGCGATTTAATCCGGCCATTTGACACCCCCACCCCGATTGACTCCGCCGCCCGGCTGGCCGAAGCTTAGGCTTTGGCGCGATTCAGGCGGACCGCTGTCGAAGAGGCTCATCGTGGGCGTGCGTCGTGAGCGCTTGCCGCGCGCAGGCCGTGGACACGACCTCTTGGGACCGTCATGAAGAAGCCGCACATCCTGATTGTCGACGCCGACAAGGACGCCCGCGCGCAGTATGAAGCGGCGCTCCAGACCATCGACGTGGCCGAGCTCCGCTTTGCCGCCACGGCCGACCAGGCGACCGCCGAGCTCCGCGGCGGCCAGTTCGACCTGCTCGCGGTCGATATCGGCGAAGGGAGTGAGGCCGAGCTGGCCCTGCTGGGCACCGCCCGGAAGATCGACGCCGAGCTGCCGATGATCGCCGTTACGCGAACGCCGCACGTCGAGAGCGCGACGGCCAGCGTGCGATTGGGCGCCGGCGACTATCTGACCAAGCCGTTGGACCCGGACACGCTGGTGCAAAGCGCTCGGCGGTTGATCGGCTCGCGGCGGCGCGAGGCCGAATACGAACTTTTGCGCCGCCAGGTCGAGCGGCCCTATAGCTTCGACGACATGATCGGCGGCTGCGCGCCGATGCGCAAGGTGTTTGAGACCATTGAACAAGTGGCCAACTCCGACGTCGACGTGCTAGTGGTCGGCGAGACCGGCACCGGCAAAGAGCTGGTGGCGCGGAGCATTCATCGCCGCAGCCGCCGCGCGGGCGGACCCTTCGTGCCGGTCGATTGCGGAGCCATCCCCGAGAGCCTGTTGGAGAGCGAGTTTTTTGGCCACGAGAAGGGTTCGTTCACTGGAGCCGAGAACCGCCGGATCGGACTCTTAGAATTTGCCGACCGCGGGACGTTCTTTTTGGATGAGCTGGGTGAGTTGCCGATGTTGCTGCAGGCCAAGCTGCTGCGGACCCTGCAAGAACGGAAGATTCGCCGCGTGGGCGGACGCGAAGAGATCGAGGTTGACCTGCGGATCGTGGCGGCCACGGCCCGCAACCTGGACGAGATGATTCGCCAGCACCAGTTTCGCCAGGACCTGTACTACCGGATCAACGTGGTGCGGATCGACCTGCCGCCGTTGCGCGAGCGGGGAGACGACATCGGTCTGCTGGCCGAATACATGGTGCAGCGTTACGGCCGCGAGATGGGCCGCTCGCTCAACGGCATCTCGCCCGAGGCCTACCAGGTTCTGGCCCAATATCGCTGGCCGGGCAACGTGCGCGAGCTGCAAAACGTCGTCCGGCGTGGGATCGCCCTGACCAAAGGCCCGATGATCGAGCTGGACGACCTGCCGGACGAGCTGGTGGCGGCGGCCGGCGAAGGTCGTACCACAGGCGCGCTCGGCTACTTCGAACGTCGCGACGAGCACCTGGCCCAGTTCGAGCGTCAGTACCTGAGCGACCTGTTGGCCCGGCACCACGGCGACGTGCGGCTGGCGGCCCTGGAGGCCAAGCTCCCCCGCGGTACGCTGTATCGGCTGATGAAAAAGTATGGCCTGGACAGCGGCACGTTTCGCTAGCAGAGAACGTGCGCTCGCTTGCCATCAAATGGGAGGGCGAGGCCACTGCTGTAAACAAGCTATCGGGGCGGCGGTTTAGCTTGTTGGATGAGTTTCCAGGCGGAGCTGTGGTTGCCGGGCACGCGCTGCTTGGGCTGGGGTGGGCGGCGCTTCTTGCTGGGACAT
>Ga0163144_10023141_pt1 | contig 12280 bp, 11 predicted proteins | sample OliLak19BULKMAT1_FD_123175 | JGI IMG/M metagenome (GOLD analysis project Ga0163144, IMG submission 123175) | Freshwater microbial mat bacterial communities from Lake Vanda, McMurdo Dry Valleys, Antarctica - Oligotrophic Lake LV.19.BULKMAT1 | ecosystem: Environmental > Aquatic > Freshwater >... | reverse complement strand
GTTCTTCGCGGCTCAGATCCTCGATCCTATTGCTGGTTGTCATCACTGGCTAAACCAAGTATGCACGTCTCCCAAACATTTTCAACACTTTCTGTTGTCCAACATCGCTGGACCCGCTAACCACTTACTGCCCGTCCCTCCCATTTCCATGGTTGATCCAGTGACGCTCACGCCCAGTTCTGAGCAGTCTTCCGGCAAGAATACAGCTCGCGTCCTCACATCCGCGAAAGATCTGGTTTCCAAGGAGGCACGTGAGAGTGGTGGGTGTTGCGGCTGATGGGGTAGCTCGCGTCGTGCTTCGGATTCCGATGAATCAGGCTGGGCAGGACGTGAAGGTCGAAGTCTGTGGCGATAAAGAGGACGAAGCCACCTGCGGCAAGATGCCCGTGGATGAGTACGGTGGCATAACACTACTGCCGACACTTACTTCAGCCAAGACCTTCGCATCTAACGTGGTTGCGAAGTCTGGACCGGTTGACGGCGCGGAACCCCATGCCTTTGCCGTCTATCGTGCCCCGCTTGACTTCACACGGTTACTCGATCAGCGCGTTCCTCGGGCTTGCCGGATCTGTGGGAACTGGCCCATACTCAGTGTTTCGTGTGAATGATGGACAATTGTTATTCAAGACTGAAGTAATTGGACAGAACGTTTACGGGGCGCCCATATATCGCTTCGATCCCCTACAGGGCATCACAATCACATCAATCGATCCACCCGTTGAGAACCAGACGAATTGGTCCTCAATCCGCCGGAGTCATTTAGGCATTGCATTCAACGCCCCTTTTGTTGCTTTTGTTGCTGCCCAGATTAGGACCTTTCTGGAGAAGTTTAAAGAAGGAGAAAATACGCTTGGCGTTAAAGTAGCGAGTCAGCAAGTTGACTCCATTGCCCACAGCATGGGCGGACTCATCTGACTCATCTGGCACGAGATATTCAAGCCGTCAGAATATACCGCTCCATTCGATACCTACCTTGCACATAAATTAATCACACTTGGGACACCATTTGTTAAAACGCCACAGGCTAGTCTTCAACTCCTAGAACAGGCCAGATGTTCTCGTGGCAAGGGTGCATTTTTTGGAGCGCATGCCTTCAGCGAAGTAAAAATCGCAGAACAGGCCGCCTCGATTAGGGGAGCTGCGGCGGATCTCGTGGGTATCGGTTTGCGGCCAGATTCATCGAACTCGTTGATATTTGCGCTTCCCCCTGTCGGAACCGTCCCAACAGCCTTGATCGCGGGTGATATTGGGCCGCTAACGAACCTAACGAACCTAACGAACCTAACGAACTGGGTAGGCTTCCTACGTGCGATAGCATTTGTAAATCAGACTTGCTCAGCAAGTGATCCCGTTGCGGTGCGCTTCACGGCCGCTAGATACGCTACAATTTCTGACCCAGAGGTGTGGCAGGTGAATCGAGCGACCGGTGTTGGCTCAGGGTCGTCGAACCCGACGGATAGTGATGGTAGCGTACCTCAATTGACCGCGTTAGCAGGTCGCCTGCCGGGCGATGGGAGAGTCTTCGCGAACCGCACTCACTCAATCGGAATATCGGCTCTGCTAGGAGACCATTTGATCTCAAGCGAACACTTGCAAGATGGATCGGGAGAGGTTACCAGTAACAGTTCACCCCCTCGGCCTGACCTCAAGAGCCCAGTTCGGACTATTTCTCCTGGATCCTCAGCGGCTTACACGGATCGATTTTGTATAGCAACTCCGGCACGTCATAATTAGGCAGAAGGCGAAACTCATCCCAAGGCCACCAGGACCCTCTCGGTCCCGGTGGTCTTCGTGCATGGAAAGGGACCGCAAGATAAAAAAGTTCGCAAAACGAAGCCAATCAAAGCAAGCTTCGAAAAACAATCAATGCACGAGCGAACCTGAGAAAGGAGACAACCCCCGATGGCCATCACACAAAACAAAAACGCCCGGCAACCCCTTTTCAGGAACCACCGGGCGCTCTCTCAGAACACGAATTTAAGCCGTACGCATCGCCTCGGACTTATCGCCCTTCGACAACGCCGCCTGTGCAGCCGCCAAACGCGCGATCGGCACACGATAAGGAGAACAAGAAACATAATCCATTCCGATCATGTAGCAGAACTCCACCGAGATCGGCTCGCCACGGACACCAATCTCCAGATCCGGACGAGTCGGCCGGCCCGCCTTCACGGCGTACTCGATCACCCGGCCCACACCCTCACGATCCAACACCGCGAACGGATCCGCCTGGAACACCTTGATGTCCTCATAATGCTTCGAGAACTTCGTATAGTCGTCGCGGCCCAGACCCATCGTCGTCTGCGTCAAGTCATTGGTGCCGAAACTGAAAAACTCAGCTTCTTTGGCCACAAGCTCCGCAGTCATCGCAGCGCGCGGAATCTCGATCATCGTGCCGACCATATACTTCATGTCCGGCATTCCGGCCTTGGCCAACACAGCGGTCGCGACATCCACCACGATCTTGCGCTGGTGCTCGAGTTCCTTCACAGAACCGATCAGCGGGATCATGATTTCGGGCAGAATCTTCGTGCCCCTCTTGGTCACCTGCACCGCAACTTCGAAGATCGCCTGCGCCTGCATCTCGGTGATCTAGTTGAACTGGTAGATTCGATCGAGTCCTGGAATGCCGCGCGTGGCGATACCGGAACCGTAGATTTCGGTGCGTTTAGATCCTTTGGGAATACCGACGGTCCGCTTGGTGCCGGTGGCAAGGATTCGTAGCCGAGCGAGCTTCTGATGGACGGTGTCGGGTTGAGCGTAGCGGTAAGGCTGGTTATCGGTGAGCATATACCAGGCAATGACCGCGAGTTTCCTGGCGCAGGCGACACCGGCGACATTTCTGTTTTTCGTTTTCGAGACTTTCCGGAAGAAATGGCCGAGAGGTCCAGGATGTTCCGTCGAGATGCTGAGCGGCTTGCGCGAGCAACCAGCGTGTGTGAGAGCGGCCCTGCTTGGTGATGCGTCCGTGATAGCACTTGTCGCCGGATTGATGGGTGGAGGGGACGAGTCCGAAATAGCGGCGGCTTTATTCGGGGAATCGAAGCGCGAAATATCGCCGAAGGCGGCGAGAATTGCTTGAGCGATGGGGAAGTCGACGCCGGGGAGAGTCATGAAGAGCTTGACTTGCTCATCCTCATGGGCGAGGGCGGTGATCAGTGCGATCTCGGCTTCTGAGCGATCGAGAAGGCGGAGTTGGCAGTCGAGGGCATCGCGTCCGTCGGAGTCGATGGAGATGGAGGCATGGAGCCAGTCGAGGTTATTGGAGGAGAAAAGGTCGCCGGAGGGGTTGGGGATGACGCGTTGGTGAAGGACGGAGGTGGATGCGATTCCTGATGCGGGTGCGATCGCTGAAGAGTGAGGTGGACCCCAAACACTGGACAGAAGAAATCGATTCCTTAAGTGGAGAGCCGGGGTTGGCTGCATGGATAGAATGACACAGATGGTGGCGGTTGTATAGAAGACTGAAAAACGTTCTTCTGAAGGATAAGGCAACGCAGGGACGCGCCCCGAGCGCCAGGCGGAATGCCAACCAAACAGTCTGGGAGCGGGGAAAACCGTTCCCGGCTGGCCTGATCTGTTTGGCCGCAAAGCGATAAATCCCGGGGCTTGGGGCAGAGCCCAACGCTGTAGCATTCATCGCCGCGGTTGGCGGTCGCGAGCTGGCGGAAACCAGCGCGCAGGTGTCGCGTACTGGATCGCCCGATGTGCCCACTCGAAATTGTAGCAGTCGATGTAGCGGCTGCTGGCTTGATGCAACTCGATGCCATCGGCGAAGTCCGAAACATAGATCAGTTCGTACTTGATGAACCGCCAGAAGCCTTCGATGAAGATGTTGTCGATGGCCCGTCCGCGGCCGTCCATACTGGTTTGAATGGAACGGCCCTTGAGGATCTTGAGGAAGTCCACGGAAGTGAATTGGGATCCCTGGTCGGTGTTGAAGATGAGCGGTTGTCCCCAACGAAGCGCATCGCGGCAAGCGGTTGCTTCCAGGGTGTTGGAGAGAGATTGACGAACGCCGGCGGCACTCAGCGATCGAGGAGGCGATCCGAATCGCGATTCCATTTGTCGTTCGACATGATTCCGTCGATCCGCAGGAGGCGCGCGGTGTCGGCACGCCCGTCAAAGGCGGCATGACCGGCATGACCTACCGCGAAGCGCACTTGGCGATGGGAAACCATCGGCGATGCCGTCGGCGCGCTGCACTCAATGGAAGTAGTGGAAGTGAATCCGGTCATCGACGAGCAGAATCGCACCGCGCTTCTCGCCGTCGAACTGATGATGTCGGCCTGGGGCAGGCGCATTCTCCGATATTGCGCAGGCGAAACGTGTAACATCGTTATTCAGAGCCACATTCATGATTTTCTTCTTATGCCTTCTCCTGCAAGATCCGCAGGACCCGATACAACAAGGCAAGAAATTGTTCCAGGGCCAGTGCGCTGTCTGCCACGGCATCGATGGCCACGGATCCACTGGACCCTCACTGATTCGGGCTAAGCTGCCACGCGCCGCGGACGAAGCGGCTCTTTTGCGGGTGATCGCGGAAGGCATCCCGAACACGAACATGCCCGGATCCTGGCAGATGTCCGAACGCGAGGTGAAGTGGACTGCTGCCTACGTCCGCTCCATCGGTCGCGTCGCGGAAGAGAAGCTGCCGGGCGATGCTGCGGCCGGAGCCGAAGTTTATCGAAAGTCCGCGTGCGCCTCGTGCCACATCGTGAACGGCACAGGCCAAGGTTACGGTCCCGAACTCACCGGGATTGGCCTCAAGCGTTCCGCCAAGCATCTGCGGCAGTCGATCGTTGAGCCCAACGCCGATGTCCCTGGCGAATCAATGACCGTCGTCGCCATCACGATACAAGGCCAAACCTTTGTAGGTATCCGCGCGAACGAAGATTCGTTCTCGATTCAGATCCGCGACATGGCGGGCCGCGTCCACTCGTTTCAAAAAGCCGCATTGAAGACCCTCGACAAACAGAAGGGATCGGTGATGCCGCCCTTCGACAAACTGCCCCCAACCGATCTGGAGAACGTAGTGGCGTACCTCGCCACGCTGCGAGGCGACCAATGAGAATGCTTATATTTTTTGCCATGATGACGCTTGCGGCGCAAGTTCCTTACGACCGCATCCGTGTCAACGGCGAAGGCAACTGGCTGACGTACTCGGGCAACTATCAGGGCCATCGATTCTCAACGCTCGATCAGATCAACAAGGCCAACGTCGCCGGGCTCAAACCGCTCTGGATCTATCAGCCTGCCAACGCGGGACGCTTTGAAACATCGCCCATCGTGGCCGACGGCGTGATGTACGTCACCGAGCCCCCGACGATCGTCACCGCACTCGATCCACGCACCGGCCGCCAAGTCTGGCGTTGGGAACGCAACCTTCCCGCAGACCTGCAGACCATCGGCTTCGGACGCGTCAATCGCGGCGTCGCGATTCTCGATGACTCGCTCTACGTCGGAACTCTCGACGGCTTTATCGTCGCGCTGGATCGGCGCAGTGGCGCGATGCGTTGGCAGACCAAGGTCGCGGATTACAAGACCGGTCACTGCATCACGTCCGCACCGCTTGCGATCAAAGGCCTTGTGATTACGGGTGTCAGCGGTGGCGAGGCAGGCGTCCGCGGGTTCCTCGCGGCCTACGATGCGAAAACTGGCAAGGAAGTTTGGCGTCATTGGACGATCCCTGAAAAGGGCGAGCCGGGCGTGGAGACATGGGGCGGTGAATCCTATAAGACGGGTGCCGGGACGACGTGGGTGACTGGATCCTACGACCCGGAAACCAATACTGTTTATTGGGGCACCGGCAATCCAGGGCCCGACTGGAATGGCGACGTCCGCCCGGGCGACAATCTCTACACCAACTCCTTGCTTGCGCTCGATGCCGCAACGGGCAAGCGCAAATGGTATTTCCAATTCACGCCGCACGATACGCACGATTGGGATGCGGTGCATGTGCCGATGATCTTCGACGCTGTGGTGAAGGGCAAACCGCGCAAGGTGATTGCGGTGGCCAATCGCAATGCGTTCTACTATGTTCTCGATCGCGTCACCGGCGAGTTTCTGAACGGCGTGCCGTATGCGAAACAAACGTGGGCCAAAGGGCTCGACGACAAAGGGCGTCCAGAAGTGATTGAAGGAAAGGAACCGACAGAATCCGGCAATCTCGTGTGGCCGAGCCTGCAGGGCGCGACGAATTGGTTCAGCCCGTCGTATAGTCCGCTGACGCGTTACGTGTACGTGGCCGTGCGTGAAATGGGCGCGCATTATTTCAAGGGCGAAGCGATCTTCAAACCCGGAACGTTCTTTGCGGGCGGTGGGGAACGCGCGTTGCCGCCCGATGAGAACTTCGGCGCGATCCGCGCGTTGGATGCCGCGACCGGCGCGATGAAGTGGGAATTCAAACTGCATCAGCCGCCATGGGCCGGAGTGATGGCAACCGCTGGTGGCTTGGTGTTTGGAGGATCGCAGGAAGGCAACTTCTACGCGCTGGATGCGTCCGATGGCAAGCCGCTGTGGCAGTTCCAGATGGGCGGACAGATCGCCGCGAATCCGGTGAGCTTTTTGGTGGATGGAAAGCAGCGCATTGCGATGCCATCGCGTGGGGTGCTGGTTGTGTTCGGGCTAAATTAACGTTTCGGCCAAGGGCCGAGCAGCGGCACGTCATCGTTCTCGGTCACAATCGTCGCGGGTGGAGGCCGATCGGCGGGGCAGCCGTTGTCGGTGTCTCCTGGATACTCGCGGGTGAAGAGGCGGCAGAACTCAGCGCGCGGTTTGGCATCGTTGACCGTGGTGAGCAAGCGCCGTTCGTCTTTCTCGAATCGGAAAATTGTCCAGTTTTTCGCCGGGCCTCGCGCACGGAGCCCTTCCAATTGCTTCTTCACTTCTTCATCTGAGCAGCAACGTGTCATCATTCGTTCGGCGGTCGGCATTGAGCTCCAGCATTCCGTTAGTTAGACCAAAGCCCAACTCACGAGATCACGGCAAGCAAGCCTTAGCCCGGATCTCGGCTTCGGGGTGCCTCAACAAACCCCGGTTGAGTTTTGCAATCCGCCACGATGCCAACGTGCCGTCAAGATCGCCAGATGCCCACAGTCTCTCTTGGTTGGGCCTGCTTGCCAACCACCAGCCCATTGTGCGGACCAGTCCAAATCGCGTAGATCGATCGCTCCCGATCTCGGGTGAGATGATAAACTCCGTCTTCGATCCGGACGGCGAACATCGCTCGTTCGCCGTTCCGGGTAAAGTTGGGCCCCTCGATCCAACCATCGAAGTGATCTCCCAGATCTCGACTGTTTTGCGAGTTTCCCCACCGCGCACGACAGCCTCGACCCGAACCCGCCTCCGCACCGGTCGCCAGTTCTTCGGGGCAGGACCTCCAGAGCGAAGCAGCGGCCATTCCTCAAGATCATGGCTCTCAATCGCCCCAGGAAAGATGTGGCTCGCACGGGCGCAGTTGCCAACGTGTCGCCCCGGCTGCAATCGCCGCCTCGCGATAAGCGTCGGGAACGGCTTTTAACGCGTCTTCGCCAATGCTGGCAATAATGGGCACGCTCATCAGCGCAAGAATAATGCCGCCATTCAGCACACTCAACCCAATCGGCGCGCCGGTCAGCGCCACAATCAGGGGGCTCATCACCATCAGCCCAATGAATCCCCATACAACGGACGGAATCGCGGCCAAAAACTCGATCGACACCTTCAGCGTTTCCCTCCAAAAAGGCGAACAGAACTCCGAAATGAAGATCGTACCGCCGAGACCGACCGGCACTGCAATCGCCATCGCCAGCAGCGTCACTGCCAGCGTGCCGGTTAGTAAGGGCAAGGTCCCGAACCGCGTCCCCCCTGTGGATGTTGGGTTCCATTCCGGCCCTGCCAGGAAGTCGAACAGGTTGAACTGTCCGCTAGTCAGTGCGCCCGAACCTTCCCGAAACACGAAGAGGAAAATGCCGAAGACAAACAGGATCGCGCTCAAGCCGCAAAGGCGAATGAGGTTTTCCACTGCGGCTTCCTGCAGCATTTCCCAACGATTGCGGCTCGCACTCGCTTTCCAGAACTTATTCATGGTGCCCTCCGGCTTGGCGCACAATCGGGACGTAGCCGGACGTTTCCACCACCCGTTGCCCCTCAGCCCCTTGAACCCACTTCATGTACTCGAGCACGGCCTGCGAGGGCTTCCCCAGTGTGTAGATGTAGAGCGGGCGCGAGATTGGATAGGTGCCGGCAATCGTATTGGCAGCCGTCGGTGGGTATGCCACTTCACCTGCATGGCGGCCCACTCTGAGTGTTTTCACCTCCGGCGTCGCATAGCCCATGCTGCTATACCCCATCGCTCCAGGCGCGCTGCCAATCAGGCTCACCACTTCCTTTGAACCGTTCAAATCGCGCGTGCCAAGGCGAAAATCGCCATGAGCGCCAAGCAGTGTCTGCCTGAAATACTGGTAGGTGCCCGAATGCGATTGCCGGCTGATGAGAATCACTTCGTCGCTCTTGGCACCGGGTACGGTTACTCCTAAGCCTGCCCAAGTCACAATGCGACCGTCGCGGCCATACACCTGCGCCAATTCATCCAGCGTGATCGTGTTCAAGGGGTTGTTCGGATGCACATAGATTGCCAGTGCATCGTGGCCCACTGTCCACTCGATCGGTCACTGCCATGCCTGCGCTTGGCGGCCTCGCGCTCCTCCGGTTCCATCCTACGGCTGCAGTTCGCGAGATCCGCCGTACCGTCGATGAGTGACGTGATTCCCGTGGCAGAGCCACCGCCGCCAACTTCCACCGAAACGGTGGGCTCAACGGTAGAGTATTCTTCAGCCCAGGCTTGAGCGAGATTCACCATCGTGTCGGAGCCGGAATCGCGAATCACGATTCGTACGCCAGACAGTCGGTTGCAGCCCAACATGGCTAGGCAAACAACCAGACTGCCGTACAGGAAGAGTCTCGACATCCTAGAAGTGAGCCAATCGTAAGATCCCGCTGAACTTACAGCCTGAATGTCTTAACGCTAGCATTTCAAGTTGACGGATTGATGACGACGCGGCCGCGTTCGGCCATCTTCCGGAAGCCGCTGCCAACGCCTCACGACAAAGGAACACAGGTTCCGCGGACGATCAAAAACTTCAGGCTCCATTGACTTTTCTTCATCTGACGGTAAAATAAAGTTAATGAAGATTCCTTCCTTCCCGCTTCTGCGCTTAGGGAAGTCATGTTTAGCCCTCGTTGTTCTGTCCGGCTTTTCGATTCCATTCGCTTCCGCAGCCACCAAACTCACTCTCGGTCAGGCCATTGCCCTGGCGGAAGATTACCATCCGCTGCTTCGCGCCGGTATCGCACAAATTGAAGCAGCACAGGCCGGCCTCACCACCGCCCGTGCCTACCCAAATCCAACGGCAGGCGTTGTCTCCGGCGCCCAAACCATCCGTGTCCCTGGCAACGTAAACGGCTTCTCCCAGTTCTTTACTGTCACCCAACCCCTTGAGTTAGGCTCGCTTCGGCCCACCCGTCTCCAGTTGGCACAGCGCAATCGCGAGAGCAACGAGATCCGATTGGCCGGCACTCGCATCGGTGTGCTCTCATCGGTGCGTCGCGCCTTCTTTTTGGTTTTGCGCCGCCGCGCCGAAATAGAGATTCTCCAGGATAGCCTCCGCTTGGTCGAACAGCTCCGCGACCGCATTCAGGTTCGTGTCGATGTCGGCGAGGCCGGTCGCCTCGAATTGATCCGCGCAGACTCCGAGTTGATCACAGCCCGCAGCGCTGCCAACTCCGCTCAACTTCAGTACATCTCCGCCTTGGCCCAGTTCCGTACCACCGTCGGCTCCGCTCTCGAGCCCGATACGGAAATCGAAGGCAAACTCGACGAAACGGTGGCACTCCCCCCTTTCGAGACCCTCCGTGAGCAAGCCCTCTCGAAGCACCCCGCCATGGCCTTTGTCCGCGCTGAAATCAGGCGGCTCGAAGCCAATGTCAGCTATGAGGTTGCCCAGCGCCGCCCCCAACCCCAACTACTTGCCGAAATCGAGCGTCCCCCCGATAGCCCCAGCTATCGCTTCGGCGTCTCGATCCCAATCAATCTCTGGAATCGTCGCGAAGGTCCCATCGCCGAAGCGGCCGCTCAAGTCCGCATAGCAGCCGCCCTGGCTCGCAATCGAGAATTGGAATTCGTTTCCGCCCTCGAGAGTGCCTATGCCCGCTACAACCTTGCCAACCAGCAGTTGAGCGCTTTTGAACAAGGCTTGCTTCGAGAGGCAAATGAGGCGGTTCGTGCGGCTGAAGTAGCGTATCGCCTCGGAGAACGCGGCATCCTCGAAGTGCTCGATTCCCAGCGCGTCCTCCGCACCGTTCGCCTCGATTTCTTAAACACCCAGTATGACCGTCAAACGGCCCTCGTCGATCTCGATGAATTGCGCGCCGTTGACCTCCGGAGAAACATCCCATGACGCCCCGCATCTTTCCGATATTGGCAGCGGCCTTGTTGCTCGCCGGCTGTAACAAAACCGCTCCTCCTGCTCCAGAGCCAAAGAAGTCCGCCTTCGATCCAACAATCATCGAGCCCTCTCCCTCGCTGCTCAAAGACCTGAAGCTCGGTACCGCCAGCACCTCGTCCGTTGGCGCTTCATTCGATGTGTCCGCTCGCGTCGAAGTTGACGAAACTCGGGTCACCCGCGTCGGCTCGCCAGTGCTGGGCCGTATCAGTTCTTTGCTCGTCCACGAGGGCCAGCAGGTCACGAAAGGTCAAGTCCTCGCCTTACTCAATAGCACAGGCTTGTCCGATGCCCAGCTCAGCTTCCTCAAGGCGCTCTCAGCCAAGCAACTCAACCAGCGTGCCGTCGAGCGAGCCCAACAGTTGCTCAAAGCCGACGTCATCGGCAACGCGGAACTCCAGCGCCGCGAGGCCGAACTCCTCGAAGCCTCCGCTGAACTCGATGCCGCTCGCGATCAACTCGGGCTGCTCGGCATGACTCCCGAGTCGGTTGAAGAACTCCGCCGTACGCGCACCATCAATTCCGTTGCCCGCGTCATCGCTCCAATGGACGGCACCGTTCTCGATCGAAAGATCACACTCGGCCAAATGATCCAGCCCTCGGACACCGTTTTCGAAGTGGCTGATTTGTCCCACGTCTGGCTGGTCGCGGACGTGCATGAACAGAACACCAGCCTGCTCGTCCAGGGTCTTTCCGTTGAGGCCGAGATTTCCGCATTCCCGGGCCGCCGTCTTCCCGGCATACTCAGCTTCGTTAGCTCCACCCTCAACCCGGAAACGCGCACGGTCCGCGCCCGCATGGACCTGCCGAACCCCAACGGCCGCTTCAAACCAGCCATGCTGGCCATCATGCGCCTGAAAGAGCAAGCTGCCACGCGCAATCTCATTCCCCTTTCCGCAATCGTCCGCGAAGGCAATACTGAAAACGTTTTCGTCGAACGCACCCCAGGTTCGTTCCAATTGCGCCCAGTCGCTCTCGGAGAAGAGTTCGATGGCCGTCGCGTCCTACTCGATGGCATCGGCCCCAAGGATCGAATTGTTCTCGATGGTGCCTTTCACCTCAACAATGAGCGCCGCCGCCTCGCGGTCCGTGGTAGCGAGGGAGCCTGATCGCCGATGTGGAATTCTCTCGTCCGCTCGGCGCTCCAGCAGCGCATCGTTGTAATTGTCCTCTCCTTGATCGGGCTGGCATTCGGGCTTGACGCCACACGAAAACTCTCAGTGGATGCGTTTCCCGATGTCACCAATATCCAGGTGCAGGTCGCCACCGAGGTACCAGGCCGCTCGCCAGAGGAAGTGGAGCGCATCGTCACCATTCCCGTTGAAATTGGCATGACCGGCTTGCCTGGCCTCACTGAGCTTCGTTCTCAGAATGAACCCGGTCTATCCATCGTTACGCTCGTCTTCACCGACTCCACTCCCATTTATTTCGCCCGTCAGCTTGTCAGCGAGCGCCTCGGCGACGTCCGCAGCCGCCTGCCCTCAGGCATCGTCCCCGTCCTCGGCCCGGTTTCGACTGCCCTCAGCGAGGTCTATCAATACACGATCGAAAGCCCGAACGACGGAAAACGTCCGCTCACCAAGCAAGAGCTGATCGACCGCCGTATCGTCCAGGATTGGATCTCCCGGCCGCTTCTCCGCTCAATCCCCGGCGTGGCTGAAATCAATTCCACAGGCGGCTTCGTCAAGCAGTATCAAGTCCTCGTCGACCCCATCCGCTTGCGATACTACGGCATCACCATCCACGATGTGCATGAAGCTCTAGCCCGCAACAACGCCAATTCCAGTGGCGGAATC
>Ga0163144_10023139_pt1 | contig 12281 bp, 10 predicted proteins | sample OliLak19BULKMAT1_FD_123175 | JGI IMG/M metagenome (GOLD analysis project Ga0163144, IMG submission 123175) | Freshwater microbial mat bacterial communities from Lake Vanda, McMurdo Dry Valleys, Antarctica - Oligotrophic Lake LV.19.BULKMAT1 | ecosystem: Environmental > Aquatic > Freshwater >... | reverse complement strand
CAAAGACAGCGCCGGCCGGGCCAGGAACTCCGCCCATGCGGCGAGCAGCGCGCGCCGCTCTTCGGTGAACTGCGCCCGGTTGTAGCTCGCGCGCACGCGGTCGGCTTCGCGGTGGGCGAGGCATGCCTCGACGACATCAGGCCGGGCGGCGGCGGTCTCGTTGGCCCAGGTGCTGAAGGTGGCGCGACACAAGCCGTGCACCGTTGTGCGGTCCCTCAACCCCATACGCCGGATCAATGTGAGCATAGCCATGTTGCTCATCGGCGAGTCAGCCTTCCAGGCACTCGGGAACACCAGCTTGGTGTGGTGGCCGATCTGCCCGCGGATGATCTCGACGGCACGCGGCGGCAGGTAGACGGTATGGTCCTCGGCGCCCTTCATCTTCGCCGCCGGCACCAGCCACAGGCCGGCGGCCAGGTCGAACTCGCCCCACTCCGCTGTCAGCGCCTCGGCGGTGCGCGATGCGCTCAACACCGCGAACTCCAGGCACCGCGCGGCCGTGCCCGGCCAGGCGCGCAGCCGCTGCAGCACGGCCGGCGCCTCGACGTAGGGCAGCGCGGCCAGCTCGCCGGCCACCTTCGCGGGCGTGGCCTCGCGCATCTTGCGGCGGATCGCGGCGGCCGGGTTCGCCGTGCAGTGCCCGTGGAAGATCGCGTCCTCGAAAATCGAATCGAGCCGCTGGCGAATCCGGCGCAGGGTCTCGGGCACGGTGGAGCCCTTGAGATTGCGCGCACGCTCATGCGGCCGCACCGTCAGCAGTGCGGCCAGCAACGCCGGCGCGGTGATGCTGTCGATTGGCGCCGCCCACACGCCGGCGGCCATGTGGTTTTCCAGGCTGCTGATCCACTGCGCCGAATGGCGGCCGGTGCGGGTCGGCTCGATGACACGCTGGTGGTAGTCGCGGGCGGCACGCGCCAGCGTCAGCCGCTGGCGGACTTTCTCGACCTTCTTTTCGGTTTCGGCCTGGCGCTCACCGTCGCGGTGGCGCTCGCGCTCGTCTATCGGGTCGACGTCGCGGCGCAGCTGCTCGCGCGCGGCGTGCGCCAGGTCGCGCGCGTGGTGCACGCTCTCGCCGGCTTGCTTGGGGCTGTCGCGCAGCACCGCGCCCAGGCCCATCTCGCGCCGCCGGCCGGTCGGCGCGGTGTACCGGAAGACCCAGGACACCGAATCGCCACGCACCCGCAGCAGCAGGCCACCACCGTCGCCGTGGTCGCCGTCACCGGCCGTTTGAAGCTCCCGCGTGGTCAGCAAATGGAGCCGCGCGCTCGTCTGTTTCTTCGCCATCTTTCACCCCCGTCCGCCGGCCTGTCCGCCAGCCTGTCCGCCAGCTTGTCCGCCAGCAACTCCCGCAATGTGGATGCACTGCGGGTTTGTGTCGGTGCACCTAAAGGAGTGTGAGGGAAGGGAAAACAGTAGTCAAATCAATGACTTAGAAGTAAAAAACCCCCACTGTTTTGCACCTTGGTGCACCTCAATGGGGGAGTATCCTGGCGGAGTCGGAGGGATTCGAACCCTCGATGCGCTTTTGGCACATACTCCCTTAGCAGGGGAGCACCTTCGGCCACTCGGTCACGACTCCGGGAATCAGCTTTGCATTCTAGCCTGATTGCACCACCCCCTGCCGGTTCAGGCGTCCCCGGTTGGTTGATCGAGGTCGAAAGCCTTGTGCAGCGCTCGCACCGCGAGTTCCATGTACTTCTCGTCGATGACGACGCTGGTCTTGATCTCGCTGGTGCTGATCATCTGGATGTTGATGCCCTCTTCGCTGAGCGTGCGGAACATCTTGCTCGCCACGCCCACGTGGCTGCGCATGCCGATGCCGACGATAGACACCTTGCAGATTTTTGCGTCACCCAGCACTGTCAGCGCGCCGGTCGCGGGCGCCACCTTGTTCTTCAGCAGGTCCATCGTGCGCGCATAGTCGTTGCGTGGCACGGTGAATGAGAAGTCGGTCTTGCCGTCGTGCGAGACGTTCTGGATGATGACGTCGATGTCGACATTGGCATCTGCCACCGGGCCAAGGATCTGGTACGCGATGCCCGGTTTGTCGGGCACGCCGATAACGGTGATCTTCGCTTCGTCGCAGTTGAACGCGATGCCCGAGACAACGGCTTGTTCCATCTTTTCATCTTCCTCGAAACTGATCAGGGTGCCCGAACGCGCTTCTTCGTCGATCGGCATGTCCCAGGGCGTGAAGCTCGACAGCACACGCAGCGGAACCCGGTACTTGCCGGCAAATTCCACCGACCGTGTCTGCAACACCTTGGAACCCAGGCTGGCCATTTCCAGCATCTCTTCGAAGCTGATGGTGGACAGGCGGCGTGCCTCTGGCACGATGCGCGGGTCGGTGGTGTAGACGCCGTCCACATCGGTGTAGATCAGGCACTCGGCGGCCTTCAGTGCCGCGGCCACCGCCACCGCCGAGGTGTCGGAGCCGCCTCGGCCCAGCGTGGTCACGTTGCCGCAAGAGTCGATGCCCTGGAAGCCGGCGATGATGACCACCTTGCCGGCCTCCAGGTCGGCGCGCACGCGGCTGTCGTCGATGCTGGAAATGCGCGCCTTGGTGTACGACGAGTCGGTCGTGATCGGCACCTGCCAGCCGGCGTAACTGACCGCCTCTATGCCTGCCGACTGCAAGGCCAGCGCCAGCAGGCCGACCGATACCTGCTCACCCGTGGCGGCGATGGCGTCCAGTTCGCGCTGGGCCGCGTCCGTCATCGGTGAGGGCTGCAGTTCCCTGGCCAGTCCGAGCAGGCGGTTCGTCTCTCCGCTCATGGCCGAGGGAACCACCACCATCTGGTGGCCGGCGCGCGCCCATTTGGCGACACGCTGCGCCACGCTGCGGATGCGCTCGGTCGAGCCCATCGACGTGCCGCCGTACTTGTGAACGATCAGTGCCATCGGTGTTGTCTTGTCGTCGCCGGGTGGCCCATTGCCGCTCGGCGCAAACTGCGGATTTTAACCGTGCCACTCACGCGGCCCCGCCAACAGGTTCTGTCGGCAGCCAGCGCAGCTGAAGCAGCAGGCCGCCTGGCGCGCCGAGCCGGCGTGCGTCTATGCCCAGTCCGGGCACGAACAACAATCGGTTGTCGCTGTAGAGCAAGGGGCCGTCGCGATGCCAGGCCGGCACGCGGCGGGCCTGGTATTGTTTCTTCAGACTGCGCGGCAGGCCGCTGGAAGCGGACTGGAAGCGTTCGCCGTCACCACGCGGGCGCAGTTCGACATGGGTCAGGTCGGCGGGCTTGACGCCGTCCAGCAGGCTCGTTTCAACCTGGATCTCACCGTTCCAGCCGGGCAACTGGTAGCGGCCCGGCCGGTTCAGTTCCAGCCAGTACGGACCGGGGGCGGCGGGGACACCGAGGACAGGCGCCAGAGCTGTGGCAAAACGCAGCCTGCCGTCGTGCAGTCTGAGCTCACCGCCTGGCGCCGGCCAGCGGCCGACATGGGCGCCCGGCAGTTCGCGGGAAAGCCGCTGCACCAGTGTTTCAGGCACCGCCGCGTGCATTGTTGCTCCCAGCCAGACGCGCAGAAGATGGCTCCGCCTGACGACGCTCAACGCGGTCCATGGCCGCAGATGGAGAACGGCGCCGGCGGTCGTCGCGGCAAGATCCATCGCCGCCAGTTCCCCGAGGCAGGCTGCCGCCTCCTGCGCGCGCCGCGCCGCGCCGGCGATGCTCACTTCGGCATCGGGAAAAGACCTGGCAAGCGCCGGCCAGACTTCAAGACGCAGCCGGTTGCGGGCGAAACGATGATTGCCGTTGCTGCTGTCGTCGATCCAGGCCAGACGGTAGAGTCGCAGATAGGCTTCGATGCTTTCACGCGGCTGGTTCAGCCAGGGACGCAGCCAGAGAATGCCGTCGCGCAAGATTGCGGCCGGCATCGCGGCAAGACTTGCCGGTCCACCGCTGCGCATGGCCTGCAGCAGAAAGGTCTCAGCCTGATCACGCCGGTGCTGCGCGAGCAGCACGATAGCGCTGCCGGCGACTTTCGCCATCTCGGCCAACGCCAGATAACGCTCGCGACGAGCCCAGGCTTCGACACTTTCACCGGCAGCCGGCGCGCCTTGCAGACGGTGGCTGTGAAACCGCAGTGGCAAGCCGGAACGTCGCCAACGCCGGCATTGCGCCTGCACCTTCAGCAGCCAGTCATCGGCCTCGGGCTGCAGGCCGTGATGCACATGCAGCGCATGCACCTCGACGCCCAGGGTGGCGGCGGCGCGCGAAGTGGCATGCAGCAGCGCGGTGGAGTCGCGTCCACCGCTGGCCGCCACGGCGACCACCGGCGGCAACGCCGCCATCTACCGGTCCTTGCTGTCGTTGAAGCGTCCGTAGGACTGCAGTCGCTCGTAGCGGCGCTGCAGCAGTTCCTTGGGTTTCAGGTCGATGACCTGGCGCAGACCGTCGTTGAGCGCGCGCTTCAGCTGCGCGGCCATCCACTTGGTGTCGCGATGAGCGCCGCCCACGGGTTCGCTGACGATCTTGTCGATCACGCCCAGCGCCTTCAGGCGGTGTGCGGTGATGCCCAGCGCGTCGGCGGCATCGGACGCACGCTCGGCGGTCTTCCAGAGGATCGACGCGCAGCCCTCGGGCGAAATTACCGAGTAAACGGAAAACTGCAGCATCAGCACCTGGTCGGCCACGCTGATGGCCAGCGCGCCACCGGAGCCGCCCTCACCGATAATGGTGGTGATGATGGGCGTTTCGAGTTGAGCCATCTCGAAGATGTTGCGGCCGATGGCCTCGGACTGGTTCCGCTCTTCGGCGCCGATGCCGGGATAGGCCCCCGGCGTATCGACGAAAGTGAAAACCGGCAGGCCGAATTTTTCGGCCAATTTCATCAGCCGCAGTGCCTTGCGGTAGCCCTCGGGCCGCGACATGCCGAAGTTGCGCTGGGTGCGCTCCTTGGTGTCGCGTCCTTTCTGGTGGCCCAGCACCATACAAGCCAGGCCGTTGAAACGCGCCAAGCCGCCGACGATGGAAAGATCGTCGGCGTAATGGCGGTCGCCGTGCAGTTCCTGGAAGTCGGTGAAGATCTCAGCGACGTAGTCCAGCGTGTAGGGGCGCTGCGGGTGGCGAGCGATCTGCGTCACCTGCCAGGGGCCCAGGTTGGCGTAGATGTCACGGGTGAGCTGCTGGCTCTTCTGCGCCAGGCGGTCGATCTCGTCGGAGATGTCGACGGCCGACTCATTCTGCACATAGCGCAGTTCTTCGATCTTGCCTTCGAGCTCGGCGATCGGTTGCTCGAATTCGAGGAAGTGTCTCTTGCTCATCCGGGGCTGTAGGTAAGAAGCGGATGCACCGCAGGGGCCGGGGTGTCAGTATCAAGCCAAACGCCTGTACAAACGTTCAGTAATCCACCGGCAAGGGGTCGAGGCTGCGCCAAATGTACCATGTGGCCACAGAACGAAATGGCGCCCACGCCTCGCCGACTTCACGTGCCTCCGCGCGCGAAACCGGCTCGCCGCTGAAGTAATTGAGGCTGATGCCTTTCAGCAGGCCGAGGTCGTCGAGCGGCATCACATTGGGCCGCATCAGGTGGAAGATGAGGAACATTTCGGCCGTCCAGCGGCCGATGCCGCGGATGGCCACCAGTTCGGTGATGATGGTTTCGTCTTCCATGCCGCGCCAGTCGGCCACATGCACTGTGCCGCTGCCGAAATGGCGCGCCAGATCGAGCAGGTATTCGGCCTTGCGCGCCGACAGACCCGCCGCGCGGATGGTCTCGACGGAGAGTGCGCCCACACCCAGCGGCGGCAGGTGCGTCGCCGGGCCGCCGACGGCAGCCACGAAACGCTCCCAGATCGCTTGCGCTGCCTTCACCGATATCTGCTGGCCGACTATGGAGCGCGCCAGCGTGGTGAATGCGTCACCGCGGCTTTGCAGGCGCGCCTCGCCGAACTGCGGGATCAGCGCCTTCATTTTGCGGTCGCGTCGCGACAGATGGCGGCAGGCGTCGTCCCAATAGGGCGGCGTGCCGACGTCAGGGGCGAAAGGAAGAGGCGCCATCGCAGCAGCCGTGGGCGGCATGGTCAGCACCGCACCCAGCGCGTGCCCTGCGGTGAATCTTGCAGCAGCACGCCCTGTGCGGCAAGTTCAGTGCGAATGCGGTCGGCCCCTGCGAAGTCGCGCTCCGCCTTGGCGGCCGCGCGTGCGTCGATCTGCCGCATGATCGCGGCCTCGTCCAGACCGCCCGGCGCCTGCGCGGCCTGCAAAAAAACGCGCGGCACCTGTTGCAGCATGCCGAGCACGCCGCCCAGGGCCTTCAGCAGGGCGGCGTCATGCGGCCGGCGTTCGCGGTTCACCTCGCTGGCCAGGTCGAACAGCACGGCCACCGCGCCGGGCGTGTTGAAGTCGTCGTCCATCGCGGCGCGGAAGGTGGCGGCGTGCGGTTCCAGCCAGTCGATGGCAGCCGCTTCGACTGGCGCCACCGCGTCGAGTGCGGTGTAGAGGCGCTTCAGCGAAGCGCGCGTGTCGTCGAGGCTGCCGTCGCTGAAATTGAAAGGACTGCGGTAGTGCGTGCGCAGCATGAAGAAGCGCAGCGTCTCGCCGTCGTAGGCCTTCAGCACGTCGGCGATGGTGAAGAAGTTGCCCAGTGACTTGGACATCTTCTCGTTGTCGACGTTGAGGAAGCCGTTGTGCATCCACAGGCGTGCGAGCGGCTGGCCGCTGGCGCCCTCGGTCTGCGCGATCTCGTTTTCGTGGTGCGGAAACTGCAGGTCCATGCCGCCGCCGTGGATGTCGAAAGGCTGCCCGAGCAGCGCGCAACTCATTGCCGAACATTCGATGTGCCAGCCCGGACGGCCCTGGCCGTAGACGCTTGGCCATCTGGCGTCATCGGGCTCGCTGTCCTTGGCAGACTTCCAGAGGACGAAATCGAGCGGGTCTTCCTTGTCGCCAAGCACGGCGACGCGCTCGCCGGCGCGCAGTTCGTCGAGTGTCTTGCCCGACAGCTTGCCGTAGCCCGGGAACCGACGCACCGCAAAGTTGACGTCGCCGCCGGCGGCCTGATAGGCCAGTCCGCGGTCTTCGAGTTGCCCGATCAACGCCAGCATCTGTGGCACGTATTCGGTGGCACGCGGCTCGGCTGTCGGCGGCAGCACGCCGATGGCTCCGATATCGCGGTGCATGGCGGCAATCATCTGGTCGGTGAGGTCTCGGATTGAAATGCCGCGCTCGACGGCACGGCGGATGATCTTGTCCTCGATGTCGGTGATGTTGCGCGCATAGCTGACGCGATAGCCACTGGCCATCAGCCAGCGATAGGCGACGTCGAAGGCCATCATCATTCGCGCATGGCCCATGTGGCAGAGGTCGTAGACGGTGATGCCGCACACGTACATCCGGACATGACCGGGCTCGATGGGCACGAAATCTTCAAGTCGGCGGGTCAGCGTGTTGTGGATGCGCAGGGTCATGAAAGGTCGGGTTCGGGGCCGGTCTGCACGGCGGCGCAGAGGCAGGTGAGCGCCTCTGTGGCGGGCGGGCCCAAGGGGCTCGATACAATGAAATTCAGTATAGCGGGGCACCCGTGCGGCGACCGACAACGATCAAGCTTCGAAGCCTTTGCGCCATGCTCGCACTGGCCGGCCTTCTGGCCCCCTGCGTCGCGATGGCTGACGAGGCCGGCGACCTGCGCCGCCTGATGCGCCAGGGCGATCTGACTGTCGCCCTTCAGCGCGCCGAGGCCGCCGTGGCGGCACAGCCGCTGAACGCCGAACTGCGTTTCCTGCAGGGTCTGATCTTGATCGATCAGCAGTCCGATGCCGCCGCGATGGTGGTGTTCACCCGGCTGGCTCAGGAGTTCCCCGAACTGCCCGAGCCACAAAACAACCTGGCCTATCTGCATGCGCGCGCCGGCCGCTGGGAGGCTGCCCGGGTGGCGCTGGAGGCCGCCCTGAGGTACGCCCCCACCCAGCGCCTGATGCGCGAAAACCTGGGTGACGTGCAGCTGCAGCTGGCCTTGCAGGCCTGGGCCGAGGCCGGCGTGCCCGAGACCACGGTGCAGCGCAAACTGCGGCTGGGCCGCGACCTCTCCATTCCGGCGGCAGCGGTTGTCGACTCGGGCGCAGCCACGCCGAGTCGGTAAACTACTGCCTTCCAAAATCCGCCGGAGAATCTCCTTGAACCGACCGATCCGCTGCATGTTCGCTTTCCTCTGTGCTCCGCTGATCACCGCGGCCCTGCTGGTGGCGACGCAGCCCGCGATGGCCCAGAAGGTGCTGTTGGCCACCAGCGCCGGCGACATCGTGCTCGAACTCGACCGTGAGAAAGCCCCGAAGACGGTCGACAACTTCCTGCAGTACGTCAAGGCAGGCCACTACGACGGCACGATCTTCCACCGCGTCATCGAGAACTTCATGATCCAGGGCGGCGGCATGAAGCCCGACATGTCTGAGAAGCCGGTGCGTGCGCCGATCCCGCTGGAGAGCCGCTCGGGCCTGTCGAACAAGGTGGGTACCGTGGCGATGGCGCGCACCGGCGTGCCCGACTCGGCCACCGCGCAGTTTTTCATCAACGTGCGTGACAACAACTTTCTCGACCAGCCGAACTCCCGCGACGGCCAGGGCTACGCGGTGTTCGGCAAGGTGATCCAGGGCATGGACGTCGTCGAGAAGATCCGCACCGTGCCCACCGCCAACAGCGGCCCGCATCAGAACGTGCCGGTGACACCGGTGACCATTCGCAAAGCCACTTTGGAGAACTGAGATGACCAAGACCGTACAGATCGAGACCAGCGCCGGCACGCTGCGCGTGGAACTCGATGATGAAAAGGCCCCTGCCAGCGTGGCGAACTTTCTCGAATACGTGAAGAGCGGCCACTACGACGGCACGGTGTTCCACCGCGTCATCCGCGGCTTCATGGTGCAGGGCGGCGGTTTTGCACCCGGCATGAAGCAGAAGGCCGTCGGCAAGCCGATCGCCAACGAAGCGAAGAACGGGCTGAAGAATCGCCACTACACACTGGCCATGGCGCGCACCTCCGACCCGCATTCGGCGACCGCGCAGTTCTTCGTCAACACCACCGACAACACCTTCCTGGACAACGACCGCGCCGGCGACGGCTGGGGTTATGCCGTGTTCGGGCGGGTGGTCGAAGGCACCGAGATCGTCGATGCGATCGAGGGCGTGAAAACCGGCCGCAAGGGCGGCCATGACGACGTGCCGGTCGACGACGTGAGCATCGTGCGCGCCACCGAGGTGGTCTGATGGTGGGCGCCGCTGGCGCCCCGAGAGCCGCGCCGGCACCACCACCGGCGCTGCCCGCGTTCTTCGAGTTGTCCGCGCCGCGCCACTGGCGTGCCATCGATTTCATCTCCGACCTGCACCTCAGCCCGGCGTTGCCGCGCACCTGCGCGGCCTGGGCTGCGCACTTGCGGCACACGTCGGCGGACGCCGTGTTCATCCTCGGCGACCTGTTCGAGTTGTGGGTGGGTGACGACGCCCGCTCGCTGCCGTTCGAGCGACATTGCGTGGATGTGCTGGCCGATGTCAGTAGCCGCAGGCATATCGCCTTCATGGTCGGCAACCGCGATTTCCTGCTCGGTGCGGCCATGCTCAAGGCCTGCGGCGTGATGGCCCTGCCCGACCCCACCGTGCTGACGGCATGGGGCCAGCGAGTGCTGCTGTCGCATGGCGATGCGCTGTGCCTCGACGACACCGGCTACCAGGCCTTCCGCCTCGAAGTGCGCGCTGCGGCGTGGCAGGCGGCGTTTCTGGCCAAACCGCTGGAAGAGCGACTTCGCATTGCCACCGAGATCCGCCAGCACAGCGAGTCACGACGGCGCTTCGATGGCGACAGTGGCGTCGACATCGATGCTGGCGCCGCCGTGGCCTGGATGCACGCCATGGGCACCGCCGAGATGGTGCATGGCCACACACACCGCCCCGGCAGTTCGCCATTGGCGCCTGGCTTCAAGCGCCATGTGCTCACCGACTGGGATCTCGACGGCGATGGTGCCGACCCGGCACCGCGCGCCGAAGTGCTGCGCCTGACGCGCGACGGGTTCGAGCGCCTGGCACCCGCCACAGACGGCACCTCGCGTTGATGTTCACGGCAGTGCGGATCTGCTGATGTGGCGCAGCCTGCGGGCGCGCTGGAGTGCCCGGCGTGATGCCGCTGCCGTGGCACGCCGCCCGATACCCGACGACCTGTGGAAACGCACGCTGGTGCGCTACCCCTTCCTGCGCCGGGGGAGCGTGACCGACGCCGCTGAACTGCGTCGCCTGACGAGCCTGTTCCTCGACCGCAAGGAATTCACCGCGCTGGGGGGTCAGCGCCTCACCAACGACGTGGTGGTGGCCATCGCCGCGCAGGCCTGCCTGCCGGTGCTGCGGCTCGGCCTGGCGCGCTATGACCGCTTCGTCGGCATCGTCGTCCACCCCGACCAGGTGGTGGCGCGTCGCGAAGTGAGCGACGAAGACGGCGTCGTGCACGAATACGAGGAACTGGTGTCGGGCGAGGCGATGGAAGGCGGCCCGGTGATGCTGTCGTGGCGCGACGTGCGCGGTTCAGGCCAAAGCGCCGCGGTGGGCTACAACGTGGTGATCCATGAATTCGCGCACGTGCTCGACATGGCCGACGGATTTGCCGACGGCGTGCCCCTGCTGCCTCCCGAGTTGCCGCTGCGGGAATGGCTCGCCACCCTGGAAAATGAATACGGACGCTTCGTGCAGCGAGTCGAAGCCGGGGAAGACACCGCGCTCGACCCCTACGGCGCGCAGTCGCCCGAGGAGTTTTTCGCCGTTGCCAGCGAGGCGTTTTTCACCGCCCCTGAAATCATGAAGGGCGAACACCCTGCGCTGTACGCGATGTTCGCCCTTTTCTATCGCCAGGACCCGGCAGCCGAAAGCTGCTGAGCCGGCTGGCGGCTACACCACCGTTTCGGTGCGCGGCTTGTCGCTCTTGCGCGGTGGCTGAATGTCGAGTTGCACTTCGTCCTTGTCGTCCATGTCCACCGTCAGACGGCCGCCGTCGACGAGCCGGCCAAAGAGCAATTCGTCGGCCAGGGCGCGTCGGATCATGTCCTGGATCAACCGCTGCATCGGCCGCGCGCCCATCAGCGGGTCGAAGCCCTTCTTGCCGAGGTGCTTGCGCAGGTTGTCGGTGAAGGTCACCTCGACCTTCTTTTCGGCGAGCTGGCCTTCGAGCTGCAGCAAGAACTTGTCGACCACGCGCAGGATGATTTCTTCGTCGAGTGCGCGGAAGTTGACGATGGCATCCAGCCGGTTGCGGAACTCCGGCGTGAACAACCGCTTGATGTCGGCCATTTCGTCGCCGCGCTCACGCGCATTCGTGAAGCCGATGGTCGACTTGTTCATCGTCTCGGCGCCCGCGTTCGTGGTCATGACGATGATCACGCTGCGGAAGTCAGCCTTGCGGCCGTTGTTGTCGGTCAGCGTGCCGTGGTCCATGACCTGCAGCAGCACGTTGAAGACGTCGGGGTGCGCCTTTTCGATTTCGTCGAGCAGCAGCACCGAGTGAGGCTTCTTCGTCACGGCCTCGGTCAGCAGGCCGCCCTGGTCGAAGCCCACATAGCCCGGGGGCGCGCCGATCAGCCGGCTCACCGCATGGCGCTCCATGTATTCCGACATGTCGAAGCGGATCAGCTCGATGCCCAGGATGTAGGCCAGTTGCTTGGCAACTTCCGTCTTGCCGACACCCGTGGGTCCACTGAACAGGAAGGAGCCGATCGGCTTGTCGGGCCTGCCGAGGCCTGAGCGCGCCATCTTGATGGCGGCCGACAGCGCTTCGATGGCAGGCTCCTGCCCGAACACCACGCTCTTCAGGTCACGGTCGAGGGTCTTCAGCTTGCCGCGGTCGTCCGACGACACGCTGGCCGGCGGGATGCGTGCGATCTTCGCGACGATCTCCTCGACCTCGGCACGCGTGATGGTCTTCTTCTGCTTGCTCTTGGGCAGGATGCGTTGCGCGGCGCCTGCTTCATCGATGACGTCGATGGCCTTGTCGGGCAGATGGCGGTCATTGATGTACTTGGCCGACAACTCGGCCGCCGCCTGCAGCGCGCCCAGCGCGTACTTCACGCTGTGGTGCTCTTCGAAGCGTGACTTCAGGCCCTTCAGGATCTCGATGGTCTGTTCGACCGAGGGCTCGACGACGTCGATCTTCTGGAAGCGCCGCGACAGCGCGGCGTCTTTCTCGAAGATACCGCGGTACTCGGTGAAGGTGGTGGCACCGATGCACTTCATGGCGCCATTGCTCAACGCCGGCTTGAGCAGATTGCTCGCGTCCAGCGTGCCGCCCGACGCCGCGCCGGCGCCGAT
>Ga0163144_10023138_pt1 | contig 12282 bp, 14 predicted proteins | sample OliLak19BULKMAT1_FD_123175 | JGI IMG/M metagenome (GOLD analysis project Ga0163144, IMG submission 123175) | Freshwater microbial mat bacterial communities from Lake Vanda, McMurdo Dry Valleys, Antarctica - Oligotrophic Lake LV.19.BULKMAT1 | ecosystem: Environmental > Aquatic > Freshwater >... | reverse complement strand
GTGTCGGAATCGGTGGTGACCCCATCAACGGCACCAATCATCGAGACGTGTTAGAAATGTTCAATAACGATCCTGAGACGGAAGCGATCATCATGATTGGTGAGATCGGTGGCAATGCCGAGGCGGATGCCGCACGCTGGGCGCAGAAGCATTGCAAAAAGCCGGTTGCCGGATTCATCGCCGGTGCCACCGCCCCTCCGGGCCGCCGTATGGGCCACGCGGGTGCAATCGTCGGTGGTGAGGAAGACACCGCCGAGGCCAAGAAGCGGATCCTTAAAGAGTGCGGTATCGCCGTCGCAGAGACCCCTTCAGACATGGCAACCACACTGCTGGAGCGTTGGGGCAAGTAACTGCGATCAAAGAGGATCCTGTGGGGCTATCCCTTGAAGCTGGCCAGTGGTTCTGGAAATTCTTGGAGCCTCTCAGTGTGTCATGCACAAAACCACAGAACCAGATGTCACAGAACCAGATGTCAGACGAATCCTTGAAAACCCGATTTCCTAAAGTCCAAGGAAAGTCAGCGAATATCCAGTCCCCCTCACTTTCGATTTTTTCATCCGATCTCTTTTTTTAGATCCCTTGCACTCCAAATCAACCCGGCTGCCGCGCTGCCTGCTCCCCGCAGCTTCCGCGCACCATCCTTGCGCTTCGGACCGAAACGATCCCGCGCCTCACGAAACACCTCATCCACAAATACCCGGCTACCAATCACCGCCCCAGCCGTAAAGTATCGCACCCGACACCTCAGCATCTTCGTCACCCCAAGATCTTTGAGCACCGTCTCGTTATCCACACTTTCTAGCAGCTCCTCTGCCGTCTTCGTCACGGTTTGTCCCGTTTTCTGAACTCTCGCCCGGCCTGGTTTCTTCCCAAGCGCGATGCCCATCATCCGCCGATACAAGCGCGAAACCTCCGGCCACAACTCCGCTTCAAATCCCACCCCTTCATTGGAAAACCACGCTCGCACCAAGCCTTCCCGTGCCTTCTTGCCATTTCCCTTTTTCCCACCACCGATCGCCTCGCCATAACTGCTCCAGCGATACTCCGCCGGGTCAGCAACCATCGCCGCCCGCACCGGATTCAAATCAATATAAGCCGCCATCATCCGAGCCGCCGCGCCATCCTCCACGATCACGCTCTTATATCGCTCTTCCCACAGCGTGCCCGAGCGCGAGTGCATCCGATTGAACCACTTGGTGAAGCGCTCCAGCAGCGACTTCATGAACTCACTCAAATCATGCATCCGCCGCGTGTAGCGGCTGCGGATTTTCGCCACCTCCTGCGCGGCCTGCTTCTTTGCCAGCGCTCTTTCTTGAGCCATGGTGAAAGGCACCCCATCGCCATCGACACGAGCCATTTCAAACTCCCCGCGCATACGCGGCGTCGCCGCATCTGCCATTTCCTTCGCGATCTCCGCCACCTGCACCTCGTTGTAGAAGACGCTCAAGCGCCGCATCAGCTCCTCATCCGAGATCCCGCCCTCCGGCATTGGCGGCACCTCTAATAAAATGTGGAAGTGATTCGACATGATGCAGTAAGACAGCACCCGGCAGCCCGTAAACTTCTCGCACATCCGCATCAGCATCCGAAAATGCTCCCGTTCATCCACATCAAACACAAATCGCCGATCTACGACTCTTGATAAAGTGTGGTATATGGCCGGTTTGGTAAAAGAATCCTTCCACGGCACGATCCATCTCTTTCGGTTTCCAACACTCATGGACGCCATGGTGACACGGAACAAAAGAATCGGCAAGAATTTGTTTACAAAAAGTCAGACTATTAACATTTTACTATTTACATGAACTATCCACATGCTGCCAATCGATGGGCCATGGGCAGAATCTTCATCTTCCGCAATCCATGGGTAATGGGCAAAATCTTCATCTTCGGAATTATTTCCATTGCCCTGAACCTACATCGCCCTGTAAGAGGCCGCCGGGCGGTGGAAGTTGTCTCCGCACTTAGACCGGCGCACTTGCCGCATTAGCCGTATCACTCAGCATTCAGGAAGGAACTTACCCATGGCCGTCACACCGAGCAAAGATTACAAACGCCGCGAACGCGAACAGAGGAAATTGAACAAGCGGATGGCTCGCGAGGCTACCAAAGACCAAGAATCGGCAGCAAAGCAAGCGGCTGTCGAGGAGACCGAGGAAGAAATTCAGGCGCGGTTGGAGGCGGAGTTTGAGGCCGAACTCGAGGCCGAGCGCGAGTCTCAGATGGTTGCGTGAAAACTGAAGCTCTTTTTTCTCAGGGCGTTCACTAGGTCGTGTCAGGCCTTTTCAGCGGTGGCAACGGTGGCCTGGGGCGGCTGGTCGGAGATGGGGTACCAAGCGGAATGGTGAGTGGAGGTGCCGCACTCACAGGCGGCGCAAGCGGCTTGATCGATGCCCCTCCAGCGGCGAAATCGGGCTTGGCGAGTTCCTTCAACAATCCTGTGCCGACTTGTGCCGGTGGTTTGGCCTCGTCGGGCGCACCGAGTTCGTCGTCGAAAAGGCGGTATTTCGGATCGACACGGTCGAGCGGGATCGTCACTGCTGGTGGCGGGCTGGGATCGGCACCTTTTTCCGCTTTTTGCTGATAGAGATCGTTTTTCAAGTCTTCGCCCGTGGCGGGTTTGAGACTGGGGAGCTGCACCGGGGTGGTGTGGTGGTCGATCCGGCTGGTGAGTTTCATGGCCTCCTTGGGGTCGCGTTTCATCCAAGGGAGCTCGCCGAGTTGAGGGCGGCGGTTCTGGAAGTCGCCCCAGAGGGTCTCCTCGTCATCCGTCCAAAGCATGAAGTGTTCGAGATCGGGATTGGCGAATGAAGGATCGGCCTCCAGCGCTGCGCCATAAAAGCGCGCAGCCTGCAGCACCATGCCGTGGTGAAGCAGGGCGTTGGCGAGGCCGAGATTTTGCACCGCCTTGCCGCAGTTGTGCTCAAGCAGAGCAGTCAGCAGGCGGATTGCCTTCCGTGGGGTCGCCTTGGCGAGGATGCGGGCGGCAAAGGCCAACTCGACGTCGATACTTGGAATTTCATCGACCTCCCAGATGACGTCCGCGGCTTCCATGAAGGATCCTTGATCATAGAGCAGATGGGCAAGTTGCTTGCGAGTTTCCCAATCGGTTGGATCGGTCTTCAAGGAATCGCGCAATTTCTTTTCGTCGGGTCGGTTTGGGACGCTGATCATGGTAGGGTTTTGAATGGTTACGGCAAAAAATCGCGCAGTTATGGGGTGGCTGCAAGTCCTAAAGTTCGGGTGAGTTTGTTCATCCTTGCTTCGTCCCACTGGATGGCCTTTTCTCCGCCCGCAATGTCTTTACTTCCTACCGCTGACCTCCTGGCGCTCGATACGGCCGGCCTTAAAAGCCGGCTTTCGAAGCTTAGGAGGTATCTTTGACGTCCCGACCCTCGAAAATGAAATCGACACGCTCGAGGAGGCCATGGGTGCTCCCGAGTTTTGGAATGATTCGGACAAGGCCAAGTCGATCAGCTCGAAGGCGGCCGGGCTGAAGAAAAAACTTGAGTCTTTTCTCAAGCTGGAGTCGCGCGTGGCGGACATCGATGAAGGCGTCTCGCTTGCGAAGGAATACGATGATGCGGATCTGGCGCGCGAGGCGCTTGCCAATGCGAAGGGTCTGGAAGATGACATTCGCGCTTATGAGCTTCTCACACTTCTTGATCAACCGAGTGATATCTCGCCGTGTTTCCTGGTCATTTCGGCTGGGGCGGGCGGGACCGAGGCCTGCGATTGGGCGCAGATGCTGCACCGGATGTACACCCGCTGGGCGGAGCGCAAGGGCTACACCGTGGAGACCTTGGATTGGCAGGACGGCGATGAGGCCGGCTTGCGCACGGCGACTCTGAAAATCACGGGCGACCACGCCTATGGCTTTTTAAAAAATGAGCGTGGGGTGCATCGGCTTGTTAGAATTTCTCCGTTTGATTCGAATGCGAAACGGCACACGTCCTTCGCGTCGATCGATGCGACACCGGAAGTTTCCAAGGAGATCAAGATCGAGATCAACGAGAAAGACATCGAAATCACCACGACGCGTTCCGGCGGCAAGGGTGGTCAGAACGTGAACAAGGTGGAGACGGCGGTGATTTTGCGGCACCTTCCGACAGGCATCCTGATCCGTTCCACTGCTGCTAGAACCCAGGGGGCCAACCGAGAGCTCGCTTTTGATATTCTGAAGGCCAAGCTCTACACCATTGAGGAAGACAAGCAAAAAGCCGAGGCGGATCGCGCCTACGGTGAAAAGGGGGACGTTTCATGGGGAAACCAGATTCGCTCCTACGTTTTCCAGCCCTATCAGAAAGTTCTCGATCTGCGGACCGGCCAGGAATCGGGGAGCATCCAGGAAGTGATGGATGGCGATCTGGATCCGTTCATTGAGGCCAAGCTGCGGGGAAAAGTCCGGGTCAAGGGCGCGAAGGACGACGAGGATTGATTTGATCCGCCAGCGCTGAAATCGGGCCATCCGACAGTTTGGGATGGCACGATGTGGGTTTTCCGCTATTTCCCATATCGCCTTGCGGCACAAATTTCCCATGATTCCTGAACTTACACTCATCAAGGCTGGCACCGGTGTCCTGACGAAATCGGCGGATGGCACGCTGGATAAGGCGGCGTTGGTGCATCTCGTATCGGCCATCGCCGGATTAATGACAGCGGGGCACCGCTGCTTGTTTGTTTCTTCCGGCGCGGTGGGGTCGGGAGTTTCCGCGCTTGGACTCACGGAGTATCCCAAGGAAACGGCGACTCGCCAGGCGTGTGCGGCGATCGGGCAAGCGAGGCTGATGCAGACGTATAGCAGCTTGTTCGCAAATTTCGATATCACCATCGCGCAAGTCCTGCTGACCGCAGCGGATCTGGGGACTCCAGAACGTGCTGGCTATGTGAGCGACACGTTCCGGCGGCTGCTGATGGAGCCGCATGTTTTGCCGATCATTAATGAAAACGACTCGGTGGCGGTGGAGGAATTGAAATTCGGCGACAACGATATGCTATCCGTCCGGGTTGCCAAGCTCGCCGGGGCCAAGCGGGTGATTTTGCTTACCAGCGTGGATGGGCTGCTGGATCCAGCGACTCAGGAATTGATTCCTGAGGTGACGGACATTGACAAGGTCTTCCGCCATGTCCGCGAGGACAAGGGGCGGTTTTCGATGGGTGGGATGGCTTCGAAATTAGCGGCGGTGAAGTTCGCGGTGGAGGCCGGGATTGAGACCCACATCGCGCACGGTCGCCATCCGGAACGGTTGGCGGGAATCGTCGCGGGGAAAGGGATTTCAACTCGCTTCCATGCGGTGGCGGTTTGATCCAAATCAGTAGGCAGAAGGGGTTCCTGGGGAAATTACAGGCGGGGCGGGTGCGGTGCTGCGGTCGGGTTCTGCGCCACCGGTGGAGTCGGCTTGGTTTTCGAGACGATTTCCAACTTTTTGCAGGTCTTGGCCGAAGCCTCTGGTGGTGGCACAGGAGCTGGAGAAGGCGGCGCCGATGGCGGCGAGCGTGAGGATCATGACGTGGATGTGTTTCATTGTGCCGAACTGGCTAAGCGAATCCTGGCCCCCATGCAACGGGAAAAAGTACAACAAAAAACCGGGCGGCCACGCTGGACCGCCCGGTTGGGTTGAATTGGATCAGTTACTTTTCATGTTTGGAACGGCAAGCGTCGGTGTGGCAGTTGTGGCACCCCAGACTGTATCAGGTCCATTGGTGAGCAGGCCTGAATTGGTTCCACCGAGGTTGATGGTTTTGTCCAGCTTGACGTTGATGCTGGTGACACTGTTGTCCATGCGCAGAATGATGGCTTTGCTGTCGAACGGATCGGGATCGAATGTTCCCGTGGTTGCATTGTTGAACAGAGGCGTCACCACCAGGGGACGGGACGGGTTTCCCGCCGCGTTAAAACCATTGACTCCGTTAAGCAGGTAGGCGAATCCGACTTCACCTTGCTTGAGTGCTTCCACCGCGGCGATGTTATCATCGGGTTTTTTAGCATTCGCGATCTTCGCGTAGAAGATTTTTTCCGACTGGGTGAAATTTCCGGCCATGAGTTGGCGGAAATAGTCGTTCGAATTTGTTCCTGCGATGTTAAGAGGCGAACCCGTCGCATCTTTGACACTCACGGCGGTCGTAGGATCAGGATAGCTTCCGTATTCATTCTCAAACTCAAACATGGCGAGTCCGATTTGCCGGGCATTGCTGACGGCTTCGGTTTGATCGGCCTTTTTCCCCTGGCGGATCACCATGGGGGCGGTGAGACCGGCGAGTGCCGCGATGATGACAATAACGACGAGCAGCTCCACCAAGGTGAAGCCACGACGTGCTGTGTGGTTGGTTTTCATAGTTTTATGTATTTATGTTTATGGGTGGGACACGTGTCCCGATTTAATATAGCCGCTTGCAGCGTGAGCCGCAGAGACTGCTCCAAAGTTACTCCGAGAGTGGCATGATGCAAGGAGGAAGTTTGAGGGTTTTTAATACGGTTTGGCTTACCAATTCAGCCTGATACCGCAGGTGGCACCGAAGCCGGTCTCGTTCTGGCCGGAGCCATGAATGCGGTAGTCCTCGTCGGTGAGGTTTTCGATGGCGCAGGTGAGGTCGAGGTTCTCATTGACGCGCCAGCCAGCGCGCAGGGAAGCGGAGATGTAACCGGGAGTTCCGCCGGTGGGGATGCGCTGGTCGTCCAGTGCCTGGTCTGCGGGGCCGATCCGATCTTCTTCCGTGGCGGCCAGAAGTCGCGCCTCGACCCAGAATTTTGAAGTGGCGTCATTCCAACGGAGGGCGACGGAGCCGGAGAGCGGGAGTTGGCGTGTGTTAGGCTTTTTCAAATCTGGTCCACCGATATGGACGGGTGACTCCGTTTTGCCTTTTTGCCACGCCGCAAATCCAGAGAGTGTCCATTGAGGGTGGAAGCGCCACGCGCCTTCGAGTTCGATCCCATAGACGTAGCCTTTTCCACCGTTGACGGCGATGAGGTTTGAACTGGTGGGGCTGGCCCTGGTGGAGGTGATGAGATCGTCCACGTCGGTGTAAAAAATGGCGGCGTTTAGAGAGGTGGTTTCCCTATCGTAGCGGGAGCCAATCTCGTAGGTGATGTAATTTTCGGGATTGAGGTCGGTGTTGCCGCCGACGGAAACCCCGGAACGGGACGCCAGATTTCCTGATAGATCATCGAGATTGGGAGCACGAAAAGCTTGCGAAGCTCCGCCGTAGAGAGTCCAGGCATCCGTGAGGAAATAGATGCCACGCAGCGAGTTCACCACATCGTCCCAATCGCGCGATTCATTTTTCCCGCCGGCAAAGCGTCCGAGAGAGGCCTCTGCATAGGTGTAGCGGCTGCCTGCGGTTAGCTCGAAATTTTCAACAGGCTTGAAGGCGTATTGGGCATAAAGGCCGAAAAGATCGTAGGTTGAATCATCGGCGATGGGTAGGTTTTCGGTCCGACCACTGCCGTTGAGTCTGGAGCGATCGCCGGAGGAGTCCACTTCATCATGATAGAAATCGAAGCCGTAGGTGAGCATCCCGGGGCCGATGGGAGATTCCAGGGAAAGGTCGATCCCGGTGGTGTCCACGTCGATGTGGGTTTGGCGGAGCACGCCTGTGTTAGAAGCCGCCACTTCGGGGAAGCGATTTTGGAATTCCGAATCAGCGGTGGATTGGAAAGAAACCGTGGCACTCCAGCGGCGGATGGCAGCGCCGGCCTGTGGATTCTCAGTCGCGTAACGGAGGTAGCTCATCGAGCGTTCCTGGTCATAGGTGTTAGCCGTCCATTTCCCGGGCGCGGTGACGTGGTTGCCATGGGTCCAGCCGGGATTGTCGAGGGTGCGGTGCCAGCGGGAGATGTCGTCCTGGTTCACGTAATTCGAGACCACGGTGACGGTGGAATCAGGAGCCACCGCCCAGTCGAAGCGGAAGTCAAAATCCTGTTCAGGATAGCCGGTATTTTTCATGCGGCCGATGGCATTGGACTCGATGTCGCCGTAGTCCTTGGCAGAAAAGCCGAGCAGCACCCCGAATTTTCCGCCCACTCCAGTCTGAGTTTCAAGGCGGCCGATGTGGCTGCCCTGGCCATTGCTGCGGTATTCGTAAAAGGCCGAGCCGCCCACGTAAGCCTGGCCTGCGGGTTCGTCACGGAAGCGGGAGGATTTGGTGAAATGGTTCACGGTGCCGCCGATGGCATCCGAACCATAGAGCACCGAACCTTGACTCTTGATGATCTCGATGTGGTCGATGGCGAGGGGGTCAAAGGTGTTCCAATACTGCACGGGCCCGCCGCGGAAGGTGGAGTTGTTAGCTCGCACACCATCGACGAGCAGCAAATTCTGGCGTCCTGTGAAGCCGCGGATGATGGGTGAGCCGTGGCCATGAGTGGTCTTCTGCATCAACACACCGGGCACGTATTGGAAAGCCTCGGGCAGTGTCCGCACGGAGTGGTTCTGCAAGAAATCCGCGCTCAACAAGTGCGTGGTGTAAGGCACGTTTTTTTCGAGCTGCGCGGTGCGGGTGGCGGTGATGACAAGAGGGTTGAGAAGTTCTTGGGCGGTAAGGAAATGAATTCCGGCGAGGGTGAAAAGAAATGCAGCTTTGAGCATGGAGCTTTTAAAACGAACGAGGAGTGGAAATCTTAGAGGCAGTTTCCCAAGCCACTTGAGTTAGAACTTCACCGGGCGTTTGCTCGGGTCGCTCCGGAAGCCATCCAGAAGGCGGAATTCCTTCGAGGTGACCGGATAAGGACCGGCAAATTCAAGCGAGCTCCGATTTTCCGGGCGGACGCGGCTGACGAATGCCTCACGGACTTTCAAATAATAGAGAATCAAATAGCGCTGATCCCGACTGCCGGTTTCTGCTAGAAAATCAGGGATGCCATGTTGTGAGATAAAAAGGTTGAGCTCGGGATAGGTCGCGAGGTGTGATTCCAAGCGCCGGTATCCGAAAGACGCGGGATCCTTTCTCACCAGCATGATTTGATCTTTCGCAGCGGCCTCCATATTTCCTAACGCCAACGTGTCCGTCACCTGGCTGCATGAACCCAGCCACAGCCCTAGTGTGGCCATGGCGAAGAAGTGCGCTGATTGAACAAACTGGGACACGGATCATTCTACGCGGGAAGCGGCGTGTTTGTTTCGGGCACGATCCTTTAGGATCAGGGCATCAATCATCCGGATGTTCGGACGGTTTCCCTCGGAGTCGATGAAAAAAGCAGTCTCCATGGGTACCAGGAACTCGACCGCCGAGTTGATGCCCACCAAGCGCCCATAGGGGTCCACCACCGGGCCGCCGCTGTCGCCGGGTTGGAGCGGGATATCCATTTTAAACTTGCGGTTTCCCGTGAAGGAGCCTTGGGGTGCGAGTGCCGTACTGAGCTTGCCATCGCCCGATTTGAAGCCAGTGGCGATGCCGCCGTGGATGAGCCGAGTGCCCACCGGCAACCACTGCTCCGCCGGGGTCCACTGATAGAAATAGGGGGTTTTCACCGGGATGTGCAGCAGGGCAAGGTCCGCGCCCTCGTCCCGCCAGACGACACGCGCCAAGCCCGGTGCCAGGCGCCCGCCTTGGCCGTAGATGAGAAACACATTTCTACCCGCCATCCGGGCCAGCACGTGATCCGCCGTGAGAAAATATCCGTCGCTTGTGAGCGGGGCTGCCGAGCCGCCATCCGCATCTTTAGGCGCTTGGGAGGTCGAGAAATCCCGATTCACCCAGCGATCCAGATTGGTCCGATCCGTGACTACGACGGCGCTGACCCTCTCGGTGACGATTTGGCGGGTCAATTTACCGGGAGCGACCGAGTCCGGCGGAGGGGAAATCGAGCACGCTTGGCTAAACATTCCTCCCAGCAACAACCATGATAGGCGAAAAAGCTTTTCCATCTGCCCAAGGAAACCATAGACATCGGAGTTCGTCACATCTGATTTTCAATTTCACTCAACAATTTCTCGATGACCCGTCGGAAGGGCGCGGGCATGGCCAAGGCGAGCACGTCTTCCGGTTCCTGCCAGACTTCGCCTTCCTCAAGAGGGAAATTTTGATTCAGAGAAGTTCCGTCGTGGACCCGGAGCGTGACCCGATAGCGGGTGATCGTGTACCGATGTTCATCCAGCACGGGCAGCGCGGAGATTTCCGCAGCCTGCCGTGTGGGGAGTTTCCACAAGCCCTCGCGGCGTTTTGCCTGTTCGCGGTGAATCAGGAGGCGCCCGCTTGGGTCTCGCAGCCAGAGGGCGTGTTCGTTCACGGCGGTGATTGTGGTTTTCTGGCGTTTCACCGGTAGCGCATCCGGCGCGCGGGTTTTGCAAAACGGGGCCACTGGACAACTCAGGCAGTCAGGCACGCCGGGGCGGCAGATTTTTTGCCCCAGTTCCATCAATGCGGAATGATAGATGCGTGAGTTCGCCGGATCCGCCAGCGCCTCCGCCCAATCCCAAAGCTGTTTTTGGCCGGGCGTATCATCCACCGGAGCGGAAAAATCCATCACCCGCGAGAGAACCCGTGCCACATTTCCATCCACGACGGCTGCGGGTAAATTCGAGGCAAATGCCCGTAGCGCCCCCGCCGTGTAGCGCCCGACTCCCGGCAGCTTTAGCAACGCCCCGAGCTCAGTCGGGAATTCCCCCCCATGCTCCGCGATGACTGCCCGCGCCGTTTCCCGCAACATTCTAACACGCCGATAGTATCCCAGGCCCTCCCATGCCTTGAGCAAGCGCTCATCCCCCGCTCCTGCTAGAGATTCCACATCAGGAAACGTTGCTAAAAACCGGGTATAGAAGCCACGCCCGAGCACGGTCGCGATCTGCGTTTGCTGGAGCATCACCTCTGAAATCAAAATCGCGTATGGTTCCTGCGTCCTCCGCCACGGATAGTCCCGCCCGTTTTTGGCAAACCAAAGCACCAGCGCCTCGCGAAATGCCTTACGGCCCTTGAGCGCGTCCGTTTTCCATTTTGGTTTGAGCATCCCGCAGCAGGATCAACGAGCAACGGGGATGTTTCAAGGCTCAGTCGTAACGATGACCCGATCCGGCTGACCGTTCAAATTGGTATCACGCGCGATGAGCTGTAAACCTGCGGGAATGGTGCTGTTGCGCAGGCTTACTAGGATAGAGCCCCCAGTTGCACGGCCAGTACTATGAAAAATCTCCGCTCCCGAATTTGAAGAGTTGACACTCGTCGGGCTAACGTTGTTCCACGAAACCGCGCGGGGTTTCGAAGTTTCCGCCGTGGCATCCAGAGTGAGTAGAACCTCGTTTTTGCAGCCATCGGCATTGGTAGTTTGCATGACGAGTTGCTCGCCATCTGACACTTCAGGCACATTTTGAACAACGATGTCCGTCGTTCCATCGATCGAATTCGAGACGATGAATCCTTCCGGCGATGCCTCCAATTTCTTGGGTGCGCCGCTCTCGATGGGTTCCTGGGTGAATCCCGTCAACTGATCTTCGGTGTTGATTTTCCTGCCGACAAATCCCCGGCCCTCGGGATCCGGGGACCAGATGGTTTGGCTCGATGAATCATAGTAGCTCCCATCTTCCGAGCGAAAAAGGCCTAAGCTCTCCCAATCCCGTTCGGGAAAATTCCGGTGCCGAATCAGTTCGCCTTGTTGGAGAATGGGTAAGCCGCCGGGTAACCAGCCACGCTCGATCACGATGGATGCCGCATCACCGCTTGCTCCTCCCTCGGCTTCCAGTGCTGAGCGCAAGGCATTGGTTAGAATAATGTGAAGCCGTTTTCGAGCGTCCTCGGGTGTCCGGCGGACAGCGCCGGGAGCAGTTAGGGCAACCACCCTCGGGGATAGGACTGATGGATCTTCACGAAACCTCGCGAGTTGTTCTTGAAGTTTGAGAATTTCCTTCCTGATGCTCGAATCGCGAGGTGCGGCTTCAGGGATTGGGGAAAAATAGGAACCTACCGATTGGGGTGGAGGCGTGGGGGCAGAGGGCGAGGGAGAATACTCCCTCATCACCTTGGATTGGGGAAACAGCAGAACTGCGATCCCTATTGCTGCCGCCCAACCACTTGCCGCCAGCCAGAATACATGGGCACGGTATCGTTGAACTTTGGGTGATTCTGGCGGATGAATTTCCGCCATCACTGTTTGAAGGACGTCTTGCGGGGCCACACGAAGTGGTGATACCGCGAGCCATACGGCAGCGGCGGTGTCCTTGGATAGACGCCCTTCTTCTGCAAGCTGGGGCTCGCGCAATAACCGAGGATCCGAGCTGGCAGGATCGCCTGTTGGAAGTAGATCAAGCGCCCGCGCGGCGGCATCGGCGAGGTCAGCGGGATTCATGATTGCCT
>Ga0163144_10023136_pt1 | contig 12283 bp, 11 predicted proteins | sample OliLak19BULKMAT1_FD_123175 | JGI IMG/M metagenome (GOLD analysis project Ga0163144, IMG submission 123175) | Freshwater microbial mat bacterial communities from Lake Vanda, McMurdo Dry Valleys, Antarctica - Oligotrophic Lake LV.19.BULKMAT1 | ecosystem: Environmental > Aquatic > Freshwater >... | reverse complement strand
CCTCCAGCTCCATGACGAAGGTGATGCCCCACTCTGAATTTGGCTTTTGAGTCCTCACTTGGGTTGGTTGCATCCATTCATGCACTGAAATCATGTTGTTTCCATTGCGGATGGTTTCACAATGACGACGGCGAATCGGGTCGTTTTTGGGTTTTTTTTGGACATCTTCGTCTTGGTTCACCTCCAGCTCCATGACGGAGGCAATGCCCAACTCTGAATTTGGCTTTTGGGTCCTCTCTTGGGTTGGTTGTGTCCATTCATGCACTGAAATCAAGTTGTTGCCATTGCGGATGGTTTTGCAATGACGACAGCAAATCAGGTCGTTTTGGGTTTTTTCCGGACGGCTTCAAGTCTTGGTTCACCTCCAGCTTCATGATGGAGGTGATGCCCCAATCTGATTTTGGCTTTTTGGTCCTCCATTGGGTTGGTTGGATCCATTTGTGCACTGAAATGATGTTGGCAGGTGCAGGGAATCTCATTTCAGAAAGTCAACAAAACGGGGTTTTGGGAGTTTTCAAAACAGCTTCTTTTGGGAATGATCCTGAGAGCTGACGATGACACCAGTGATGCCACAAGAAATCCTGCTCAAATGACTTTCATTTTGTCTGGTGACATTTGAAAGTGTTTTGCAAAACAGCAACAAAGACATGCACGACTTTTTGTTCCTCTTTCTGATTGCATCAGGTCTTGATGACTTTGTTTTCCTTTTTTCCTCTTTCCTTTTTTCACCACTGAGGCAGAGGAAGCAAGCTTCACTTTCAGGCCTGAATGACCAATCTGACGGAGATGGCATTCATCACCTTCCCGTCAATCACCTTTCATTGCTAATTTGCCTGCCGTTTGGTGCAAACTGACTGCTGTGGCTGGCAACTTAAAGCTAAGATTGCTGCCATTCTTTAGTCTTTGCTACTCTGGTGGAGACATGGGCACCTTGTGCATTGTCACTTTGCTGCTGCTAACCTAAGGCCAATGGTGATTGATGGTGGGGTGATCTTGAAAGTGATGGTTGACATGACTAACATTCAGCTAGTAGCTAGCATGAACTCCTGCTCCTTCTATGGTAGCTAGTAGCTAGATGGTAGGACGAAATGCATTTACTAACAAACACCATTTGTAGATTGCAAAAACTACTGTGGCATTATCAAAATTATATAAAAATATAAATATCGTAAGAACTTGTATTTGGTACATTTGGAAAATGATAATCGAAAGTTGGATGCATGATGAACACTATCCTCCGAGGACTTGTTGAGGTGGATTGGTAGTCGAGTTCTTACTCTTCCATGCTGGGAAGCACACACATGGATTTACTGTCCTTCTTGTGTGTCGGCGGCTGTGCTCCGACAGCGGCGAGTGACTCTTGGTTTGCAAAATGCGACAAATGCGATAAATTCCGTCGATGTCGTTTGGGTTGATCGCCATTTGCCACGGCTTCTGCGAAGAGTGACATGTACGCTTCGGCAGCCTTGACTTCGAGAATGGCCGACTTTTGCCGATTGTGTCCCTTCTTTCGTCGTGGGGGCATTTGCACTGGGACAGCGTTGGTGGCCGGAACAGGAGCCGGGGCGATTGGATCGGCAACAGCGACAGTTTTGAACATCATTTCCTGGAAATCCTCATACGAAATCTTTCCATCTCCATCGCTGTCGACTTGTTTGATGATTTTTTCGAGAATGTACTCGTCAGCATCGTCATCACCATCGGCTTCGTCCTTGAAAAAGTGCAATACCTGTTTGAAATTGTCTACGGATATATGTCCATCCCCGTCACTATCGAACATGGCAAATGCGGCTTGTAACTTGGAATTGTCGAGCATGTTTTTCTCGAACATGGCGGCGACGACAAACTCCGAGTAGCTGATCGCTCCCGATCCGGAATGATTGATTTGTGTAAACATTTTGTCGATTTCATCGTCACTGAGGTCCCTTCCGTAGTAGTCAAAGTATCCATTCCTGACTTCGTCCTTGGATAATTTACCGTCGCTGTTTGTATCTAAGGCCCTAAATACTTCGTCAATTTCTTCCTTTTCTTGCTTGAGCAGCAACTGGCTTGCGATGAATGCACAGGTTGCCTGTTTGAGCTTTGTCGTGGCGTTGAAGTTCTTCAAATTATTCTGCGAACCGAGCGAAAGTTTATAGGGTGATAAGTGCAGTTGGAGAGTGTCAGCAAACATGCGTAACATACATTAGGAAAAGGAGAAACATAAAATAAATACATAAATAAATGACGTACCAAAAACGATCTGGTCGAATCTGACGCCCGCTTCTTGAATGCGCCATTGACTTTGGTTCGATTTGATTGCAACCAAGGATGTTGAAGGGCTTGTGCTGCAGTGGGTCGATCAATCGGATCGTAGGTGAGTAGATCTTGAATGAAATCCATAGCGTCGTCCGTGACGGCATCCCAGACTCGTCCCTTGAATTTGAAGTCTCCCTTGAGAATAGCCTTTTCTATATCTGGATCAGTTTCTCCATCGAAGGGAGGGGACCCCGAGAGTAGAATGTATGCAATAACTCCACAGGACCATACATCGCACTTAGCATCGTAGCTCTTGTTGAGTACTTCTGGCGCCATGTAGTAAATGGTCCCAACGCTTTCTTTGAGTTTGTTTCCACTTTCGCCCGAAAAGAAAGAAGCGAGTCCAAAATCAATGACCTTCATGTCGTCCATTTCCATGTTTTCCTCGAGCAATATATTTTCCGGTTTTAGATCCCGGTGCACCAGATTTTGTTGGTGACAATAATTGATACATCCCAGCAAATGATTCATCAATTCGGCGGCATCGCTTTCTGTGAATTTGGTTCGTTTTATAATTTCATCAAAGAGCTCTCCGCCCTTGTAAATGTCCGTGACTGAATAATTAAATAAAAAAGAGGCGGGAAAAAGGAAAGAAAACGGAAGGAGATGAGATTGATCATTGATTGCATCTGAAGTCCACAATAAAAATAAAAAACCCAGCACTTACCAATGTAAAAGTAACTGTCGTCTTGGTAGAGGTTGTACATTTTGAGGATGTTTCTGTGGCGAGAGCAGAAAGGGGCAGGCAAGGGGCCGTTGAGCACTACAGTAGATGTAGTAGGCAATGCAATGTACTGTACAATATATAAATACAAACAATAATTTGAACGTACGGATGGTCGAGTTTACGAACGACATTGAATTCGTGCAAGACCGCTGCATTGATGGACTCGTCCACGGGACTCTTCGTCACGACTTTAATGGCTCGTTCATGGCCACTCTTCTTGTGCTTTCCCAAGTAGACTTCTCCAAACCCGCCACTGCCTAGCAAGTCACCAATCGCGTACTCTTCTAGTAATTTGCCTACTTGTTTCGTCACGAACCGTGTGGCATTGAACTTGATCGTCTTGCCCTTCTTCACTTGGCCTTGATTTTGACCGTCGGAGGGCGTGCGGTGCACCATGCGGGCGGCATTGACATTTTGGCCATGTTGGGTACTCGTATTCGTTGCTGTTGCTGTAGCTGGAGTCGCCATGGTTATACCCGTGCTACTGTAGCTAGTGCTTGATTCGTGAGTCGTTGTTGTTGCCTGTTGGTGCGCTTTGTTTTTCGTGGCTAATCTAGCTAGTAGCTAGCTTACTCGTAGTATGTCTCCTGGTTGTTAGCTACTTGATACTGATACTGATACTGGTACGAGTACTTCTAGTGTTTGTCAATGGGATAAAATTACTGAACTAGCTAGCTAGCTAGTATGTATTATGTAATAGTAGATAACGGGGAAGCAACACCAACCGGTTGGGGGAACTCTTGTAACTGGTCAGCGTATCAGGAAGTGAGCTGTTACCAGTAATAGTTGTTAGCTATTGGTGATGATGAGGAGGAATCTTGGTCGACGGAGTCTCTCTTTGTTGATGCGAATGAGTGACATTGGTAAACAGTAGGTGCATGTCGTGGTGAACGTACCGCAGGTCCTCTGCGACAGTATGTGGGGACCAATGCTATGTGATTCGAAGAGGAAAAACTTGACCGGATGGTCGTTCCCTAGAAAATGACATCATGTGCTGTCGTAGTTAGACGGAGAAACTCATTTCCTTCTTCTTCCGAATAAAGGTGATTCCATGGGAAAAACGAGGTCTTACTGAAAGCTACCACCACGAAGTCTTTCCTTTGGCGGGAAATAAAATGAGGTCGTATTTTGGTTATGGACATAACTTTTAACAAAAATTAAAGGTTCCGTCAAACTACAAAAAACTATCAATATTACTGTACCTCCATCCGGAGTATTTGCCTTCCGTTCTTAAACGTTCAGATTCCTGCTGTACTGTACTTGTTGACATACTAATGATCATGGTGGCATGGTGGTACATTGTGCCGCTATTCGTTGCAATTGTTGATAGCCACCTGGTGACCTGGGACCTCGCACGAGAGTTCACTGGGTGTTTGTTGACGCCTACAACTTCGCTCACAGGATTGGAGCAAGTACCGGTAGATCTGCCACCATCTCTCAGTCATGTCTAGCTCTACCTAGCTAGCTAGTACGACGTACTGGAATATCTACATGTAGCTAGCAAGCTAACTACAAATTGTACCGGCCATGAGATTGTCCATCTGGAGCACGAGATTTACTTAGTTCTGCGCTGTGATGTGTGACAGCATTTCCAATTGACTTCTCTTGGTACGGTTGATCCTCACCCTGTGACCGAAGCGATGCTCTAGCTACTTAGTATGGTACCGATATTGGGGACATTTCTTTCGTACTGTACTGCGCGACCCGGGGAGGCGGGGTGATGGTAGAAGTGGGAGTATCAAGACAGCACCAGTCAAATCTCTCATAACTATTCCGGGTAGCTACAGCTGGCTAGACGGTCAGTACTGCAGCGCAGCGAGGTGCAAGCGGCCGGGTGGCAGGCAACTGAACTGAAGAGATGGAATAGTGAATCTCCGTCACCTTGACACGCAAACCAAGTTCAAGTCCAGTTCAGCACAGCCAGAATCCCATGCATAATACACCTGGAAGGTAGGCGGAAGTTGCCTTGCACGGTTTCTAGGCTCCGCGAGGAGCACCACCTGGACTCTGCCCAGCACTGGCACTGTTACGTCGAGTCGACGCCGGCGGAAGAGCACAAGAGCCATAACTTCGCACTTTCTTCCTGACTGAGCTACTATAGAGTATTGCCTCACCTCACAGGTACTATGACTGGACCCATCTTCCGTACCAACACAATGCGCCTGCAATGGCCGACCTAGGTAGAGAGAGTGAGTGAGCTCAGCCGCTTCAAGTTCCGTCCGTCAGGCTGTGGCCACACGCTCAGGTTGAACTGAAGGAAGTGCTACCACTAACACTCCAGGCACTACAGTAGCTAGCAAGGGAAGCAGCGAAGCTTCAGTTGTCGCCTTCTTTAAACACCTACTACCAGTACTAGTAGTAACTAGATGGAATGATGATACTTAGTTACAAACCTACTACTACTAGCTAGGTAGCACTACGACAGGAGTAGTGTTGCTCCACACGATTAGTTCTGTACAATGTACCATCATATATAGCTGGAGAAGTAGCGTAGCTAGCTATTAGCTTCAAGTTGTACCGCTAGCTAGTGGGCTGTTCCGTCGGTCTGCAGAGAAGACTAGGCTGCTAGCTTGAAGCATCAAGTACTTCACCTCGACCCTTAGATTCCATCACAGCCAGAGGCTAGTAGCTACCTAGCGGCTAGTAAGTGGCGATACTAGAGTGCTGTAGTGGTGAAGGCCAACAATCACATACCGTTACGGCCGGGGCATCCTCGGACAGACGGATCGTGTATTCCAGACTCTTCGAGCACACGTGAAACAAGCCGCACCCTAAAGATAGAAATGCCGGTATAAAACCCAACCCTGCGTCCTACTACTAGGACTGTTTATCCTGGTTAGTACTGTAGAGAGTAGCACCCGACACCTCAGAATGCAAGACTGCTATCCTTTTTCTCCGGGCATTGGAGCCAGGTCAGGGTCTGAGTCCATCCGTACCAGCCGCACGATCAGATCATAGCGGACCATTCTACTTTCTTTCCCATCCGCGTCGGTATGTACAGCTTTTACGCAAGGTGTACAGAAGTATAGTTGTTCATCACATGCTTGAATTCACATTTCCATGTGCGCACCATAGACAGGGCGGCCTATCGATTGCGCCGCGGAGAAGTCGAGTGCACAATTTCAATTAGAATGGTTCCTATCTCAAGCTGCCCAACTGACCTACGGAAGAAACAATCACTGTTGGTTATATGAATTTATATTCCAGTTTGATTATGAATTGCATTATCTACTTTGTTGGCCCGGTTTCAACTTAGTTGGTTGGAGTATTGTCACCTAGCTAGATCGGTAGCAGTAGCACCGATGGTGGCTTCGACAACCACCACAGTACGTGAATTATCCACAGCAGCAGTATTATTTGGGTACAGAGGAGGATCCGTGGCCATCTTTTCTAGTAGACCGAATGGCTTTTCCGGCGGATGCAATCCTCACCGGAACGATCTCGACGAGCCAGGAGCCATCGGGTTGCTGCTACTATCCGACATACGAAGTGAATTGCTGGACGACAGCCAGGACAAATCGGTAAAGTTCAAGACGTGTGTAGATCGACGACGCCCCCTCGCAGTTCGGGCTACATCAAAATCCGCAATGGCTCCCAGCTCATCCTCTCCTTCCTCTTTTTCGTCATCGCTGTGGTCATCTTCCTCCTCCTCATCGCTGTCGTCATTGGCAGCCCCATCTGCATCTGCATCTGCATCGATTTGGTCTTGGATGCTGAATTCTCCGCTCTGCTTCATTTCCTCCAAAAGTTGGCCATCCAATTCCTTCTCACAGACTCCAAGGTCTCGTCGAAAGATTTGTCGAATTTCCGTAAAGGATGGACGCTCCGTAGGCTTCACTGACACACACTTCTTGAGCATTTGTTGCAGGGGCTCTGGCCAACAAGGGCAAAGAGGCATCGCCTCCGAGGCATTCCAGTCAATCGTTCCTCCATTGAAAATATCATGGCGGGCAGGACGATTCCATACCGGATCACTCAAGGCTAGTATTTCCCACAAGACAACTCCAAAGCTAAAGACGTCTGCCTTGGCTGAATATGGTTCCTTGGCTGCCACTTCCGGCGCCATGTATAAGCGTGTTCCAACCTGCGACATGCGAAAGGTTTCGTCCAGTAACATGTTGCTGTGTGTGGTGCTTTGACTTGTCGCGTCATTCGAGATTAGCTTGGAGGTTGGTAACCACCGACTAAGACCGAAATCGAAGAGCTTGACGTCAGAACGTACATCAAACCCAAGATTGTCGACTTTCAAATCGCGATTGATCATGCGCCGATGGTGCAAATATTCCATTGCATCAGCAATATCGTTGGCAACGTTGTATCGTTCATGCAACAAGGCATCCAATCGTGAACTTGCATCGACTTCGCGACTGCTGGAATCGCCCATTCGTCTATTGTTGTTTTTGTGTTTGTGTTTGTCGTTCTTTCGAAATAGCTTGGTAATGAACACCATGCCCCCATTCTTACCACTGTTCTTTGCTTTTTTGACGCGTTTTCTCCATGTAAGTAGCTTGTCCTGCATGGTTTCGGGCAATCTATCCAAAATCAAAAAGTATCCATTGTGATTTCCCTTGCGATAACCTTCTGGTCCATCGGCCGCAAAACCGCGCAGCTTGATGATGTTTGGATGCTGCTCGAATAGGTGAGCGAGTGAAGAACGAAGAGGAGGGATTTGTTACCCGAAGAAATCGAATTGAGGTTAGACTTCTGCACCATCAATCATCCAAAACAAATCAACTGACAAGACCAACATACAAATGAAACAATCAAGACCCTTCGTACGGTACCTGTAGGGATAACAAAATGTGCGCCTCCATAATCAAATCGACAGCAGCACAATTAAATGTTCGTTGATCATATATCCGATGCAATCCTGGTCTCAAATGTTTAATGGCATATCGCCTTACGTCCGTAATCGTGTCGCCGTGATTGCTATGGCTATGGCTGCTGTTGCTGAGAATTCTGCCTGGCAATGATTTAGTACTCTTTTGGGAGGCATCGTCAATGATAGAATGTTGTTCGTTGTTTGCGGCAGACGATGAGGATGGCATGGGTCTTTTGGCATGCTTGGCCAAGAATTTGCGTGCCAATTGTTCCTTTCGAGTAAAGGCTTTAGTGGTAGTAGAAGTATTTGTTGCTGTTACAGATATAGTGGTGGCGGTGGCGGTGATATCCCCTCCAACTTGATGCGATTCCATTTGAGTGTCATTGGTCGCTGCAGTGGCTTCCTTGAGGCTAATGTCGCTTTTCCTCTTCTTGTTTTTCTTCTTCAATTTGAATCCAGTAATTTCGGATACATTTGAAAAACCACCAACACCCAAGAGATCACCAATTTCGAGTTCCTTCCACTCAAACTTTCCCATGACTTCCGAATTGTTCTGATAGACGTCCTTGTCGTCTGGCGCATATCGCCTAACATTGTCCTTTCCACTGTCCAATAAGTCTTTGACTTTGCGAGAAGCCCGTTCCACAATGGATTCGGCTTCGCTGAGGGCAATGGAGGGAGGAGCATTGCTGTACATTTGCTCATTTTGCATGCTGTAGATGAGCTCGGCAAATCCGTCAAAAAGAAAGGGATCTCCATAGTCGAGTTGCAGTGGTTGCTGCTGTAACTTTCTGGCGTTGGCTCCTCTATAGCGGCGCAGTGGCTTTTTGGTGCATATCTTGCAATTCTTCCACGTCGACCCTGTGCTTGTTGCAGTAGTAGTGGTGGTATTTGCCTGTGAGGCACTCGCTGCAGAAGGACTAGTAGTAGTGCCCTTCCTATTAGTATCCAAGACACTCTCCGATTTATACTGTCTTTGTTTCAGCAATCGATCTCCCTTTCTGGGAACTTTCAAGGCAGCCGCAAATCCGACCTTTTTCTTGCCGCCGTGGCCATGATCGGGGTCTGACAACGGCGATAATGGGTCCTTCTTCTCCATCGCCAGCATTGTGGTATGATCGGACGTCCCTTTCAAGGAGTCCCCAACATCATCGTGGTTGCTATCAACGCTGCGTGCACCCTCATCGTTCTTGTTCATCTTCATTCCAGTCTGGCTTATTATGAGTCAAGCAGCAATGCCCATGCCATGGAAAAGGCACGATGTTACTTGCTGGTACTGTTGTTGTTGTTGTAGTATCGGCTACTTACAGTGTTGGGGTTGTCTGTGGTCGGTGTGGTGGCAGGTTCACTCTGCATGGTGGATCACTTCACGTGATAACCGGTTTCCAAGCAGGAGATCGCACAGTAGGCCTGAGGAGATTCTGACAGATGGTGATCATTTCGCGAATGGATGCGTCGCTAGACTGCACAGAAGATTCTGTTGGAGGGTGAGGGATAGTGTGTGAAGAAGGGCCCGGGTGGCAATGACTAAGCCAATAAACAAAACTGTATTCATGAATGGCACTGCTGGCGACGTACTGTATTAGAAAATACAGTATCATAGGATTCTAGAGCCGTTAGATTGGTATTCTATTCTACGGCGTTTTCACAATGGTAGCATACTTTGCCCTGTGTGAATTGATTAACGCTAGCTAGCACTAGTTGTAGGGTCAATGTATCATAAAATACAGTATCATGTCAAGAGCCGTGAGCTTGAATGTTTGAAACAATGGTACGCATCCTTGGCCGTGCGAATGGATCAAGTTCTACTAGATCTAGCTAGTCTGCTAGATCGTAGCAGCTGTCATCTTTCGGGCCCGGGTGGCGCCGGAATGAAGTAAGCTTTTGTTAGGATATGAGCCTATGTGGATAACAACAACATTGTTATCCTTTCAGCGTCAACACGCACTACCACTGTTGCCAGCAGAAGTGCACCCACACTCTGTCGCTCGGCGTATCTTCTGATCTGCCTGCCTTGCCATGATACTCACCATCTCGGGAACGTTAGATCTCAAGACCGAGGCGCAGTCAGTCGAGCACTAGACTATTGCATTATCCCGGACTCTTCGTGCAAGATGACGACCACAAGGAGGAGGAGCTTCCTTCTGTTGTCGGCCTGTTTTGGTTGGACTACGTTGGTGGATTTCGCAGCCGCCTTTACTACAGGTACCAGTACCATTGCCATTACCAGTGCTGCTCCTCGGAATATCATCGGACGACCAGCAGCTACCACTATCACAGCACAAACGACAACTTTTACTGGTACGAGTATTACAACTCGCTTGCACGAAACCAAGTCATCCTTGTTTGATCGCTTCGCCAATCCCAAGATCGACGATCCATGGCTCCCTTTGACAGAGGCTGGAATTGCTCAAGTGGTCGCACCGACGTTTCAACTCTTTTGGTTGGCAGCCTTGCAGTCGCCCTTTCCTTCCTGGGCCGCTCCTCTGTACGATCCCACATTTGCTCCTCCTCGAGGCGCCTTCTTGGCTCCCACCTTGGTTCATGGCGCAGGATTGGCCTGTTGTTGGTTGGCCGGATGTCTCGCTGCAGAAGCCTATGCCAAAGATGCCTACGAAGGTACCATCAAAGAAGTCGTTGTCTCTACTCTCAAGGCAGGAGCCTTTTCTAGCGGCCTACTCATTCTGGCAACACAATACGATTTGTATCGGGACATGGGTGGATATTATCAATTGGGATTCTCGCCGGAAACTGACATTCAAATTCTTAGGCATACCGTCGAACTCATCAACGACATTGTTTTCGAAGCTGTCGTGCTTTTGATATGGAGAATCATTCGTCGGAAACGATTCGATGAAGACTATTTAGGTCGCAAGTTGAAATAGTAATCATGAAAGCAATTTACAAACCACTCTCTTTCCAACCTCTTCCTTCATAGCACAGCAATTGTTTCGGATGCAATCCACAGGACGGAAACACCATTCATTGTTGCCCCCAGCTTCGTCTGATTCGTTCTTGTTCATAGCTACTACTAGTTAGTGAGTGCTCGTATCATCCAATCTGCTCACCATGATGCACTGGCATGTTTCAAAGGCGACTTTTGAAGAGGGCGTGTCTGCCACCTGATGCCACCACTGCCAGACACTGGCCAACCTGGAGCACACACTGTGTCATCAGGGGCAGGTTGATTTTTGCCAGTGAAGAAATGCATTGGCTTGGACAACAAGGGATTTCAAATGGCATGTCACTTCAACCAACGTCCAGTGCCCTCTGACGTGGCAACAAAAACTCCAGCATCTGACAAAAACGCTTGAGTGGTGAACATTTTGCAACCTGATTCATGGTTCAGGAGGTGGAAGGGCATGGCTTGATTTGTGATTTTGAGCAACCGAGTCTTTTCAAAGTGCTTCAGTGGCTGCCACGTTCCCGGATGAAATGAATTCAGAAGCCGATGCACTCAAAATGGGGATTGGAGCTGCTGACATTGGAGGGCAGATGGTCAAGAGTGAGCCATCAAAAGCATCGGTTGAGCATTGGTTGTCAGTGACAATGTTGAATCAACAGGTGCCCAGTTCCATCTGAAACAGAGCCAAGAGGAAGCCACAATTGAATGAAATCAAAAGTGTCTTCACCACTTCCAATCAACTGTGCCCCAGAAATGGACGCATCCCCACTTTGCGATGACGACGATGTGGCGGAACGTCACTCAAGGATTGGAGTGCTTCGATGGGCAGTGGAACCAGGAAGGGTGGACATCTGCACCGAAGTTTCCATCATGGCGGGCTGCGCAGCAAATCCCAGAGTCGGACACTTGGACGCAGTCTGTCACATCTTCGCATGGCTCAAGAAGCATGGCCAGTCCAAGCTTGTTTTCAACTCTGCATGCATCAACAACAAAGCACAATCTCTGCCAGACTGGGCGGATGCGCCGGAGCCCCTGGAAAAGCATGTGGAGATGACTTCCCACATTGACTCTGACCACGTCGGAGGCAAATTCACAAGGCGGTTGCAAACTGGAGTCTTCATCTTCATCAACAGAGCTTTGATTGTTTGGTGCAGCAAGAAGCAATCTTCAATCGAGACATCTTCATTTGGATCCGAGTTCTCTGCCATGACAACTGGAACCGAGTCAGTTGAAGGTCTTCGATGCAAGCTTCGAATGGTGCGAGTTCCAGCTGATGACCCATGTCACGTTGAGGCCAACAACTTGTCAGTTGTGAGGAACAGCAGCCAGCCTGAGTCAACATTGAAGAAGAAGTCCAACTCGATCGCTTTCCATTATGTCCGGGAGCGAGCAGCGGCCAGAGTCATCAGTGTCCAATACGAGCCCAGGGATACAAATCTGGCGGACATGTTGACGAAGATCCAGCCAGGGCACAAGCGGCTGGAAATGGCGAGACAGGTTTTGTTTTAACTTTGTTTGTTTGTCATTTGTT
>Ga0163144_10023132_pt1 | contig 12285 bp, 16 predicted proteins | sample OliLak19BULKMAT1_FD_123175 | JGI IMG/M metagenome (GOLD analysis project Ga0163144, IMG submission 123175) | Freshwater microbial mat bacterial communities from Lake Vanda, McMurdo Dry Valleys, Antarctica - Oligotrophic Lake LV.19.BULKMAT1 | ecosystem: Environmental > Aquatic > Freshwater >... | reverse complement strand
TCCTGAGAGTTTCGAGCCGGGCCTTTTGACTTCGAAGTCTCTAATGGAGCGGGCGGACGGAATCGAACCGACGAGGCTACATTGCAGGTAAAAAGTGTTAGTTGCTATTTGGATCTCATAGGTAATTTAGGAAAACGATTGATTTCGCTGCTGCACTCTGCTGCACTCACATAGTGGAGCACGTAAGTATTTTCAAACGTGGACGAAGTCCGTTTTTCTGGATGTCTTTTCTCGACCCCAAATCGGGAAAACGGCTGACACGCAGCACAAAGTTGCGAACCGATCAGCCCTCGAATCACAAGAAGGCTTACGAGCTCGCGCTCAAGCGCTCTCAAGAGGCGAGAGCGATGAAACCAATTCTCGACCACAGTGCGTGGCACCAATGGGCACCGCAGGCGTTGAAAGAGCGGTATGGTCTCGCGAGTCAGAAAAAGACGTGGGAGCGAATGGAGCGCTGTCACCGGGTGCTCGAACTCTTCCTCGCCGAACGCGGAATCGTCGGCCCCGCGCAGATCGATGCCAACACACCGTCTGAGTATGTCACTTGGCGGGAAACGACCCACCCGAGACGCTCGGGGAAATTGGCGACAAGAAACACTGCGCTGACAGAGCTCAAATGCCTGTCCGTGCTTCTAATGAAGGCCACGAAACTGGGATTCGTGGACGTCAATCACGTGCGCCGCCACGGAATAAAAAAGGGCGACGTTGAGGAAAAGCCGGAGATCACGGAGCCCGAAGCTGCGGTCATCCGAGGCGAATTGGCAAAGCATGGAGTTCAGTGGATGATCGATTGTTTCGAGGTGGGAATGCACCAAGGATGTCGAATCTCAGAAACTGGAATGCCGCTAACATGGATCGACACGGAACGAAAAGTAATAACGTTCAGGATAAAAGGCGGAAAAGTGAAGGCAACGGCACTGCACCCCGGCCTGATTAATATCGTGCAGCGTCGCCGCAAAGAGGGCGCGGTGCGTCTCGTCGATCTCCCTCGCATGGCGTCTAAAGACTGGTGGTCTTTTTTTCAGGACATCAAGATGCCGCACCTCTGTTTTCACTGCACCCGGGTGACCGTGATTACCAAGATGGCTCGCGCCGGCGTGCCGATGGCGGTCGCGATGGCATACGTACTCCATTCAAGCTCGCTCGTGCACAAGATTTACCAGCGATTGGGGATTTCCGACTTGGGCAGTGCCGTTGCCGCGATTTCGAGTCCTATTCTTTCGACCACTGGTGCATCAGCGTGATCGCATACGATGAGGGAAAAACGAATACGGTTCGTTTTTCCAAAATGATTAGGGTTCAGGCTGACTCCAGTTTGTAATAGCGCTATTTACTGATGTCTTCGCACCGCGGCATCTGCACCGCACGCTAATGCCGCAACACTAGCTGAATTCGAGAATTGAATTTTCGTTCCTCAGCGCGTTCTTGAGCACGCTGGCCATAGTAGTGTTTTGCACGAAACTCAGGATGATTGCGCAGCCACTCGAGGACAAGCGTGAGCGTGCTGTACTTACCCGCAAAAGGTGTCTCCGGGTGTTTCGCCAGTGCAGTTAACCACCACCTTGACTTGTGCAAGAAGAAGGCCAAAGCCGTAATATCAAGCGGCGTACGGTCCGGGTCAATCTGCCGCCGCGTACGTGGGTGCACAAGAGTTGTGGGATGCGACTGCAAGGAGATTTTATCGAACTATAGTGAAGCGAAATTGTGCACGACGCTTGGCGGATTCCAGCCACGTGGAGGGCTGTCGCAAAGCTCGGAGGACGAGATGTTTTTGTTCACGGGTACTTTCATCATAGTGCGCCTTTCGATGGACACACTCTTGGTCTACAATTCTGCACTTTCAACGAAGGGCCCCTACCGAGTTTTCGGGACGCCATCTACACTTAATTCGGTAGCCGCAGTCTATTCGAGCCATGGCCAACCGCCTCCTACCACAACAGAAGGCGGAAGGGACAAAGATGGATGCCCCTTTTTCAGGAGAGGCTTTTGTTGTGCGGCGGTCAGGAGTCCAAACGCGGAAAACGTTTTGGCCGCGTCCGTCGTGCTGCGCGACATCATCGGTCACAAGTCAGAACTCGTTAGCCGCGACTATACCCACGTGGACGACGCCACCAAGCGGAAGGTGATTCTCAACACCGGATACTTCCAAGATCCCCGGCAAGCAATCAACTTGAAGCCGCCTTATCCCGGCTGCCCGATTCAAGATCATAAAGCATGCGCCGGATGCGATCTATCTCGCCGCGCTCTACGACTTGACCAAAGGCAGTGTTCGGCTGGCTGCTTGAGCCAGCGGCCAACCTGGACAGGCTCCATGACCCGAGAGAGGCCATCGAGTCGGCGATCCATTTCCACCAGCGCTTTTTCCTGCTTGGCCGACGGCGTTTCCACTGACTCCACTTCGTGACCGACCGGGGCGAAAGTAAGCGTCTGGTCGGCGGCCTCGTAGGCGGCGGCTGAGGAATCGCGTACGATGTCGCAATGGCAACCATTACGACCGAGCTGATTACGGCGAAACGGGATCAACGTGGGCGGCAAATACGTCCGCGCAATGAACGGGAGGCGTTAGTGCGAGCGTACCGCGAAAGCGGACTGACGCAGAAGGTGTTCGCGGCGCGGGAGGGCGTCAGGTACTCGACGTTCGTGTCGTGGGTCCAGGAGGTGAAACGTCTGCCCAAGCCCGCGGCCAGATTTGCAGAGGTGAGTGTCGCCAGTCGCGCGTTTAGCCCGGCGGTCGAAATCATTTTGCCGGATGGTGTCGTGGTGCGAGGCGGCGACATGGAAACGGTGATTATGGCAGCAAGCCGCCTGCGCCGATGCTGAACATTGCGGCGTCGCAGCGGATCTACCTGGCGGTTGAGCCGGTGGAAATGCGCAAACAGTTTAACGGGCTGTGGGCCTTGGCGGCGGAGAAGCTGCGCGAAGACCCATTCGCCGGATCGTGGTTTGTCTTCACCAACAAGGATCGGGATCGGTTGAAGATCCTGTTTTGGGACGGCTCCGGGGTGTGGGTCCTAGCGAAGCGGCTGGAGAAGGGCCGGTTCACTTGGCCGATCTCCCGGGACTCGGCCAAGATCAACTTGGAGCCGGCGGCATTGACGATGCTGCTGAGCGGGATCGACCTGAAAGACGGCTGTAAAAAAGGCTGGTACGAGCGATAAACGTATTGACATATAGGATACGTATTCCCATGCTGCGCAACAATCTAGCTTCTCATGCCGCCTGCTGCCGAGCTCTACGCCGAAAACCTCGCCTTGAAGGCCGAGCTGGCGAACTTGCAGGCGCAGGTGGCTTGGTTCCAGCGGCAGATGTTTGGGGCGCGGAGCGAAAAGCTGCCGGTGAACGGGCCGGACCAGATCAAGCTGGGATTGCCGGAGACGCCGCATGCGGAACGTCCGAAACAGACGGTGACGTACGAGCGGCGGACGGTCGCGGCGGAGAAGCGGCCGATCCCGGCCGAGGTGTTTGCGAACGTGCCGGTGGTCGAAACGCTCGAGCTGGTTCCCGACGAGGTAAAGGCGGAGCCGGACGCTTTTGAGCAGATCAGCGAGGAGCGCACGTTTGAGGTGGAGCTGATTGGGCCGAAGCTGGTGAAGCGCGAGATCGTGCGTCCCAAATACCGGCGCAAGGGGGATCGCGAGCAGGCGCCCGTCATCGCGCCGGCGCTGCCGCGGGTAGCGGCAGGCGGCTACGCCTCTGCCGGGCTGATCGCCTATATCGTCATCTCGAAGTACCAGCATCATCTTCCCCTTTATAGATTGCAGTCGATGTCGGCGCAGTGGGGCGCCGAGCTCAGTCGCAAGACCATGGCTGACTGGGTGCGGATCGCGGCGGATTGGACCGAGCCGATCTACAAGCTGATGCTCGCTGAACTCCGGCGCGGGCAATATCTCCAGTGCGACGAGACGCCGGTGAAGTTTATCGACCCGGACGAGAAAAATCGTCGGGCGGAGCAGGGTTACCTGTGGGTGGTGAGCGCCCCGGCGGGGATGTCGTGTTCGACTGGCGACTGTCGCATCGCCATGGCGAACTGACCACCCTGTTGACTGAAGACTACGTCGGGCTTCTGCAGGCCGATGGCTATGAGGCGTACGACGCTTATGCCGCAAGGCGCGAAGGTGTCATCCGGCTGGGATGCTGGGCGCATGCCCACCGCAAGTTTTTTGAGGCGCAAGCGGAGAATCCGCGAGTGGCAAAGGTGGTGCTGCGGATGATTGCCCGGATGTACCGGCGCGAGCGCGAGTGGGACGAACGCCAGCTCGAGCCGGCCCAGCGGCTCGAGGAACGGCTCAAGCCCGAGGGAATCGTTCGCACGATGGCGAGTTTGAAGCGTCTGGCCGTCTGGATCCGCCAACGCGTGCTGCCCAAATCCGGTTTGGGCAAAGCCTGTGATTATCTGCTCAGCCAATCGGAATCCTTGGTGCAGCATCTGCGGTTCGGCCAGACCCGGCTCGACAATAACCTCGTCGAGAATGCGATCCGCCCCTCGTGCATCGGGAAGAAGAACTGGCTGTTTATCGGCCACCCCGAGGCCGGGCAACGCTCCGCGATCCTCTACTCGCTGATCGTCTCCTGCCAACGTCATGGCAAGGACCCGCTGGCTTACCTGGCTAAAGAAGGAGCGGCGAGCGCGTTTTCCGTCAGTCTTCGACCCGCTCCAAGCGCACGACGCGCAACTCGCGCACGGCGTGATCCGGCCAGTAAGTCACGAGCCAGTCGCCGACGACGAGCACCTCGTTGACTCGGCCCTGGGCGTCGCGCTCCTGCAAGTCTCCCGGACGAAACGGCGCGGACTTCACCTCATCGAGGATGACGGCGAGCTTTCGCTGCGCAGGGCGTGAAACCGTGGCCAGGGTCATCGCCGCGGCCTCGCTCAACACCAGCTCGTAAGCGTCCACGTCAGGACAAACCCAACTGCCGTTTCAGGTCTTCCCAGCGGACTTTTTTCCCGGCGTCCATCTCGGCGTGACGCTGTGCTAGTTCTTCACGGTTGGCGTCGGTATCGGCGCGCAGCCGACTGCGGAGGAAGGCCAACGCCTTCACCATCTCGTCATGCGGGAGCTGTTCCATCTGCGGTCTGATTTCGGCAAAAACCATGGTGGGCATAGTGAACTCACTCGGTCTCCTCCGCAAGCTCGGCTTCCTCCTCGGCCAGCTCAGCCGCGAGTTCCGGATCAATTGCGGCTGCGAGCGCGAGGCGTGCGGGATGCGTTCTCGTGTGGACTTCCTTGAACTGCCGAATCGAGACCTGCGTATAAATCGGCAGGGCGCATGGGGTCACGGCGTAGTTTGTTAGTTGCCGGCTCGGAATGAGGATCGAATCAGCTCAGTCCAGCTGATCTAAGCCACTGCAAACCAACTAACAAAACACGCCGTGGCCCCGTTGCTCGTTCCCTCACTTCGTGCGCGACACTTCGCGCACAGGCCGCCGCCAGCGGGGTCGCTACCAACCGCACGGAGCGAAGCGCAGGAGGACAGCAGGGCTCGTGACAGCGCGGAGGAGCTTGCGACGGAGCGTTGGCGCGACACGTGCCGCTTGGTTGCGCGTTGTGGTGAGAGCGAGCGAACTCAATAAACGATCAGCTTTCCTTTCGGAAACTCACCATCCCAACCGCACGGGAAGTGGCCGTTCGTATACTAATAGGCTTGGCTCGCGTAAAAACCCGGCTGGCAGATGTCGGCAAATTCCGACTCAAGGCAAAGGTGCAGGATGTCCCCCTGAACCGTGTCCTCAAAAACTTTCGGGAGCTTGCTCTCCTCCATCACGCGCCGGATTTTTCCGCGCACGAATGGAGCCGTTATCGGCTTGAGTGCTTCAACTGTCGGGTTCCAACCATCGAGGATTCGCGGCGAGCGCTCAACTAGGCCGTGTATTCAAAATCGCTGGAACAGAGCGTGCGAGGAGTTGATCGCACTGCGCGCATGAACTCGATCCAGCGATTGATGCTGCCCGACCCGGTATGGGAAGGGCTAAAAAAATTAACTAGTTGAGGTCCAAAACCCGCAGGTGGCCTCGGCGAGGACGACCGCCGAAGGATGACCGCACGATTGTCAGTGGCATCTTCTACGTTTTGCGCACGGGCGTGCCCTGGCGGGATCTGCCGGCGGCGTTCGGACCGTGGAGTTCGGTCTACACTCGGTTTCGGCGCTGGTGTCGCACGGATTTGTTCGCCCGGATGCTGGAGTTGGTCGCGAAGGACGCTGATGGCCAACTCCGTCACGTCGATTGCTCGCACATCAAGTTGCACCAAGACGGCACCAACCCCGCCGGGGGCCAATCTCAGCAGGCGATCGGTCGCACCAAGGGAGGCATTAACACCAAGCTCGCCGCGATTGTTGACGCGCGGGGTCGCGCCGTCGCCCTGGGAATCACCGCGGGACAGCGGCACGATCTGCACGCGGTTGAACCATTGTTGCCCTCCCTGCGGCACCGCCAGGCGGTTGCCGACAAGGGCTTCGATGCTGATTCTTTCCGCGCACGACTCTGTCGGCAACGTACTCGATTCTGCATCCCGCCGAAGCGGAACCGCCGCACTACCGTCGCTTTCCACCGCGGCTACTATCGCCAGCGACACCGCGTCGAAAACTTCTTCTGCCGTATCAAACGCCATCGGCGCATCAGCACTCGCTACGACAAGCTCGCAACGACTTTTCTCGCCTTTGTTCAGATCGCGGCGGTGCTCGACTGGCTCAGATTTCGATTTTGAATACACGGCCTAGTCGCTCGCGATAAGCGTTGGCTGCTTCAAGGCACAGATTCTCCCATTCGGCGGAAGCACACGAGGCCATCGCTTCCGCCCACGAGCGCAGCACGATGGCCGCGTTCGTGTCACGAACACCAATTTTTGAAACCACTCGACATCTCGCAGCTGATCTAACGTTGCGTGTGTTCCAGGGTTGTCGGTCGTGCCATCGGTGTAGTCGATCTTCAGGAGATCGCCCGTTTCCACACCGTAGCACCGCGTGGTCGGATGACCCGGATCGCGAGCCGAGTGTTCGATGACGTTACGGTAGTCGGCGGAAAATTCATAATCGTACGTCACCATCGTGTTCGCTGCATCCGATTTCGCCACCAGCCACCCGGTATTGTCGTCGTAGGTCCACGTAGTGGTGTCGAGCTCGTGCCTGTGCCGCTGCTTGAATGTGCCTCGCGGGTACCTGTCGTGCCATCCGTCCACAGGTCCGGACAGAACAACCTTTTGACACTTTCAGAGGCTGAGCAGTTACTCACATCGTCGCAGTACCCACAGTGAAGTACCCGGACAATCTCCGATACACACCGCGTTGAATCACGCGTTTTAAAACGGTGACGACACCGACTTTTTCTTCCATATGAATGTAATGAAAGCATTCCAGAGTATAGCGCTTTTAGCGCTTGGCTCGCTTGGACCTGTTATGGGGGCCTCAGGGACGCCTACACCGCAGGAACTTATATCGAAGTATCTGCATATGCTCTATTCTCCGGTTTGCTGGGAGACAAACGCGGTCACGCCTAGCCACAATAGTACTATTACGACACGGGAGTTCGAAATATTCCAATATTCAGAAGGAATCCGGATGTCGAAACTCCGAATTGTTTCTCAAGACCGAAATGGAAAATCTTTTGAACGCTTTATTCTGACGAATCCTGCCGGACGGTGGTATTGCATCCCAGAGCGCCAAGTCGCAGTCAGACTAAGTTCGCCTATGAGCCAAGAAATTTAAACTCTGCTGCAATAGCAGCTCAAATAAAGGAAACTAGATTTGAACCGGAAATCACCAAAGCAACTCGCTTTGGTTGCATGTGCTATGTGGTGACAGTCGCTCAGCTGCCAAAATCAAACATAAGCGCGTGGCTACGATTATTCGACAGAAACCGAAAAACTAAAAGACACATGGCATGGGTGGTAGCAGAGGATGGGTCTGCATTGTACGCCCGCATAACTTACAATGCTGCAGGCATGATCGAAAAACAACAGGAGTTCGAGAAGATTGAACGGGGCGACCCTCGCCCACTGAGTTTCTACTCCGTGCCGGAAGAATATACCTTGTTTATAAAAGAAAACTCCGAACAAGCGAACGCGTTGATAAAACAATTCAACAAAGAGGAAGCGGAACTAAAACGCTATAAGCGCAGTGTAAGTGAACAAGCCCCATTATAATGTTGCCGGCTCCTACTTTAAAAGTAACTCCTCGGAAAATGTGGTTCGCGTTCGTTGTATCGGTTGACGGCTCGGTTGTTGGCCTTAAGCCGCTCCTTAATCCGTGTAATGATATCGAGAAGCTTATCGCGATTGCCGCGGTGCAAGCGATAAAGCAATGGAGGTTTGCAGCCGCCACCATAAATGGGGCACCATCACCTTATATGCTTTGTGTCCCCGTAGTTATTAATTTTTGATGACCGATTTATGGGCTGTATTGCGGCAACTTCTAAACCGCTGTTGTACTTCCGCACGGAGCCGTGTTTATTGAGTGCTCCCGCTGAGCTTTAGCACCCTCGGTGAGGATACACTAATAAGTCTTAAAACGTTTTTCCGTATGGAACCGAGCAATCCCTTCGGTAACAGCGAAATTGACTAATGCAGCTACTGAACGAATATTAAGTTTTTCCATTGCATGGCTTCGGTGCCCCTGCACTGTGCGCACTGATATTGAAAGCCGTGCAGCGATTTCAGAATCGTCCATACCCCTTCCGATCAGGGACAATACAGATTGCTCGCTATTCGACAGAATCTTAATGAAGCTGTTATGATTTGTTATAGTTCTCAAACGGGTTTCCTTGTATTTTTTACAGAAGTAGTATGAACCTTGAGTTATTTTACTTACTGCTTCTTTTAGTTCGTTTATGAGACATGTACTTTTGTCTATAAACCCGGAAAAGTCATAATGGTTAACCATAGCCGCGGTATATTCTGTACAATATGCTGAGATTGCGATAAATTTAGAGCCTACGCCCGCAATCTGCGTTGACCCGGCAACGGAAAACCCGGTGCCGTTGTTGAGCGCAAGATCGAGAATTACGATATCGGGTTGCGTCGCTATTATTTTTCTAACAGCTTCTGTACAGTCCCCTGTCTCGAACACTACTTCTGCATCGATTTCCTGCACACATATTTTATGCAGAACTTCCCGTACTAATATTTCGTCTTCAACAAGTCCTATCCGAAGGCTATTTGGATTTTTTAGCATATTGCAAAGCATCCCGGAGCGGCGCCCCTGGTCAAATGCCAAGTCCGACCACTCATCGGTTCCCACGGGACCGATACGCTAATTATGCTCGCTTAGTTTTGAGCCAAGTAACGGGCTTTAGTTATGATTCCACGAAAAGGCCCTCATGCTACCCGCTGTACAACATGTTGAGCGGGCGTTAAAGCAATGCGCGAGAACCGCGGTGACTGCGTTTTTGCCGACTTCGAGTATTGAATAACTAAGCTGCGCAGTCCTGCGATATTGCTGCGAGAACGAGGCAGTCTATTCGTTGTCAGCGAACTGATGGCTTTCACCTCCTCGCCGTTTCCGACCTTGTTGTTACGGTTCGGTCATCCGGGGTGCGGGCGTATCGGGTGTGTAGCGGTATGGTTCCCATGCGTTCAGTGCACCGCCTCGCTTGTATCCCTTAGCCTAGGTGCGTGTTAGACTTCAGCAAATGGGTGCTGCTTGAGCTTGAAGTGGTCGATTACTCTTGTGAACGGGCGCGGACAGTTCGGCGTGAAGACCGAGGGGATGAATATAGCTCTCTGCCGCACAGTTGTGATATACTAACGCTGTGTGCCCGCGCTTTAAGCGCGACTCAAGTAGCCCAGTATTCGTCTCACCGCCCGCGATTTGGAGATTCTTCGGCATGTCTCTCGCCATCGCTTTCTAAGTTTACGTCGATCAGCTTGTTGATCGAAGGGAGCTGCCAACAGATTCGGCGCGGGCTGCAGCGGCTTTACCATAGCCGCTACTTGGATCGACCACGGGTCCAGATCCGATATTTTTCAGCATCTGGCATGCAGCCCCTTGTTTACGGTCTCGGCCGCGCTAGTGCGCAGGTAATCACAGAGCCTGGAGAGCAGCCGAGGTGATATGGCAACCGCAACGTGAAGCAGCTTTACTTGCACCACACACTGCTGGTCGCAGATATCGTGATCGCGTTCGAGATCCCTGCTTTGGTCGCAGCAATCTGAAGTTTGTGCCCGAGCGAGGTTCCGCTGCGTATGTTCCCGAGCATCCTCGCCTTCGAGAAGCGATCGAACGTCGAACCCCCCAGCCCTTCCGGGAACACAACGTCTTCATCGACGAGAATTCTCTCGTGAGGACGTAGGGCCGGTATACCTCCGTCGTTCGTGGTGTACTCGGACGGACCACGCAGCTTGAATTTTTCACGCACGCATGAATTCTCGCTCGCCGGTCACGTGCTCCTTATTTTTCGACGGCGCTCTCGTTCGCCGCAGTCCCTTCTGCCGCCATCCTCTTGGGATCTGGAGCCCGCTACCGGTCACCGCCTGCTCCGCCACACCAAACTTGCCACGAACTCCCGATACCTGCAGGTGCGTCGCGAGGTCTTCGCCGAGCTGAAGGGCCTGCTCGAAGTGATCGAGATCAATCCGCTGATCAAACCCGCCGCATCCACCTGAGGCGGCGGGCGGGGGTGCTCCGCCCGTCCCGCCCGCTTTTACGTTTGGGATTGATCGCGACGACCGTCAAGCATTGTTCCGCAAAATCGATTGCCAGCGAGATCAACCGCTTCTCCGTCACGTGAGAATACGGGCCATGATTCGAGAGAAAAACCAGCAGCAGCAGTTTACTCTGGGCGAAATCGGCGAGCCCGGGGCGGATCCGTCCATCCTGTTGAGCTCAGCCTCGAACCAGGAATTATTTATTAGCAGCGTAAGCGTTCGCGCGCCGTCCGGCAGCTCATGGGAGGCCGGGGGCACTAGCCGCCGCGATTGGTCCCGCGCGGCAGCGGGTCGTGGAGTTACTCGGGTTCGACCCCGAGGAGTAGGCCAACAGCAGGGCTGATGGAGGCATTCGGTTGGGTTTTTGCTACCCGAGTTCCGGTAGTCGCCAATGTAGCTTTTCACGCCACGCACCCGCACAAGGAGCTGTACGTCAAATATGAAAATCACTCCCACACGTCCTCAGTCGTTCCTGCGCATAGCAAACCTCGCCGCTGCGCTCTCATTGACCGTCGCTTCGACCTTGCCATCCGCAATTGCGGCAGATTCCGGCGCTGCCGGCCAGCCTTCCGCAACCGGCGTTCCAGAAGTGACCGGACAATCAAACAACTCAAAGCCGGTCACACTTAACGTAGAGACGCTAAAAAGCTATGGTTTCGGAGCCGGGATCGTGGGCGTGTTGATGGATAAGGCCGCAGTCGACAACGCGACAGTGGACGCGGGGGGCGTAGTCCGTGTCGATGAAAAGAGTAAGGCGCGGGCTGGAGGAGTCTTCGAAGCGCATTATTTCTTCGGCGACGTGCGCAAAGGGGCCGTCGATAAGGTCAAGAAGGCCAAGACCCAGGGGCTCACAAACGAGACGGTCACCACAGGCACGGTAAAGTCGGACCTCGCCCACGGCCCCTCCTTCGTCGTGGAGCTGGGAGAAAGTGTAATCCGAAGCATAGGGCTTGGCTACGTTCTATCGTGGCGCGACCTGAAATTCGACACTAAGGACGGCTCAACCACAATCTCGACCGTGGGCAACGCGTTCAACTTGGGCATCGTCGTGCTCATGGAGCCGGACGTCAAGGTGCTCGCCGAGGGCATCAGAAAGAACGCTCCGCTGCCGGCCGGGGACTCGATCCGATTCAAACGCGAGGCCAGCTTCGGCGGTGGCATTTTGTTCTCCTACTCCTTTTGAGGCCTTGTTGACTCCCGGTCCAGTCTCCGGCGGCATGCGGCGTGCTGAGCGCGGCCGCCTGGGCCATCTCGCTGAGGCGCACGCTAGGTTGTCAGACCTGCTCATCGCGATTCACTACCCCGCGAGCAGGAAACTAAAGGTGGACACATCTCGATTCCATCGCGCCGCGTTCGTTGAGATGAAAGACGTGATCCACGGGGCAAGCGTGGGGCCAGCGCGCCCTCGGGCAACTCATAAATCTATGGCTCCGCCTGGCGCCGACTCGTTACGGCTATACGTTAGTCTCCCGCTCCGACATGACGACCTCGCCGACTTAGTCCACGAAATCTTCGGCGACCCTCTCCTGAAGCACGGCTTGATCCCGTATGAGGTGATACATACCGAGCGCGCGCGCCTACTGAGCAACGTCGATCGGAAGAGGCCCGCCAGCTGCGGGCTATCTTGCAGCCACAAGGATGGTCCCCC
>Ga0163144_10023131_pt1 | contig 12285 bp, 10 predicted proteins | sample OliLak19BULKMAT1_FD_123175 | JGI IMG/M metagenome (GOLD analysis project Ga0163144, IMG submission 123175) | Freshwater microbial mat bacterial communities from Lake Vanda, McMurdo Dry Valleys, Antarctica - Oligotrophic Lake LV.19.BULKMAT1 | ecosystem: Environmental > Aquatic > Freshwater >... | reverse complement strand
GCCGATGCGGCTATATTTCGCGGTCCGGTTTTGATCGTCGTGTAGATGTCCCGCAGCACGAGAACCAAAGTGTGGCGCGCGACGATGGCGCGCCCGCGGGAAACTGATCGTCAGCACTCCAGACCCACGGTCCGATTTCTTCTCATTCGCAGTCGCACGCAGAGCCGCAGGCTGGCGCCGGTAGTGGCGCCGCTCGCTCGTCTTTTCGCAGGCATCAGCGCGTCGTGACCGCCGCGGTCGCTACCGCGTTGGCTGTCGTGGTGGCGTTGCTGCTTCCTGAAAACGCGGGCGCCGTGATGCGCACCGCCGATGCGAACGTGAACGTCGGCCGTACTCCCGCGTCCGCTGCGTCGCTCGCTTTTCTCGACTCGCTGCGCGGACGCAGTCGCAAGCTGCGCGCGCGCTTTGTCGCGCCGGCTCGCGCGGGCAGTATTCCGCTGCTTGCCGCGTTGTTTGGAGATCGCGCCGCGAACCAGCCGGGCGTGTATGCGGCTGGCGATGAGGGGAGCACGTTTCACTTCATCACCATGCGTCCGTTCGCCGACAAAGTGCGCGGCCGCATCGGCAGCTATCGCATCGGCTTCTTTCCGAGTGAGCGTCGCGATGCGGGCACCAACCCCGATGGCTTTGTGGAAGTGACGGCCGCCAACGCCGCCACCCCGATCTCGGAGCATTTTCGTCTCGCGGATTTCCTCACGCACGACCAAGTCGCAGTGTGGCCCAAGTATCTCGTGTTGCGTGAGCCACTGCTCGACAAGCTTGAACTCGTGATCACCGAGTTGCAGCGGGTCGGCATTCCGGTCAATCGACTGCGCGTCATGTCCGGATTTCGCACGCCGCAGTACAACGCGCAGGGCGTGGGCGCCGGTGGTCGCGCGCAGGATAGCCGCCATCAGTACGGCGATGCGGCCGATGTGTACGTCGTGAACGGAACGCGCGACTGGATGGGCGATCTCAATCGTGATGGCCGCGTGGATACGCGCGATGCGCAGGTGCTGGCTGATGCGGCGGAACGTGTCGAGCAGGCGCACCCCGACCTGGTTGGTGGGATCGGCGTCTACAAGGCGACATCGGCGCACGGACCATTCGTGCATATCGATGTGCGCGGCAAGCGGGCGCGCTGGGGCGTGCAATGATGAAGCGTCGCATCGCCATCGCGCTCAGCGGCATCGCCGCCATCGCGGCGGTGGAGATGTACACGCCTCCCAGCGAACTGATGGCCGGATCGTCGGCGGAGACTGCCAAGCGCAGCGTGCCGGTGGTGGAAGCCTCATGGCGGTCACACGGCGCGAGTGGCGATGTGCAGATGCACTTCGTGCGTGCGGGCGAACGCGTTGCCTTTCCGCTCACCGTGCACGGCTCGCCGGTTGGTTTCACCTACCAGTGGATGCGCGTTGGAAGCGATGACAGCGGCGATGTCGCCCGTCCCATCGACGGTGATACGCTCCTGGCTCCGCTCGAGGCGGGTTTCTATGAGCTCGTGGTCTCGCGCGCCGGTATCCAGCAGCGCATCGAATCGCCAAAACTCGCGGTCCTGGTGCCCTTTGAGTTGAAGTTGGGGAGCACGCTCAACGGGTATCAGATCGGGCGCTATCCGGCGGAATGGTCGCGTAACGAGCAGGCCGAGCGTCCGGCCGGTTTCGCCGAAGTGCGTGAGGACCAGCTCGACTTGCCGCTCACGCGTCACCTCAAGGTGCGCGACTTCATCACCCATGATTCGCAAACGATCTGGCCGCGTTACGTCGCTATCGATCCGCGCCTGCTGGACAAGATCGAACTGGTGTTGCGCGAACTGGCGCGCCGTCGCGGCGAGGCCGCCATCGACTTCAAGGTCGAAGTGCACTCCGGCTTCCGTACGCCGTTGCACAACGCCGGCGTTGAGGGATCAGCGCGCGATTCGCGTCACCTGTATGGTGACGCTGCCGACGTGGCGATCGATGCCGATGGTGATGGTCGGATGACAATCTTCGATGCCTACCGCGTGGAAACCGCAGTGGATTGGATCGAGCGCATCCACCCTGAACTTGCGGGCGGTCTTGGGGTTTACTCCAGTAGGCGCTTTGCGACACCATATTGTCACATCGACGCGCGTGGCGAACGAAAACGCTGGCGCGGCTGAATCGTCCGTCGCGCACCTGCGTACGGGCGGTGAACGTGTAAGCTGCGTCATCCGTATGCGCGTCCCTGGTGACGCGGGAGAAGCCCGATGAACCCGTATGTGCGCGAACGCATCAACCGCAAGCTCGATACGCTGAGTGACGAGCGCCTCTATCAGGCGCTCGACTATGTCGAGTTTCTCGAGACGAAGTACGCCGAAAAGCCGGTTGTCGCCGTGAATGTCTTCCAGCGATTCGCCGAAGGTGTCGAAGACAAGCTGCGCGCTGGTGGCGTGGCCGTCGGCACGATCTCCGAGACCATGGGACTGCTCAATCGCGCGGTTGGCGTGTTGAGCGGTGTGGCACAGACCACGATGTCGGTCGCCACCGATGTGGTGAACGTGGCCAAGGCTGCCGCTGATCAGGTCGGGGCACCGTCTCCCGCGGGGCCCAACGTGGGCACCGTACCGTCAAAGTCAGGAACGTCCGCGCAGGTCGCGCCGAGCTCCATTTCGCCGAGTAACGTGGCGCCGAGTAACGCGCCCGCGCCCGGAGCGGCCGCGTGAGGATCGGTGCCGCGCAGCCTCGCACCGGCGCCAGGCGCACCGTGCTTCGTGCCGTGCGGCAGATCCCGTCGTATCTCCGACTCCTCTTTGGCCTCATGCGAGACGGTCGTGTGTCGGGGTGGGATCGATTGATGGTCGTAGGAGCGATCGGGTACATGCTCTCGCCGCTCGACTTCATGCCCGACTTCATTCCGTTCTTCGGGCAAGTGGACGACATCTTTTTCGTGATGGTTGCCTTGCAACGACTCATGGACAACGCCGGTCGTCGCGTGCTGCTCGACCATTGGCGCGGAGAGCCAAACGAGTTGTCCGAGCTCAACGTCACGCGCATTGTCGGCGCGGCTGGCTTTTTCCTGCCGCCGCACCTGCGCCGGCGACTGCGACGAATGGCTCGGCGGGTTGAAGGTCCGGACGAATAGCATGGCGGCACTATACGGACGGCTCGCGTATCGGATCTGTCGTCACCGCTGGACAGCTTCTGGTATGCGGTCTATGCTTCATAATGGCACCCTCGACTATCGATTCCATCAAGCCCGCGACCGGAGATAGCTCCGGCAGCGGGCTTTCGCGCAATGGCGCTTCTGTGTCGGACTCCACCGCTCGCCCGTCGCGTATCCGAGAGCATCTCGCGCTCACTTTCGACGACGTGTTGCTCGCCCCGCGGCATTCCCTGACGCATCCCAAAGACGTCAGTCTCCAGTCGCGCTTCACGCGTGGTATCTCGCTCAACGTGCCGCTCGTGTCGGCGGCGATGGACACGGTCACGGAAAGCGAGATGGCGATTGCCATGGCCCGCTCCGGCGCGATCGGAGTGCTGCACAAGAACATGTCGATCGATCGACAGGCGGCCGAAGTTGATCGGGTGAAGCGATCCGAAAGCGGCATGATCCTCAACCCGATCACGCTCTCCCCCACCGCGTCGCTGCGCGAAGCCGTCTCGCTGATGATGCGCTTCAAGATTTCCGGTGTGCCGATCGTGGGTGACAGCGGACTGCTCGTCGGCATCCTCACCAATCGCGACCTGCAGTTCGAGCGCGATCTCGATCGCCCGCTGCGCGACGTCATGACGTCCGAAGATCTCATCACCGCGCCGGTCGGCACGACACTCGACGAAGCCGAGCGCATCCTCGGCAAACATCGCATCGAGAAGCTGCCGGTGGTCGATGAGACGGGCGCCCTCAAGGGGCTGATTACCGTCAAGGACATCCACAAGCGCCGCCAGCATCCCGACGCCAATAAGGACAAGCACGGACGTCTGCGCGTGGCGGCGGCCATCGGTGCCGGAGGTGACTATCTCGATCGCGCGCGTGCACTCATTCAAGCCGGAGTCGATGTCATCGTCATCGATACGGCGCATGGTCACAGCGAGGGTGTGCTGCATGCGACGGCGCAGGTGCGCGAAGCGTTCCCCGACATTCAGCTCGTGGCCGGTAACGTGGCCACGCGAGCCGGCGCTGCCGCGTTGGTGGAGCGCGGGGTGGATGCGGTGAAGGTGGGCGTCGGGCCGGGCTCGATTTGCACCACACGCGTCGTCACCGGCGTGGGTGTTCCGCAGCTCACCGCCGTGATGGATGCCGTTGAAGGCGCGGGCGATGTGCCCGTCATCGCCGACGGCGGTGTGAAGTACTCCGGCGACATCGTCAAGGCGCTGGCGGCTGGCGCGTCGAGCGTGATGATGGGCTCCATGCTGGCCGGTACCGAGGAGAGCCCAGGCGAGTCGTTCCTGCTCGAAGGACGTCGCTTCAAGATGATTCGCGGCATGGGCTCGCTGTCGGCCATGCAGGATGGCAGCGCCGACCGCTACTTCCAGGACGGGGAGATGTCGTCCAAGAAGCTGGTGCCGGAAGGCATCGAAGGGCGGGTGCCGTACAAAGGCCCGGTCGGCGACGTGCTCTTTCAGATGATCGGTGGCCTGCGTAGTGGCATGGGCTATGTGGGGTGCGGCACGATCGACGTGTTGCGTACGGAAGCGGAGTTTGTACGGATCACCACGGCAGGACTCCGCGAATCACATCCGCACGATGTGACGATCACGCGCGAGGCGCCGAACTACTCGCTGTAGACGACCTTGCCCTGTGTCAAACGGCCCACGTGAGCGGCGTCCGGCCTGCTTGACTCCACGTGGACCCGTGGTCATCTTCGCCCGCTGCAACGGACCGGCGACGTCATCCGTCGTCTGACCGCAGGTGCATCACTATGCGCATCACCATGTGCATCACCATGTGCATCACCATGCGCGTCATCGTGTGCACCAACATTCGCGGTTCCCGCCGTCGCACATCTCGAGAGGGTATTTCGTGGCCAATTTGAACCGTTTGAAGTCGATCGACCTCCTGATGAAGGATGCCGGAGCCGACGGCGAGAGTGACCTCAAACGCACGCTGGGCGCCTGGTCCCTCGTCGCACTTGGCATTGGCGCGATCATCGGTGCCGGCCTCTTCGTGCGAACCGCTGCCGCCATCGCCGAACGGGCGGGTCCCTCCGTCACGCTGGCCTTCCTCGTCGCCGGTTTGGGATGCGCGTTCGCGGGACTCTGCTATGCGGAGTTCGCCTCGATGATTCCGATTGCCGGCAGTGCGTACACGTACTCGTACGCCACCATGGGCGAGTTCGTCGCGTGGATCATCGGGTGGGACCTCGTCCTCGAATACGCGGTTGGTGCGGCTACAGTGGCTATCGCATGGAGTCAGTACTTCAACAAACTGCTCACGATATTGGGGGTTGGCGCGATACCCTATCAATGGAGCCACTCTCCATTCGAAACGATGGCCGGTACGGGTGTGCAGGGCATCATGAATATCCCCGCCGTCATCGTGCTGTTTCTGCTTTCGCTGGTGCTGATTCGCGGTACGCAGGAGTCCGCGCTGCTGAACGGGCTGATCGTCATCACGAAAGTCGCCATCGTATGCCTCGTGATCGCTATCGGCTGGGGTTTCATCGACCCGGCCAACCACACGCCCTACATCCCCGAAGCCACCACGTACACCACCAAGCTTGGCGTCACGCACGCCTATGGTGGGCTGATGGGCATTCTCGGTGCCGCGGGTGTCGTCTTCTTCGCCTTCATCGGATTTGACGCCGTCTCTACCGCCGCGCAGGAAGCGAAGAACCCCTCGCGCGACATGCCGATCGGTATTCTCGGCTCGCTCGTGGTCTGCACGCTGCTCTATGTGTTGTTTGCGCATGTGCTGAGCGGCGTTGCCACGGTCGAAGACTTCCGCGGGCAAGGCGGTGAAGCGTCCGTCGCCTTCGCGATCGAGAAGTACATGATCGGGTACGGCTGGCTCGCCAATCTGGTCACGGTGGCCATCCTCGCCGGCTTCAGCTCGGTCATCCTCGTCATGTTGCTGGGCCAGTCGCGCGTGTTCTATTCGATGAGCCGCGACGGGCTCGTGCCGAAGATCTTCTCCGACACGCATCCGAAGTACCGCACGCCGTATAAGTCGAACATGTTGTTCTTCTTCTTCACGGCGGCGTTCGCCGGCTTCCTCCCCGACAGCATCGTGGGCGAGATGACGAGCATCGGAACGCTCTTCGCCTTCATGCTGGTGTGCGCCGGCGTCTGGATCCTGCGCGTGAAGCGTCCCGACCTGCCGCGCGCGTTCCGTGTGCCGATGGTACCGGTCGTGTCATTGCTCGGCATCGTGGTCTGCGGCGCCATGATCTACGGCTTGGGCAAGGACACCTGGATTCGTCTCATCGTATGGCTGGCAATCGGCATGTTGTTCTACTTCGGGTACGGTCAGAGGCACAGCAAGCTCAACGCGCTGAACAAGGCGTGATCGAGGACGTGGTGCAGACACATCGACGAGGGTTGCCGCCGCGCACCATGCGTACGGCGAGCAGCCCCGTCGGGATGTCGCGAGGAGTCAGATGCACTTTTCGGTCGTGAAGCCGGGCGATCGCAGCACGCATACGGTCGCGCATGACATGCGCGACCTTCTTGCGCCGACCCCAGCGCGCCGCGCCGCGATCACAGCGTTCGCCGCAATGTTTCGCCCCGGCATGCGGGTGGCGCTTTCCACACATATCAACGCCGACGGCGACGGCTGTGGGTCAGAGACCGCGCTGGCCCGTCTGCTCGCACAGCTCGGCGTCACGGCGCGCATCGTCAATCCGACGCCGTGGCCAAGCATGTTCGAGTTTCTCCTCGGCACCGATATCGAGGAAGCCAGCGCGCACGGGGCGAAGGCGCTCGATGATATCGATGCACTCGTGGTGCTTGATATCAATGATGTGCGCCGTCTTGGTGTGCTGGCCGAGAAGGTCCGCACGCTTACCGTACCGGTTGGTGTCATCGACCATCACGTTGCCGGCGACGAGCCGGTGGGGCAGACGGCAGTGGCCGATACGGCGGCTTGCGCGACGGGTGAGTTGGTGTTCGACCTGGCGATGACGCTCGGACTCGACCTGACGCCCGAGATCGCACAGTCGTTGTACTGTGCCATCCTCACCGATACCGGCAGCTTCCGCTTCAGCAACACGTCGCCACGGGCGCACGCGGTGGCGTCGGCGTTGCTCACCGCTGGCGTGAATCCCGAAGAGATGTACCGTCGCATCTACGCGCAGGTGAGCGTGGGGCGGTTGCAACTGCTGCGCGACGCCCTGGGTTCGCTCGAAGTGGACGGCGCGATCGGCCTCTCGTGGATTTCCGTGGAAGCAGGCGTGATGGACAAGTACGACGTCACCAGCGAAGAGCTGGACGGCATCGTCGAACATCCGCGCTCCATCGCCGGCACCCGCCTCGCGCTTTTCTTTCGCGACCTCGGGCACCGCAAGGTCAAGGTGTCCTTCCGCAGCACGGGGGTGGTGGACGTGCAGCAGCTCGCGCGGCGTTACGGGGGCGGTGGGCATGCCAAAGCTTCTGGCGCCCTGCTCACCGGATCGCTGGCCGACGTGCGGGAGCGCGTCGTTGCCGAGGCGCGCGCATATCTTGTATCGGGTCAGTTGCCCGACTGATTCCGCGCCGTCCATGCGCGACGAGTCCCCGCACCGAAATTCACATGCAGACCCTCCAGGAGCGTATCGCCGGCGCGCTCGCCGGCGTGCGCAATCCACGTACCGGCGCCGATGTCATGGCCGCCGAAATGGTGCGTGATATCGCCACCACCACCGAAGGCAAAGTTCGCTTCACGCTGCTGCTTGGCGCTGCCGACGACGCGACGCTGGTGCGCGATGTGCGACAGGTCGTCGGGAAGCTGGATGGTGTGACCGATGTTCGCGTGGATGTGCGCGATCCGGCGCAGGCCGAGGCCACGCCGGCACGAAAGGCGGCACCAGCCACGAGCCCCTCTTCGGCGCCTCTGGCACCATCATCCGGCGGCAGGGGCCGCGCGCTTCCCGTGATGGACTCCAGTCCGACGACCAAAGCGCCGCCGAAAGTCCCCGAACCGGTCATCTACCCGCAGCTCGGCCGCATCATTGCCGTGTCGTCCGGCAAGGGCGGTGTTGGCAAGAGCACGGTCGCCGTGAACCTTGCGCTCGCACTCGCAGCACAAGGCAAGCGCGTGGGCATCATGGACGCCGACATCTACGGCCCCAACCTGCCGCTCATGCTTGGCGTGGACGCGGCGCCAGCGGTGCGCGACGAAAAGATCATTCCGCTCGAAGCGTATGGGGTGAAGGTCATCTCGCTGGGCTTCCTGATCGAGAAGGAGCAGCCGGCGATCTGGCGCGGTCCGATCGTCATGAAGATCATCACGCAGTTCTTGCGCGACGTGAACTGGGGTCAGCTCGACTACTTCCTTGTCGACATGCCGCCAGGTACGGGCGATGCGCAGCTCTCGCTGGTGCAGGCGACGCAGATCCATGGTGCGATCATCGTCACCACACCGCAGCAGGTGTCGGTGGGCGATGCGTTGCGCGGTGTGAAGATGTTCGAACGCACCGGTGTGCCCGTGCTGGGCATCGTCGAGAACATGTCGTGGTTCGAGAACCCGGAGACGGGCAAGCCGATCGCGATTTTTGGATCGGGTGGTGGCGAACGTCTGGCCGCCGAGTGCAACCTGCCACTCCTCGGTCAGGTCCCGCTCGATCCGCGCATCCAGGAGGGCGGTGATACCGGTCGGCCGATTGTCGTTGCCGAACCGGCGAGCAAGGCGGCGAAAGTACTCGAGTCGGTCGCGCTCAAGGCCGTGGAACGACTGAACGAACGCTACGGCGCACAGCATCTGCGCGTGTGACGCGCGTTGGCTGACGCGCATCGCTTGACGCACTTCGCGTGACGCGGCTCGGACCGTTTGCCGACGCGCCTGATGGGATCGTCCCCGAAGGCGATACGTCGGCTCATGTTATATCGGCTCACGACAGCTATGAGCATGATGCTCCAGCGGGCGCACTGGTAAGCGAACCGCTGGGGCGCACGATTCGACGTGTTGCGGTGCCCGCGGTCATCGCGAATCTGCTGATGACGATGTTTCACACCGTCGACACCTTCTGGATCGGTCGCTACCTCGGCGCCGACGCACTCGCTGCTGCGACATCGAGTGTCTTCTGGATCTGGCTCGTCATTTCGATCGGTGAGATGGTGAGCATTGGCGTGGATGCCATCGCCGCACGTCGGCATGGTGAACGACGGCCGCGCGATGCGGCACGCACGGTGGGGGAGGGCGTGCTGTTCGGCGTGGCGCTCGGTTGCATCATCGCCATGCTCACGCCGGTGCTGCTGCCCACGCTGTTCGCCGTCATGCAGACGAGCGACGCTGTGACGGCCATCGGCTCGCGCTATCTCGGCACGTATCTCCTGGGCATGCCGCTGATCTTTGGCTTCTTCGCCGTAGACGCCGCGTTCCGTGCAAGTGGCGACACGCGCACGCCGCTGTACGTGCTGGCGTTCACGACCATTCTCGGGCTCTGCCTCGATCCGGTGTTGATTCTGGGGTACGGACCCTTCCCGGCGATGGGCGTGCAGGGGGCCGCGCTCGCGACGTTGGTGCCGCGCGCACTCGGCTGCATTGTCGGCATCGCGCTCCTGCGATCGCGCGGCATGGTGACCTTTGCGTGGCCGAGGCGGGAGGTGATCGCCGCGATCGCGCGGATCGGTGCCCCGGCCGCGACGACCGGTGTGGCATTCAGCGCGATCTACGTGTTCCTCACGCGCACCACGACGCAGTTCGGAACGCCAGCGTTAGCTGCGCTGGGGTTGGGTTTCCGTGTGGAAGGGATCGTCTACGTAGTCGCGGTTGGCTTCGGTGCGGCGGTGGCCGCAATCGTTGGCCAGAGCCTCGGCGCCGGCGACACTGAACGCGCGCGTAAGGCCGGTTGGAGCGCGGCGGGGATCGTCAGTGTACTGGGCTTCGTGATGGCATCGATCACGATGATGGCGCCGGAGTGGTTTGCGGGAATCTTCACGACCGATCCCGCGGTGGTGGCAGAGGCTGCACGCTATCTCCGCATCGCTGCCTTCTCGCAACTGTTCCTCGGCGCCGAGGTGGTGCTCGAGAGCGCGATGGGTGGGGCGGGGTGGACACTGCCGCCCATGCTCTCGTCGACCGCGATCACGGCGCTGCGCATTCCACTCGGGGCTTGGGCGGCGGCGCACTACGGTACCAGCGGATTGTGGTGGACACTCGCACTCACCGCTGCAGCGCGCGGCATCGTGATGTCGGTGCTCTGGGGGAGTGGGCGGTGGAGACGGGTTCGGGTGTAGTGGCGTAGCGTGGCGCGAGGTGGTTGAACCGATTTGGTACTGCCGATTGAGCGGATCGAGCGGAAAAAGCACGGATACTGCAAAAAACGAAGGTAAAGGTTCGTGTGGTTTCCGCGTTGTTTCCGCTCAATCCGCTCAATCGGCAGTACCAAGTCTGCTCGCAGTTGTAACCCAATCAACCACACCAAGTCTGTTCGGCAGTTGCCGAGCACTGTACACCCGTTCCATCTCGGAAGTACGTTTGGCTCATGTCCGCCCCCGCCATCACGCTGCTAACCGATTTCGGCACCGCGGACGGATATGTCGCCGAGGTGAAGGGCGTGCTGACGACGCTCGCGCCGGGCGTGCCGATTCTCGACATGTCGCATGACGTGCCGAACCACGACATCGAGTTCGCGCGACTGACGTTGGCGCGGTACTGGAAGCGGTTCCCGGTCGGCACGGTGCATCTCGTTGTGGTCGATCCTGGCGTTGGTTCGTCGCGGCTCGGGATTGCCGTGGAAAGCGAGGGGCGTTTTCTCGTCGGTCCCGACATCGGCGTGTTGTCACCGTCGTTGTTCGCGCTCGATGCACGCGTGGTCACCTTGCCCGTCGACGCCAGCGCATCACCAACATTTCACGGGCGCGATGTCTTTGCGCCGGTGAGTGCACGGTTAGCGACGGGCGAGTCGATTTTCGCGATGGGCGAGCCCACCATCGATCCTGTGCGCCGTCGCACACCGCAGCCCAAACGCAACGCCGATGGCGCGATGGAAGGCGAAGTGCTCACGATCGATCGCTTCGGCAACGCGATTACCAATCTTCTGGCGCGCGATGTGAGCACGGTGTTCGTGGCCAATCACGCCGTGCGCGTGGTGCGCACGTATTCGGATGCGCTGGATGGTGAGCTGATTGCCCTCACCGGTTCCAGCGGGTTGCTGGAGATTGCCGTGCGCGACGGGCATGCGGCGTCGCGGCTGCGGATGGCGCGGGGGCAGAAGGTGATGCTGATGCAGAGCGCCTCGCGGCTCGCCTAGTGGAACGTCTCGAGGATCTGCTGGGACGGAATTGCTTGGTAATCTGCTTGCGGGCGGCATTGCGCTGCTGACACGTTGTGTCAATGACAACATCGGTGGAACGAGCAACTTGCGCCTTTTGCGCGCGGCACAGTTGTGGCGTGGACGTACATGAGTAGCCGTCGACGGCGCGCGGTGGTGGCGCTAGTGAGGCTCGTGATTCTGGGTTGCGCCGGGTTCGGAGCTACTCGTAGCATCTCCGCCCAGGACGTGGGAGCCCGAGTCGACGGGACGGTACGGTTGCGAGTCTCACGAGCACCCGTCGCGGAAGCGACAGTCGCGATCGAAGGGAGTGGCATTGTCACGCGCACCGATTCCCTCGGTCGCTTCGTGCTCGTTCGCGTGCCTGCGGGGCCGCAGAGTGCTTGTCGCGCGGCGGCTGGGTTACGCGGTCTCGCGCATACCGATCACGGTTCCAACCGACGGCGTTCGCTCTGTCGACATCGTGATGTCCACGAGCGCACTCCAGCTCGATCAACTGACCGTCACCGCCGATCGCACCGGCAGAGCACGCGGGGAGTTGGGCACGGCCAGCGTTATAGATCGTGATGCCATCGCCAATCAGATCGCATCCAGTCTGCAGGGGGTGCTCGAACTTGTGCCCGGTGTGCCACTGCAGCCCCCGGGACTCGATGCGGCTGCACAGTTCTCGCTCCGGGCGTTGGCCACCAGTCCAACGGCGGGCGTCGGAGGACTTGCAGGGCCAGGCGCGGCAGACATCGGCGCAGCAGGAACGCTCATCGTGCTCGATGGCATTCCGCTCTCCAACAACGCGAATCTCCAAACGGTCGGCGCGCGCGGTGAAACCGTGCCGACGGCATCCACCGCAGGCGGTGGCATTGACCTCAGGCGCATCCCGGCGAGCACGCTCGAACGCGTCGAGGTGATTCGCGGCATTCCGTCGGCACGGTGGGGCGACT
>Ga0163144_10023130_pt1 | contig 12285 bp, 11 predicted proteins | sample OliLak19BULKMAT1_FD_123175 | JGI IMG/M metagenome (GOLD analysis project Ga0163144, IMG submission 123175) | Freshwater microbial mat bacterial communities from Lake Vanda, McMurdo Dry Valleys, Antarctica - Oligotrophic Lake LV.19.BULKMAT1 | ecosystem: Environmental > Aquatic > Freshwater >... | reverse complement strand
CGCTACCAACCTGCTGCGCTTGCTCCAGTTGGCCAAGCCCGCACAGGAAATGTTGATGGCTGGCGATATTGAGATGGGCCACGCGCGCGCTCTGTTGCCGCTATCAAAAGCAGACCAGAGTCGCATCGCCGCGCTCGTCGTCGACAAAGGGTTTTCAGTTCGAGAGACGGAGCGACTGGTTGCTAAAGAGCTCAGTCCTACACAGACGAAACCTGAAGAAAAGAGACCTGATCGCGATCTTTTGCGATTGGAGGAGGACCTGTCGGATAAGTTGGGCGCAACAGTTAAGATTGCCTCCAATCGTAAAGGCAGCGGAAGCCTGAGTATTCGCTTTGGTAGCCTCGATCAGTTGGATGGCTTGCTTGCACGTTTGGCTTGAGGATTGACACCTTAAACTTGGGATTATTTGCGCCCCGGTCCGTCACAATCCGCGCTGACTTTTTCTTTCATAAATTTTTATGCAGACACTGTTTGACATGGAAACATTGAGGCTTTATATTGCCCTTCACCCGTTGAGCTCAGCATGTTAGATGAGTTAAATGTATAGGGTTGTTTTGTTGCAGGCTGTTGCAATGATCGCAGTCGCACTGGTGGCGGGGGGATTGGTTGGCATAAAGGGGGGCGTTTCTGCCATCATCGGCGGCAGCGCTTACATACTTCCAAATCTACTTTTCGTGGTGCGCCTCTCGGCAGCGGCAGTAACGGGTCGTGCAAGCTCGGCAAGCTTTTTTGTTGGCGAGTTGGGGAAAATACTTGTAACAATCGGAATTCTGGCGACTGCACCGCAGTACATCGAGATACATTGGATATCAATGCTCGCTGGGCTCTTTGCAGCTTTGAAAGCTAACTTGTTTGCGTTTTTGTTGAAAACTTGATCATGGCATCTGGTATAGATCACGCACCCACCGCTGGCGAGTACATTGGCCACCATCTCACGCACCTGACGAGCACAGGCCATAAGCAGGCATCAGTCGTTGACTGGTCTGTATTAAACGTAGATACCTTGTTCTGGTCGATAAGCATGGGTCTGATTGTGATCTTCCTTTTGGCTCGAGCGGCAAGGAATGCAACATCCGGCGTACCCGGGCGTTTCCAGGCGGCTGTTGAAATCATCGTTGAAATGGTCGAATCACAGTCAAAGTCGATTGTTCATGGCGACCGCACTTTCATTGCGCCCGTAGCGCTCACCGTTTTCATGTGGGTGTTGCTCATGAACGCGATGGACTTTCTGCCGGTCGACGTACTTCCAAGAGTCGGCGAGTTTTTTGGTATTAATTACCTACGTGTTGTGCCCACTGCAGACTTGAATGGAACGCTGGGCATCTCCCTTGGAGTGTTGATGTTGTGCATCTACTACAACATCAAGATAAAAGGCTTCGGGGGTTGGGTGCATGAGTTATTCACCGCACCGTTCGGCAGTCATCCGCTACTCTATCCGATCAACTTTGCAATGCAGATGATCGAATTTACGGCGAAAACTGTCTCACACGGAATGCGGCTCTATGGAAACATGTACGCTGGCGAGCTCGTCTTCATGCTGATTGCGCTCCTTGGGGGCACTGCAACGTTATTGGGATTTTTTGGTCACGTCGTGGTCGGCACGATTTGGGCGATTTTTCATATCTTGATAGTTGTGCTCCAAGCGTTCATTTTCATGATGTTGACTCTGGTATATATTGGGCAAGCGCACGAAAGTCATTGATTCCGTTTCTCATGTTGTTTCGTTTTAGTTAACCTCAATCTCGCAAAAGGAGTTTTTATGGAACACGTTCTCGGTTTTGTAGCTTTGGCCGCTGGCCTAATCATCGGCCTTGGTGCCGTCGGTGCCTGTATCGGTATTGGCATCATGGGATCCAAATATCTCGAAGCTTCTGCTCGTCAGCCCGAGTTGATGAATGCCTTGCAGACCAAGATGTTTCTTCTTGCCGGCTTGATCGATGCCGCGTTCCTGATCGGTGTTGGTATCGCGATGATGTTCGCCTTCGCCAATCCTTTCGTTCTCAAATAATTGTTATCTCCGTTCTCTAAAGGAGGGACAACGTGAATCTGAACGCAACGCTATTTGCCCAGCTGGTGGTGTTTTTCATCCTGGCTTGGTTCACGATGAAGTTCGTGTGGCCACCCATCATGAAGGCCCTTGATGAGCGTGTGCAAAAGATCGCTGACGGACTCGCGGCGGCAGACAAGGCGAAAGCTGATCTGGCACATGCGGAGAAAAAGGCAACTGACGAACTGCGCAAGGCGCGAGAGTCAGCCGCTGATTTTCGAAGCGGCGCCGAGAAGCAAGCCGCTGGGCTAATTGAGGAAGCAAGAGTGGAGGCGGCACGGATTGTCACTGCGGCTCGAGCGGCTGCCGAGACTGAAGCTGCTGCGGCATCTCAACGTGCTAGAGAAGCCCTCCGCGAGCATGTTGCTCAGTTGGCAGTCGCTGGAGCCGAGAAGATTCTTCGCAAAGAGATCAACGCTCAGGTTCATGCCGAGTTGTTGACGCAGCTCAAGCTGGAGTTGTAATTCGCCATGGCCGAAAATGTAACCTTGGCACGACCGTACGCTGAGGCCGCGTTCCAGCTTGCAAAGGGACAAAGCGCGCTAACCGCGTGGTCAAGTGCATTGGCGCAATTGGCGACCGTCGCGTCCAGTCCCCAGATGGAGGAGTGTATTAGTAGCCCCCGCCTTGCGCCCACTCAGATTGCAACGCTCTGTTTAGACGTTGTTAGCAAGGACTTTCAATCCGCGTTGTCAATCGAGCAAGAGAACTTCGTGCGAGTGTTGGCGGACAACGAGCGTCTTGGCGTGTTACCGGAAATCAGTTCGCTTTTTGAGCAACTGAAGCATGGTTTTGAAGGCGTTAAAGAGGCCGAAATAACTTCAGCGTTCGCTCTTGATCCGGCCGCTACGAAAATTCTCGTGGCTGATCTGGAGCGAAAATTTGAATGCAAGATACAAGCGACCGTTAAGGTCAATCCAGAACTCATCGGCGGGGTGCGAATTGCAATCGGTGACGAGGTGATCGACGCCTCCGTCCGCGGCAAACTCGCTTCCATGGCCATCGCGTTAAAGAACTAGGAGCAACTCAATGAATCTAAATCCTTCCGAAATCAGCGACCTGATCAAGAGCCGGATCCAGAATATGCAGCTGGCCGCTACGGCTCGCAACGAGGGAACCGTGGTTTCGGTGACTGACGGCATCTGTCGCGTCCATGGTCTGGCTGACGTAATGCAAGGTGAGATGCTTGAATTCCCGGGCAATACTTTTGGCCTTGCCTTGAATCTTGAACGTGATTCCGTAGGCGCCGTTGTGCTTGGTGACTATGAGCACATATCGGAAGGCGATACCGTCAAGTGTACGGGGCGAATTCTTGAAGTTCCTATTGGTCCCGAATTGCTGGGGCGGGTCGTGAACGCTCTCGGCGAGCCTATCGACGGCAAAGGACCGATAAACGCCAAGCTGTCCGACAAGATTGAAAAAGTGGCGCCGGGCGTGATTTGGCGCAAGTCAGTATCGCAACCTGTGCAAACGGGCCTTAAGGCTATTGACGCAATGGTTCCCGTGGGTCGGGGGCAGCGCGAATTGATCATTGGTGACCGCCAGACCGGCAAGACCGCTGTTGCTGTTGATGCGATCATCAACCAAAAAGGGCAGAACATGTTCTGCATCTACGTGGCGATTGGTCAGAAGGCATCTACCATCGCTAACGTCGTTCGAAAACTCGAACAACATGGCGCCATGGAATACACGATCGTGGTCGCCGCGGCCGCCTCGGACTCTGCCGCGACGCAGTTTATCGCCCCCTATACGGGTTGCACGATGGGTGAATACTTCCGCGATCGCGGTATGGACGCTCTGATCATTTATGACGATTTGACGAAGCAGGCATGGGCCTATCGTCAAATTTCCCTGCTGCTGCGCCGGCCACCAGGTCGCGAAGCCTATCCAGGAGACGTTTTCTATCTTCACTCCCGCTTGCTTGAGCGAGCCGCACGTGTCTCGGAGGCGTGGGTAGAAAAGCTGACCAATGGAGAAGTAAAGGGAAAGACCGGTTCGCTGACGGCATTGCCGGTGATTGAAACGCAGGCGGGCGACGTTTCAGCCTTCGTTCCAACCAATGTAATCTCGATTACCGACGGACAGATTTTCCTGGAAACGGACCTTTTCAATGCCGGCATCCGGCCAGCCATGAATGCGGGTGTTTCCGTGTCGCGTGTCGGCGGGGCGGCTCAAACAAAAGTCATCAAAAAGTTGGGCGGTGGCGTGCGCCTGGCACTAGCGCAGTATCGAGAGCTGGCTGCTTTTGCGCAGTTTGCGTCTGATCTGGACGAGGCAACACGTAAGCAACTGGAGCGCGGCAGGCGGGTTACCGAGCTGATGAAGCAGTTACAGTATTCGCCGCTCTCTGTCGCGGAAATGGCGATATCGTTGTACGCCTCAAATGAAGGTTTCATGGACGACGTCGATGTGCCGCGCATTCTGCCTTTTGAGTCCGCGCTGCATCAATATCTCGGACAGAAATTCGGTGAATTGGTAAAGAAGATCGAGACCACCAAAGACCTCGACAAGGACTCCGAGGCGCAGCTTCGGGCGGCCATCGTTGACTTCAAGAAGTCTTGGGTTTAACGGGTGAGTCAGAGTCCTACCCAAGTGCTAACGAATTGCTTGTAGAGGGCGATCATGGCTGGTAGTAAAGAGATTCGAAGCAAGATCAAGAGCGTTCAGAACACGCGCAAGATTACTAAGGCGATGGAAATGGTCGCCGCATCCAAGATGCGCAAAGCACAGGAGCGGATGCGTGCGGCCCGTCCCTATAGTGAAAAGATTCGCCGTCTGGCGGCGAATCTTTCCCAAGCTTTGGTGACTGACTATAAACACCCATTTCTTGCCAAGCCTGTGGCGGTAAAGCGCGTGGGCTTGATTGTTGTCAGTACCGACAAAGGTTTGTGCGGCGGACTAAACACCAATGTATTGCGGCAGTCAATAAACGCCATGCGGAGTTGGGAAGCGGCGGGCGCTACCGATATCCGCATAACCTGTATTGGTAACAAGGCTCTAGGTTTCATGCAGCGTTTAGGAGCGAACGTGGTATCACACGTTGTTCAGATGGGCGATACGCCGCACATCGAAGCCATGATCGGGCCTGTCAAGGTAATGATCGACGCGTTCCAGGCTGGCGAACTGGATGCTGTCCACATTGCCTACACGCGTTTCATTAATACGATGAAGCAGGAGCCGGTGCTTGAAGCGTTGCTACCGCTTTCAGGTGATCGTCTGGGTACACCAGAAAGCAAGTGGGACTATCTCTACGAGCCGGATGCTCAGGTCGTGATCGACGACTTGTTACTCCGCTACGTGGAGGCGCTGATCTACCAGAGCGTCGCTGAAAACATGGCCTCCGAGCAGTCGGCACGGATGGTCGCTATGAAGGCGGCAACCGACAACGCTGGAAATGTGATCAAGGAATTGCAGTTGATCTATAACAAAGCGCGTCAGGCAGCGATTACCAAGGAAATATCGGAGATTGTCGGCGGTGCGGCGGCAATCGCCGGGTGACGACTCTAGCATTCGGTTTTTGAGTGAGTTTAAGCAGGATTGAGCGGATTTATCTTAAGGAAACGAACATGAGTAACGGAAACATCGTTCAGTGTATTGGTGCTGTGGTGGATATTAAATTCCCCCGTGATGCCATGCCCAAAGTCTATGAAGCGCTAACGCTTGACGAAGTCGATTCGGGCAACGCGGAATCTGGCTTAACGTTTGAGGTTCAGCAGCAACTTGGTGACGGTATCGTGCGCACTATTGCGCTTGGCTCGTCGGACGGTTTGCGTCGCGGTATGAAAGTCAAGACCACGGGGGCCGCGATTTCGGTACCCGTAGGTACTGGAACTCTAGGGCGCATCATGGACGTTCTTGGGCGTCCAATTGACGAAGCCGGACCGATTGTTCATGAGGAACGCCGTCCCATCCACGCCAAGGCCCCTCGTTTCGATGAGCTCTCGCCATCAACGGACCTATTGCCCACAGGAATCAAGGTTATTGACCTTGTTTGTCCGTTTGCCAAGGGTGGCAAAGTCGGTTTGTTTGGCGGTGCCGGTGTTGGCAAGACGGTCAACATGATGGAGTTGATTAACAACATCGCGAAATCCTACGGTGGCTATTCGGTTTTTGCCGGTGTGGGCGAACGTACCCGCGAGGGCAATGACTTCTATCATGAGATGGAAGAGTCAAAGGTTCTCGACAAGGTTGCGATGGTCTTCGGCCAGATGAACGAACCGCCGGGAAACCGTCTGCGTGTCGCGCTAACCGGCCTTACGATGGCTGAAAAATTTCGCGACGAAGGTCGGGACATCCTGTTCTTCGTGGATAACATCTATCGTTATACCCTGGCCGGTTGCGAAGTTTCGGCGCTGCTGGGACGTATGCCGTCGGCAGTGGGTTACCAGCCGACATTGGCCGACGAGATGGGTCGTTTGCAAGAGCGTATTACCTCAACCAAAGTCGGTTCGATTACGTCGATTCAGGCCGTCTATGTGCCAGCGGATGACTTGACCGACCCATCGCCGGCAACGACATTCCTCCACCTTGACGCCACCGTTGTGCTTTCCCGCGACATCGCCTCCCTCGGTATCTACCCGGCCGTGGACCCGCTTGATTCGACTTCGCGTCAGCTTGACCCGTTGGTGGTTGGCGAGGAGCACTACGCGGTCGCTCGTCGTGTTCAGGCGACGTTGCAGCGCTACAAAGAGTTGCGTGACATCATCGCCATTCTCGGCATGGACGAACTCGCACCGGACGACAAGCTGGCCGTAACACGCGCGCGCAAAATTCAGCGCTTCCTGTCTCAGCCTTTCAACGTGGCGGAAGTCTTTACCGGATCTCCGGGCAAGATCGTGCCATTGGCCGATACCATCAGAGGTTTCAAGATGATCGTCGACGGAGAATGTGACAGCTTGCCGGAGCAGGCGTTCTATATGGTTGGCGCCATCGAGGAAGTATTCGAAAAGGCGAAGACCCTGAAATAGTCGTCTGAGGAATCGGGCGCAAGGAAACCAATATGGCTATGACTATTCAAGTGGACGTTGTGAGCGCAGAGGCATCCCTGTTTTCGGGCCTCGCCGAATTTGTCGCGCTACCAGGCGAGGCAGGCGAGCTTGGAATTCTTCCGGGGCACATGCCATTGATGACGAGGATTCGACCGGGAGCGGTTCGCATCACCTTGCCCGGTGGGGCCGAAGAGTTGATCTTCGTGGCCGGGGGGATGCTCGAGGTACAGCCTGGACTAGTGACTGTACTGGCTGACACCGCCATTCGTGGCGCCGATCTGGATCAGGCGAAAGCGGCCGACGCCAAGCGAAAAGCCGAAGAAGCCATGGTCAACCGAGGTTCGACTTTGGACTACGCGCGGGCGCAATCCGAGTTGGCAGAAGCGATGGCCCAACTTTCGGCCATAGAGCGGTTGCGCAAACGAGGACGCTGACCCGCCTTCATTGGAAAAAGAAGGGGCGACTTGGGTCGCCCTTTTTTGTTCACTCTGATCCACGGCAGTCCGCATGCAATGAATGCCTTGAGGCAGCCGTCCTAGTCGATGGCATCAACAGTAATGCACAGAGCGAACAGTCTAGTGATAGCATTCGTCATGTCGATTTAGTTTCAAGCCATCGTTGGACAGCACCACGCTTTGCATATTTGCCTCATCACCGCGCAGACCCCTACCGACCCATTCGATCTCCCATATTGCATGAGCACTCAAGGTGAAAACCTGATGTCTTTTGCTGATGAAGTCGTCCCCAAAGCGGGAGGCTCGTCAGTATTGCCTTGCTGGACGATATTGATCGTTGACGACGACGACGACGTTCATCGGACAACAGAGTATGCGCTGACCGACGTCAGTATTCTTGATCGTCCGTTGAGGTTTCTCCATGCGCACAACTCGATGGAGGCGTTCGAACTCCTCACCACCGAAAGCGACGTCGCTGTCATTCTGCTCGACGTGGTAATGGAAAAGGAAGATGCCGGACTCGTCGCCATCGGCGTGATTCGCCGAGATCTGGGATTGACCCAGCCGCGAATCATTCTGCGTACCGGTCAGCCCGGTTATGCGCCGGAAATGGCCACGATACAAGCCTACGACATTAATGACTATCGAACCAAGAGCGAACTGACGCGGATCAAGCTCTACACGGCGCTGACGGCGGCGATTCGTTCCTATGATCAGTTGCGTCGGCTTGGTTCGAGTCGGCGCGGCCTTGAGCAGATCATCCTCGCCAGCAATCAGCTTTTCCTTGAGCCCGGTATCCGTGAATTTGCGGCGGCGGTCATCGCCCAGCTTGCGGCGTTTGTCGGCACCTCGGCCGAGGGGCTGGTATGTGCGCGCTCAAATCAGCACGACAATGCCTACACGGTAATTGCCGCCGCGGGCCGCTTGGCACATCTAATCAATTGCCGTGTTGATGAAATTTCAGACGCGCGTGTGCGCAGTAATCTTGAGCGTTGTCTCGATGTCAAGCGCACGCTGGTTGAACCCGACGCCGTTACCTGTTTCTTTCCGGGACGGCGTAACGATTTTGCGGCCTATATCGAATCACCAACGCCAACCCTCGACATTGATCGACAGATGATCGAGGTGTTCTGCGGCAACATCGCTGTCTGCGGTGAAAACATTGAACTGGTGGAGCAACTTCGTGCCTTCGCCTTCAACGATGCGCTGGTCGGACTGCCCAATCGCAGCTTCTTTACCAACGCGGTTGATCAACGCCTCGAGGCGGCAGAACATGCGGAGCTGATTATTGCGCTGCTTGACGTCGATCAGTTCGCTGAAGCCAACGACATGTTTGGCTACCGCTACGGCGACCAGCTGCTGAAGGCCATTGCCCGTCGCCTGCGGGATTCGTTGCCAACGAGCTGCGTCGTCGCTCGAATAGCAAACGATACCTTCGGGATTCTCGGTGAAGGCGATGTCGTCTGTCCCGAAGTCCTACACGCCATATTTCAACAACCCTTTGATATTGACAGCGTCGATCATCCCGTTTCAATCTCGCTGGGTTTCGTTCGGGCTCAGCAGAATCATGGCAACGGCTCGGACTTGCTAAAAGATGCGTCGATCGCCATCAAGCGCGCCAAAGCGGCAGGCCAAGGCCAGTTCTCCTACTACACGCCGGAAGTTGGCCTCGAAACGAAGGATCGCACCCGACTTCTGCACGACTTGCGTGTCGCCTTCAAACAAGAAGCGCTGACAGTTCATTACCAACCCCAAGTCGAACTCGCCACCAATCGCGTCGTAGGCGTCGAGGCGCTTCTTCGTTGGCGGACCGAGGCCGGGAAGTTCATTCCGCCCGACCAGTTCATCCCGATTGCCGAACAATCGGGATTGATCGTCGCCTTGGGTACGTGGGTCCTTCATACCTCGCTCAAGGCCGTCATGCGCCTGCGTGAATCCGGTTCACCGCAAATGCGGGTTGCGGTCAATGTGTCCCCAACCCAATTCCGCCAACCCAATTTCGTCTCGATCGTCGATAACGCCATGACCAGCATAGGTGCGCCGGCAGACGCGCTCGAACTCGAAATAACAGAATCTGTGGCGATCATGGGGCCGGAGTTTGTCGAGCAGGTGCTGGGTGCATTCCGCCAACGTCAGATCGCCGTGGCAATCGATGATTTTGGTACCGGCTACTCGTCGTTGTCGTATCTTGATCGACTTCCCGTTGATCGCCTGAAGATTGATCGTGCGTTTGTAACGGCTTTGAATTCCGGAAAGCCGGGGGGCCGAATCGCCGAACTGATCATCCCGCTGGGGCAACGCTACGGCATGAAGGTGCTAGCGGAGGGAATTGAAACCGAGGCACAATTGGAGACCCTTAGCAAAGCCGGGTGTGACGAAGGCCAAGGCTACTATTTTGCCCGCCCACTGCCCCTTGATGACCTGATCGTCTGGTTGAAGCAACGCCAAGTCTAAGCAACCGGTTTGTCGATTCGGATTCCACGATCGGACTTGCAGGTTTACGAGTTTCGAATCCTGCGTCCTGAGTCCTGAACATTCCCCTGCGGAGATTGAATTGAAGCGATTCGTCCTGTTTTTCCTAGTCGTTAGTGTAATTGCCTGCAGTGACTCGGGCAAACCGGCCAGCGCACCCACCCCCGGCGCCGCAGGGGCCCCGCCCCCGCCCGAGGTCGACGTTATAAGCGTCAGCCGTTCCGAGGTCACCTTGACCCGGGATCTTCCTGGGCGCCTTTTCGCCGTTCGCTCGGCGCAGGTTCGCGCCCGAGTGGAAGGTGTTCTTGAGCAGCGGCTATTCACCGAGGGAGCCGACGTCAAACGCGGTACTCCCCTCTTCCGCGTCGATGCCCGCAGCTTTCAAGCCGCCATGGCCGCCGCCGAAGCAGACGCGGCCGCCGCCAAAGCGACGCTGGAGCGCTACCGCCCCCTGCTTGAAATCAAGGCAGTCAGCCAGCAGGAATTCGATCTGGCTCTGGCCCGGCTCAGGCAGACCGAAGCCGTACTCGCGCGAGCGCGCCTGGATCTCGAAAACGCCACACCCACCGCTCCGATTTCAGGACGCGCGGGCCGTGCCCTGGTTACCGAAGGCGCGCTGGTGGGACGCGGCGATGCGACGTTGTTGGTCACGATCGAGCAACTCGATCCCATCCGTGTCGAATTTACCCAGTCCTATTCGGACCTCTTGCGGCTGCAAAGCGCCATCAAAGCCGGTCGTCAAAAGCACGCCACCTCAACCGTCGTGGAACTGCTGCTGGAGGATGGCAGCGTCTACCCGTTCCCCGGCCGGCTTCAATTCACTGACCTTGCTGTCGATCCCGCTACCGGTTCCGTGGCTCTGCGCGCCGAGTTCCCCAATCCCCGCCGGGAACTCCTGCCGGGCGCCTTTGTTCAGGTCCGCTTTCCTCATGCCCGTTTGGACAAGGCCCTGCGCGTGCCTCAACGCGCGATTCAAGGCGGCGCGCAGGGGCAAAGCGTGATGCTGGTCGACAGCGAAGGCAAGGTCACGCCGCGCCCGGTAAAAACAGGCGGTATGGCGGGCACCGACTTCATCGTCACCGACGGCTTGAGCGAGGGTGATCAGGTGATCGTCAATGGTCTGCAGAAAGCTCGACCGGGCACGGTTGTGAAGCCAGTCCTCTGGCAAGCTCCTGGTACCGCGGCCGGCTCCCCGTCAACTCCGGCCTCGGCATCCTCGCCGCCCGCGCCAGCCGTTGCAAAGAAGTAAGCGCTAACGTGCTGGCCAGATTCTTCATCGACAGGCCGATCTTTGCCTGGGTAATCGCGCTAATCATCCTGCTCGGCGGTGGCTTGGCTCTGCGCCAGCTGCCGGTCGCCAGCTATCCGGCCGTGGCACCGCCGGCGCTTTCGATAACCATCAACTACCCCGGCGCCGCTGCGCAGGTCGTCGAAGAGGCCGCCGTTGCCCTGATCGAGCAGGAGATGAACGGCATCGAGCGCCTCATCTACGTCGATTCCTCGTCCGAGCTGGGTATCGGCACCATAACCTTGAGTTTCGAGGCCGGCACCAACCTCGATCTCGCCTCGGTCGAAACTCAGAACCGGATCAAGCGGGTAGAAGCACGCTTACCGGAGGACGTGCGTCGTGTCGGCATTACGGTTGCCAAATCGGCGCGCAACTACCTGATGTTCATTTCCCTGTTCTCGCCCAGCCAGGCGCTCGACTACGTCGGCCTCGGCAGCTACGTTGCCGCCAACGTGCTGGAAAATATCCGCCGCGTTCCGGGCGTCGGTGAGGCCATCCTGTTCGGCACCGAGTATTCGATGCGGCTGTGGTTGAAGCAGGATCGACTCAAGGCTTTTGGCTTGACCGCCGCCGATGTCGCCAAGGCGGTCAGGGCGCAGAACGTTCAGCTCGCCACGGGTGAGCTTGGGCAACTCCCGTCAGCCGCTGGCCAGCAACTCAACGCGGTGATCGTCACGCGCAGCCGCCTGGCGACGGTCGAGGAATTCGGCGACGTCTTGATCCGCACCAACAGCAATGGCGCCGCCGTGCGCGTCAAGGATGTCGCGCGGGTTGAACTGGGTGCTCAGGATTACAGCATCCTCGCGCGCATGGACGGCCAACCGGCTGCCTCCATCGCCGTCAGACTGGCTCCTGGCGCCAACGCGCTGGAAACCGCCAGTGCCATCAAGGCCAAGATGGCCAGTCTGGCGACCTACTTCCCCAAGGGAGTCGAGTGGGTCATTCCGTACGATACCTCCCGGTTTGTCGAAATCTCGATTAAAGAAGTCGTCAAGAGCCTGGCCGAAGCCATGGTGCTGGTATTTCTGGTCATGT
>Ga0163144_10023127_pt1 | contig 12286 bp, 3 predicted proteins | sample OliLak19BULKMAT1_FD_123175 | JGI IMG/M metagenome (GOLD analysis project Ga0163144, IMG submission 123175) | Freshwater microbial mat bacterial communities from Lake Vanda, McMurdo Dry Valleys, Antarctica - Oligotrophic Lake LV.19.BULKMAT1 | ecosystem: Environmental > Aquatic > Freshwater > Lake... | reverse complement strand
GATGGTGGCGTCTGAAGACGCCTCGTGGCCATTCGTTGGCGGTGTCGCTGCGCTCCTCGCCCACCGCGCAGGGATTCCACTGGGAGCACAGGCTCCCCAACTCGATGTTCGAAAAGCTCTACACTGGCAGACGAAAGATATTGATCTTTTTGTGGGCCACGCTGGCTCTCCTTATCTCGCCGTTGAAGCGAAAATCGATTCCTACGCCTCCGGGCAAGTCCCTATTGAGTTTCTCAGCAACACGGTGCGCGGCACGCCAGGGTGGGCGTGGTATTGCGAGGCGAATCGGCTTGTCTTCATTCGTCCCGCCATCAAGCGCGCCCTCGTGCTTGATTGGAAACCTATACAGCGGCGCCTCATCGCACTACGCGAACGCTGGCCGTTGATGGAGACGAGCACTCCCACTCGAGGAGGCTCCCTCTACAGCACTGTCTGCAGGCTTGTGCCCGTTCGGGATCTTCTCGCGATGCACCGACCGGATGGTCGCCCACTCGCGCGCGAGTATCCTCTGTGTGTTTTGGCGGACATCACGACTGAAAACGACGTGGTTACTCTCTCGCATGAATTACCGCCCCACCAGACAGATCGCCATCCCGCGGGCGCTCGCCGGACTCTCTCCCACGATCTCACGCACAGCTTCGTCTCTCAGGAACAGTCGTGGGCCTCCCGCTGGGACCAAGCCAAAACCAACACGGACCTTCTTATTACCCAAAAAGCGCAGGTTCCCGTCGAACTTCGACTCCCCGCTCTGACTCCTCGGACTCGCTCGCCTCGCCTCTAAGATATCCCGCTCAGGCAGATCGACTCCCTCCTTTCTCTTGACGGTAGTCGCTGTCTTTCTTGACGCAATCCCTATGGCGAGCGACAGAGGATTGCTCGGTATTCAGGGCGCTCACGGGATAGGAGCCCGCAGCTTCGCCTCACGGTTTGAGCGTACTCCTCATTATGCCTTCCCTTCCTCTCTCTTTTTCTTTTTTGTTGAGAGTGCCTTTCTCGCCCTCCCGTAACGAGCCCATCTTTCTCTATGGAGGCGGGATTCTTCCTCTATCTCTCGCGCGAGGGGGCTTCCTCTATCTCTTGCGCTGGTGGGTCTTTCTCTAGCTATTGAGTCGTGCGTATGCATCTACCGTAGAAGAGAGCCACCGCTCGCTTGAAAATCGGCTTGGCCCTTCGACTAAGTGCTGCGCTTCTTTGAGCGCCATAAGAAGGCGAGCCCATAAGACCGACAGCGCGGCTTGGCATGCTGGAGAAGGAACATACTGGTGAGCAAAACTCTCCTGATTCTCTACCATTATTTGAGCTTTCTGTGTGCCGTCGGCTATCTGGCTCGGCACCGTGCTGCGTATTGAGGCACACGCAGACTCAAGGTGTACAATGCGTTCGGCGAGTTTCAGCATAATGGCTCCAAGAATCTCCGCAGGAACTTCGTTGTAGTCTTTTAGCTCGCTGTGGCCCTGTAGCGCTTCTTGGTGCGTCGAGGCACGGATGATATCAAACACCTTTGTGCCCGCGCACTCGGTGATCTCATACTCACTGATGGCAGATTCGGGCACAACGGTTTGGTCAAGCAGTCCCTGGCCCCACGCGGCGATAGTGGCGGACTCCCAGATCTCAACGTCAATATTCTGCGGTCCACACGCTCGAACAACTTCCTCCACCGCTGCTGCGTAGGTGGTGTAGGCCTTTCCATCGTACGTGCGCCCGGCATAGGCCTTGGTCGCGAGGCCTCTCAGCGCATCTCGTCTTTGAATTGCCTCTGGATTCGCCGCAAGGAATATGTTAGATAGTTTGGTCATAAAAATATACTAACCTGCGATACCCACTAAAACGTACCATTGCCCCCTCGAATCTTCTTGCGATTATCCTTTGGTCTAGCGGATAATCCGTGGTCGCCCTTCTTTTTGCACCGGAAGGCGCAGAAAGTCAGGGATTTCCGCCCCTCGCGTGTGAGCAAGATCTTCTGAAAGAGCATTGGTTTCTTGAACAACCTCTCCAGAGACAGTCTCGCCGGTAGCAACACCACCTCTTGCAGGGGACTCGAATCCTTCTGCGACCCCTTCTTTACTCACTCGATGACTCACGTCCGACAGAGAGTTGATCGGGGAATGACGTGCCGTGTGCTGGGATGTTTTTTCTACCGCAGGGGAGACAAATCCCCCGACTCGCATCGCCAGAGCCCCGAGTCGAGCAATCACCCGCAGGCGCCGCTGCGCATCCTGCTCGCTCACGGGCGCATTCAGACCCGCGGCTGGATCCACTGTCATCATCCATGCAAAGGCCGTCGAGGAGAGAAACCCCGTTGATTCGACGTGTGCGATGTGCTCTTTCAGCTGGCGCGTCGGCTCAGGTCCCCAGTCGGAGAAGGCTCGAAGCAGCCGAAGGTCTTCCACCAAATTGGTAAGGCTCGTCGTCGGGGTCACAGCGTCCGGGCTCATGTCTCTGGGGTGGTAGGATTCGTAAGGGCGTTGCTGTCTATCACTAGTGTCTCACTTCGTGGTCTTACCTTAGTGCCTCGCGTTGGTGCTTGGGTTTGTGTCTGACCTTCCTGTTTGACCTTCCTGCTAGGCGTTGGTGTCTCCCAGTCGTGCCGCCCATTCGTTATTGGCTTCACTATACCGACTCCCTTGGACTCTTGCCTAGACTGGCCCGCGGTCTCGTGACTTTCCCTCTCCTACATCAACGAACACGACGTGCGACTCGCCATCATCCACGAGCTGAATGACCGTATCGCTCAGTTCGCTCCCATCAAAACGTAGCCTCGCGCCCCTGTGTCGTATGGACGAGGGATTTCTTAGCTCAATGTGGTAGAGACTATTCCTGAACCGATAGTCGATGGAGAACTGAGGCTATACTCGAGGTGCCCGTGGCTCGATCCGAAGCGTGTTGCCGACTTTCGTGAATCCGAGTAAGTGATTCATTCCTACTCAATATATCTAGCTCGCAGATACCATCCAGCCGCTGCGCCCGAGTTGCCTGGCGGCAGTGCACGCTCTCTCAGCCAGTACGACAAAGGCTCAACGGTCATCACGTGCCAAATATCAAACGCTCGCTTTCCCCTTAAAAGCCCCGGTCATCCAACACGAACTCGCATTCCCATCGACTATTTTCCCTCGGGACGAACGAAAGACCGCCCACCCACGCCACCGCTGCGGTGTCTGTACCACGTATCAGTCAATGTCGCGTCCCAATGGCCACGCATCGTCCATTCCCGAGACAGGGAGACTCTTTCGTGGAGATCCCCCTATGTCGAGATTCTCCCCTGTTTACCGCGGGCCAGCTATCTGTTTAGAGACTGCCGCTCTATCCGGGGCATTCCCGCAAAGGGTCTCCACTGTGCTGGCCCCACTCGGACGAGGGAGCGGTACTGCCTCGAAACCCATGCGTGACACGTCGTCGAAAGTGGCACAGAATTTGATGATCAAACCGTCGCCGTATCAGGCCGGCGTGACAAAGTGCGGTCAGAAGACTACTCCAGTCGTAACAAGACGCGATCATTCGTCCCGACAGGCTCGTATATTGGCTCTTATGGTCCCTAAGTGAACATCAGAACTTCAACCACCTTTGCCATGCGCTTCCCCCTCGCTCTTGCTCTCTCCCCTCTGTTCTTTGCCTGTAGCAGCGGAACAGACGCTGTCAGTCCCGTCCCGCCGCTGCCGCCGCAACCACCCGCTGCAACCGTCGCCCTCATCACTCCTGATTCGGCTATCCGCGGCGGATAAGGGGTGACACTCCGGGCGCGCGGCGCTCGGATGGCCGATAGTATTGAAGTACGAATTGAAGGTCGCACCGCGACAATCTCACGTGCGGCTGATACCCTCATCACGGTGTATCTGTCACCCGGCCCCGCCGCAGATCTTCCTGTCGAAATTACGCTACTGCGCGGAGCCCAGCGTGTGACGTCTACCGCGACGTTGCGTCGAGCGGCGACCCGCCAAGAAGCGAACCCAGAGGCCGCCGCACTCCGGACACTCCTTGATGTTCAGTCAGCAAGCACTGCTGCACGTGCGCGGACTGCCGAAGGCCCGATGGCAACACAGACCGTTGCTCTCCAGGCCTATCTCGCAGTGATGCAAGACAGCCTCACACGTACATGGGCTCGTCTCACTCCTGAGCAGCGAGCGCAAGTAGGCGAAATGCTTGTAGCGGCAGGTCTGGAAGCTGCTCCTGCCACGGCCTCGCGCACTGCCACTGCCACTGCGTTTGGCTCACCGCGACTGAACCCCGCGCGCACCCCCAGCACGGTGTGTAATGATGAGTATGCCGGCGCCAACGCCTGCCTCTTCGAAACGCCTAAGGCCGTGGAATCGGCCCTTGCTGAGATGACCCCATGGGCTCTTGGCGTGGCGGCTGGTGTCGGCATTATGACCATCCCGGGTCCAATCACACAGGTCGTCGGCGCACTGTTTGGAGGTATTTCTGCCGCTCGCCTTGCTTCTCTCATGATCGATAACGGGAGGGCGGTTTTCAGCCGACTCGGCTCAAAAGCGGTGATCGCATCGCTCGGACTCGGCCTTGAAGGGACGACGGAGGTCCTTAGAGCAGTCGTGAATGCGCCAGTCTCGTTTTCCATGTCGATTCGGTCACGTGCACCGACACGCGCTGAGCTGGCCCCATTACTCGCGGTGCGGAACGCTGTGACGAAATTTCAGACATTTTGGCGAGAGACTCTCGATAAGGTCGGCCTGACGATAGCACCCCCAGACGCAGCGCTCGTCGCGGGGGAAGTCCAAGACTTCATCGCCCGAGCACCTGACCTCATCATCACCCAAGTGCGAGGGTCACTAGGCTATACCGCAACGCTCGAAGCCAGCGGAGACAACGGGGTGGCCATCCGCCTGGAAGGCCCTCCGCCTGGAAGGACCTCCACCGACCGCGCCGACGCGAATTGAGGTTGACCTTCGGACCCGGACGACGGCCCTTGGGATCGGGACTCAATCGGTCTCGTTCGACATCACCGTCCCGTCAGATACTCTTGATGCCATTCGGGTTCTCCTCGAGGGCCAGCGCTGGAGAGGCGGAGAGGACAACTTCGTTCAGCACTGGGTGGTCCTCGATGCGCGACCTGGCGCTCTCCCGATGAGTTATTGCTTCGGCGATCCGACGATTCGAGTACGATGCTTTACCTATCTGTTTAGCCTCTCCGGTGATGGCAGTGTGGGGGTTACGTCTATTTCCGGCTCCAATGGGTTCACTACTACCTTTCTGTACGTGCTGATCTCCCCATCACGTATGGTCTTCTCTCGAGACCCGATCACCGGATCCGAGACCCATGATGGTCGCTCGCTGGTCTTTACACGACAGTAAGATCTCGCTCGGTGTTTCTCTCCCGTAACACGAGAGAAGCATCGCAGTGACGAGTTTCGATGGATGCGTCGGAGCCAGCTTGCCGACGCACCCATCGTCGTACCGAATGACTGTTGGACGAGCGTCAGCCTTCTGATGAGCCCGCTCAGCGTTGGGGGGACAATGTCCCTGTTGACTACAGCCCCAGCCACCGTCCGGGCGATTAATCGTCGGGTCTCATGTATCGGTCGCGCCGACGTCTCCGATTTTCGTCGGAGCGTTCCTTCGTCTCGAAGGTCTCTCCCGCCCGACCCACATACGGGAGGGCGACGACAGCGTACTCTCGGGACTCGACGATCCTTCTCACGAGGTCGGCTCAGGCTCCCCCTAGGGGCTCTGCTGTTGCTGTTGCTGTTGCCTGACCAGACTCCGTGACTGGGTCGTGCTGAACGTCGAGTACGGCGAGGTGGTTGCGGCCGTCATCGATGAGGTGAATGAACGGCTCTTCCTGTCGGACTCCATCCACTGTCAAACACGCCCCCCTGTGCTGTATGCCCGAGGGGTTGCGCACCTCAATGCGATACACACTGCGACCGAAGCGGTAATCAATCGCATACTGCGGCCACGCTCGAGGAACCCGTGGCTTTATGCGTAACGTGTTGCCGTGTTTCGTGAATCCAAGCAAGGATTCGAGCGCTACCCGATACATCCAGCTGGCGGATCCCGTGTACCACGTCCATCCCCCTCGTCCCATCTGCCCGGCCGCCGTATAGACATCGGCTGCCACGACATACGGTTCTACCTTGTAGCGCCGCATGCCCTCCTCGCTGTCGCTGTGCGTGAGCGGGTTGAGCATCTGGAATAATTCAAACGCACGATCCCCATTGCCACGCAGCGCCGTCGCCAGCACCACCCATAGCGCCGCATGCGTATATTGGGCCCCGTTCTCTCGAACGCCAGGCAGGTAGCCCTTGATGTAGCCGGGATCGTGCGCTCCTCGGTCAAAGGGTGGGCGCAGGAGCACGAGCAGCCGGGCTTCTTCCATGACCAACTGCGCATTGAGCGCCCGCATGGCCAAATCTTGCCTCGCGGCGCCGCCCGCACCCGAGATCACACTCCAGCTTTGGGCGATCGAGTCAATTCGACACTCGTCGCCCGTCGCCGCGCCAAGCGGGGTCCCATCGTCGTAGAATGCCCGTCGGTACCACTGACCGTCCCAACCGTGCGCTTCGACTGCCGTCGTGTAAGCAACGGCCTGCTCTCCCATCCACTGTGCTTCGTGGATATCCCCACGCTGACGGGCCACTGGCTCAAAGGCCCTCAGGGTGGTGATGAGAAACCATCCAAGCCACACGCTTTCCCCAAGACCCTCCGCACCAACCCGATTCATGCCGTCGTTCCAGTCGCCCGTGCCCATCAGCGGCAGCCCGCGGGCCCCGCTCGTACAGGCCCGCCGCAGCGCCCGTCGGCAATGCTCATAGAGCGTGCCATGTTCGTCCGTCACGGTGGGCAGATCGTACACCTCGTGCTCGCTTGGCTCAAGCGGCCGCATGCTGAGAAACGGTACATACTCGTCGAGCACCGTCTCGTCTCCGGTGACGCGCACATAGTGCTCAACGACGAAGGGTAACCAGGCGAGATCGTCCGACATTCGAGTGCGCACCCCTCGCCCGCTATGCGGATGCCACCAATGCTGTACGTCGCCTTCCACAAATTGCCGCGCCGCCGCCCTCAGAATGTGTGCTCGTGCGAGATGAGGCTCCGCATACACCAGTGCCATGACATCCTGGAGTTGATCGCGAAATCCATAGGCCCCACTGCTTTGATACAGGCCCATTCTCGCCCACACCCGACACGACAGCGCCTGATACAATGTCCAATGATTGACCATCGCATCAAAAGAGCTGTCCGGCGTGGTGACGCGGATGACCCCGAGGCGCTCTTTCCACGCATCTTTGGAGTGTCCGACGGCGCTCTGCGAACGCTCGGGTGTGCGCAATCGAAATAACATACGTCGCGCCTCACCCTCCGTGCTCATGGCCCCGAGGAGCACCGTGACCGAATGACTGCCACCTGGGGGAAGTTCAATCTCTACCCGCAGCGCCGCACACGGATCCAATCCCACGCCCGTTCTCCCGTCAAGCGACTCCGCGTCTATCCCTGCGGGATGTGCTCGCACACCGTGGCGTCCCATAAATTCCTGACGATCCGCCGTGTAGCTGCTGACGTCGTCGCTCACTGACAAAAACGCTGTCCAGTCGGCAAAATGCGCGTCATACGTATTCTGGGCAAAAATGGCGCGCTCTTCCGGCACACATCGTGTCCGAACCCGCCCCCGTGCCTCGTCCCGGTGGGCGCCAAGTGTCCATTCTACAAACGCAGTCATGGTAATTCGTCGTACGCGATCCGACTGATTGGTGAGCCGCAGCTGTGAGACCTTCACCGCCGCATCGTCCGGCATGCCGAGCTCGAGCACGCTGAGAATGTCGTCGTGCACGTGCTCAAAGACCGAGTGGCCGGCCCCGTGACGCACGCGATAGCCGCCCTCAGTGGCGACTGGCCCGGGGGTCGGACACCACACCGCTCCACTGTCCTCTTCTTTGAGAAACAGCGTGTCGCTACTCGGATCCGAGACGGGGTCGTTGTGCCACGGCGTGAGCCGGAAAAAATAGGCGCTCCCCGCCCACGTACATCCAGACCCACGCTCCGTGACCTGAAATCCCCCGTGCGCATTGGCTATTACGTTGGACCATGGCGCAGGCGGAAGATGCGCCCCATCGATATCCATGACGTACTCCCCCTCTTCGTCGAGCCCTCCAATCCCATTGTAGCACTGTAGCTCGCTCAGATCGGTCCGCTCCCACGCTGATTGGCGCCGGGGCCGACGACTCGTCAACGCCCGACGCAGCGGCGGCGGCACCAGCGGGAGCAATGCCGAAACGAACGACGCTAGGGGGCCTCGGCGCTCCACACTTCCCAGTCCCTCCCTCATCTCTTTTCTCGCTCCGGTGCTGACCCTTCGAGACCGCGAGAGCCCGAGCGTGATTGGCACGCTGCTCGGTTCCGGGATTTCCACCGCGTGAGGCACCGCCGCCTCGAGTATCCCCCGCAACGTTCGTCCATCGCACAGTATCTGCAGTCGAGACGTGGCTGCCAGCATTCCATAATCCTCCGCAGAAAAGGATTCCCTCGTACGCACGAACACCCCGCCTCGCGCATCAAGTTGCCCGACGTCATAGAGTGATGTTGTGATATCTTTGATTCCCTCTCGCATCTCTTGGAAGTAATCGAAGGGATGTCCATTGACTACCACAAGATCGACCGGCAGCCCATGGTCTCGCCAGAACCGATGCGCCGCGCACAGCTCCCGGAACGTTGAGAGGCCGTCCATGTCGTTGAGGACGGCCAGCACCATGGGCAAGCTCCCTGAAATGCCGTGCGCCCACAGCGTGGGCTGTGCCGATCGATTTCGTCGAAGCTCGTCTTGCGCAGGGGACAGCACCCCACCCGGATACACGACCTGCGTGGCCAGATCTTGGAAAAGCGCGGCGTCCGACGGCGAAATATCCAACTCGCGCATCTCAAGCTGGGTCGATGCCCACGCAAAGTCGAGGGCCCGCGTTGCAGCATGCGACTCATGGTAGCGATCGGCCCGGGCAAACATCTCGTCGCGGCTGGCCGACACGAGCGTGGTAAACGTTACCCTCGCGGACTTCCCAGGGCCGAGGCGCACCCGCACCCTGAGGGACACCACCGGATCCAGCACCGCACCCGTTGTACCAGACAGGGGGCCGTCTGTCTCCATCACAAGGGGATTGTGCACCGTGCGCCCACGTCCGAGAAATCGCGCCCGGTCCGTCTCGCAGCTGACTTCTCCCACTTGCTCACCCTCAACTGCGATGACGTGGGCGCACCACCGCTGCGGCTCCCCTTGCGTCCGTGTTCGACGCGTGACAGACAGCGCACCGCACCACGCATGCCACTCTGTCTCGACGAAGAGATTGGAAAACACGGGATGCGACCTGTCCGCATCCAGCGGGGCTAACACCATTTCCGCGTAGCTCGTCAGCTCGATATCTCGAGAAATCAGGCCTTTGTTTGTCAGCGTCACCCGCCGTACTTCCGCCGCATCAGACGCCACGACGGTAATCTCGGTCGATGTTTCCACTGGCCCATCCGCCCGCTGAAAGGTGACGCGGTCTACCTCCATCCTCGTCTGACTCCACGTGGCCTCGGCATTGAGCGGCTGCGTCGCGACGGACCAGACCCGGTTATTACTCAAATCCTTCACATAGCAATATTGTCCGTAGTCGTCGAGTGTCTCGTCCGCACGCCATCGATTTACTGCAATCCCGCCAGCTTGGCTGAGTCCGCTCCCATTCTGATTCACAAGCACGGTGTAGGGCGCGCTGCCGAGTAAGGCAAGACGGGGCGCCGGCCTGTCCATCGTGTTAATCTCCCGAACGACAGGCTCCATGGTCGCTCGGGGTACGGACATCTCATCAAGTCGCGATACCTGTGCTTGCTGCATCACGAGGCGCCGCGGCACACGCTCTTGGAGTAACATCGCCACCGACTTCACCAGTGGATCGGCATGAAACCGCTCCTGCCATCGGTTGTCTTTCAACAAGTTCGTGAGTGACACCATCGTCATGCCAACGTGGTGCGCCATGTAGGTATGTACGAGCGCGTAGCGCCGCCCGGGGAGGTGCCGCGTGTAGTCCAACGCATCGACAAACCCGTAGTCACCCAGTGCCCCTTTCTCTTCAAGCCCGCGCAGGTTCTCAAACGCCGCGACCGGATTCACCATGGCCGCCAAGGCCGTCGCATACGGGGCAATCACGACATCCCGTGCCAGCCCACGCTTGAGGGCGAGATGCGCCACGCCGAACGCCCGATATTGATAGGTCTCCTCTCGATCGCGCAGATTGTATGCGCTTTCGCTCATCCCCCACGGCACCCCGTGGCGGCGCCCCTCAAGGCGCTGCTGTGCGACGATGCTTTGATAGGTTTGATCCAGTAATGTCGCAGGAAAGGTCCGCATCACAAGCAACGGCATCAGGTACTCAAACATGCTGCCGCTCCACGACACCAAGGCGGTTCCCCCTGCGCTGCGACTGAGGACCCGCGACAGGCGAAACCAGTGCTCAACCGGTACATCGCCTTTGGCAATCGCCACAAAGCTCAGCAGTCGCGCTTCCGAGGCGAGGAGATCATAGCACGAGGCATCTGGACGACACGTCTCGGTGTGGTACCCGATGGTAAAGAGCTTTCTCTCGGTGTCGTATAAAAAGCTGAAGTCCATCTCGCGCACAAGCCGCTCCGCCTCGCCCGCCAAGGATTGGAGCCGGTCCCCGAGATCGGGCGTTCGCACCATCATCTCAAGGCACGCCTGTCGAAACGCAATAAGGTGACCGCACAGGTTGCCGCTATCCACGGCGCTGATATAGGCGGGGGGCGCGATGCCAAACTCATGCAGCTCATACCAGTTGTAGAAGTGCCCCCGATACCGCTGGAGCCGTTGGAGGGTGCGGCAGGCCTTCTCCAGCCGCTCTACTCCCTCCTCCACGGAGATGAGTCCCAGATCGCACGCGCTCACAATGGACAGAAGCTGCAGGCCCATGTTCGTTGGGGAGGTGCGCATGGCCACCACCGGCGCCGGATCCGATTGGAAGTTGTCGGGCGCCAGCCATCCGGTCTGCTCGGTGGTAAATTGCGTGAAAAACTTCCAGTGCTGTGCCGCATACCGCTGTGCGGTGCTGCGCATCAGATCGGTCATCTGATACCGCGTTCTTTCACTCGGGCGACTCAGCCATATCGCAACTTCCGGCGCCAAGGCCCACAGAAGCATGATCACACACACCGGCACCACCGCCTCTCCCACCCATGCGAGCGGCTCCGTGGTCTCGCGATACCGCACGAACATCCACCCCGCCCATCCGGTTGCCACCACGCCAACACCCATGACACTGCGCCGCATGGCCTGCCACGTCAGGCCTCTCACCCGCATCACACTCCGCTCGACCACGCTCGACGATTCCCATTCAAGCAGCCGGGTGTGTGTCACGACCACCCGATACACGGTCCGCGCAATGGCATCAAGAGACAGGGCCGCTTGATTAGGAAGAAACACGAGCAACAGGCACGCTTGACCGAAACCGGTACCGGCGTCCCGCATCACTTCAACGTAGTACGCCCGCCACGACTGCTCCCGCGGGGGACGCACGAGCGCCATGATCACGGACATCATGAGCGGAGCACAGACCGCGCCAATACTCAACACGGTCCAGCGCAGGACCGATTCCGGCCGCACGAGTATCCATCCCCCGACCATCATCGCCACAAGAGCAATTTCCGTCAAGCTCCGCCGAAGATTATCGAGCAGCTTCCAGCGCGACAGCATCGAGATCGGGTTTCGCACTCGACCGGTGGGTGACTGCACTCGGCGCCGTAGCCACGGCATCAGCTGCCAATCCCCGCGAATCCACCGGTGAGACCGGCGCGCATGCGCGACGTAGGTGGACGGGTACTCGTCATACACGGGGACGTCCGTCACGAGCGCTGACCGCGCAAACGCGCCCTCAATGAGATCGTGTGATAGCACCGTGTCATCGGCAAACCACCCCTGTGTCGCCTGCTGAAACACATCAACGTCGTAGATACCTTTGCCCGTGTAACTGCCCTCGTCATACAAATCTTGATACACGTCGGACACCACCGTGCTGTAGGGATCTACCCCAGGGTGCCCAGACGCCATCGCCGAAAATCTTGTCCGGTGCGCACTCTCCAGCGCTATCTCAACGCGCGGCTGCAAAATCCCGTACCCCCTCACCACGCGCTGCAGCACGTGATCATACACCGCCCGATTGAGCGGATGCATCATCGTGCCCACCAAGGCCGTCACCGTGTCGGGCGGCATGAACGTATCCGCGTCAACCGTGATGACGTAGCGCACGGCACCAATCCCTCCAGCCTCCTCACTCGTGACGTCAAAGGCCCCGTG
>Ga0163144_10023126_pt1 | contig 12286 bp, 8 predicted proteins | sample OliLak19BULKMAT1_FD_123175 | JGI IMG/M metagenome (GOLD analysis project Ga0163144, IMG submission 123175) | Freshwater microbial mat bacterial communities from Lake Vanda, McMurdo Dry Valleys, Antarctica - Oligotrophic Lake LV.19.BULKMAT1 | ecosystem: Environmental > Aquatic > Freshwater > Lake... | reverse complement strand
GGCGAATGAACCCACTCGCCGAGAAACCAGAAGCCGGTCCCCAGGATCGACTCGTTGAACTTCTTCTCCGAATTCAGCCGCGGATTCGGCATCACATCGCCGGCCAAATGCTCGGCAGCGAACGTGTTATAAGGAATGTCGGCATTGATCGCCCGCACCACGTAGTCGCGATACTGCCAGGCGTTGGGAATGTTGTAGTCGAATTCATGCCCGCGAGATTCGGCGTAGCGCACGAGGTCGAGCCAATGCCGGGCCCAGCGCTCGCCATAGCGAGGAGATTTCAAAAGGCGATCGACCACTTTCTCAAAAGCGTTCGGCGATTGGTCGGCGAGGAAGTCGTCGAGCTCGGCGGGAGTTGGCGGAAGCCCGGTGAGATCGAAGGTTGCGCGGCGGAGGAGCGTCTCCTTGGAGGCAGGGGCCGCGAAGCCGAGAGCTTTGTCTTCGAGCTTCGCCATCAAGAAGCGATCGATATCGGAATGGAGAACGGCGGCGCTCTTCACCGTCGGCACTTCGTAGGGGATCGGATTCCAAGCCCAGTGCGCCTTCTTGCGTCCTTCGAGATCGAATTGTTTGGTCGCGACTTGGGCCGCCGCCTGAGCGGGCCAAGGGAGACCCATCTCGACCCACTTGGTGAGAGTGGCGACTTCTTCGGCCGGGAGGCGCGTCTTCGGCGGCATCTCGTAGAGGCCGGTGTAGTTGATCGAATCGATGAGGAGACTTTCCTTCGGTTTGCCGGGCACCGCCGCCGGGCTTGTCTCGCCGCCGCGGAGGATCGCCTCGCGCGAAGTCAGCCGCAGCCCTCCTTTGGGCGCCTTGATCTCATCGCCATGGCATTCGGCGCAGCGCTTCACCAGGATCGGGCGGACCTTCGCCTCGAAGAATTCGATCGCGGCGAGCTCGAATTTCGGGGCGTCGACTTTGCCGGCGGCTGGGGTCGGCTCGGCTGATCGGAGTAGTGATCCGCCAGACAGAACGGCGATGAACAGCACCGTCCTGAGGGTCCAGCGAATCGAGAGCGTGGTCCGCATGATGGGAGTTCCTTGTGTCGATCCACCGCGGTGGGGCGCAGCGCGCTGGATAGCGGCGCAACGTGTTGGCGGACTTCAGCCTGCAAAGAGTGAGTATACGTCCGTTGCACCGGCAGGGTCAATCAAAGGGCGGCCGGGTAGAGGACTAATTTGACCGCCGTAAAGTACTCTTCACGCTCCGCGTGACGGATTCATTACGCGGAGCGTGATGGCTACTTTCCAACACGGCCTTCGACGATAGCCATTTCCGCATCCGTCAAGCCATACAGGTCGTAGACCAGCGCGTCGATGGCGCGGTCATTGGCATCCATTTGCCGTTGAAGGATACCCTTTTGCCCCTCGGACTTGGCAGCGGCAATTTGCTTGTGCATTGCGATCATCGATTCGACGAGTTTGACCATGCGGTCGTGACGCGATTTGTCGGCCTTATTGGAAAAGTGGATAACGCGGATGGGAAGCTCACCGAAATATTGCTTGGTACATGTGATCCATCCTCCGCGGAAGATATTGCTGGTTTGCAGCAGGCACCAATACAGAAGCTTGGAGTTGAGTAATCCCAAGACGTATTCGGACGATATGGGAGAATCGGGCGAGATGGTAATTGTGAAACCACCGCTGGCCATTGGACAGAGACTTCTACCGGCGCCCTCGGGAATCAGCGTAAAAAGGCCGCGATCGGCGAGAAGAGGGACAATTATTTGCGCGTGGTCGTGCAATTCCAGATTTCTCGGAGCACTGTAGCCATACCATGCTTTGTACTGTTTGCGCTTCTTCAGTGCCGCTTGATTCTCGGAAAGATACTGATGCGCTTTCGGATAGTTTGATTTTAATTCAGATTCAGTCAGAAGGCGGTAGGAGTCGTTGACGAGTTTATAGGGAAAAATAATCTTCCATTGATTCTCAAGGCTGAATCGGTAGCGTCCGAAATCGGAGGCAAAAACAGGGTTTCGAAGTATTCCAGCTTCGACTTGTGCGTCGTCCGCTGGCAACATAAATACTCCGTCGTCACCACTACTACTGCCACGGCTCATTTCGGCGGGCAAGTCGAGAAGCCGAATGGCGCCGGCGCGCAGTTTTTCAAGGAGAGCCGATTCAGGCCCATTGGAAAATGTCCATGCAGCCGTTTGCAGCGACTCCGCCCCCATTTCGGCGAAACGCACGCCGTGCAACGCGATTGGATTCGCCATCGATTTACCAAACCGAAAAGTCGTATTTGGCGCGTTTGATAAAAAAAGCAAGCAAGTGTAGGTAGTGGCATCAAAGACCTGTTCCGCACCGAAATCCACAACCTGGGATACGGCATGTTTTGTGAAAAGCAGGTTGCGTAATCCCAGCCCGTATTCCGTCCGGAAGAATTTGTTTGGCAAGATGAATCCCATCCCGCCGGCATTACGCAAGAGACTCAGGCCCTTTTCCACAAACACCACATAAATGTCGTAGTTGCCAGAGTTGGCAGCACGAAATGTCTCTTTGAGGTACGCAACCTGCCCAGCGCTGGTCTCTTGTAGCGTTTGGATCCGGATATACGGCGGATTTCCGATCACACAATCAAACCCGCCCGCCTGCATGGCATCTGGAAACTCTTGTTTCCAATCAAAGGGATTGACCCGCTTCAACTCCTCCTCCTCATCAGGCAACAAGTGACCATTGAAGTAGTCAGGGCCAATCAGAGAATTGCCGCACTTGATGTTGTCCGAAAGATTGGGCAACGCGCGCTCGTGGAAGAGCGACATCTGCTGGGCCATCGTCTGGTCGTTTTCGCTCTCCAGAACTTTTAGCAGGAGGGAGAGCTTCGAGACCTCGACGGCTTGGCGATCGATATCGACGCCGAAAATGTGGGCGATCAGGATTCGCTTCTTCTCGCCAATCGTCAATCGCCAGATACCCTTGCCATCTTGGAATACGGTCTTCTTCTGGCTCTCAGGCTTGTTGGCAATGTACCACTGCAGGCAGTGATCGAGCAAAACCTGATAGGCTCCCAAGAGAAACGAACCGCTGCCGCAGGCCATGTCCAAGACGCGGAAGGATTGCTTCGCAAGCTGGGAAGGACTTTTCCCTTCGATCGGCTTGCCGATGGTTTGGGCGACGATGTAGTCAACGATGTATTTCGGTGTGTAATAGACTCCGCCCGCTTTGCGCACCTCCGGCTTCTCCTCCACTTTGGCTTGATGCGCGGTGGTGAGCCGAATGACTTTGCCGAGAAACCGCTCGTAAACGGTGCCAAGGATTTCGACCGGCATCACTCCGAAGTGATAGGGACTGCCGTGCGCGAAATAGAGGCTTTGGAGAATCGGCTTGAGAACTTTGTCGTCGAGCGAGAGCTTGGGGGTGATGGTGTCCGGCGAATCGGCAACGCCGGGTTCTTTCTGAAAGTGAAACAGACCGGAGTTGTACTTCTCATCGGCCTTGCGGCAGACGTCACGCATGAAGCGGGCGTAGATGTTTTCTCGCTCGCAGAGTTTCAGCAATTGCCCGTCCGGTTCGAGCCGCCGGTCTTCCGCCATTCGCAGGAAGATCACGCGATCGATCGTGAGTTGGACTGCCGCGTTGAGATCTTCGGTCGAGATCGCCGGATTGCGCAAGGCGAGATTGCGCGCAAGCGATTCTCTCCAACCTTCGATTTCTTTCAAGAACTCCACATCGACTTCTGATGTGCCGCGTTTTCTCTTGGAAGCGGCAAATTCGTCGAAGGCGCCGGACCAAACCGCTTCACGGGAGAAGATGTCCCAAATTTCACGCCAGCGATCCGGATACTCTTTGAATCCGAAATGAAGGATCCGGCCGCGGCTCGCTTTGTCGCTCGGCTTCGGCCGCAGGGTGCAGTCGTAAACTCCAAGTTCTTCGAAGTCGGTGAGGATCGATAGCGCGATCTTCGCACTCCAGCCATAGCGGCGAAGTTGATAGGCCGGGGCGGGGTCGGTGTGGATATTGACGCCACACTTCTTAGCTTCCGCGAAAAACTTCAGTGACTCGCCGACGCGAAAAGCATAGTCGGGCGCTTTCTGCTGCCCTTCGTCATCGAGGCTGTCTTCCGGTACCACCTCGCGGTACTGCGGGGCGACGAACTCGGTGTTGCGCACGTCCCACCCAATCGCTTCGAACAGGGGATCGATCAAATTCTGCCGAACGTGAGCTTCCTTCATGCCGGGCGCTAGAAAGCCAGCGCGGTTCGTGGCGAAGTATTTGCTCAGCCTCGCGACTTCCGCGCAGCCTTGGTCGAAGGTCTTGCTCATTCGCGATCTTGAATGGGTGACTTGGGATTCGGATCGATCCGAGAGGCAATAAGTCAGAAGAGTCTACCTTTGCTCGGTCGGGATAGACAGCCAGCGAAAGCCGGTAGCCCAGGTCTTGAAAACCGGCCGCGCACAAACGATTCTATGCGCATATCCACCTGGATTCTCGCTCGACCGCGCGATGGAAGATCCGATCGACCCACCTTGGAAGTAATTGCCTCATGATTTCAAGTCGAATTCAATCCGTTGCTCTCGCGATCGCCGCTTTGGCAGGCATCGCATTGGCCAGCTCCAGTGCCGCGGTGGCCGATGATCTCAGCGGTTTTTGGGGCGACGGGCATTGGGCGAGCCATTGCACCCGGCATCATGGTCCGCTGAAGGCCGACTTCTATCGCATCAACGCCTCCCAATATGAGGTGCGATTCAAGGGGCGCTTCTTCGGGATCATCCCCCCTTTCGCTATGCAGTGGTCCTGAATGTTGTGGCCGAAGAAGGCAATATCACCGTGCTGGAGGGGGCCCAATCGTTGGGGAGGCTGGCGGGGGGGACATTCACCTATCGCGCGACCGTGACCGGCAATCGAATCGTGGCGAGTTAAGGATCGAGGAGAGTTTGTGCTCTGCCGAAAATGTCGATAATCGTCAGAATGTCGGCAGAATGTGGCTGCCCGCGCGACAATTCGGCATGTCGCCTTCGAGCGAGGGGGATGTCTTCTCCCAATCAGTGGGTGCAAAGATGACTCACTTGCCACCCTCTGGGGTCGAGCCTGCCCGAGAGGTGGGGGAGCGACGCGAATCTGACAGCCTCGTTTTTCTACAGAATTTTTGAAAGACGCTTGCAATTGTAGTAAGCATCATTACGATTGTGACGTAAGACGGCACCGCGACCAAAGTAGGTCGTGGGGACGTCCATTTGGCCGAGGAAGAATGAAATGGCAAGTTCATTCGGATCGGCAAGCGAAAGTTGAAAACTAGTTTCCATGAGCGATCTCGAAACTCCGCCGTCCACCTCGGAAACGAGGGGGGACGTGAAGACGACGGTGGCGGAGCTGAAGTCGCTCGTGCAGAAATTTGTCAGCGATCGCGACTGGGAGCGGTTTCACGCCCCCAAGAACCTCAGCATGGCCTTGGCCATCGAGGCCGCTGAGCTAATGGAACACTTCCAATGGCTGGGAGTGGACGAATCGCGGGACTGGACTGCCGATCCGCGACGGCGCTTGGCGGTGGAGGAAGAGCTGGCCGACGTCCTCTCTTACGTCCTAGCCTTGTCTACCGCTTTGGATTTAGATCTGTCCGATGCTATTCGCCGCAAGATGCGGAAAAACGAAGAGAAATATCCCGTTGATCGATTTCGCTCCAGGTTCGGGCCGGAAGACCCGCGGGAGCCTTCCTCGGAAAGCCATTCTTAGAGGGAATGGGCCTAGAGGGAATGGGCCGATCGAAGGGATGTTTCATTTGTCCTGTTTTGCTTGAATGGCGTGATGGCGAGCGGTTGTTCCCCTTCTCCTCCCGGAATGTTGGTGGAAATCCGCTTGGCGAAGGAAGGTACGGTTAGCGACCGTTTGTGTTTTTGAAGTGGAGAGTTAGCGAACCCCCCAATTTTTTTGTGAAAGCGAGACAACATGATCATTAAGGAAGGTGGCTACGAGTTTCATCAGACCGAAACCGGTCACACGGTGATGTTCAAGCGCCGAGTGATCGGCGAGATTGTGACCCACCAGGAGTCGAACGGCCGGCATTGTTTCCGCCTGGGCGTCGACAATCGGAAGGAGCCCCGCACCTACCGTGGCAAAGTGACCGCCGCCAACGCCCTGAAGGTGCTGGATGAACTGGTCCGCGAAGCCAAATCGTCGAGCCTTTCGATGGAAGACACCATCCTCCGCTCTTGGGAGCGGACGCCGAGCACCGTCTAATTGGGTGCGGCCTCTGGTCGCCCCAGTCGAAACGGGCCGGTTTTGCGACGCTTTTCGCCTGTCGCCGTTGCCTGACGCGAGGCCCTCGCTGGCAGCCCGGCGAAGTGCGGAACATCAAGAAGGAGCGAGAAACTTCTCGCTCCTTTTTTGCTGCGCTTGCTTGACAGTTTGCAACAATCGAGGCGATGATGCTGACTAGGCAAGGGGCGTAAGCCTCTTTGTGGAAAACCGGAATAGAGATTGCTCTCCTCGCATGGTCGCTCGAGGGAGAGTCGAGGCGTTCAGGTCGGGGGCCCCCACTCGTCGTTTGGCCCGGCGATCGTCTCCTCATCAGTGGTGGGTGCGGCCTGTCGCTGCGCTGAATTCTTCGCGCGGCATTCGCTCGTTTTCTGTCTCGAATCGCCATGGCTCGACAAAGCAAGAATTTCAAAGAAATCCTTATCCGCCGGGGAGTAGTCGGCCGCGAGCAGGTGTCCGAAGCGGAGAAAGTCGCCAAAGACGCTCGCATCAGCGATTCCGATGCTTTGATCAAGCTCGGATATGCCACCGGGGAAGAAGTGATGCGGGCGATGGCGGAAGAGCAATCGCTCGATTTCGTCAATCTTAAGGAAGTCGCCATTCCCCCATCGGTCGTCGAGCTCGTGCCGGAATCGGTCGCGCGTGAAAATGTGATCCTGCCGATGTCGGAGGAAAACGGGTCGCTCAAGGTCGTGGTGAGCAACCCGAATGACTACGAGACCTTCGAGAAATTGCGGTTCATCCTCAATCGCAAAGTCGAAATCGCCCTGGCCCCCCGCGAGGCCATTCTCGAGGCGATCAATAAATACTACGGGCAGCAGGAAGGCGAATCGGCTGACTCCATGCTGCAGGAGTTCACCGACACCGCCATTGACTTCACGGAGACCACCGAGGAAGCCGCCCAAAGCGACGAGGTGGTCGATGAGAATAGTGCCCCGGTCGTCCGCCTCGTCCATCTGATGATCACCGAGGCGGTGCAGCTGCGGGCGTCCGACATTCACGTCGAGCCGTTTGAAGAGCGCGTCCGAATACGCTACCGGATCGATGGTATTTTGCTCGAGCGGGATAGTCCCCCCCGTCGTATGCTGGCTGCCATCATCAGCCGCATCAAGATTCTCGCCAAGCTGGACATTGCGGAACGCCGCAGACCGCAAGACGGCCGTATCAAGGTCACCGTCGGCGAGAAGGAGCTCGATCTGCGTGTGAGCATCATTCCGACGAGCCACGGCCAGTCGGTGGTTATGCGTGTTTTGGATAAAGACAGTATCAAGGTGGGAGTTCGCCAGCTGGGTCTGTCCGAAGGGAATTTTAAGACCTTCACGGGGCTCATTCGGCGCCCCAACGGGATCATTCTGGTCACCGGTCCGACTGGTTCCGGAAAGACCACCACCCTCTATGCGGCCCTCAATGAGCTGAACAAGCCTGACAAGAAAATCATCACTGCCGAAGACCCCGTGGAGTACTACCTCCAAGGGATCAATCAGGTGGAAGTGCGGCACAAGATCGGGCTCGACTTCGCCAAGATTATCCGCGCCATGTTGCGTCAGGCCCCGAATGTGATTCTAGTAGGGGAGATGCGAGATGCGGAAACGGCATCCATGGGTATCCAAGCTTCTTTAACTGGACACTTGGTATTCAGTACCCTACATACGAACGATGCGCCCGGTGCTGTTACACGTATGATCGATATGGGTGTCCCCTCCTTTCTGGTGGCAAGCAGTGTGATTGCTATCCTGGCGCAGCGTCTGGTACGCGTGATTTGCCCGAAGTGCAAGGTGAGTCATACCCCCGCGCAGGCCGACCTTTTGGAGGCTGGGATCACGCCCGAATTGGCGGCCGGCGCCACTTTTGCCAAAGGGAAGGGATGTGTGAATTGCAATAAGAAGGGATACCGCGGTCGTCTGGGAATTTTCGAGATGATGATGATGACCAGCAAGATTCGAGAGCTTTCCTTCCGGGGAGCGCCGAGCCAGGAAATCCGGAAAGCGGCCGTTCAGCTCGGCATGCGAACTCTCTATCGCGACGGGGTAGACAAGGTGCTCCGCGGGGTCACCACCATCGATGAGATCCTGCGCGTCGCGAAGCGGTCGGACGACGACTTCCTTGGCGGCTAGCCGCTGCTGGCAGGCACTGCTTGCGGTTGTCCGCAGCGTGGATCGTTTTCCAAAAACAAAAAATCGGCGGAAAATCCTGACGGTCGTTTGCTGCCCGCAGGTTCCCTCCCAACAATCGATGCATCGAAGGTTGGTGGGGAGCGGCCGATCACGGCCGCGGGAGCAGACCACTTCCTTTGAACCGGACGGAAAGAGTCGCGATGGCTACGATCCTCATCGACAAACTGTTGGAAGCCTGCGTGAAGCAGGGAGCAAGCGACATCCACCTCACCGTGGGTCAGCCGCCTGTATTCCGCTTGCATGGCCGCATGCGCAAGCTCGAGACCAAAGTGCTCGAGTCGGAGGATACGGTCGGGCTGATGAAAAGCATCGCCCCCGATCGGTGCCAGCAGGAATTGCAGGCGAAGGGGGGGAGCGACTTCGGCTTCGCCTTCAAAGATCTGGCGCGGTTTCGCGTTTCGATCTTCAAGCAGAAAGGCAACATCGCGATGGTGTTGCGGCAGATCCCCAATAAGATGCTCACTCCTGAGCAATTGGGTTTGCCGGCGATCTGCACCAAGCTGGCCTTGCGGCCTCGTGGGCTGTTTCTCGTGACCGGTCCGACGGGCTCCGGCAAAAGCACGACTCTCGCCGCGATCGTCAACTACATCAACGAAACCGTCGACCATCACATCATCACGATCGAAGACCCGATCGAATTCTATCACCAGCATAAAAAGAGCACCGTCAATCAGCGCGAGATCGGCACCGATGTGCCGAGCTTTGCCGAAGCGATTCGCCGGGCTTTGCGTCAGGATCCGGACGTGATCCTCGTCGGCGAAATGCGCGATCTGGAAACGATCGAAACGGCCATCACCGCCGCGGAAACGGGTCACTTGGTGTTCGGCACGCTGCACACCAATAGCGCCCAGGGAACCGTCAATCGTATTATCGATGTCTTCCCGACCGACCAGCAGGAGCAGATTCGCACCCAGCTCAGCACCTCGATTATCGGCGTCGTTTCGCAAACCCTGCTGCCGAAGATTGGCGGCGGGCGCATCGCGGCCTACGAAATTCTGGTGATCACCAGCGCCATCGCGAATTTGATTCGCGAAAACAAAACCTTCCGCATCAATTCCAGTATTCAAACGGGCGCCAAGCTCGGCATGCAGTTGATGGACGACCATCTCTTCCGCCTGTGGAAGGAAGAGAAGGTCACCGTCGAAGAAGTGCTCGCCAAAGCTCAATCGCCCGACGATGTAGCCAAACGCATCATGGACGCCAAGCGCGGAATCTTCCAAGACGACAAAGACCTGGCCAAAGCGGCCGAGCAAGCCCAAGCGCCCGGCGCTCATGGTCAGGCGGCTCACGGACAACAGCCTCCCGGCGGCGGCAATGGTCCTGGGAAGTAAGCGGGCCTGGGAAGTAAGCGACAATACGCGTTGACGACAAATCACTCGGCCACCCAACCCGGCCGCTCGATATATACGAATCTTTTCAGAGTTTAGGCATTGCTCGCGGGTCGCGCGTTTTTGAACAAGGGCTTTGGAACAAGCTTCGCGCTGCGGCAACCTTGATCTTCGTTCGGAACAGATACTTTTCACGCATTGATTAAGCTCTCCTCCGCTGGCGCCAGGTTCTCCTCGCATCCCTGTTGTTGCTCTGCCGGTTTGAGGTGAGTGCAGGCACGGCGACGTTCGTCGTCCGGTGATTTCGTCACAAGGTAGATTCGTATGGCTATTCGGCGTATTGGTCAGATCCTCGTTGACCTCGGCTTCATCAACGACGACCAACTCGAGATGCTCCTCGAAGAGCAGAATCAGCAGCCGGGCATATTGCTCGGTAAAGTCGCCGAAGAGATGGGTCTGATCACTCAAGAGCAGCTCGTTCAGGCGCTGGCCGAGCAGCTTCACATGCAGGTGATTCAGCTCACCGATATGGTGATTCCGCCGGAAGTTGTGGCGACGATCACCGAGCCGATGGCCAAGCTCTATCGCGTGATCCCGGTGAAGTTCGATCGCGGCCTCCTCACCCTCGCCACTTGCGATCCGCAAAACCTGGCGATTCAAGACGAACTACGCAATTTGCTCGGGCATGAGATCGCGCTGATCGTCGCCACGGAGCGCGATGTGCTCAAGGCGCTCGAGAAGCACTATTCCGAAGGCTCGGAAACGGTCGAAAGTCTCGTCGAAGAATTGGCCAAAGATGCCGTATTGCTGGCCGCCGCGGAAGCTCTGCAGGGAGATGGCGCGATCGATCTGACGAGCATGGAAGCGCTCGCCGAGAGCGCGCCGGTTCGCAAGCTGCTTAATATGGTTCTGCTGATGGCGATCAAGGACCACGCTTCCGACATTCACTTCGAGCCCTTTGAAGATGAATTCCGGATCCGCATCAAGGCCGACGGCGTGCTGTTTGAAATGGTTCCGCCGCCGCGCCATTTGGCCTTCGCGATCACAACCCGCATCAAAGTGATGGCGAATCTCGATATCGCCGAGCGGCGGTTGCCGCAAGACGGGCGCATCGAGCTGAGCGTCGGCGGCCACCCGGTCGATCTCCGCGTGAGTGTGTTGCCCACCATGTTTGGTGAGAGCGTCGTCATGCGGGTGCTCGATCGCTCGGTGGTGTCGCTCGATCTGAATAAGGTCGGAATGGACGCGCCGACGATGAAAGAATTCCGCGTCGTGATGCAGAAGCCGAATGGGATTGTGCTCGTCACCGGTCCGACTGGATCCGGCAAAACGACCACTCTCTATTCCGCACTCTCCGAGCTCAACAATATTGAAGACAAGCTGATCACCACCGAAGATCCGGTGGAATACGACATGGAAGGGATCATCCAGATCCCCATCGACCACGATATCGGGGTGACCTTCGCCGCCTGCTTGCGGGCCATCCTGCGACAAGATCCTGACACCATCCTGGTCGGCGAGATTCGCGACCTGGAAACGGCCGAAATCGCTATCCAGGCGTCACTCACCGGTCACTTGGTGTTCAGCACGCTCCACACCAACGACGCGCCAAGCACCGTGACCCGTCTGAAGGACATGGGCATCCCCGTTTTTTTGATCACCGCCACCGTGGAAGCGATCCTCGCGCAGCGGTTGGTCCGACGGGTTTGCAGTCAGTGCCGGGAAGAGGTGACCCCCAATCCGGAGTTGCTGTTGGAAGTTGGATTGAAGCCGCAGGATGTGGTGGGGAAGAAATTCTTCCGCGGCGCCGGCTGCGACACTTGCAACAACACAGGCTACAAGGGGCGCGTCGGCCTCTTCGAATTGTTGATCATGACCGACGACATCCGCGAGCTGATTGTGAAGGGTTCGTCGACCGACGAAATCCGCGAACTGGCTCGCAGCCATGGCATGGTCTCGCTGCGCGACGCGGGAATTATTCTCGTGCATCTCGGGACGACCACGCTGGAAGAAGTCGTGCGGGAAACGGTGCTCGAAGCGTAGAGAAAAGTAAGAAGTCAGATTCAGAAGGCAGAAGTGGTTGTCTTCAGCTCTGAAAACTGAAAACTGAAAACTGAAACCAAACAGTTTTGAAAATGTGAGGAGTTTCTTATGCCGCAATTTGAATTCGAGGCCATGGATGCCCAAGGGCAGGAAATCCACGATGTGATCGAGGCGGCCACGGAAGAAGAGGCCCAGCAAACGATCCGCGGCATGGGATTCTTCGTCACGAAGATCTCCGCGAAGCAAGCCGTGCAAACTGCGGCCGAAGTGGCCAAAAGCAGCCGCGCGCGAGCCTTCGCGGTGTTTGGCGTCGGCAGCGCCGAGCTGACCACCTTCACGCGCCAGCTCTCCATCCTGCAAGACGCCGGTCTGCCGATCTTGCGGAGCTTGAAGATTCTGGAAGCGCAGCAAGAGCCCGGCCAATTGAAGAATTCCTTGATGGATGTGTGCGACGAAATCGAAGGGGGGGCAACCCTCTCCGAAGCGATGAATAAAGCGCCGTCGGCCTTCGATCGGCTCTATGTGAATATGATCAAGGCCGGCGAGGTCG
>Ga0163144_10023125_pt1 | contig 12286 bp, 14 predicted proteins | sample OliLak19BULKMAT1_FD_123175 | JGI IMG/M metagenome (GOLD analysis project Ga0163144, IMG submission 123175) | Freshwater microbial mat bacterial communities from Lake Vanda, McMurdo Dry Valleys, Antarctica - Oligotrophic Lake LV.19.BULKMAT1 | ecosystem: Environmental > Aquatic > Freshwater >... | reverse complement strand
GTCTACACGGGCGGCGCGGGCCAGCATATCGCCACCAGCGACGACGCCATGCTGGTCTGGAAGCGGCATTCCGCCAATCCAGTGCTGAGGTCGCCACCGCCGGGCATGCAACTGAGCGGCTGGCGAGATCCCGCGGTCTGGAAGGAAGCCGATGGCTGGTACATGCTGATCGGCGGCGGGTATAAAGAAAAGTTCGGCACCGCTCTGCTGTACCGTTCACCCGATCTGCGGAACTGGGAGTATCTGCATCCTCTTGCTTCCGGAACGATTGAGGAGCGCCTGCGTCCGGATGTCACTCGCGGCGAGGATATGTGGGAATGCCCGGACTTTTTCCCGGTCGGCGACAAGCACGTACTGATCGCCTCGATCATCGGGTTCCCACCGAACACTTACTACACTCGCGTGCCCTACTGGCTGGGCACTTACAAGAATCGTAAGTTTGAGGTGGAGCGGCGAGGCGAAACCGATCTGGGCTGGGGCTACGCTTCCAGGACGCACCTCGATGCAAAGGGACGGCGCATTTGCTGGTCGTGGATCCGGGAGCGCCGCTCTCGAGATGCGACCATCGCTGCTGGCTGGGCTGGAGTGACGTCGCTGCCCCGCGTGCTGAGCCTCAGGCCGGATGGGGAGCTCGGCATCGAGCCGGCTTCCGAATTGCGCGTCCTGCGCGGCGCCCATTCAAAGGCGCGGCGAATGGTCATCAGGCCCGACACAAAGCTGAGCAAGGATATGAACGGCGATGCCATTGAGATCATCGCCGAGTTCGATGCGAGCTCCACCGGTCAGTACGGGCTCGCCCTGCGCTGCTCTCCGGATGGTCAGGAGCAGTATCGCGTGAGCTACGACGAGCCATCGAAAATGCTCGTCTTCGACAGAAGTAAATCCAGCCTCGAGAAGAGCGCGGCGGGCGGAAGTCCACAGCGGCGCCCGTTCGCACTGGCGAAGGGCGAGGGACTGCGGCTACAGGTGTTTGTGGATGCGTCCGTGGTGGAAGTATTCGTGAATGGCCGCGTCTGTATGTCGGATCGCATCTATCCTTCGCGCGAGGACAGCCTTGGAACCGGGCTGTTTGCATCGGGTGGAACCGCGAAGTTGCGGTCGATGGACGTATGGCAAATGAAGCCAGTCTCAAGCGACAGGTTGACCAGTGCATAAACGTTCAGCGCAGGGATTTCCTCGGTATGTTCGCGGCGGCTTCGGCCAACAGCGCGCAGACCATAACGAGGTCGATTAACGGTGGCCGGCGATCCAGGTTTCACCGGCGCCAACGATACGATTGGGGCCGGTCGCAACGTCGTCTGACAGGGGTGGGTGCGGGACACAGAAGAGAGCCCTGCGGAAAGCCGTGGGGCCCTTTCATTTTCTATGCTCCGGTGGTGTCTGTGTCCCCGGTGAATCCAGGGCCGCCTGCTCCGACGTAGCCATGACTGGCGCCATTCTCATCCGGCGAGACCCAGAAGGAATACAGGTCCGTTCCGGCAAGATGAAACCGGAATTTCACTACCCGCCCGATCAGGCTCTGAAGATCAGAGGCGCCTTTCCACGTTACGGCGATCTTCGTTTTGTCGGTCTTAATGGGCACGCAGTCCGCAGCCGAGAATCCTGGCAATAACCTGCCGCCTTCGTCCAGGGCCTCGACACGTAACTCGCCCGAGCGAGCATCGGCGTTGACGAACATGTACTTACCCTTGAAGGTCAATCCATGGGTAGTAAGCGTACCGATTCCGCTGCCCGATCCGACTGATGCGAAGCCGTCGCGCCGCAGCGTCGCCATGCCTGTACTTGCACCGGCGAACGCTCCGCCGCCTTGGGCCGGAGAGACTCCGGAGAACGCAGCAAAGTAGAATCGCAACTGATCTCCCACTACGAGGCAGCAGCCGTTGGCCGGATGCAGGTAGCCGCGGTTCCAGGTGTTCGGAGTGCGCGAGCATGCGATGAAGGCGGAGCGGTCCGGACGTTCGAAATCGATGCCGTCCCTGCTGAACCCAGCATGAAGGTCGTTGGTCTTTGGGAAGCCCTGCCCATACGCGATATCGTTCGGCGGTCCCAGGTATACGCTGAACACACCGAGCATGCGGCTCTCATAGCCTACGCAGTCCACTTTGTACAGCTCCGCGCGATGCTTGAGAACCGGGTCCATGCGGTCCCGCTTGTCGCACGACAGCCACATGTTCACGTCTTCTGGCTTCCATGCGGCGCCCTTCACGAAATCATCGGCTTCGACAAAGTTGCGCGCTCTGCCGATTCCGTTGCGGCCTTTGCGGATGCTGAACACCCACTTCTTGCGGAAGGGGTTGTAGAACATGCTGGTGTTGTCGCCGCATCCACCCGTCATGGTGGGCTTGCTCCAGTGGATGCCGTCTGGCGACGTGTAGACGTACCCGGACGCCATCCGCCCGCCTTTGGGCAGTGGCTCGTCCGGCTGTTTGCGAGGCCATGATCCTGTCCCGCGCTGAATATACGCGAACATCTTGAACCGCTCGCTGGGGTCCTTCGCGTGATGGTCCAGCCACACGCTCGCGCCATTGCGCATGTAGTTGCGGATCGGCGCCATGACTCGATTGGTTCCGGGCACAACATCCAGATTCGGCCGATTCCAGCGGATTCCGTCCTCACTGGTGGCATAGCAGAACCCATCGTCGTAGCCGCCGATGTACCAGATCTTGAAGAGCTTGTCTTTGGGGTCGTACCACACGCCGTCGCCGAACGGAGCAGCGGCCGGCATCACGCCGTTATTCAGTTCCAGAGGTGTTTCCGGCTTTAGGACCGGACTGTTCGGATGGAATGTCGCTTTGTGAAAGGTCTTCAGCAACGTGGACTCGTCGATCAGGTAATCGTCAACGAATAGTTGCCTGCCGACATCGATCGGGATCGGGGAACTGGCTGCGAAGGAACGGCTGGACACCATCGGCAGAAGCGTTCCTGCACCTGCAATTGTCGTTAGAAACTCACGTCGTCTCTGATTCATAAATGATCGGCCCTCAACTGTTTTTATCCGTGCGCATGCGCAAGCGTAACACAAAGATGGAGCACGGAACCACCATTGTAATAAACTGATATGCCAGAGTATGACCCTCAACCGAAGAACATTCCTGCTGGCCGGAACCAGCATGCTTTCCGTCCAGGCAGCACCCTCTGATCAGGTAACGCTGGGCGTCATCGGCTCAGGCAGCAGAGGCACCTTCGTCATGACCGTATTTCAGAAAGACCCGACGGTAAAGGTGTTATCCATCTGCGATGTGTTTGAGCCGAATCTGGAAACGGCGATTTCAACCGCATCCAAAGTGCCCGGCACTCGGCCCAAAGCTGTTCGGAATTACAAGGAACTGCTGGCCGACAAAGACATCCAGGCCGTCCTGATTGCCACACCCGAGCACTGGCACACCCAGATGGTCCTCGACGCACTTGCCGCAGGCAAGGACGTCTACGTGGAGAAGCCCCTCTGTCAGACGCCGGAGCAGGGCGTGCAACTCGTGGAGGCGGAGCGGAAATCCCGCAACATCATTCAGGTCGGCATGCAGCGGCGCAGCTACGACCTGTATCTGGAGGGGCGAGACCTAATCAAAGCGGGAAAGCTCGGCAACGTTCGAATGATTCGGTCCTGGTGGCTGAACAACTACCTGCCGGGCAACAAAGCCACAAAGCTCGACGGCAAACTGGACTGGGAACAATGGCAGGGGCCCGCAAAGAAGTACCCGTTCGATCCCGACCGCTTCCGAGCCTGGCGCTACTATTCCGATTACGCAGGCGGTATTCTTGCCGACCAGGGCGCTCACGTCTTCGACGGCATGCACCTGCTAATGTCGGCCGGATCACCACTGGCCGTAACGGCCGCGTCGAACAGACCGCATCGAAAGAGCGGCGACAAGCCGGAATCAGCCGTCGTTACGGCGGAATACCCGGAAGACTTTATTGGCGTATTCTCCATTAATTACGCCGCAATGCGTTATCAGGGCCGGAACGACCAACTAAACCAGCTGGATGGCGATGCAGGCCGCATGGATATCAGCCGGGAAGAACTCAAGGTGTTTCTCAAAGACGCCGAGGACACGCCCGCAGTCCACAGGAAGTCGCCGAAAGGCTTCGGCTGGGCGACCGACCTGCATGTGCAGAACTTCGTCGAGTGCGTACGAACCCGCAAGACACCAACAGCGCCGATGGGCTTGGCGGTGCATGCGGCGCTCGTCGTCCAGCTGGCGAATCTCTCGCTCAAGCACGGTCGTCGTATGAAATGGAACGCAGCCACCAGAAAGGTTGAGAGCGAGCCCGCCGGCTGAGGCTCGCGCCGCCTACCAGACAGGCTTCATCTCCCAGATATCGAGCTTGCGTACAATCGCCGATCCGCCTTCGGCGAACACGCGGACTCCCAGACTCTCGGGGAGCTCCGGATAGGCGCGACCAGATACAGCCACCCGGCTGTCGACGAATGCTTCGATGATTGAGCGATCCACCAGGACGCGCAGCTTTACGGTCTTTCCGTCCTTTACTGAAAATGCATCGCTGAGCTTCTTCTTATCCGTCGCAGACGATTTAGAGGAGCGCGTACTGTCGAAGACGAACTCGCCCGAGGCACGGTCGATATACACCAGTGTTTCTTCTTCGCCGTTCGCCGAACTCCGTACTTTCAGTCCGATTCGTTTGGCGTCTCCCGGATCGAATTCAGCAACAATATCGAGCGTGTCGCCCCGAAAGTCGAGTAACTTCGCCTCGCCTGCGGTAAGTCGCAGATTACTGTAAGTCTTATGCTTTCCGTGCAACCTGTTCAGCTCAGCCACAGGCTCAATCAGCAACTGCCCCTGCGGGTTAAGCGACAGCTGCCGGGGAGCCGAAAGTGCGCCGGACCATCCTGCTTTCAGTACTGCTTCCTTCGATCGGCCTTCGCGCGTCCACGCGATCATCAGCCGACGCCGTTGATCGTCGGCAAATGTCGTGGCTGCGTAAAAATAGCCGCCAAAGTCCATCTTCCCTCGAGACGTCGGGATAAACTGCTCATTTTGGAAAGAGCCAAGAAAATAGCGTGTATACAGCGACTCCTTAGTCGGTGAATACATCAGCAAGTCCTGATTTCCGATACGGAAAAGCCCCGGAACTTCCCACACCTGGTCTGTCTTGCCCTCCTCAGGCAGGAGCGGGTGCAGGAACTCCCATTTGTTCAGATCGTCCGACTTATAAACAAAGATTCTGCCGCCCTGTCCCTTGATGCCCGAGCCCTGAAGCAAATACCAGGAAGTTTCCCCATGGTACAGAAATGGATCACGAAATCCGTAGACGTCCAGACCCGGCGGAGCGTCGGGTATCACCGGGTTATTCGCGGACCTGCGCCACGTGATCATCTGGTCATCGCTGGTGGCCATGCAGATCCCAGGCGCACACGTGTACACGGCGGTTGGGACACCGTTGGCGATCGTTACAGACCCCGTCTGACAGCAAAGGTTCTCAGGACCGCCCGGCACCGGGCCGAGCGCGGCAGGCAGGTGCTTCCAGTGGATGAGGTCCTTGCTGGACGCATGCCCCCACTCCTTGGCCTGTCTCCACACCGGGCCGTCCGGATTGTAGAGATAGAAGATGTGATACTCGCCTTTCCAGAAGATCCCCATGGTGTCATTCATCCAGTTCGCGGGAGGCTGGAAATGGAAGGCGGGACGGTGCGGATCTGCTGCCTCGAGCGCAACACAAAGCAAAGCGGCCGCCAGCACCGATACCGGGCCGATGTACGATCTCAACCGAAGCATGATTCTCCTGAATGTCGTCTGATACGTACTCAGCGGCTGGTCTTGGCGACAAACTTCTCGGCGTTAATTTCCGGCCAAATCGATTCCAGATGGTTCACTGTCAGGGCAGTGACGCGGGATTTAGTGCCTTCCAGCAGACGCACGGTCGTATCTGTTTTCTCAACCAGGCTGACGGTGGACAACGAGACCTGGCCCTCGTCGGCATACACTTCCAGCGACGGTCGGTCCACAATAATCCGGAGTTTCAGCCGGTTACCAGACAGTTTCAGTGGTGCGGTAGCCGTGCCGCTGAGCAACTTACCGTCCGCCTTCGAATACCGTATCTCCTGGCCGTGGACCATCAGACCGACATCGCCGGACGCAGGAATTTCCAGTTCTGCTTCGATATCCAGTAATTCCCCTTTAATTTCGGGCAGCACCGCCGTGTTTGTCCACGACTGCTGCGCTGTCCGCAACGTCCCGATCTGGTCCACCGGCTTCCGACAAAGTCGGATTCCTTCCGGGAACGAGCGCAAAGTGAGTTCAACCGGAAATGACATCTGACTGTTCCAGCTGAGGCGAGGCTCGAAGGGATAGCGCATCCAGGCGATGTAGTAATACGGCCCGAGTCCATCCATGTTCGGCTTCCACGTCTGGCCGGCGTACAACGGCTTCGCGTACTCCGTCTTCAGGTGCTCAGTCTGCGGAACAAACTTCGTGCCGTCGAAATCTCCAACCACGTACTGTCCGCCGCCGTTCACCAGCACCCACCGGCTCTGGCCAGGCAAGTTCTCGACGGGTAGATGGATCAGATCCGGGCATTCGTGGAAGCCCTCTATGCGACTGAGATATGTCCATTTAAAAAGATCGCTCGATTTATAAAAGGCAAAGCCGTTTTTCTCATAACGGAGCATGCGCCATTCTTTGGCGGGAGCATACCAGAAAACAGTGGGGTCGCGGATCTCCTCCACGCCAGGCAGAATGGGATTAAGTTCATGCCGCGTCCAGGTGCGTCCCCGATCGGTGCTGTAGATCATGCACGTGCCGCGCTTGTAGTCGGTGTAGAAAACCACCAGCGTTTTCTCCGCCCCCTTGCGCAGACCGCTGCTGTTGTTCCAGTCGACAACCGCACTCCCGCTGCCTGGAGAATTGTCGAGAACCTTGTCCAGGATCGCGGGCATTTGCGTCCAGTGGATCAGGTCGTTGCTGACAGCATGTCCCCACTGCTTGTGCAGCGTGCGCTTTTGAGACCAGGCATCGTACATGTTGAACAGATGGAACTCGCCATAGTGGTACACCAGCCCCGTCGCATCACCAATATGCCCCTGAACCGGCGTGTAGTGCAGTTGCGGACGTAGCTGCTGCCGGTAGTGCTGCTGTGTGGCAACTTCCTCAAAAGTGAGTTCGACGTTGGCAGGCTGATCTGGCTTTTGTGCAACCGCAGTCACGGCGAGGAATACTGCGGAGGCGATGAGTCGCATACTGATATCTCAGAATACGAAGCGGCTCGTCCTTTGTCAAACGTTGAACCTTCCCGCTGTCAACGGTTTTTAGAAATGTCCCCTGTCTGGGGGTGTAAGCCCAAACCGCCGAAACTTCCGTCAGCCTGGTGTTTGCAGGTCAGTCTTCCCGGTCAATCACGCCAGAAGTTCTTGGATCGATCCGGTGCTAACTCGGTGCTGAATGGCCCGCGTATCTTGTCCGTCGTTGGCCAGCTTGTAACCGGTGGCATGGCGCAGCATGTGCGGATGGACTTGGAACTCGATGCCGGCTTCACGCCCGGCCCGGCTGACGGTCTTGCGCACTGCATCGGCGGTGAGCGGCGCCTTCCGTTCGCCGAGAAATACGTAGGAAGAGGGCGGGTAGTCCCGTTGTAACCGGCGCAGGACACGCAACTCCGGTCCGCGCAGGGGATGGACGGAGGGATGCCGTGCTTACGCCGCGCGACATGCAGGAGGCCTTGCTGCAGATCCGCCTGATCCCAGCGCAGACCGACCAGCTCAGATACCCTCAAGCCGTGCCGATAGGCGATCGGAATCAAGGCGGAATCGCGTCCGCAGTGGCGCCCGACGCGGCCAGCCGCCTTCATCGGCGCCTCCTTATCCGACAGATATTCCCGGCTCCGGTAGGCGGCATTTGCCTGCCGCCGGGGAACTTTCCGGTTTTCGATGATTGGCTCCCTGGCAGCTTGGGGCTTGGAACCGGCGTGTTTGCGCATCAGCGTCTTCGATCTTTCCGTGGGTGTGTCAAGCGATTTGTGTAAAGTAAACGGCATCAGCTCTTTACTCGCCAGTGATTCTGTTCGGCTTCGGCCAGTCGCCTCGCCGTGAGCTTCGCAGCTCTGCAGTTCGTGGTTTCCTTCCTTGCGCCGCAGGCTGTCGGTGCGGTGGGAAAGTGGAAATCCAAACCCAGGATTCCCACTTTTCCACGGCACACAATTCTTTCGCGTTCTGCTGCTTTCCGGGTCAAATGAACAAACCGTCGGCGCTGTGGGAATGTGGAAATATCGCGGTCCTGGCTAGATTCCCAGGGCCGCGTGGGAACGGTGGGAAGCGCGCCTTTTCGCTTTCCACCGTTCCCCGCCGGCTGGCATTTCCACAGCGCGTTTCAGGTTGCGGAGATTTACGTCAGATTCGCTTTCGGAACCCGATTCGGGCGCGCCACCAGCGCCGATAACAGCGCCGATAAACATGGCGACCCCAAGGTCGCCCGTGTCGCGGCCCTGCATCAGACTCATCACCTGCAAACTGACGTCGAAAGCGCCAATATCCCGGTCCAGCCCAATGCGGCCGGCGTTTGCCCGAATATTGGTCGTAAGCCATGCGCGCCGTCTCGCGCACAGCGCGGCCGCCAGCTCCGACGACACCGAAACGGTGACCGGCAGGACTGATTGTTACCTGGAGCCGATACAACGAGAACCGCCCCTCGTCAGGTCAGGGTCGAATCCCACACTGAAGACATCGACTGGATTCAGTGGCCCGTTGGGAATGAGTTGTGTGGATCCGAGTTCCTTGCATGTGACGAATGTCTCCTGTCCCCACTGCTTGTCCAGGTACGACAGGTTCACCCGGGAAAACTCGACGCCGCCCATCCGCTTCAACTGCTCCTTCACGCGCCGCCGGAGTTCGATCGTGAACGGGAGGTATTCTTCCATCTCTGCGCGCGAGCAGTCTCCACCCGGATGCAGCCACTTCATCAGACCCGACGTCGTGCGAGCGACCGCCTTGCGGTCATACAGAGCCGTGTAGTTCGGTGCCGCAGCGCGGAATGGAAGATCTCCGCCAAATAATCCGAGATCAGGCCCATATGCGGCGTGAAAAAATCCGGCTGCATCTTGGGCATCTCCCAACCGGGGAGGGTAGGCGTGCCAGCGGTCGTGAAACGCCATGTCCATGTCGTTGCGGATGGGCTCGGGCAAGGCTGTGAACAGGCGAGATGCGGGCCGTCGTCTCAACGTCCCCATCCATATTGCCGTTGAACACCATGCCCGCGTCAGCCGACAGCGTCCCTTTGTCGTCGCCGCGGGAGAATGAGCCCTGTTTCATGTGTTTCATGTAGCCCTTATACATCTGCTTGTCGCTCTCACTGCGAAAGTTGGCGCCAGCCACTTCGTCGAATGCGACGGTGTCGTACTTCAACACAAGACCCGGCTTATCCTTACGATTCTTCCAGCCGAAGAGATCGGGTACGCCACCCTGTCAGCCGGAGAGCAGGATTACGTAAGGAGACACATACGATTTGCCGGTCTCGCGCGGCCCCAGTTCGATGAGGTGTAGTTGCGCTCAATCATTGGCACGAGCCGCAGCAAATAGAGCAGCTTCCGCCGCCGAGTAAACTCCGGGTGGAACGGCTCGTATCCGAGCGATCGCAACAGAACGTCCACCCATTCATCCCGCGTGAAACGGGCACGCGCCTCGACGAACTCCTCGAGACTGGCGGCAGCGATCTGGATCGGCGCGAAGCGGCTCAGGACGAAGGGACGAATCGTATTGCCCTCCGTTTTCATGTCGTCATACGTGAGCTCGACGTTTGCCCATACGCCACCGGTCAGAAGGCGCTCATTCGCATGAACCAGATCGTGGCTGATATGGATGCGGTCGAGCCCGCAGGTCGCCAGGCGACCCCAGAATTTCCCACCCTGCACCTTCTCATCGAAGGTTGCCGTTACCAGGTCAATCAGCTTCAGCGATCCAGCACGCTGTAGCCTTGCTTTCACCAACTACGCCTGGTCACCACGAACGATCCGCTCCGCAATGATTTCCTTCACCTGGGTGAGCCCAGCCTGAATCTGATCCGGATCTGTACCAGAACAGTACTTGCCGAGCAGATATTCGAGCACGTACACCGGCACCGATAATCCGACTTTCAGGCGTTTCACGAGGTCCTTCCGCACTACTCGGACTGGAAACGCCTGAGCCAGTTTCAGGTCGAGTTCATCGAGTTGCGGTTGCGCCTGTGGGTTCATTTAGCGGGTTCGGGCCGTAGCCCTTTCATCTTTCGAAATCCGGCGTCGAAGGTCAGCACCTGGCCATCCGCACGTGTTCGTGCAATCACGGTAATGGCCGCGTCGGCGAAGCTCAACGACGTATTCTTCTGCGAGCGGAATAACTGCACTGTCTCCAGAAAAACATCGGAACACGGCACGAACTCCAATTCCTGTGCTTCGAGCAGAAGGCGTCCTGTTCGGACCGCTGTAGCAAGACCTCGCCTGACCAGCAGAACTGTCACGACCTCAAGGAAGACGTACTCAGGCAGCAGGCCTTTTCCCCATCGACCGCTGAGAAAGTCGCGCATTAAACTGCGCGCGGCCTCATGCTGGCTGTCGCGTTCGTTATGAAAAGCGATCAGGAAGCTCGAATCAAGAACAATCACACTCGGCTTCCGTATACAACCTCGTCAATCTCGCCGCTGAGTCCTTCGTTGCCCTTAGCGAAAGGTTCGGGACGCAACTCCGCGAGGCTCCGCTTACCTTTCGGAACCGTGCGTTTCAGGTAAGAGCGAAGCGCTTCGTTCACAACATCGCCAACTGTTCTGCCTTCCAGAACCGCCAGCGCGCGCGCCTCGCGGTACGCCTGCTCGTCAAGGTTGCGAATGGTGGTGTCCATATGATCCTGTAATACTTGTAACACAAGTAATCGCGCAGCGTGTCAGTCCCAGTCGCCTTCCAGCTCCACCCGGAGCATTGCCCGCCGCGTATCGAGCACTTCATCATCGTCGGCGTTCCAGCAGCTGAATCGCGACAGCCGACCCAAACGCCGCTTCCGCGCCTTCGACCTTCTTCAACGCCAGGGCAACTACGCCACCCTCGGGCGCAATCGTGCCAGTTTCCGACCGGAACAGCGCTTTGCCCGTATCCTCATGAACTACTCGAAACCGCACCATCCGGCTGAGCAGAGACCCGGAAACGCCACCACCCAGGGTCTGCTGCACGACGCCCGGGGCGGCTTCCAGCCGTTGCCCGATATTCGTGATCGACTCGACCGGCCGAATCACCGCGGCCACCTTCTCCGCCTTCTTCGGCCAATGCGCCACAAGTACAGGCAGTACTAATTCTTGTAGGGTCGAGCCGCCATGAAAGTACCGAAGCCCGCCATGAGTCTGGAAGACGTTCACGCTCCACGGCGTGCGGGCGCAAAGCTCGCTCCTGCTAACCGGCAGCTCGAGCGTCGATACTCCCCGCAACGCCGAACCGATCACGCACCTGCGCGATGCCCACGCGATCTCCCCTTCCGGCTTCGGAACAAAATCGTTCTCCGCCGAAGTCCAGTGGGAGAAGCCGTGATCGATGGTGACCAGAACGTTCGAACATCCCGCACGGCTCAGGCGCCGAATGGCTTTGGCATATCGCTCCAGGTGTTCATCAAGGCCGGCGGGCTCAAGCCGGTCCCCGTGCCCGTCCACGTCGAGTTCGTCCCCGAAGACAAACACCAGCCGCCCCAGCGCCTGGATGCTGAGCTCGGTCGACGCGTCCGCCACCTTCCCGACGGAAAGAATCGCCCCTTCCTTCACCTTCCACCGCGCCTTTAGCCACTCGCGCCGACTCGCCGCTATAGCCAGGTTGCCGGCAAATCCCTGAGCTGACACATACAGCGCCCCGGCCGGCACAACCGTAGCCCGCTCCGCCGGCTCACCTCTGTTGAGCATCACGGCCAGCCGCCGACCCGCCACCGCGGCAGGCATCGAGGATCACCACGGCCACCGCGGAAGCGGGATGTACTGGGGACGATGTTGTTGTCGGTGTTGGCGGGTCACTGGCGTTACGCGCACATGAACTCTGTGCGTGGGGACGGCGTGAATCCGGACCTGCTGGGGATGAAGAAGGTGTGCAGCGAAGACTCCGTGCGGCGCGCGGCGAAGGCAATGGCCGGGCCGACGAGCGAGCCCTGGCTGAAGAAACAGTTGAAGGACAGTTACGAGCCGCTGCTGGACGAGCCGTGGATACTGGATGTGGACACGACGGTGAAGCTGTTGTACGGCCATCGGGAAGATGCCCGTGTGGGGTACAATCCAACGAAGCCGGGGCGGCCATCGCATGCGCTTCACAGTTATTTCATCGCAAATATCCGCATCGCGGT
>Ga0163144_10023123_pt1 | contig 12287 bp, 8 predicted proteins | sample OliLak19BULKMAT1_FD_123175 | JGI IMG/M metagenome (GOLD analysis project Ga0163144, IMG submission 123175) | Freshwater microbial mat bacterial communities from Lake Vanda, McMurdo Dry Valleys, Antarctica - Oligotrophic Lake LV.19.BULKMAT1 | ecosystem: Environmental > Aquatic > Freshwater > Lake... | reverse complement strand
GCCAGCCGCCGGGCCTGCTCCACCTTGTTCTCTGAGCGCACGTTGCGGATGGCGCGCACTAGCTCTTGGAAGTGGCCGAACTGCGCCAGCGCTTCGTCGTCGGCCGGGCCTAGCTCGGGCCAGGGGGCCACGATGAGGGCGGGCGGGTCGCCGGCGGCGCGCGGCAGATGCTGCCACACGGCCTCGGTCACGAACGGCACAAACGGGTGCAGCAAGCGCAGGCCCTGGTCGAGCACGTACACCAGCAGGCCCCGCGTGCGCGCTTGGGCGGCCGGGTTGCCGGCATCCGCCAGCGCCACCTTGGCGGCCTCGATGTACCAGTCGGCGTAGTCGCCCCACAGGAACTCGCTGGTCAGCGTGCCGGCCTGGCCGAACTCGTAGCGGTCGAGTAGGCGCGTCACAGCGGCGATGGTCTGATCGAGGCGGGCCAGTATCCAGCGGTCGGGCAGCGTCAGCGCGGAGCGGTCGCTCGTGGCGGTGAAAGGCGTGACTGCGCCGGCCAGGTTGCCGGTCACGAAGCGCGCCATGTTCCAAATCTTGTTGGCGAAGTTGCGGTTGCTCTCCACCCGCTGCAAGCTCAGGTTGAGGTCGTTGCCGGGGGTGCCGGCCGTCAGCAGCGTGAAGCGCAGCGCGTCGGTGCCGAAGTCGTCCATCACCTCGCGCGGGTCAATCACGTTGCCGATGCTCTTGGACATCTTGCGCCCCTCGCCGTCGCGGATGATGCCGTGCAGGTAGACGGTGTGGAACGGCACTTCGCCGGTGAACTCCAGCCCGAACATGATCATGCGCGCCACCCAGAAGAACAGGATGTCGTAGCCGGTCTCGAGCACCGAGGTCGGGTAGAAATACTTGAAGTCCGGCGTTTGCTCCGGCCAGCCGAGCGTAGAAAACGGCCACAGCCCCGACGAGAACCAGGTGTCGAGCACGTCCACGTCCTGGCTCAACTCGGCGCTGCCGCACACGCCACACACGGTGGGGTCTTCGCGGCCGGTGGTCATGTGCCCGTTCGGGCAGTACCAGACCGGGATGCGGTGGCCCCACCACAACTGCCGGCTGATGCACCAGTCCTTGATGTTCTCCAGCCAGTTGTAATAGACCTTCTCAAAGTGGTCGGGCACGATGCGAATCCGCCCATCGCGCACCGCCGCCAGCGCCGCGTCGGCCAGCGGCTTGATGGTCACAAACCACTGGGTCGAGATCATCGGCTCGACGATTTCGCCGCCGCGCTGCGAGCGGGGCACGTTGAGGGTGTACGGCTCGCTCTTGATCGTCAGGTTGGCGGCCTGCATGTCGGCCCACACCTGCTGGCGGGCCACGAAGCGGTCTAGCCCTCTATAGGGGCCGCCGGCCTCGGTCACCTTGGCCTCGCGGTCGAACATGCTGATGATGGGCAGCCCATGCCGCGCGCCGATCTCGTAGTCGGTCGGGTCGTGGCCGGGGGTGATCTTGAGCGCCCCGGTGCCGAAGTCCATCGTCACCGCCTCGTCGCCGATGATGGGCACTTCGCGGTCGAGCAGCGGCACCAGCGCCATCTTGCCGATGAAGCGCTTATAGCGCTCGTCGTCGGGATGCACGGCCACGGCGGTATCAGCCAGCACGGTTTCCGGCCGCGTGGTCGCCACCGGGATGAAGTCGTCTGAGTCCTTGAGCCGGTACTTGAAGTAGTAGAGCGTGCCCGGCTCCTCGCTGTACTCCACTTCCAGGTCCGACACGGCCGTCTTGAGACCGGGGCTCCAGTTGATTAGCCGCGGGCCGCGATAGATCAGCCCCTTCTCGTACAGGCGCACAAAGGCCTCGCGCACGGCGCGGCTCAGCCCGGCGTCGAGCGTAAAGCGCTCGCGGCTCCAATCGCACGAGGCCCCCAGCCGCCGCAGTTGGTCGTAGATGATGCGGCCGTACTTCTGCTTCCACTCCCAGGTGCGGGCCACAAACGCCTCGCGCCCCAGTTCCTCGCGCGTCACTTCTTCCGTGCGCAGCAGTTCTTTCTCCACCACCAACTGCGTGGCGATTCCGGCGTGGTCCGCCCCCGGAACCCACAAGGCGGACTCGCCGCGCATGCGGTGGTAGCGGATCATTAAGTCTTCGGCGGCCACAAACATGGCGTGGCCCAGGTGCAGCTCGCCAGTGACATTGGGCGGCGGGATGGCGATGACAAAGGCCGGCACGGACGGGTCAAAACCGGGCTGGGCCGGGTCGTTGCTGGGCTTGAACCAGCCGTTTTCTTCCCACCAGGCGTACAGGCGCTCTTCGGTGGCCTTGAAGTCGTAGGTCTTGGGCAGCGGGGTAACAACCATAACGCAAGTTCCTTATCAGGCGGGGGCGAAGATCAAGATGATCTTCTTGAGTTCGCCGGGGTCTATCTGCTGCGGGTTGGCCGGATTGATGAATAGCAGCAGGTACAGGGCCGGGTCGGTGGTCTGGTCAATCGGCGTGGCGTTGAGGAAGGCCACGTCGCGCTCAAAGGTCGCGGCGGTGGCGCTCACGTCGGCGCGGCTCCAACGGTGGTCGTCCGGGGCCAGGTAATACAGGTAGTGCGTCAGTTCCACGTCCACGAAGAGTGTCTGCTCCGGGTTCAGCCGGTCCTCGGCCAGGTCCATGCCGGTACACAGCGCCAGCAGGCAGTCGTCGGTGAACACAAAGCCGGGCTGCAGCGCCTGGAAGTTCTGGTCGGTGGTGAACACGTTGAGCTTCACCGCTTCCGGGGCCGGCAGGCTCACCAAAAGAGTAAACGGCGCGCGGGCCAGCGTGACGCTGTCGTTCTCGATTGGCAAGACCGCGCCGTTCTGCACGATGGCGACCTCCCAGGCCGGCGCTTCGGCTGGGGCGGGTGCCTGCCCTAGTTCGGTTGGGGTGGGCGGTGCGGGCTGGGTGGCGACACCGGCAATTGCATCCGGTGCAAGTGTCTGCGCCGGGGTGGGGGCGGGGGCGGTGGGCGTCACATTGCCGCCGGCCGAACACGCCGCCGCGAATACAGCCACAGTCAGCCACAGGGCCGGGCGCAAGCGGGACGTTTTCATGCGTGGGGAGCCTCCGGGCGGTCGTCAGCAGACTCGGGGCGCGGCAGACGCGCCTGCACGGCGCGGGCGATGTCGAGAAAGGCCTGCGCCTGGACGCTGTCGGCCGGCGAGGCGGCGCTCGCTCCGCTCGAATAGTCCGCCATCAGCGGGTGCGTGCGGTCAATGCCGCGCGAGATGTCGGCGGTCAGCGGGATACGGCCCAGCACCGGCACGCTTTGCAGCGCCTCCGGCCGCCACTGGGTCGAGTGCTGAAAGATCTCATGCCGCTCGCCGCAGCCGGGGCAGATGAAGTAGCTCATGTTCTCCACCAGCCCGAGCACCGGCGCGCCGGCCTGCTCGTACATCCGCAGCGAGCGTGACGAGTCTAGCAGCGACAGGTCTTGCGGCGTGGTCACGATGATGACGCCGTCGAGCTTCACGTAGTCCAACAGCCCCTGTTGCGGCTGGCCGGCCGAGGGCGGCAGGTCAATCAACAACACGTCCAGGCCGCCCCAGATGACGCTGCGCAAGGTTTCCACCACCACCTGCCCGGCCACCTCGGCCAGCGGGTTAATCACCTGGTCTTCGGCCATAATCAGGCCCATGCTCATTAGCTTTAGCCCGTAGCGTTCGAGCGGGGTGATGTACGGCTGGGCGTCGGCGCGGCGCACGGTGGGCACCCAGCCCTGGCCTTGCTTGCGGCGGTGGATGCCCAGCATGAGCGGCACGTTCGGGCCGAAGATGTCGGCGTCGAAGATGCCCACGCGCGCGCCGAGAGCGTGGAGCGCCAGCGCCAGGTTGACCGTGACGGTGGTCTTGCCCACACCGCCCTTGCCAGAGGCGACGGCCAGCGTGGCGGCAACGGTTGGGAGTGATCGCTTAGGCGGCATGTTTGGCATTGTCCCCGTTAAACAAAAACTCCCTGACGCCGATGAGGGCGAAAGGGCGTTGGCCGCTTCCGTGGTACCACCTCAGTTCCCGACGGGTGGTCGGGCACTTGGTTCGCGCTAACGGGCTAACCCGCGCCGGTCTAGTGGGGGCCGTGGCCCCGTTCTCCGGCGGACTCGCGAGGGACGTTCGGCGCACACACACTGGGGGGGCTTGCAGCCTGAGGCCCGCCGTCTCTATCAGGTTGGTGCGCCTACTCTTCTCGGTCAGAGTCGGTATGAGATTGGGCTGAATTATACCATAGCGACCGGCCCGCTTTGACAGCCCCCAGTCCCCGGCGCTACAATGTCCCTCATAACCGTGTCAGGAGAACTGGTATGCCTCGTGTGAATTCGGCGGAAGAAGTCTTTAACTTAATGCCGGCGCATTTTCTGCCGGAGCAGGCCGGCACCATGCAGGCCGTGCTGCAATTCGACCTGAGCGGCGACGGCGGCGGGCAGTGGGTGGCCGCCATCGCCGGCGGGCAGTTGACCGTGACCAAAGGCACCACGGAAAAGCCGAACCTGACCCTCAACATGAGCGCCAAAGACTACGTGGCGATGGTCAACGGCGAGCTGAACCCGATGTCGGCGTTTATGACGGGCAAGGTCAAGGTCAAGGGCGAGACGCCGCTGCTGATGAAGATGCAGAAGCTGTTTTCGTTCAGCTAGCCCTAGCCGCGCGTCACCACCAGAAAAAACATGGGCCGGTCAACACTGTTGGCCGGCCCAGGTTGCTGTTTCCGGCAGGTCGCCGCTACTCAATCGCCCGCACGACCTCGACGCCGTTCAACTTCATGCTGTACAAAAAGATCAGGTGCAGCAAGTCTGCGTCGTGCGGCACTGCGCCGATCTGGGCGGCCACCGGCACGGGCACGTCGAACGTGTCAGTCGTGTTCTCCGGCACGATCACGCGCTGCCGCAACTGGTGGGCGTTGGCGCGCAGCTTGAGGTGCATCGCCAACTGATAGGTACACAGGTCGGTGCAGTCGCCCACCACGATGAACGTGTCTACTTGCGCGTGGCTTACCAGCCAGCCCTCCAGCTCGGTGTTCAGGCCGGGGTGGATCGAGTTCTTGCGCACCAGCGCCATCTCGCCGTAGAACGGCAGCGCCTTGTATTCCGGCACCGACTCGGCCTCGGCGGTGTGGCGAATGGCGTGCGGCGGATACTGGGCGAACTCGCGCGCGTCGGGGTCGTGAAACTCCTGCACCAGCACAAAGTGCGCCAGGCCGGCCGCGTGCGCCCGCTCCATCAGCGTCGTAATCGGCGCAATGATCGTCTGGATGCGCGGCGAGGCCAGCGGCCCGGTGTAGCAGAAGCCGTTAATCACGTCCACCGAGACAATTGCCACCCGGTCCGGCTCGGCCAGCAGGTCGGCCAGCGGCAGCGCCGGCAGATTGGCGTGCCAGTCCACTACATAGCTTAGAAATGGCTCGCTTTGCTGGATGAGTTGCTCTACGTTCATACCGGCCTCCTGGCGGCGGGCGCAGTACCCACCATTGGTGTAAGTGTTACACTAATTTTAGCAATAATTGCTGGGGTGTCAAGTAGGCGGAGTACAGCATGGGGCGTGGGGCGGGGGGCAGCGCCGGTTCGCGGCGGTAGGATTCCTCACGCGCTTGAGGGCGGCGCGGCGGCAGGCGGCCTGAGGCGGGTTCGGAATGACAGGGACAATGATAGGGGGAAGGCCGCTGTCGCCAACGATGGTTTGTGGTCGGACTCGGCCATCACTACGGGAACAGGCGGCGGGCCTTGACCTCGTGGACGGCGTTCTTCTTGTAGCGGTAGAGCCGGGCCGGGCGGCCCTGGCCCTCGCTCTCGCGGTAGCGGCTTGTCTCGGTCAGGATGCCGGCTTCCAGCATCCGGCGGCGGAAGTTGCGCTTGTCTAGCTCTTTGCCAAGCACGATCTCATAGGCCGTTTGCAATTCGGTCAGAGTGAACTCGTTGGGCAGCAGCTCAAAGCCCACCGACGTATATTCCAGCTTGTAGCGCAGCCGCTGCAGCGCGTAGCGCAAGATTTCGCCGTGGTCGAAGGCTAACTCCGGCAGGCTGCTGATCGAGTGCCAGCTAATTTCCAGGTCGGGGCTGCCGGCGTGGATTACCACCTCGCTGGCGACCAGCGCGAAGTAGGCCACGCTCAACACCCGGCCGCGCGGGTCGCGCCGGGGTGCGCCAAACGTGTACAACTGCTCCAGATACACGTCATGCACGTCCGTTTGGGCCTGCAATTCGCGGCGGGCGGCGTCATCCAGCGCCTCGGCCGCGCGCACGAACCCACCCGGCAGCGCCCAGCGCCCGCGAAACGGCGGCATGGGCCGGCGCAGCAGCAAAGCCTGTAGATCGTGGGCGCGGACGCTGAAAATGACCACGTCCACGCTCACCGCCGGGCGTTCACCCAGGGCTGGGATTTCGGCCTCAGTCATAGAACTAACTCCCGTTCGTGTTAGTGCGACACGAAGTGCGGAAGTATAGAGGCCTGGCCGCGAATGTCAATTGGCGGACACCCGCTGCCCGCGCTTGCCGCCTGGCCGTGGTCGGTTACAATGCGCGTCCGACGGATTGTTCCCCGCGATGACGAACCCAAGAGACGATCCCACAGCGCGTGGGGAGTGAGCGGCGCGCGGCTGATTTGCGCCCGCGCCCAGTGGCAGGAGATGGAATGCTTGCAGCGGTTGCCAATCGCATCGCCCAAACGCCGGCCCGGCGGCACCTGCTGTTCCTAGCCGCTACCGTCGTCACGGTCCTGTTCGTCGGTTATCACTTCGGCACCTTCGACCAGACCATCCACATCCCGTTCCTCAAGAAGTTCGCCAACCCGGGCCTCTATCCGGGCGACCCCTTCCTTGAGCTGCGGATGCAGCACTACTCGTACTTCTGGTTTCTGTTACAGCCGCTGTATCGCGCCGGCCTGCTGGAGCTCGGGCTGTTCGTGGGGCATGTCGCCACCGTCTACGGCACCTTCTGGGCGCTGTGGGGCCTGAGCCAAACCCTGTTTCAAGACGACCTGGCGGCCGTGTTTACCGTCGTGGCCTTCGTCTTTCCGCACGTCGGGTTCGCCGGCTTCCCCGTCATCGAGTTCAGCCTGCTCAACCGCACCTTCGTCCTGCCGTTCCTGTTGGTGGCCTTCAACCTTTACCTCCAGCGCCGCGTCATCGCGGCTTACGCGCTGCTGGGCGTCATGTACAACCTGCACGTCATCTCGGCCCAGTTTGTGCTCGCCATGTTCCTGTTCGCCGGCCTGCTGGAACTACGCCGGGTGAAGTGGTGGCGCATCGGGTTGGGGCTGGTCGTCTTTCTGGCCGCCGCCGCGCCGGTGCTGCTCTGGAAGCTGGGCGACTCGCCCATTGACCTGACCTCCAGGCCGGAGTGGTTCACCATCATCGCGCGCGGCAACCTGTACAACCTGTTCTACCTGCTGCCGCCCTATCCCCACATCCTGCTGGTCACGGCCAGCGGCTTCGCGGCCCTGCTGCTGTTCGGCATTGCCCGCCGGCTGCCGCGCGCCGACCCGCTCGACTACACCGTCACCCTGTTCATCGGCGCGGCCCTCATCATCCTGGGCGTGCAGATCATCACCGCCCAATGGCTGCCCATCACGATCATCATCCAGTCGCAGATCATCCGGGCCGGCATGTTCGTGCTGATCTTCGGCTACATCTATTTCGCGGCCTACCTGGCCGACCAGTATCGCCGCCGCACTTGGGCCACGTTTGATTTCGCCGCGCTGCTCGGCAGTTACGTCTTCATCGTGCTGCCCAGCGCGCCGCTCGTCGTCTGGTGCTTTCTGCGGTTGGTGCGCGCCCAGGCCTGGCGGCGCCTGCTGGTGGGGGGCACGCTGGTCGTCTCGCTGGCGACGATGTTCGGCGTCGGCCTGGGCTATGACATGTGGGAGCCGGGCCTCCACATTTACGGCCCAAAGACCGATTGGGAAGCGGCGCAAGTCTGGGCGCGCGACAACACGCCCGTGGACGCGCTCTTCATCACCCCGCCGCAAATCTGGTGGCTGTACCAATCCGACTGGCGCGTGTTCTCCGAGCGCTCGACCGTCGCCACCCTGTCCGAATTGCTGGAAGCCGCTTTCGCGCCCGACTACTTGGACTATTGGAAGCCGCGCTTCGAGGCCCTGGCCCCCGGCGCGCTGGAGCAGTTTCGCGGCGACTACTTTGAGAACAAGCGCTTGACCGCCGCCGCCTACTACGGCTTGACGACCACCGACTTCGTGAGCCTGGGTAAACGCTTTCGGGCCGACTACCTGGTGATCGAAAAGCCGCACGCCTACGACCTGCCTGTGGTGTATGAGAACCAACACTTTGTGATCTATGCGCTGCCGTAGCTTGTTCCCAAATCCATTAAGTCATGCTATACTCGCAGAATGTTAGTCATGCACACCTTTCCGGCGTCCGGCACGCCCAAGAACAATCCCGACGCTAACGCGAGGCTTCGCCGGGTGTGCCGACTCGCCTGCTGATCGTCAGCAGGTTCCCTAAGTCGTTCGCCGCCCGGTAAAACCCACCGGGCGGTTTTTATTTCGCGGCGGCGCTCACGCGGCGTTTCGCCGGCCGGCTAGTTTGAGGAGGCTTTTATGTACAAGACCCACACCTGCGGCGCACTCCGGCCCGAGCACATCGGCCAGACCGTTACCCTGGCCGGCTGGGTCAATACGCGCCGGGACCACGGCGGGTTGATCTTCTTAGACGTGCGCGACCGCTGGGGGCTGACGCAGGTGGTGGCTAACCCGGAGCTGTCGCCGGCCGCCCACGCGGTCGCTTCCCGCGTGCGCAACGAGTTCGTACTGCGCGTCACCGGCCGCGTGCGCCCGCGCCTGGCCGGCAAAGAAAATCCCAAGCTGGCGACCGGCGCGATTGAGCTAGAGGTCACCGACCTTGAGATCCTCAACGCCGCCAAGGTGCTGCCGTTCGCCATCAACGAAGACCAGCCGGTGGATGAAAACGTCCGCCTGAAATACCGCTATCTCGATCTGCGCCGCGAGCGGATGCGCCGCAACCTGCAACTGCGCTACAACGTGACTAAGTTCATCCGCGATTACCTGGACGGGCAGGGCTTCATGGAAGTCGAGACGCCGATCCTGTTCAAGACCACGCCGGAGGGCGCGCGCGACTACCTGGTGCCGTCGCGGGTACACGCTGGCAGCTTCTACGCCCTGCCGCAGTCGCCCCAGCAGCTTAAGCAACTGCTGATGGTGGCCGGCGTCGAGCGCTATTTTCAGATCGCCCGCTGCTTCCGCGACGAAGACCAGCGCGGCGACCGCCAGCCCGAGTTCACCCAGCTCGACCTGGAGATGTCGTTCATCACGCGCGAAGACATCATGCAGTTGATCGAGGGCATGTTCACCCAGATGGTCGAAACCCTGGTGCCGGAGAAGAAGCTGCTAGCCAAGCCCTGGCCGCGCCTCAAGTACACCGAGGCGATGGACCGCTTCGGCAAGGACAACCCCGACCTGCGCTTCGGCCTGGAGTTAAAGGACGTGAGCGACCTTGCGCCGCAGACGGGCTTCAAGGTCTTTGCCGACACCGTGGCGCGCGGCGGGCATGTGCGCGGCCTAAACGCCACGGGGCTGGGCAGCTACACCCGCAAGCAGATTGACGAGTTGACCGAGTTTGTTAAAACCCACGGCGCGAAGGGCCTGGCCTACATCGCCGTGGAGGCCTCGGGCGAGCACCGCTCGACCTTTGCCAAGTTCCTGCCGGCCGAGGTGCTGGCGGCGCTGCTGGCCCGCCTGGAAGCCGCGCCGGGCGACTTGCTGCTGTTCGTGGCCGACCAGCCCGCCGTGGTGTATGAGGCCCTGGGCCGCCTGCGCGTGGAATTGGGCGACCGGCTGAAGCTGCGCGACGACAACGTGCTGGCCTTCTGTTGGGTGATTGACTTCCCGTGGGTTAACTGGATCGAGAGCGAACAGCGCTGGGACCCCAGCCACCACCTGTTCACCGCGCCGATGCCCGAGGACGAGCACCTACTCGACACGGAACCAGGCAAAGTGCGCGGCCAGCAATATGACCTGGTGCTCAACAACAACGAGGTCGGCGGCGGCTCCATCCGCATTCACCGCCGCGACTTGCAGGAGAAGATGTTCAAGCTGATTGGGCTGGACTACGACGTGGCCCAGGAGCGCTTCGGCCACATGCTGGAGGCGTTCGAATATGGCGTGCCGCCCCACGGCGGCATCGCGCCCGGCATTGACCGCCTGACCATGATCCTGGCCGGCGAGCCGAACATCCGGGAAGTGATCGCCTTCCCCAAGAACCAGGCCGCGATGGACGTGATGGCGGGGGCGCCGTCACCGGCCGACGCGCGCCAGTTGGCCGACCTGCACATCAGCGTCGTGCCCGAAGCCGCGCCCGCCGGCGCGCCGAACGCGGCCTGAGGTCTATGGCGATTAGGTACCGCGCCCAGGCGTTGCACTTTTATCCGAGTCGTGCTATACCATGCGTGTCCCTGCCGTGCGCGTGATGTTCCAGAACGGTTTTGAGCCAACACTTTAGATCTGGGAGCTATTCTTAGAACGGGAATGTGATAGGCTCCGGCCAAGGCAGACCCGTCCGGACGGTTCCCTACCTGCGCAAGCAGGTTCAAAACAAGGTAACACACGGCATGGCGGGGCACTTGGAATACAAAAGGCCGCCTTCACAGGCGGCCTTTTGTATTGCTAGGCGGGGAGGGGGCCATTTGGCCGAGGTGGATGTTTGATAGTCACCGTCGAGACGGGTTCTCACCGCAAGCTGTGGTTGTAATACTCACTATCTGACCGAAACCACTTTTTTCAAGCAGCGGGTTGGCTAGCCAACCCGCTGCTTGAAAAAAGTGGAGGCTGGCCCAAAACGGCGGCGGCCAATCTATGCGGCTCTTTCACTGGCCTAGCAGCCTGTCGGAGAGAACGTTTTTGCGGCTAACGACCCGCCATATGCGGCGGATGTTTAGGCGAGACGCCTACATATTGGGCGAAGAACGCACATAATGTGGTCACTCCGACAAACTGCTAGTGCAAGATCAAGGAACCTTCTTGGGAACGCTCCGATGCGCTTCCACCACCAGAATGAGCCGCCGCCGCTGTAAGCATACCAAGCGCCATCCCTGAGATTGCACTAGCGGTAGCGCCGCCGCCGGCCGGCCCAGTCGCGGGCGCGGCCGTACCAGTGGTAGCGGTGTGAGCGGCGGTAGACCTGGCTGCGAAAGCGCGCCGCCCACAGCCGGACGTCGCGGATGATGATGGCCAGGCCGCCCGCAATCAGCCCAACCACCACGTTGCTGACCACCTCCCAGTAGTTAATCCACCAGGCCGCGCCGACCATCAGCGCCAGCGTGATGAAGTCCCAGACCTGGTTGCGCCGCCGCCCGCGCTGGATGGGGAAGATGAGTGTCAGCAGCAGGGCCAGTACCAGGCAGCCTATGCCCAGCACCAGGGTGGGGATCGTCATTTCAGCCTCCTCGGGGAGCGCCAGCCGGTGGTTGGGACTTGCTTGCCGGCCGCCGCGATGATAGCACACCGCCAGCCCAGCCCGGTCGCCGGCGGGCGTGGTTAACAGTCCATGAGTCTTAAAACGCCCGCCCTTGCACAAAAAGCCGCAAAGTGCTAGAATTTGACCGTTAGAGTACGGATATGGATCGACTGGAAACGTGGGCCGCCCCCACGTTTCTGCGTATATGTAGGGAAAACAACGCCTGTCATGAAAAGCGAATTTGCCTTAGCGTTCAACGAAATCGCCGAGCACAGCAAGCTGAAGCGTGAAGTGATTCTCGACGCGCTCGAGAACGCAATGGTCACGGCTTACCGTAAGGCCGTCAACGCCTCGGCCGCCCAGCATGTGGTGGTCAAGGTAGACACCTCCACCGGCGGCATTAAGGTCTATGCCGAAAAGGAAGTGGTGGAGTCGGTGCTCGAACCGAACACCGAGGTGGCCTTGGCCGAGGCGCGCGAAGTTGACCCGCAGGCCAATCTAGGCGACATGGTCACGGTCGAGTCGACCCCCAAGAACTTCGGCCGCATCGCCGCCCAGGCCGCCAAGCAGGTCATCCTGCAGCGCATCCGCGAGGCCGAGCGCGAGAGCCAGTATCAGGAATACGTCCAGCGCGAAGGCGACATCGTCAACGGCACCGTGCAGTCGGTGTCGGCCCAGGGCGTGACGCTGGGGCTGGGCCGCACCGAGGCCACCCTGCCGCGCAACCAGATGATGCCCGGTGAGCGCTACCACGCGCACGAGAAGGTGCGGGCCTACGTCCTCGAAGTCCGCAAGACCACCCGCGGCCCGCAAATCATCGTGTCGCGCTCGCACAAGAACATGCTGCGCCGCTTGCTTGAATACGAAGTGCCCGAAATCTACAACGGCGCGGTCGAGATCAAGTCCAT
>Ga0163144_10023120_pt1 | contig 12288 bp, 8 predicted proteins | sample OliLak19BULKMAT1_FD_123175 | JGI IMG/M metagenome (GOLD analysis project Ga0163144, IMG submission 123175) | Freshwater microbial mat bacterial communities from Lake Vanda, McMurdo Dry Valleys, Antarctica - Oligotrophic Lake LV.19.BULKMAT1 | ecosystem: Environmental > Aquatic > Freshwater > Lake... | reverse complement strand
GGGTGGCTTGCCCACCCGTGTTAAACGCTGGTAGCAAGCTACCAGTGGCACCCTTTAAATCAACCACTATCTCCCCGCCGCGGCGGGCGATATTCATACAGTGCGATTGCGCGAGGAGCTTCCGGCATGACGGCCGATCAGATACGCGAGGTAATTTTGGACATTCTTTCGGACATCGTGCCCGATGAGGATCTCACCAAGCTAGACGACGCGGTCCCTTTCCGCGAGCAGATGGAACTCGACAGCATGGACTTCCTCGATATCGTCATGGAACTGCGCAAACGCTACCGAGTGCAAATCCCCGAAGAGGAATATCCCCAGCTGGCCAGCATGGCCAGCACGGTCAAATACCTTGAACCGTTGATGCGGGAGATACAGCGGGCCTAGTGGTGGAGGCAGCCTCTCTCTGACGGCGACCATCAACAACCAACTACCAATCCCCCCATGTACGACTGCGTGATCATCGGCGCGGGGATGTCGGGTTTGGCGGCCGGAATTCGCTGTGCCCACTTTGGCGCCAAGACCGTCATTCTCGAACGGCACACCACCATCGGCGGGCTGAACTCGTTCTATCGCCTTCGCGGCCGCAATTACGACGTCGGGCTTCACGCGGTCACCAACTATTCTCCGCGCGGCGCGAAGAAGGGTCCCCTGGCGCGGCTGCTGCGACAATTACGAATCGGCTGGGAGGAATTCAAACTGGCCGAGCAAAACGGGTCGGCGATCGCTTTTCCCGATTGCCGCTTGCGGTTCACCAATGATCCGGCGATCCTCCGCGACGAAGTGGCCCGCGTGTTTCCGCGCGAGATCGACGGTTACGACCGCCTGGTCGCCGCGCTGCTTGACTATGATGATCTAAATCAGCCGATTGCGGGCGAATCGGCGCGGCGGGTGACGGCGGAGTATCTCCGCGAACCGCTGCTCATCGAGATGCTCTTTTGCCCGCTGATGTTCTACGGATCGGCCCGCGAAGAGGATATGGACTGGGGCCAGTTTTCGATCATGTTCCGCAGCGTCTTGCTCGAAGGCTTTGCCCGCCCGCGCGACGGCGTCCGCGTGATTCTCAAAAAACTGACGCGGCACTATAAGGAGCTCGGCGGCGAGTTACGACTCCGCGCGGGCGTTGGGCGGATTGTGACGCGCGACAACTCGGCCGCGGCGGTGGTTCTTGACGACGGGACCGAACTAGCCTGCCGGCACGTCCTTTCCTCGGCCGGATGGCATGAGACGCTGCGACTGTGCGATCAGGCTGCGGATTCATTTCCAAATGAGAATCCCACGCCCGCGCTTCCCCCCGGCCGTTTGACGTTCTGCGAAACGATCTCGGTCCTCGATTGCCAGCCGCGCGAGTTGGGCTATGACGAGACGATCGTCTTTTTCAACGATCACGCCAAGTTCGACTATCGCCGCCCGCGCGATGAGTTAGCCGATGTGCGCAGCGGCGTGATCTGTTCGCCGAACAACTATCGCTATGCCGATGGCGACTTGCCCGAGGGGATCATGCGGATCACGGCGCTGGCAGATTTTGACCGCTGGGCCGCGCTCTCTCCAGAAGAATATATCGCAGCCAAGAGCGCGTGGTATGACCGCATGACGGCCAGTGCAGTCCGCTTCGTGCCGGACTTTCGCGGCCGCGTGATCGAGACCGACATCTTCACCCCGACCACGATTCGCCGTTTCACCTGGCACGATTCGGGGGCCGTTTACGGCATGCCCGAGAAATGCGCGAGCGGACAAACGCCGATTAAGAACCTCTATATCTGCGGGACAGATCAAGGCTGGGTCGGCATCATCGGCAGCATGGTGAGCGGGATCATGATGGCGAATGGACATGTGCTGAAAGGATGAAGGGATGTTTTCAAAGCGACAAAAGAGAAACGAGAAACAAAATGCCGACTTCTCCCATTTCTCGCTTTTTACTTCTCGCTTCTCGTTTGCCTTCCCTCACCTCCACATATCCCCATCCGAGAAGGGGTTCATCGCGTTGCCGAATTTCGGTTGCGGCAGGGCTTTGAGCGCGGCTTCGGCGAATTTCAGATCCTCGCGCGTCGTGATTTTGAGATTCAGCGGCGACCCGGTCACCAGCGCGACCGCGCGGCCCGCCTTTTCGACAAGCTGCGCGTCGTCGGTCGCGGCCAAACCGCCCCGCTTGGCATAAGCCTCGATCAGCCAATCGCGACGAAAGACCTGCGGCGTTTGCGCTTCCCATAAGCCCGCCCGCGGCACCGTCTCGTGTACGTTCTGACCAGTCTTGTCGGCCCGTTTGAGCGTCGAATTCACCGGCATCGCCAATATCGCCGCGCCGGTCTTTGCGGCGGCGTCGAAGACCCGCGTGATCCATTCGTCGGCCAGGCACGGCCGCGCCGCGTCATGCACCGCGACATGCGTGATCTCGGGCCGCACCCGCTCGAGCGCCCGCTGGATTGAATCGGCCCGCTCGGCTCCGCCCAGGATGACCTCGATTCCCAGAATCGCCGCATTGGCCGAGAACTTCGATTCAAACGTCTCTTGATCCTCAGGCGCGATCACCAGCAGTAGTTGCTTCACGTCGCCGCGGTTGATGAACCGCTCGGCCGAATGCAGCCAAACCGGCTTGTTGGCCAGCGGGGCGAACGGTTTTTTGTAGTTCTTGTCATGAAACCGCGAACTCTTGCCCGCGGCGGCCAGAATGACGGCGAATTGGGTCACGAGTTCACGCGCGAAGTGGAGAGAGTTGATACTGGAAAAGGTGCGATCACGATTCAGTTTAACAAAATGCCGGCCGTTGGGGGCGAAGAGATGCAAGGCGAGGGACGAGAGGCGAGCGGCAAGTGATGCGAGCAAATTCAGGGCGGCACGCAATGAGCATCAGCGAAGGGCGTGGTATTGATTAAGCAACGCGTCACACGCGCAACGTCATTTCGCACCCCCTAATTTCGCTCCCTAAAAACGCGTTCGCGCGCAAGCAAAAACGCGGTAATACGGCAAAAAACGCACTTTTCCGCCCCCGCGCGACCCGCCGAAATCGTCGAAAAAACGCGAAAAAATACGAGCCGAATCGAGCATAAATCACGTTATTTCCGGCCCAATTTCGGGTGTTGACACGGCGTTTCCGCACCAAGTATTTATAAGCGATATTATTTAGCAACCGCCACGGCGATAACCCACTTTATGCCCCTACGGCATCTGTCAAAATCCATTGCCAACCGTTAAAGTATTATTTTCCCATGAAGGTGTCGCAAAACGTCATTGAGCGGCGCGAATTGTCCCGCTGGGCATCATCGCTTCCCGCTTGGCGCTTGTGGCCCGCCCGCCAAACCCCACGGATGTCACGGAATGGCCAAACGCAGCAGCGACGATGCGACGGAACGCGATCAGCCGAATCCGGCCGCCGCGCTCCTCACCGACTATCTTAACGACCTCAAGGCCGTCCGCGCGACCGGAGCGGGCGTGCCCGAAACTTCGTATTACGCCGCGCTCTCAAACCTCTTCAACGCGGTCGGCAAAACGCTCAAGCCCAAAGTCCGTTGCCTGCTCACGCTCACGGGCCAAGGAGCCGGTTTCCCCGACGGCGGCCTTTTCACCGCCGACCAATTCCAACGCCAATCACCCGACCAAGTTCCCCCCGGTCAACTTCCGGCCCGCGGCGCGATTGAAGTCAAAGGGGCCAAGCCCGAACTTGCCGCGATCATCGCCGGCGATCAAGTGCGAAAGTACCTCGACCGCTACGGCATCGTCATCGTCACCAATCTCCGCGGCTTTGCCATTGTGGAACGCGATACCCACGGCCGGCCCCAAGAGCGCGAATCATTTTCCTTGGCCGCCAATGAAACGGAATTCTGGCAGCGGATCGTCGCTCACCCGCGGGCCGCGGCCGCGTTGCACGGCGAGCAGTTCGCCGAATTTCTCAAGCGGGCTTGCCTGCACGCCGCTCCGCTGGCCAATCCCAAGGACGTGGCGTGGTTCCTCGCCTCTTACGCGCGCGATGCCCTGTTTCGCGTCGAGTTGCACAAAGAATTGCCCGCGTTGTTAACGGTCCGAACTGCTTTGGAAGAAGCGTTGGGAATGCAATTCATCGCCGAGAAAGGGGAACATTTCTTCCGCTCCACGTTGGTGCAAACGCTGTTTTACGGCGTCTTTTCGGCCTGGGTGCTGTGGCATAAGGAGAACCCCGGTCCGCAAGCGCGGTTCGATTGGCGGACCGCCGAATGGTCGCTGCACGTCCCCTTCATCCGCACGCTTTATGAGGAAGTCGCCAAGCCCAGCCGCCTCGGTCCGTTGGGCCTGGTCGAGGTGCTCGACTGGGGTGCCGCGGTGCTCAATCGCGTTGAACGGAGCGCGTTTTTCAAAAACTTCGAGGACCAACACGCAGTCCAATATTTTTACGAACCGTTCCTCGAGGCCTACGATCCGGAACTTCGCAAAGAACTGGGCGTCTGGTACACCCCGCCCGAGATCGTGCGGTATCAGGTGGCCCGCGTCGATCATGTGCTGCGGACCGAACTGGATTTGCCGGATGGGCTAGCCGATCCGAATGTGATCGTACTCGATCCGTGTTGCGGAACGGGGGCGTATTTGGTTGAGGTGCTTAAACAGATCGAGAAGCGGTTGCGTGAAAAGCATTATGACGCATTGATTGGAAATGATATTAAGCAAGCGGCAATGAAGAGAGTCTTTGGTTTTGAAATCATGCCAGCTCCATTTGTGATTGCTCATTTACAATTGGGATTATTGTTGCAAAAAATCGGTGCCCCGTTTTCCATCAAGAAAAATGAACGCGCCGGCGTTTATCTGACTAACGCGTTGACGGGTTGGGAACCGCCGAAAGGGAAGGCCAAACAATCATTCTATGAGGAATTGCAAAAAGAGCGCGAAGCGGCCGACGACATCAAGCGGACCAAGAAAATTCTGGTCGTCATCGGCAATCCTCCGTACAACGCCTATGCAGGGATCAGCCCTGCCGAAGAAGAAGGCCTGGTCGAGGTTTACAAAGGACTGTATTACGTCGATAAAAAATCGACCAAGCGGAGCGACGGCAGTCCGGCCCAAGTGCGCCGCTATAAACTCAACGATTCCGTGAAAGATGGCGGTTGGGGAATTAAGAAGTTCAATCTCGACGATCTGTACGTTCGGTTCTTTCGGTTAGCCGAACGCCGCATCGCCGAGATGAGCGGCCAAGGAGTGGTCTCGTTTATCTCGAATTTCTCGTATCTGAGCGATCCTTCGTTTGTCATCATGCGCGAGCGGTTTCTTCAGGAATTCGATAAACTCTGGTTGGATTGCCTCAATGGCGATAGCCGCGAGACCGGCAAGCTCACGCCCACGGGCGAGCCTGATCCTTCGGTGTTTTCGACCGACTACAATCACGAAGGAATTCGGGTGGGAACGGCTGTTTGCGTCATCGTGCGCAAGTCAACGCGATTAAAAAAACCTGCCGTTCGCTTCAAACATTTCTGGGGCAAGGAAAAGCGTGAGGAATTAGAAACGAGTCTGCGTGTCAAACGGATTGACGCTTCGTACAAACTAGCCGAACCAAGTATTGAGAATCGGTATTCATTCCTTCCAGAGGAAGTGGCTGAGCACTATGAGGAATGGCCTAACTTGATTGAATTTTGCGCTTTGTCTCCGTCTAACGGTCTCATGGAAAAGCGGGGCGGCTCATTGATCGATATTGATCGCGAATCATTAGCAAACCGAATGTCAGATTACTTCAATCAGAACATTAGCTGGCAAGAATACCAATTATTACACACCGCCCTTTGTGAAGAGGCGGCCGGTTTCACGCCGCCAAAGGCAAGGGAAAAAGCGCTGAAAGCAGGATCTTTTCAAAGTGATCAAGTGCAACGTTATGCGCTTCGCCCCTTTGAAACTCGCTGGTGCTATTACACTGCTATTCACCCGCTTTGGAATCGCGCACGTCCTCCATTGAAAGCGCAGAATTGGACAGGCAATAGTTATTTAATTACTCGGCCCGCGGGCGTTGCTAAACCGGAAGGTTTTCCGATTAGTTTTACTCGTTGTTTAGGCGACAATGACTATCAACGCGGCCATGCTTATTATTTCCCACTGCAGTTGCGAAATGGCAAGCGTCTTACCAAAGAAGATCATGAAACCTTATTTGATTTACTCGGTGATCGTCCATCGAATCGAAAACCTACTGCCAATCTTTCCAAAGCAGCGCGTGAATACTTAAAGCAAGTCAACATCAAGGAGGCTGACGAAGATATTGAGGTTGCTGCATTGATTTGGATGCACACCCTCGCCATTGGCTATAGCCCCGCCTATCTCACGGAAAATGCCGACGGCATCCGCCGCGATTGGCCGCGTATCCCCTTACCGCAAACAAAAATACTGCTGGAAACCTCTGCGGCGCTGGGCGAGCAAATCGCCGCATTGCTCGATACGGAAACTGACGTTTCAACTGTCACCAGCGGCAAACTTTCGCCGTTGATGAAGTTCATTGGAAATCCAGTCAAAGTTGGCGGCGGAAGGTTTGATCCGAACTCCTCTGAATTTGCCATCACCGCCGGCTGGGGCCATTTCGGCAAAGCCGGCGTCACCATGCCCGCCAAAGGAAGGCTCGCCCATCGCCCCTGGTCGGACGATGAGCGCGCGGCCATCGCCGCCGAAGCCCAGGAACGGGGCCTCAGCCCCCAAGAGGCCGAACGGCTACTCGGGCAACAAACTTGCGACGTCTAACTCAACGCCGCCGCCTTCTGGCGCAACATTCCCGCCAACGTCTGGGAATTTCACATCGGCGGGTATCAGGTCATCAAAAAATGGCTCAGCTACCGCGAACAGGAAATCCTCGGCCGGGCCATCACCCCCAAAGAAGCCCGCGAGGTGATGAACATGGCGCGGCGGATCGCGGCGATCATTTTGCTGCAGCCCCAACTCGACGCCAACTACCTCGCCGTCAAAGCCGCCGCGTTCGATTGGTCTTCCGTCAAGGAATGAACATCTGGTCGAAAAGCCAAGACTTCGCCGCAAATCACGCCGCCGCAACATTGTCGCATTCGCTAAGCTCCCGGAATGTACGGGATCACTCCCGCTCGCAAAGCATCTTCTTGGACCGCCAGCGGCAGCTTCCGGACGTCCACGAGCAATCCGTTGAGCTGCACCAGCCAAACCCGCGGGTTATCGTCCATGTGACTGGGGAGCGTCCAAGCCGGATCGAATTGGAAGATCTTCAACAATTTGCGGATCAGCGTTGACTTCGCCGATCCGGTGCTTTCGCTGACGCCAAACGCGTTGTCGATGTCGGTCGCCTTGAGGTAAGGCCGCTGGGTCTTATCGTGCAAAAAGTTTAACAAGCCGATCGCGCGGACAATGCCGCAGGCCCACACATTCGGTTTGCCGCTGATCAGCGGCGAAGGTCGTTTGCGGGCCAATTTCTCGGCCAGACGGCAACAAACGGCGGAATACTCCTCGTTCAATTTTTCGCGGCAGAACGCCTTGATCAGGCCGAGAATCTCATCTACGGCGGGTTGGATGTCCGCGGCTTTCGCCGCGGCGGAATTTTTTCGTTTATCCATGGGTGATTCCTTTCCGTTTGCCCGCGATTAAAAAACTACCGCATCCTGAAGATACCGCAACAACCGCGACTTGACCAATCGCCCCTGATTGCCCGCTCATAACTCGTACCCCATCTTGACCCAATCGGGCCAATCCTCAACCGCTTGCCGGGTTTCTGCGTCGATGCGGGGAAGCGGCTGGCGTTGCGCAAGTGGCGGGGCCAGGTCGTCATCTTGCCAACGGATCGTCACAAACATCTCGTGCAAGGGCTTATCTTCGCCGGGCACTCCGATCACCTCGACCTTGCCCTTAACGCGCAGGGGGGAGATGGCCCGCTTGGCAATGCAGGCTGCCGTGAACGGGAACTGCAATTGCGATTCGAGATAATAATACCAACTCCTTGCACGCTCTTCCGAATCAAAAGCATCGATCACGATCTCCATGATGATTCGGCGTTCGCGCTCCGCAGCACGTTGCGGCCTGCGTTTTGCCATGATTCGCTATCAAAGTCCATCGAACGATCAAAGGGTCGAGAGACTTTAGCGGAAAACGGTCTCGCAAACAGGATCGACGTCGCCCGCCCCAGGCGTCTGCCGGCAATTATCGCTCCGAAACGGATTTGCCGGGTCAAACTCGCCTTGCCGCGCAAGTGGGGTTGCGGTATTTCTACGCGACCGTGGATTTCCGCCCCTTGGCACCGTTGCGCGTTCGCCGCGCCGCGAGCCCCATCGGCAGGGCAAAAATCCACGCCGCAGCCGCCTATTTCGGGCCGCTGACCACGCTCTTCGTAACGGAATCGCTGGCATGAGTCGTCACGGCGGACAGCGTCGCAGGCTGGAACTCCGCCTCATTCCCCTCGTCGCGCTCCTCGCAACCGCGTTCACGTTGGCCGTCACAGCCATGCTCCGCGCGCAAACTGCGCCCGCGCCCCGCGTCAACAACTCGGCGGCCGGCGTTCCCGCGCCGCAAGTGGGGCAAGACAACGTCGTCGAAGTCCGGATCGAAGGAGCGACCAACGTGAGCACGCTCCCTAAAATGAGTACCCGCGCCGGCACGTCGTTCGATCCCAAAGCGATCGAAGACGACGTCCGCTCGCTCGACCGGACGCGGCGGTTTATCGACATCAAGCCCCGCTATCAATTCCTCAATAACGGCTTGGTCGTCATCTTTCAGGTGGTCGAGCGGCCGGTGGTGCGATTCGTCAAATTCATCGGCATGGAAAAGGTCAAAGAGAGCACGCTCAAAAAAGAGGCCGAGCTCAAGGTCGGCGACTCGCTGGACCCGCACAAAATCGAAGAAGCCCGCCGCAAACTGGAAACCTATTATCACGAACACGGTTATCCCAACGCGTTGGTCTATACGGTCGAAGGGAACAAAACGGGCGACCGCGGGGCCGTCTTTGTGATCAACGAAGGGACCAAGCAGGCGGTCTGGTGGACCGATTTCGTGGGCAATACCATCGCCGACGACAGCCGCCTCCGCACGCAGATCCAATCCAAGCCGGGCATCTTGTGGCTCGGCGGCAGCGTGGACCGGAACAAGATCGACGACGACGTCAAAAAACTGACCGAATACTACCGCAGCCTCGGCTTCTTTCAGGCCCGCGTCGGCCGCGAGTTTCAACTCGATGAAAAAGGGTGGATGTCGTTAACGTTTGTGATCCACGAAGGGCCGCGGTACAAGGTCCGCAATTTTTCGGTCATCGGCAATCAGAAGTTCACGCCCACGGAACTTCTGAAAAACATGGTTCAAAAGAGCGGCGACGATTTCGACCAGGCCAAGCTGAACCAAGACCTCAACACGCTCCGCGATCTGTACGGCGGCCAAGGACACATCTTTTGCGACATCCAAGCCGACACGCGGTTCCTCGAAGAACCCGGCATGTTGGACATCGTCTATAACGTGCAGGAGGGGGCCGTCTATCGCGTTGGAGAAATCCAAATCGAGATCCTTGGCCAGTCCGGCGAGCCGTCGCACTCGCGGCAGCGAACCGTGCTCAACCGAATCTCGCTGCGCCCCGGCGACATCATCGACACGCGGTTGCTCCGCGCCGATGAAGTCCGCTTGAAGCGGAGCGGTTTATTCTTAAACGATCCGACCAAAGGGGCGCCGCCGCAAATCGTGGTCACCCCCCCGCCCGGCGCGGATGATGAAACCAAAGCCCTGGCCGATAAAGGCGGAAAACGCCCCAATGTGCGCTATCAAAGCCCCGACGGCGCGCGGGTAGTCAATCTGACGATCCGCGCTACGTTTGCCGGTGAACAACCGGTTCCAAAGTCTGTCCAGCCGCCGCTCCCCACGACTCCCCCCGCGCCGATTCGTTGGGAAGCGCGGTATCATCCGGAAGCCGACGCGGCTTGGCAACCGATTGTCGCGCCAGGAATGTTCGTCGCGCCGCAAGCCGCGCCGACGCGCGAACCAAATGCGGACCCGACGTTAGCTCCCGTTCGCATTCGCCGCCAAAGCCCCGACCCGCGTTATTACGCCGCGCCCGCCGCGCAACCGTTGAATTTTGCCCCGCCGCCGGCGGCAACGGCCGCGTCGCCGCTCGACGCCCGCTATGTCGCGCAAACCGCGCCCGCTTATCAGCAAACGAACCCGCCAGCCTATTCCCCGGCCCCTCCCACGCTCTTGCCCGCCTCGGGCATTGCGCCGGATTCGTATCGCCAGGCCGGTCCCGACGGGCAACATGCCTATTTTGCGCAAGAACAAAACGCCGGCGGTTATGCCGTTCGCCCCGCGCAGTATTCGCCCCCTGACGGAACCGGTCAAAGCCTGGTCGGCGGCGCGGCGACGCCGTATTTCTCTGCCCCGAACAATTCGCTGCCGCTGGCCGGCGGCATCGCTCCGAACGCCCCCTTGACCGGCTTTGCTCCCCCCGCGGGCCAGCCGGGCGTTTTTCAACCGGGTGCCGCGCAACCCGGCGCGGGCGGAATTTTGCCGCAACCGGGACCGGTGGGCGAAGGCGTCCCCCCCGGCGACATCGGTTACCAAGTCATGCCCGAAGATGGCTATGCGGACATCAACCCGCGCGTGACCGAAACCCAGACCGGGCGGATCATGTTCGGCGTCGGCGTGAATTCCAACGCGGGCGTGATCGGCAACATCGTGCTCGACGAACAGAACTTCGACATCTGGCGCCCCGCGCGAAGTTGGGAAGACTTTATCAGCGGCCGCGCGTGGCGCGGCGCCGGACAGCGGTTTCGGATGGAGGCGGCCCCCGGCAGCCAGGTCAGCCGTTACACGATCAGCTTTCAAGAGCCGTACTTGTGGGATACGCCGGTCGGCCTCTCGCTCAGCGGATTCTACTTCCAGCGCAGTTATCGCGATTGGTTTGAAGAGCGGACCGGCGGGCGGTTCGGCCTGGGATATCAATTGCCTTATCGGCCCGATCTTTCGGTCTCGGCCAAGACCCGGATCGAGAACATCAACATCAGCAATCCGCGTGATCCCAACTTGCCGGAATTGGCCGAAATCGTGGGACACAACGATCTGTATGGTTTTTCGCTGGGCCTGGCGCACGACACCCGCGACAGCCCGTTTCTCCCCACTCAAGGCTGGTTCGCGCAATACGAGGCGGAGTATGTGACCGGTTCGTTCGATTACCCGCGGGGCACGGTCGAGATGCGGCGGTATTACACGTTGACGCAACGAGCCGACGGCTCGGGCCGGCACGTTTTGTCGCTGGGGGGCGATCTGGGCATCACCGGACCGGACACGCCGATTTACGACAACTTTTTCGCGGGGGGTTATTCGACGCTCCGCGGGTTCCGGTTTCGCGGGGCCTCGCCGCGTGCGGGTAACGACGTGATCGTGGGGGGCGAGTTGATGCTGCTTGGCAGCGTGGAATATATGCTGCCGATCACGGCCGACGACGCGCTCCGCGCGGTGGCGTTTTGCGATTTCGGCACCGTCGAGGAAACGACCGACTTCAATGCAGACGCATTCCGCCTGGCGATCGGCGTGGGGATGCGAATCTCGGTACCGGCGCTCGGTCCCGCGCCGATCGCGCTGGACTTCGCCGTGCCGCTGATGCAAGCCGACTTCGATCAAGAACAGATCTTCACGTTCTTCGTGGGGTTAGGGCGGTAGGGCGAGAGGCGATTGCAAATTGCGGATTAGGAAATGCAAATTGCCAATTGATTTGAGTTCCGAAGTCGTGTGCCAATTCAACCGTCGGTGGGATGAGTCGTTGAGGGCGTCGGGAGTCTTTGGCGGCATTAGTCTCGCAAAATAACATGTCGTTTTCCGCCAAAGACTCCCAACCCCTTAGCGTTCTAACGCTCGTCCTCTGGCTCGTGTGCCAGACGGCGCTTGCGCAGACTCCTGACTCCGCGCGACTGGCGGGGCGGGGGCATCTTGGGCATGGTCCGGCGACGGTGGTGGATCAACAAGAAGGGGTCGTGCGGCTGATCGAAGACGGCCCGACCACGCAATATCGCCTCACCGACGACGGGGCCGCTCTGCCCGCCGAAACGTGGGGGACCGCGCCGGTGATGGCGGGGCAAGAAGCTTGGAGCGTCGATCAAAACGTTCTCCCGCAGACCTCGGTCATGGTCGCTCCAACCGCGCCGCAAGAACCGTGGCAATTGCATCTGTTACCCAGCGGTTTTATCTATCGCTCGTATCTCGCCGCTCCGCGCGAAGGCCGAATGAGCGCGCTCTATTTTCAAAATAACGGCGACGATAATTTTTTCGAGCCGACCATCGGCGGCCGCGTCGGCTTGCTGCGCTACGGCACCGCGGACTCCCTCTTGCCCGACGGCGAGCAAATTGATGTCGAAGCCTCGGCCG
>Ga0163144_10023119_pt1 | contig 12288 bp, 2 predicted proteins | sample OliLak19BULKMAT1_FD_123175 | JGI IMG/M metagenome (GOLD analysis project Ga0163144, IMG submission 123175) | Freshwater microbial mat bacterial communities from Lake Vanda, McMurdo Dry Valleys, Antarctica - Oligotrophic Lake LV.19.BULKMAT1 | ecosystem: Environmental > Aquatic > Freshwater > Lake... | reverse complement strand
TTGAAGGTGGCAGCACTAGCTGGAATAACACGCCGGCAAGCGGTGCTAACCCTGCCTATGATGAACCCAAAGGCTGGGCAACATTAAATATTCTTTCGAATTCACTTGCCGGTGGTAACCCAGTAAGCATTTTTAAAAGCACAGATGCGCACGGAGGAACTGCTGCATGTAGAATACTAACAGTTGCATTGAACTCACCTCCAAGTGGATGGTATCTGCAGGATACAATAGGACTAATAGTGACTGGTAAAATCGCTTTAGGACTTCCTCCATCAATCACCTATGGATACGCATATGCATCGCGCCCTTCAACACTTGAGTTTTGGTCAAAATATAATCCTAATGGAACTGATACTGCAAGCGTTGCAATTGTTTTATTAAAAGCCAACGGCGCCTTAAAAGATACAATTGGGACGGGGTATTTAGCTATAGCAACAACTACAGTATCTGTGTATACAAAATATATAGTTCCTATTCTTTATAATACCGCTTTCCCAAGCACGAATCCCGATACATCTATCATTGCTTTTTCATCCAGCGGAAAAAACAATCCAAAGAAGGGTAGCGAACTATTGGTTGATGATATCTTCTTAGGTTTTACAAGCGGAATAGATGATGGTGATGTTTCTGCATCGGTAAACATCTTTCCAAATCCAACCAGCAAAGAATTAAACTTTTCGTTTAATACCAGCAAGGCGAAAAAAGTAAGTATCATAAGTACAACAGGCCAGCAAGTTGGCACCTATGATATTGAAAATAAATCGTTCAAAATGAATGCCGAAAAGTTAGCGCCAGGAGTTTACATTTATACCATTAAAGGTGAGAATGGGAATGTGCTTAACTCGGGTAGGTTTACGGTTACGAACTAGAACAATTTTTTCTTGTTATATGCAGGCGTCTCAATAAAATTGGGGCGCCTGTTTTTTTATCTCATTAGTGTGATCGACTTTCTCACATTAATTTCTTCATTGTTAATGTCGATTGCCGTGAATAAGATCGTAAAGACATTTGCATCCATATCCTTGCCTTTTTGTTTTCCATCCCAGCCATAATTAATATCCTGTGATTCAAATATTTTTTCGCCCCAGCGGTTATATATTTTTAAAACTGACACCTTAAAACAACTCCCCCTTACATAGAAAATATCATTTTGTCCGTCGCCATTCGGAGAAAAAACGTTTGGAATAAAAAGGTCATCGCACATTGGCTTAACGGTAACAATAACCGAATCTAAATTGGTGTAGCCGTTTGCATCGGTAACCAAAATATAATATTTTGTTGTGCCATCAGGCGAAGCAATAGGATTGGCACAGGTTGTACAGCTCAACCCTGCTGAGGGAAACCATTGATATGTAATGCTTCCAGATCCACCTGCAGAAAGAGCAACAGAATTTCCCGAAAAAATTGTCTGACCCGGAGATGGATTAAGTAACGGGGGTGTAATGACTACAATATTTATTGACCGCGTATTGACACAACCATTCGCATCAGTTCCTGTTACAATGTACAGTGTTGGAAGCTGAGGAGAGGCCGTTACATTACTACCTGTTGAAGCGCTGAGCCCTACAAGAGGAGTCCATGAATATTGAATAGCCCCGGAAGCATTCAGTACAACCAGTTCATCTTTGCAAATGGTATCGTCGCCCGAAATATTAATTATTGGGAGATCATTGACAAGAACCATTACCGAGTCAATATCAGTGCCGCAGTTATTCGTCGCCTGCAAATAATATTTGGTGCTGGTCGTCGGAGAAACAGATATGGTAGTAGTTGCTGGACCCGGACTCCAGCTAAGTGCGCCTGCCCCGGATGCAGAAAGAATTGTGCTGTTGCCACTGCAGATAATTATTGAGCCCGAAATAATTGCCTGTGGAAGAGGCGTTATAGTAACGCTTGCATAAGCTGTATCATTACAACTGCCATTTGAAACAATAACTGAATACGTTGCGGCTATCCCCGGACTTACTGTCATCGTATTAGAAATTGGGCCATTGCTCCATGAATAAGAGCCGCCTCCTGATGCAGTAAGCATTAAATTTTGCCCCGCACATAGTGTTAAATTACCGGCAATAGCAGCAACAGGTTTTTGAACAACGTTAACAAGCACATCAGAAGTATCGACACAAGCGCCATTTGAAACAACAACAGAATATGAAGTTGGGGAAGCAGGATTTACCGAGATCGTTGAAGTCATTGGACCGCCAATCCATGAATATGCTCCACCACCGGTGGCGGTTAGTATTGTGCTTTGACCAACACATATAGTTAAATTGCCATTTATTGCCGCAACAGGAGTTTGAGTAACATTCACCCTTACTGTGTCCATCACCGTATCACAATTCATTGTGACAATTGTTAATGTATAGGTTTGGGTTGATGCAGGGTTTGCAGAAGGATTTGGAGATGAAGTATTACTTAACCCTGTTGCGGGGCTCCAGGAATAATTGTGACAAGACACGAGGGACGCAGATCCGATACTAACCTGGTCACCGCTACAGATGTTGTGTACATTTGTAAATAGTGAATTGGTTTGCGCATTACAAAATTCTCTTTCATAACCATGAAAAAAATTTGGTGTGCCCAATTCAGCCTCTGTTGTAGGTACGAGATTAATTGTTGATTGTGCAAAACCCGGCGCAGCCAGTGAATTGGGATTGTTTACTACAGAAACTGTTGGCCATAAAAAATCAGGCAAATAAATTTTACCGTCAACAGCAAGTTGTAATGATCCCGGATATAAATTATTGGCGACAAGATTTTCAGTCGCGGAAATAACGGGCGCAAACCTCTGATAACTATACAAGTCATTAACACCGAAAGAATTGTGAGCGGTAACATAAATTACAGAGTCATTGCACGAGAATGAACCTCCATCAAAATACCTGTTAACAGTAGAGATGGCTTGCGCATTACTCAGTACTCCTGTTGCATCATTAAAATCGATCAGCTCCGCCTTACCAAATCCAAACGGAAAAAATTTTGCGGCTTTAACATTTAAGATCTGCTTTCCATCTTTCGAAGGTTTCATGTAACCCGAAAGAGAAAGAATTATTCCGGTAACAGACTGAACAGGAATTGGGTTAATACCTGCCGCTGTAACTAAATACGAATAATAAGTATTGCTTTTTGCAAGTTTCACAATTATCCAATAGTCTGTTCCGTTTGCATGCATTACCGATGTTACCTTTTCGTCAAGGGTATCTTCAACAAGCAAGTTTGTGAGTTTAATGTTCTTGTAAGCAGCATCTATATCTCCGAGGGGACATGATGCATTTCCATTGCCGGGCAATGACATGTCAACTATGGAGTAATTTAATCCCTGTGGGCTCGCCCATTGTTCATATGCAACCGCTGTGAAAACATAATACCTGCTGCATGATCCTATTACCGGTGTTATCAATACACCCTGTGAGGCACTCACATGGCCCTTTAGTCCATATCCATTGGGCATATAAATATTTGTTTTATCCCATACCGAATCGCCGCGTGTATAAAAAAGTAAATTGCCAAACTCATCGCAAGTGCTTGCACAATTTTCAGTATACGCATTGATTGAATTTGGTCCAATTGGGACAGCCGTTCCGCTATTAAAATCCAATCCTGCATTTTTTCCGAAACACCAGATATTGCCTCGTTTTGTTTGAGCGAAAGAAAAATTTACAAAGAATAATAAAAGAATACTGACTAATAATATACTCCTGAGAGCTAAACGAGAAATTTGTTTTTTGGCAGGGGGATAAAATAACATGGTAATAAATATACCATTTTATGTCGGATTTATTTTATCAGGTTTACATGGCCCACATATTTGTGCCTGTTACCATGTATATCCTTTAATTTAATCAGCCAAACATAGGTATCCTGCTGCGCTATTTCGGAACCGCTATTTGCAACTCCGTTCCATCCAACAGTGGATGAATTAGATTCAAAAATTTTATCGCCCCAGCGATCGAAAATATAAAATTCAAATGTTTCATTTTCTATGCCAAACAAGGAAGGAGCAAATACATCATTGAGACCATCTCCATTTGGTGTAAATGTATTTGGGATGTAAAACAAGAACTCAGGTTCAATAAATAACAATTGTATAGATGTATCACTGCAGCCGAATTCATTTACAATGATTAACCGAATTTGATAATACCCGCTGTCTGTATAAATAAAAGTTGGGCTTTGTAAATTGGATGAGGAGTTAATTGCATCGCCAAAACTCCAGCTCCAGGTTGTTGCACCAACAGATTTATCAATAAAATTAATTACAGTGTTCACTGCTGAAGGATTAGGATTGATCAGGAAATCTGCAGCCGGATTAGGATAAACATTAATGTAATTATTCTGTGTGAGCGAATCGATACATCCTTTATTATCTGTGACAACCAACGTAATATTATAAGCACCTGCTTGCGTGAAACAATAATAAGGAGCATTGAGCGCAGAACCCGAGCCATCACCAAAATTCCAGGTTTGTGATTGACTGTTTGCAGTTGTATTATTAAAATTAACACAAAGAGGGGCGCATCCCTGCGTTAGATCACTTGTGAAAGAAACCACAGGTAATGCGTTTACAGTAGCCTGCGTTATTGCCTGTGCTGTACAGCCGTTATTATCAGTTACCGTAATGGTGAAGTTCGTTGTTTGATTCAAAGAAGGATTGATCCCATTTGTATTTTGTCCTGAGCTCCAGCTGTAATTATAATTCGGTGTTCCGCCCGCAACATTAGAATTAACTATCGCTTGCTGACCTGCACAAATTTCTGCAGGGGTTGGAATATTCACAATAAGCAGCGGCATATCATTCACCTGAATAATTTGTGTGATGCTACAATTATTATTGTCTGTAATTGTTACCGTATACGCGCCCGCGGTTAAGGCAGTCGCGTTTGCATTTAGCTGATTATTATTCCAACTATAGCTGTAATTTGGTGTGCCGCCTGAAACATTTGTTACTGTCGCCGTTCCTGTATTATCACCATAACACAATGTAGAACTTGCGCTTAGTGTTGCTGATAAAACCGCAGGCTGCGAGATAGAAACGGACATCATATCCTTACATCCATTTACATCAGTTACCGTGCAGGAATATACTCCAGCACAAAGGCCTGTTGCAGCTAAAGAATTTTGATGCATTGCAGTATTCCAATTGTAGTTATGAGGAGCATTTGATACTCCACTAAGCTGAAGTGTAGCAATACCATCACAATTATTATTACAACTTACATTTTTTATGCTAACCAACTGAAGTGTGTCAGCCTGCATTGGCAACACATTCACCATTGTGCTTTGCGTACACTGGTTATTATCTGTTACAATAACTGTATAGGTTCCGGCAGCAAGACCATTTGGATTGTTTATTGTTTGAGAAATATTGCTCCAGCTATAAGTATACGCTCCTGTTCCGCCATTTGCCGATACAGTTGCTGTTCCATCAGAAAGATTACAATGATCGGGTGTGCTGGTAACAGTCAATGTAATTGCTGTTGGCTGGCTTAATATCACTGACGATTGAACAGTACAACCATTGTTATCTGTTACAGTGAGAGAATAAGTTCCTGCAGCAAGTGATGAAATATTATTTGTGATCGCAGCATTGCTCCAGCTGTAAGTATAATTTGGCATACCTCCTTGCACATTACTATTTACTTGTCCTGTTGCTATTCCACTACATAACAGATCTGCTGGGGTTAATGTTAGACTTAAAACAGGCGGCTCAGTAATTGTCACAGTAGCTTGTACTGTACAGCCATTATTATCACTTACTATTACTGAAAAAGTATTCGCTGTTAAATTATTTGCAACTGCATTCGTTTGTGTATTGCTCCAATTGTAAGTATAATTTGGTGTACCGCCCGATGCAACGACTATTGCATCTCCTGTATTATTTCCACTACACAACACATCTGTTTGCGCACTAATACTTGCTGTCAATACCGAAGGCTGTGTAATTGCTATTTGTTTTGTAATTAAACAGCCCACTCCATCCACTACACTGCAAGTATGAACACCAGCACATAAACCTGTTACTGCAAGAGTTGTTTGTCCGTTACTCCAGTTATAAGTATAGGGCCCATTAGCAATACTGCTCAATTGTAATGTTGCAGTTCCATCGCATACCGCGTTGCAACTTACATTTCCTGTGCTTATCATTTTTAACGTATCACTCACCTGCGGCATAACAACAACGGCCTGAGAAAGACTGCATCCATTATTATCTGTAACAGTGGCAGTGTACGTATTCGCAGATAAATTGCTTATTGAAGAATTGTTTTGTGCATTGCTCCAGGTATACGTATATGCTCCTGTTCCGCCACCTGCAATTACATTAGCGGTCCCATCTCCCTGGTTGCAATGATCAGGCGTACTTGTCAGCGTCATGCTTAATGCAGAAGGTTGAGTGATGGTTGTGTTCTTTTGTAAAGTACATCCATTATTGTCGGTTACTGTTAATGAATAATTGCCAATTGCCAACGAAGAAATATTATTTGTACTTGCAATTGTGTTCCAATTGTAAGTATAATTTGGTGCGCCCCCTTGTACATTGCTAATCACTTGTCCTGTTGGAATATTATTGCACAACAAATCTGTTGGTGTTAATGTAAGTGTAAGCACAGGCGGTTCTGTTATGGTCACAGAAGTTTGCACAGTACAACCATGGTTATCTGTTACCGTAACAGTGAAAGTTGTTGCTGTTAAATTATTTGCAACTGCATTTGTTTGTCCATTGCTCCAGCTATAAATATAGTTCGGTGTTCCTCCATTCGCCACAACTGTAGCGCTTCCCGTATTATTACCGTTACACAACACATCTGTTTGTATACTGATACTCGCTGTAAGTACAGAAGGCTGCGCTATGGTAATTTGTTTTGTTGCCAAGCATCCAACGCCATCTGTAACACTGCAGGTATGCACCCCTGCGCACAAACCTGTCGCTGTTAAATTAGTTTGCCCGTTACTCCACTGATAAGAATACGGAGGATTTGTTACTCCACTCAACTGTAATGTAACAGAGCCATCACAGGCATTGTTACATGTAACATCATTGATACTTACAATTTGTAATGTATCACTGACCTGTTGCAATACCGCAACTGCTTGTGTCAACAAACAACCATTATTATCTCTAACAGTTGCAGTGTATGTATTCGCAGATAAATTACTTATCGATGAATTGTTTTGTGCATTGCTCCAGGTATACGAGTACGCTCCTGTTCCACCGCTTGCAATTACATTAGCTGTTCCATCTCCCTGATTACAATGATCAGGTGTGCTGCTCAATGTCATCGTTAATGCCGAAGGCTGAGTGATAGTTGTGCTTGCCAGAATGCTGCAACCATTATTGTCGGTTACTGTTAATGAATAATTGCCAATTGCCAACGAAGAAATATTATTTGTAGTCGCTGTTGTATTCCAGCTATATGAATAATTTGGTGTTCCACCCAGCACATTACTATTTACAGATCCTGTAGAAATATTATTACACAATAAATTCGTTGGTGTAAGCGTAAGACTTAACACAGAAGGTTCTGTGATAGTTATAGTTGTTTGTGTTGTACAACCATTATTATCAGTTACTGTAACCGAATATGCTGTTGCAGATAAATTTGTCGCTGTTGTATTTGTCTGACCATTGCTCCAGCTGTATGTATATGTTCCTGTCCCCCCGCCTGCAACAACAGTTGCATTGCCAGAATTATTTCCGTTACATAAAACATTTGTTTGTGCGCTGATACTTGCCGTCAATACTGCAGGCTGTATAATTATAATTTGTTTTGTGCTCAAACAACCTACTCCATCTGTTACACTGCAAGTGTGAATGCCTGCACACAATCCTGTTGCAGAAAGACTGTTCTGTCCGTTGCTCCAATTATAAGTATACGGACCATTTGAAACGCCACTTAATTGTAATGTTGCAGAACCATTGCAAGCTCCGTTACATGTTACACTGCTCGTATTAACAATTTGCAACGTGTCACTAGCCTGCGCTGCAACCGCTATTGTCTGTGTTAAACTGCAGCCATTATTATCAGTAACCGTAGCAGTATAAGTACCGGCTGATATATTGCTTATTGAAGAACTATTTTGTACACTGCTCCAGCTATAAGTGTAAGCTCCCGTTCCACCACCTGCTACAATAGTTGCAGCACCATCTTGTTGATTACAATGATCCGGCGTGCTGCTCAATGTCATTGTAACGGCAGAAGGCTGAGTGATGGCGGTGTTCTTTTGTATCGTACATCCGTTGTTATCGGTAATCGTCAATGTATATCCTGCTGCTGCCAATGAAGAAATATTATTTGTTGTTGATGTTGTACTCCAGCTATAGGTATAGTTTGGTGTTCCGCCCATAACATTGCTGCTCACTTGCCCGGTTGAAATATTATTACACAACAAGTTTATTGGTGTCAAGGTGAGCGTTAATACGGAAGGCTCTGTAATTGTTGCTGTTGTTTTTATTGTACAACCATTTGCATCGGTAACAGTAGCAGTATATGTTGTAGCAGATAAATTTGTAGCGATCGCATTTGTATGGCCATTATTCCAGTTGTAAGTATACGCAACTGTTCCACCGCCTGCTGCTACTGTAGCTGTTCCCGCGTTATTCCCGTTACACAACACATTTGTTTGCGCGCTGATGCTTGCAGTTAATACAGCTGGTTGTGTAATGATTACTGTTGTTTGTGATGTACAACCATTCGCATCAGTAACAATAACTGAATATGTCGTTGCAAACAATCCGGTTACAGTAGTATTAGTCTGCGCATTACTCCAACTATAAGTATATGCAGAAGCTCCTCCCACAGCCGCAACTGTTGCAGAGCCGGTATTATTTCCATCACACAACACATTTATTTGTGCTGATATACTGCTTCTCAATATTGGGGGCTGTGTAATTGTTACTGTTGTTTGCGCGACACAACCATTTGCATCGGTTACTGTTGCAGTATATGTTGTTGCAGATAGCCCTGTTGTAATTCCCGTGGTTTGTGCATTGCTCCAACTGTAAGTGTAATTTAATGTTCCTCCCCCTGCAACAACTGTAGCTGTGCCATTTGAATTTCCATTACAGGATACATTTGTTTTTGCAGAAATACTTGCAGTTAAAACTGATGGCTGAGTTATAGTTACAGTTGTTTTTGCAGTACAACCATTTAGGTCGGTTACCGAAGCAGTGTATGTTGCTGCAGATAATCCTGTGGCAGTTCCTGTGGTCTGCGCATTGTTCCAACTATAAGTATAGCCTGGTGCTCCCCCGAAGCCTGTTACTTTTGCAAAAGCATTTGAATTTCCATTACACAATAAATTTGATTGAGCGGTTATAGAAGCCGTAAGCACTGTTGGCTGTGTAACTGTTATCGTTCCTTGTGATGTACATCCATTTGCATCTGTGACATTCACCGAATAAGTACCGGAAGATAAATTGGTGGCGGAAACTCCGGTCTGTCCGCCGGGTGACCAGCTATATGTGTATGGAAATGTTCCCGAAGAAACAGCAACTGTTGCTTTCCCATTTGTTCCACCAAAACAGGAAACAGGTGTTGGCGTAAGCGTTAAAGATGGTAATGGAAAAACAGAAATAGCAGTAGTATCATAATATGTTTGACAAGCAACTGTATCATTAACGATCACAGAATATTGAGTATTTGTTGTTGGATGAACTGTAGTTGTCGTAGTGGTGGTGCCGTTACTCCATGAATATGTTGTTCCTCCAGCTGTCGTAGAAAGTGTTGCCGCAGCACCGCTACAAACAGATGCAACTCCTGTAATAGTTGTTGTGCAGGAATTCCCGCACTCAATTAAACAAATATCATCAATGTAATAATGTGTGTACCAGCCGGAAGGATTACCGTCAGTAGTTGTAGCAGCATTATTATAAAAATTACCAATGGTGATATAATCTTCTCCACCGGTCGCTACAAAACTTCCTGATATCTGCGTCCAGGCTGTTGTACTTGATATCGGAACACCGGGAGTATTTTGCACCTGTGGTACGTAGCCATACAAATTCTGCGAAACAGAACTTATTGCAGTTGTCGAAAAGTGAGCACCGATCCTGTCGATCCCCATATTCAATCCAACATAAAGCTTTACATAAAAAGTTAATTGATAACATTTTCCATTTTGTAATGGCTGTAACAATTTTGCCTGGAGATACTCTCTCGAAGCAGGATCATAGTTTTGCCAGAACATAAAACCCATACAACCCGCTCCTGTCCTGGCAGAGTCACCGGTATTTCCATTGAGCGGAAACCCCATTCCATTATTTAAGTCACACGAGTTATGGTAATCAGGCCAACTGCCATTATGTGGAACAGGAGAACTCCAGTGTTTGGCATAATTCACCTGGTCATACTGATCGGGACAAGTAGAGTAACATTCAAAACTACCGTTGGGAACAAGATTTTGAGAAGTACCGGTACATGTTGCAACAAAAAAACAAATAAACAGTATATGCCGTTTCATGGGAGTTTTACAGTATACAATTTAGCCTGTTTGCCAGAGTCCTTAATTATCAATTACTTCTAAAAACTATATTTCTGACGATATGTTTAATTTATAATTAACTGTAAATCAAATATTTATGCGATTATAGATTAAACTTCAAACGAATGGGTCTTTTTAGGAATATCTGGATATGTAATATATATCCCGGCCTCCTCTATAAATTTGAACGGAATCATTAATTTTCCCAAATTCTTTTCGATCTTAAATCTCCTTCCCATATCTTCAAAAACCTACAATTTTATTATAAATTGTAATTTTTCATGCTGAAAAATTACTAAGCCACTTAACCGATACGATTAGCACACCTGTGCGCTTGTTCAGGAGGAAACATAAGTTTAAAGTCATTTTTGTTTCAGAATTTGCCTTTAAATTTTTACCTTTTCATCAATGATTAAAAAGTGTTTTACCTTATTTATTTTTCTTCTTGGATTTAATTCGGTCCAATCTCAAAACCAATATAACATTTGGTACTTTGGATTCTCCCCGGCCGGTCTAGATTTTAATGCGGGTGCGCCAACAGCTTTGCTTAATAGCGGCATGGGGTTTACAGAAGGATGTGCTACCTATTGTAACAGTTCGGGTCAGTTGTTATTCTATACCGATGGAAATCAAGTATGGGACAAAACACATACGGTAATGCCCAGCGGAAATATCGGGAGTACCATTGGAGGGTCGCCGCAGTCATCCAATCAAAGTGCAGTCATTGTACCAATGTATAATGATACTATCAATTATTATTTATTTGGGAATGCAGGTATGCCATCCGGACATTCCACCGGGATAGCCTATTACACAACTATAAAAACAACACTCAATAGCGGGAACGGAGACATAAGTTCGCCGATCACCACACTGGTCACAGGAACGTCAGAGAGAATAGTTGGTGTGAAGCATTGCAACGGAATGGATCATTGGGTGATAACACATATTTCAAAGACAAATACTTTTTATGCTTTCAGGGCGACAAAATGCGGAGTGATGGATACTGTGATCTCTTCTGTGGGCCCGGTAGAAACCAATAGCGGAGCATTTGCCCCACTCAAAGCAAGTCCTAATGGAGATAAATTATCCACTGTACTTTACAACGCCACTGGCGGTATAACAAGCATTTATGATTTTGACAATGCGACAGGGAAAATAACAGGATTCACTCCTATAGATACCGCAGTATCACCAAGTGCAAGTTTTGCAAATATGTTTTCACCAAATGGCGATCTCTTTTATCTCGCAAGCGGACCTACTTTCCCTCTGGGCATTTATCAATTTGACCTGACTGCCACAAATATCAGCAGCACTAAAACATTAGTTGGTTCCAATACCGGAGGCCTTGGTAATATCCCTTTTGATTTTCAAATAGGACGTGATGGGAAACTATATCTCACCATTGCGGACTTTGGTACACTCAGCATACTTGATGCTGTTAATAGTCCAAATACATTAGGAGTTGGCTGTGGTTTTACAAATGCTGCCGTATCGCTTGCCGGCCAATCATCCTGGCTAAACTTACCAAATAATATTTCTGATTATCTTGATCCATTGCCAATAAGGCCATACGCATCAGGAGTTAAGCCATCGTCCTCTACAACCTGTGCAGGATTATCTGTTACATTTATTGATACTACGAATTCCTGTACACCAACAAAATTATGGGCATGGAATTTTGGAGATCCCGCGTCGGGACCGGATAACACTTCCGACACTTCAGCGCCCGCACACATATACAATTCAGCAGGAACATACACAGTTACTTTAATAAGTTCAGATGGCTGTCAGAGAGATACTTCAACT
>Ga0163144_10023117_pt1 | contig 12288 bp, 5 predicted proteins | sample OliLak19BULKMAT1_FD_123175 | JGI IMG/M metagenome (GOLD analysis project Ga0163144, IMG submission 123175) | Freshwater microbial mat bacterial communities from Lake Vanda, McMurdo Dry Valleys, Antarctica - Oligotrophic Lake LV.19.BULKMAT1 | ecosystem: Environmental > Aquatic > Freshwater > Lake... | reverse complement strand
GACGCTAGGCGCGAGAGCCTACCGGGGTTTCTTCGTCGTAAACAAACATCGTGTCGCGGTGGTTGTGCAGTGAGGCTGTTCAAGCCGCAAACAAAACTGCGTCGTAAGAAAAACGCAGACGGCGAGGACAGGTATTCCATTTCAGGCGCGCTGTGTAAGCGCGCCCTGCGCGAACTTCTGTGGCACTTCAAAACGGAGAAATCATATGAGTACCTATAGAACATCGCTCGCGTTCGCACGTCTGGCGGACGCAGCCCTTAATTCCTACGCGGAAACTGTCATTACCAAAATGACGGGCAATCCGGGATTCACCACGCCGCTGATCAGCCTGACGGTATTTACCACGGCGCAAACGGCCTTTTCCGAATCCATCGTCGCCGCGATGCAGGGCGGCAAGCAGGCGACGGCGACAAAAAATGCGGCGCGAGACACATTGCTCGGACTGATGCGGCAGCAGGCCGCCTATGTGCAGAGTATCGCGGGGGATGACTTGCCGCTGTTGCTCTCGGCAGGCTTCGAAGCGGCGAGTACGAACCGCGCGCAAGTGCCCTTGTCCAAGCCGGTGGTGGATCAGGTGGACAATCCGATGAGCACGCAACTTGGCGTGCGGTTGAAGCCGGTTTACACGGCCCGCGCCTATGAAGTCCGCATGAGCTATGGAACCAGTGGCTGGCAGGCGGTCGGGGTTTTTACACAATCCCGGGTCGTCATCCCTGACTTGACTCCGGGAACAACCTACACGTTGCAGGCACGCGCCATCGGAGGAAGCACCGGTTATAGCGATTGGAGCGATCCGGTTTCGCACATGGCGATGTGAGCACCGTCACGTCGAGGCTGCGCCTCGAAAATTTGGCGACAGGCCGAGCATTACAAATCCGAATACTCAAAGGAGCGCGCAACCGCCCTTTGAGTTTTTTGCGGCAGCTCACGAGCGTCGCAAGACTGTATCTTGCTGCGCCAACTCAGGGTTCGCGTTGGGAAAATCCAGGTTGTAATTGAGCCCGCGGCTTTCGGGGCGCTCTAGCGCGGATCGGATGATCAATTCCGCCACCGTGGCTATATTCCGCAGTTCCAACAAATCGCTCGTCACCCGGAAGTCCCAATAATATTCCAGAATTTCCTCCTGCAAGTTGGCAATTCGTTTGGCCGCGCGTTGCAGTCGTTTGTTTGTTCGGACGATCCCGACGTAATCCCACATCAGCCGACGGATTTCGTTCCAGTTGTGCGAAACCACCACCAGCTCGTCCAGATCGTTCGCGTCGCCCGCATGCCAGGCCGGAATCTGAAAATCATTTTGCACTGGCGATTTGGTTCCCGATTTTGCCGCCGCCCGATGCGCGCAAACCAGCGCTTCCAACAGTGAATTGCTGGCCAGCCGATTTGCGCCGTGCAATCCCGTGCAAGCCACTTCGCCGACCGCGTACAATCCCCCGATCTCCGTCTCGCCGTTGATATTTGTGAGCACGCCACCGCACTGATAATGCGCCGCGGGCACCACGGGAATAGGCTCGCGCGTGATGTCGATGCCGTATTGCAAACAGGTCTGATAAATATTTGGGAACCGGTCGATGATGAAATTGGCCGGCTCATGCGTGATGTCCAAACAAACGTGGTCGGCCCCGGTTCGTTTCATTTCGCTGTCGATGGCCCGCGCGACGATGTCCCGCGGCGCGAGTGATTTGAGCGGATGCGCTTGATCCATGAACGGAACCCCATCGAAGTTCTTCAAAACGCCGCCTTCGCCACGCACCGCTTCGCTGACGAGAAATGATTTCGCCTTGGGATGATAGAGACAGGTTGGATGGAACTGGACGAACTCCATGTTCGCGATCGCCGCGCCCGCGCGATAGGCCATGGCCACGCCGTCGCCCGTCGCGATGTCCGGGTTCGTGGTGTAGAGATAAACTTTTCCACAACCACCCGTCGCCAAAAGAATCGTCCGCGCCGCGAAGGTTTCGACGAGCCCGGTTTGGTTCTCCAAAACATACGCGCCGAGGCACCGGTTCTCCCCGACGTATCCGAGCTTTTGGCTGGTGATCAGGTCGATGACAAAATTATTTTCGAACACCTCGATGTTGGGCTGGGCGGCAATCGCGGCGAGCAAAGCACTCTCGATTTCCCGTCCGGTGACATCCTTGGCGTGGAGGATTCGCCGCTTGGAATGGCCGCCTTCGCGGCCCAGGTCCAGTTCTTTCGCGCCGCCGGATTGAGGGATTTCACGTTCCGAAAATTTCATGCCCAGTTCGATCAACTCCGCGATCCGCGCCGGGCCTTCCTCGACGATCGTGCGGACAACCGATTCCTTGCACAGGCCGGCGCCTGCTTCGAGCGTGTCGCGGATGTGAGCCTCGAAGGAGTCCTCCTTGCTCGTGACGGCGGCGATCCCGCCTTGCGCATAATTGGTGTTCGATTCGGCGCGGGATTTTTTCGTGACGATGGCAACCCGGCCCTTGGCCGCAACCTTCAAGGCGAACGAGAGTCCCGCAATGCCGCTGCCGAGGACGAGGAAGTCGAATTGTTTCACGCAGGGCGCAATCTGGAAAGTAAAGCGGGGGATGTCAATTCGTCATGCTTGGGAAACCGGGCATGTGTGATTAAAAGTGGGTGAGATGAGGGCCGAATTCGGAGCGCGGCTGTGTGCGGAGCATCAGCCGCAGCACGTGGGTTGTTTGCCAGGCACGAGCACTCATGGACCGCTGCGGCTGGTCTGCGACACAGCCGCGCTCCAGGCTCACCCTCTTTTAATCACGCCCCCCCGGGCATGTGCGGGCGTTCGGCAGGGCAATTTGCCTTGCATCTTTCCGCTCAGCGGTTTTAACTCTTGGAACAATATTCCATTGATCTTCGCGGTCCGTGACGGGCCGACGGCGAACCATTTTTGAATCCAATACGCTGTTACTGCTGATGCCATTTCACAAGCAATCCGCCGGACTTGCTGTCACCGCCTCCGCCCAATCCCAATCTGGCTGGCCTCGTGGGGCGGTATTCCGGGGCTTTACGCTCATCGAACTTCTCGTGGTCATCGCCATCATCGCCATCCTCGCCGCCCTGTTGTTGCCCGCACTTTCGAAAGCCAAAACGAAAGCGCATGGCATCAAGTGTGTGAGCAACTTGAAACAATTGCAGCTTGGGTGGTTTATGTATGCCGACGATAACAACGGCAAATTGGTTCCCAACCTTTGGGCCGGTTCCGGCGACATCCGAAATCCGGTCAAAAACTGGGTGGCAGGTCGGCTGGATTTCAGCGGAACGAATCCGGACAACACCAACACGTTTTTTCTAACCGCCTCTCCCCTGTATCAATACACAAAGCACACCGGCGTTTACAAATGCCCGGCAGACCAGAGCACGGTGAGAACCTCGGGTGGCGCTTTTCCCCGCACCCGAAGTCTCTCCATGAATTGCTGGGTGGGGGACGTCGAGAATCGCGCGTGGGGCGGCCAGGTTCAATTCCAAGTCATGAAGAAAATCACCGACGTCGTCAAACCGGGTCCGGCCATGACGTTTGTTTTCATCGATGAGCACGAGGACAGCATCGACGACGGATGGTTTGCGGTTGATATGGCCGATCGCGGAAGCGCCACGATCATGGCCAACGTTCCCGCCAGTTACCACAATGGCGCCGGAGGACTTTCCTTCGCCGATGGGCACGCCGAGATCCATAAGTGGCTTGATCCGCGCACCAGGCTTCCGGTAACGAAAACGTATATTGCCCTCAATATCCCCTCACCAAATAATAAGGATATTTTGTGGCTGCAGGAACGAACGACCGGACGCAAATAGGAATTTCCACCGTTATCATGCGGCGGGCTCGAAGCACACAACGTGTGTAGTCGATCAACCCCTGCCTCGCCCAATCCCAGCGAGAACTCTCAATGGACAGATTTCGCGAAAGCGCTCCCTGCCTTGTTAATCACGCCCCGGGACATGATTTCGACGGGGACGCAAAAATATCAGACTGATTTTCTTCTCTCCCCGGTTTCATTTCGTCCAGCTACTTCTCGATCACAAATTCATCGCGAACTTTGCCGTCAATGTCGTGGGCGCGATACACGAGGCGGTTGCCGCTGATTTGAATATCGAGCACCTGATACGTCGCCACGTTGGTCAAGCCGAACTCCGTGTAATCGTGTTTTTCCTGCGCATACATTTTCGTGCCGGAGACGGAGATGATATAGACGGTGCCCTCTTTCGGACTTTTGGCGCGCTGTTGTCCCTTCATTGGATACGTGCGCAAGTACGCATGGTCATGTCCTTGCAACGCCAGATCGACGCGGTGCTTGTCAAAGATTGGCGTCCAAATATTGAGGACCTCCTTGTTGGTTCGATTCGGGCCGGAGGAATAGGCCGGGTGATGATAGACGACAAATTTCCAGACGGCTTTGCTGCGGCTCAATTGTTCATCGAGCCACTCAGTCTGGGTGGCCGGATCGAGGTTGGAATCCAGAATTATGAACTGCGCATTGCTGTACTCGAAGGCATACGCGCGTTCCGGCCCGATGGTCGTCGGGCCATTGGTCGGCAAACAAAACTGCTTGAGGTAAAGCGCCGGATCGCCTCCCTGATATTCGTGATTACCCAGGACGGGAACGAGCTGCCGCCGGTCATAAATCCCTTCTGCGTTGTAAAAGAAACTGTCCCAATCGTCACGCGAGGCGCCACGATTCACTAAGTCGCCGGCCATGATGTAAAAGGCCGCGTCCGGGCGCTCACGAAACGCGTTATGCACAAGCGTGCCCCAGCGATCCAGTCCGTTTTGCGCGTCGCCCATGTAAATAAATGAAAACGGTTTGGTCGCGGCGGGCGCGGTAGTGAATTCCGACAGCTCCGTCCAGCCATTCCGGGTTCCGTCGCCGACGGAATAAACGTAGGTCGTTCCCGGCTCCAACCCGCGCAAAACAACGGTGTGCCGATTCACGAAGGGATCGTTCACGATGGTTCGAGAATCGAGCGGCACTGTCTCTGCCTTGACCCTTTCGGTTCGGCCGGGTTGAAAGCGGTTGAACGCCGATTTTTTTTGAAATCGGACAAAGCCCTTTTTAGTTTTCGGACCCGTGCGCCATTGGATGGCTTGCGTGGTTTTCGGATCGTCGCTCCAGGTCAGGATCACCTGGTCGGGTCGATTGGAACTCGGATGGCTGGTCCATTGAAAGAGATTGAGCAACCGCGCGTCTTCCTCGCTGTCGGTGTCCGTCCGCACGAGCGTCTGGCCCTCCAGTTCGGCAGGGATGACCGTGATTCCTTCATCGCGGTCAATGTAGGGCTGAACTCCCGAGGTGAACCGGGCCAGGCGCAATCGTCCCGGATAAAGCTCGGAAACCTGGAGCTTTTCGGAGGTGTCTTGCGGAGCAATCGTGATGAGGTAATGATTTCCGTTTCCCGTGAACCCATGCACTCCCAGCCCGATTCGGCCCGCATCGAAACCCTTCTGCCATCCTTCCGTTTCCAGCCTTCCTTCCTTCACTCGCAGACTGGTTTTCTTGAACCCGCGCTCCCGCAGCCAGAACGGTTCTTCCGTCATTTTGGTATCGCGGAGGATCGTCACGGTCACCGGGACATTGACGTGAAACGAAATATGTTCGGTGCCCAGAATTTCCCGTTCCGTCTTCGTGAGAAACTGTTCCGCTTTCTGGAGGGTCATGTTCAGCAGTTCCTCCTTGCTGAGTTCACGACGCATTCGGTCGATGATGCCAGCCACCGTGTCATGCACCGATGGATGCGGACCGACGTGGGCTTGCGCTGAAAAGAGGGTGAAGGTCAGGAGGAGAAGGAGGATGCGTCGCGGGTATCGAAGCGGGTTCATTATCATTTAATTTGAATTTCGTCGCACACTTTGGGGAGAGGGGCCAGTTGAGTAAAGGCGGATTTCCAGACTGACCCGACGTAAAAAGGCGGACGTTTTCGAATTCGTGATGGGCGCGGAAGTTTGCCTCCTTTCCATGAACCGGAGCGCCGGCTTGTAGCCGGCTTTCGGGTTTGCGAGTGTCAAAAGCCGGTCACAGACCGGCGCTCCAGCAAGTTGGTTCAGGGGTTCAACGCGCGAACTTTTGGTTGGGAGAAATCTCACCCCGCCAGCCGCCCCCCATTACGGATCCGGAATCGCCTCCTGCAACCGGCGCAGGTCCGGAATCTGATCCGGCAACGCGTTTTGCCAGACCCGGGTGAATTTATATTCATCCGCCGCCTTCCATTTCCAGTATTCGGCATGTCCGTCCGCAAAAGCGATGTTGCAACCTTTTTTGTGCCGGCTGGAGGGGAGGTTATACCAGTTCTCGTGGGGCGCGGGGAGGAATCCAAAATGTCCGTCGTCGATACTGTCCTGATGCTCATCAATGAACGTGAATATCCGTGTCGGCGACGGCGTGGTGAGATTGGCGGACTTGTACTTGACCCGGGTGGTGACGTAATCTTCGTAGGGATGCCCGCCGAGGTAACCACTGAGCGAGTAGCTTCGCGTTCGGGGAATGGTGGTTCGGAGATTCGTCGCCTTCGATAAATCCGATGGGCAAGGGTAAATCTTGACGGACCGGTTGTAGGGAAAGAGCACGCCGTTTTCAATATTCGTCGTGTTCAGGTCATATTTCGCATTGCCCAGAATCCAGGAGCCTTCCGACCCGCGATAATAGGAACCGCCACCCGACGTCCGCCGGTTCTTGACCATGAAATCGTTGTTATCGCCCAGGTACATCGTCCAGCAATACTGGAGTTGTTTGAGGTTGCTCAGGCAGTGGGCAATCCTCGCCTTGTCCTTGGCCTTCGCCAGCGCCGGCATCAGCATCGATGCGAGAATGGCAATGATGGCGATGACAACCAAAAGCTCGATGAGAGTGAAGGCGTGTGAACGGGCCGTTGAGAATTGGCAGACGACCCGGCAAATCGATTTCTTGGCCTTCATTGGTTGGGTTTACTCACTTACGCACAGAATCGAGTTTATGACAAAGCTTTTGTTGGCTTTCGAAAATTCCAGACCCGTGGATTTTGTGTTCCGCGAAGGCCGCCGTGTTTGACTCCGCGCCGCCGCCGCAACTACAATATTTTCATGCTCGGCCAAAAAATCTCCAGACTCCGTCGTCAAGCGTGAACCATTGCCCATGAAAAAAACCTCCACAACGCTCCTCCTTGCACTGCTCGCCGCGCTCCTCCTGGACACCCATCCCGCAACCGCTGCCAAAGTTTTTCGAGCAGGAGCCCACGCCATTGACATCACGCCCGAAACATTGCCCGTCATCGTCAACGGCGGTTTTCTCCAGGGACAATCGAGCAACGTGACCGACCGATTGCACTCTCGCTCCCTCGTGCTCGATGACGGGAAGACGCGGCTCGTCATCGCCGTGGTGGATACCTGCATGATGACCCGCGAACTCATCGACGAAGCCAAGGCGCTCGCCGCGACAGCGACCAGCATTCCGACCGAGCGCATGTTGATTTCCGCCACTCACACCCACTCCGCGCCGTCAGCCATGGGCTGTCTTGGCACGAGCCTGGATGTGAATTACGCAAAATGGTTGCCTGGAAAAATTGCCGAGGGAATCGCGCTTGCCGCAAAAAATCTCGCGCCCGCCCGGGTCGGCTGGGCCGTGACCGACAACTGGGAACAGACCAACTGCCGCCGCTGGATCACGCGCCCGGACAAAATGCAGGACGATCCGTTCGGCGTGAAAAGTGTGCGGGCCATGATGCATCCCGGCTACGAGAACCCCGACTACGTCGGGCCCGCCGGGCCGATCGATCCTGGCCTGACGCTGCTGGCGGTGCAGTCGCTCGATGGCCGCCCGCTGGCGTTGCTGGCGAATTATTCGATGCATTACTTCGGCGCAGCTGCACTCTCGGCGGATTACTACGGGCGATTCTCCGAAGGTATCGGGCAGCTCATTGGCGCGGGCGCGGGCGGCCCGGCGTTCGTCGGAATCATGTCGCAGGGGACAAGCGGAGATTCGCACTGGATGGATTACAGCCAGCCGCAGAAAAAAATCACGCTCGACCAGTATTCGGAGGCCATGATGCGAACGGCGGCGGATGCCGTGAAGAAAATCCAGTATCGCGATCACGTTTCGCTCGCCATGGCGGAGAGCAAACTGACGTTGCGCCGTCGTGTGGCAGACGACTCGCGGCTGGCCTGGGCGCGAAAAATCGTGACCGACATGGGCGACCGGATTCCCAAAGACCGGGTGGAGGTTTACGCCCGCGAACAGGTGATGATCGCCGCCGAGCCGGAGAGAGAACTGAAGCTTCAAGCAGTGCGCATCGGCGGGCTCGGCATCGCGGCGATCCCAAACGAAGTCTATGCCATCACCGGACTCAAGCTGAAGGCGCAAAGCCCGCTCCAGCCGAACATGAACGTCGAACTGGCGAACGGGAGCGACGGCTATATTCCGCCGCCCGAACAGCACAAACTCGGCGGCTACACCACGTGGGCAGCGCGCACGGCCGGTTTGGAGCCGCAAGCCGAACCGCGCATCGTCGAGGAGGTGCTTGGTCTGCTGGAAAAAGTTTCCGGCAAAAAACGGCTCAAGCTCGTGGATGTTCATGGCCCCTACGCGAAAGCCGTTCTGGCCGCACGTCCCCTCGCCTATTGGCGTCTGAACGAAATCGTTTCGGCCATCGCACGCGACGCGACGGGACGCGGGAACAATGCCCGATATGATTGGGAACAGGGCATCGCCTTCTACCTGCCGGGCGTCGGCAACGGCGTCGGCGCTTCGTCCCAACCTTCGCTCGAAACTTCGGCCTTCTCGGGCGCGAACCAGATCAACCGCGCCCCGCATTTCGCGGGCGGATCGCTCCAGGCGGAATTTAAAAAACTCGGCCCCGATTACACCGTTTCGTTTTGGCTGTGGAATGGTTTGCAGCCGACTCTTCGCGCCACCACCGGCATTGCTTTCGTCCGAGGCAACGAACGCCTCGGGATCACGGGAACCAACGCGGAGCCCGGAAGGCTCTTCTTCGCAGCGAGCGCAGACCAAACCCGGTTGGTGGGAAAGACCGCTCTGGCCTTCCGGGGCTGGCATCATGTCGCGATCGTCCGTGAAGGCCGGCGTGTTGCCGTGTACCTCGACGGCCAAATGGAACTGGAAGGCGAAGTTGCGGCTCGCGCCACCGGATCGAGTCTCCGCTTCGCGGGCGGGCCCATGTCTGATTTTTCGTTTGAAGGAAAGTTGGACGAAGCCGCCGTGTTCGACCGCCCGCTTTCCGCGGCGGATATCGCGAACCAATTTAACGCAAGCGGCCCGTTCCAGCGCTCGCCCGCCGCCTCGGTCAACAAACCGACTGCGGCGGTGGATTCGCCATCGCCAAAATTTCCAGACAGCTACAAATCAACACTGGAGGGGCTGAAGCCGGCGTTGCACTGGCCGCTGCGCGCGCCTTCCCGTGAGCCTGGTAGTGGCACGGGCGTCCCGCCCGTGCGAACCGAAACGCACGGGCGAGACGCCCGTGCCACTGCCGCCGCGCCGGTCCGAGACGCGAACGCTGGTTGGGAGAATTCCCATTCCAACTTCAATCGTGAGCGCCTCGCCGTTACCGGCACGAATATTCCGACCGGCAGATTTTCCGTTTCGCTCTGGTTCCGCAACGATCTTGCAACTGATGTTCGCCCTGTGACCGGCTATTTCTTTTCCCGCGGTCCAGACGGAGACGCCCAGGCTCCGGGCGAACACCTCGGGATCGGCGGCAATTACCAGTCGGGCTACGACGGCCGTCTGATATTTTTCAACGGCAATGAGCGCGGACAAATTCTCGTCGGGCGCACGGTTCTCGCCCCCGGCTCGTGGAATCATGTCGTGTTGATTCGCGCCGGCTTGAAAGCAACGGCTTACTTGAATGGCCGCGCCGAGCCGGAATTCGCCGGAGAGATCGACGTGACCGCGCCGGGTGCAAAAACCTTTTTCCTCGGAGCGCGCAGCGACACCTTCGCCCCGTTCCAGGGCAAGCTCGCCGAGTTCGCGATGTTCGACCGCGAATTGAAACCCGGTGAGATTGGCCAGCTTTACCAGACCGCCGAGCCGCAACAGCCTCGGCCACGTTCGCCGACCGCCAAACTCTCCACCCAAACGCCGCCCCTTTCGCCGGAAGAGTCCCTGAATAAAATCCATCTGCCCGCTGGGTATCGCGTCGAACTGGTCGCCGCCGAGCCGCTGCTGCTCGACCCGGTGGCGTTTGACTGGGATGAACGGGGCCGCCTTTGGGTGGTGGAGATGCCGGATTATCCGATGGGAATGGACGGCAAGGGCAAACCGGGCGGGCGCGTTCGCATTCTGGAAGACACCAACGGAGACGGGCGTTACGACAAGAGCACGATCTTCGCGGACGGGCTTAGCTTTCCCACCGGCATCCTGACCTGGAGGGGCGGATGCCTAGTGACGGCCGCGCCGGACATTCTTTTCCTCGAGGATCGCAACCACGATGGCAAAGCCGACGCGCACGAAAAGCTCTTCTCCGGATTCAACGAAGGCAACCAACAACTCCGCGTCAATGGACTGCGCTGGGGATTGGACGGCTGGGTCTATTGCGCGAATGGCGGCCACCACGTGGATTATGGAAAAGAAATCCAGATCGCTTCGGCGCAAACTGGACAAAAGATCGCGCTCGGGGCGCGCGACTTTCGTTTCAAACCGGACACAGGTGAACTGGACCCGCTCAGCGGCCCGTCGCAATTCGGTCGCACGCGCGACGCCTGGGGCCGCTGGTTCGGCGTGCAAAACAGCTACCCGCTCTGGCATTACGTTCTCGAAGACCGCTATCTGCGCCGCAACCCGCACGTCCCGCCACCCGATCCCAAAGTCCTGCTCACGGAAGGGAATCCAAAAGTGTTTCCGGCCAGCCCGCTGGAAAAGCGTTTTCACAGCTTCGAGCAGTCCGGGCATTTTACCTCCGCGTGCGCCCCGACGTTTGATCTCGATACATTGCTCTTCGGACCCGCGAACCGCGCGCAGAATTCCTTCACCTGCGAACCATTTCATAATCTCGTGCAGCATCTAATCGTCGAGGAAGATGGCGTCACGTTTAAGGTGCATCGCAGTGAGGCGGAGAAAACGGACTTCTTCGCCAGCGAAGATCGTTGGTGCAGGCCCGTCATGACACGCACTGGTCCGGATGGCGCGCTTTGGATTGCGGACATGTACCGCTACATGATCGAGCACCCGGAGTGGCTTCCGCAAAACGGCAAGGACGAGCTGTTGCCCTTTTACCGGCAGGGGGAGGACAAAGGTCGAATCTATCGCGTTGCTCCAAACGATGCGCCCGTCTCGCCCGTCAAAAATCTGAGCGCCCTGAAGTCTGGCCAGCTCGTGAAGCTGATGGAAAGTTCCAACGGCTGGCTGCGCGACAAAGCGCAGATGATGCTCGTCTGGCGCGGTGACAAAGGGTCTGCGCCCGCGCTGGAGAAACTGGGCCGTAATGGAAAAACTCCGCTCACCCGATTGCAGGCCCTCAGCACACTCCAAGCGATGGGCGCATTGAAAAGCGGGCCGTTGATCGCCGCATTGAACGACGCGGCACCCGGTGTGCGCGAGCAGGCGCTTCGTCTCGCGGAGAGCCATAAAGTCGATGCGGTTGTCGCGGCGGCCGCCAGGCTCGCGGATGACCCGGATGCGAAGGTCCGCCTGCAATTGGCCTGTTCTCTGGGCGAATGGACGCAGCCCGTCGCGGGTGAAGCGTTGGCCAGGCTGGCTCTCCAGGATGGCGACAATCCTATTCTGCGCGGGGCGGTTCTGAGTTCCCTGCTGCCGCATCTGGCAACCTTCGCCAAGAAAACTCAAAAGCACCCGAGCCTGGTTGAGTCCACGTTCCAAACGGCACTGGGTGAGAAGCGCGGCGGCGTAATTCTCCAGTTGCTTGAACCGCTGTTTTCCGAGCCAAACAAAACCGACACGAACACGTGGCATACGATCCGATCCATTCTCAACCTCTGCCGGGTGAAAAACACAACGCTCGAAGCCATCGCGGCCCGACATTCCGCGGAACCTCGCTGGAGCGCCGTACTGGAAAATAAAACCAACTGGCTCGCATTCGTAAAAAGCCAGGTTCCGGGCGCGACCGCAAGCGACCAGGCATTTCTTGCGTCGCTCCTGATGTGCGATAAGAAGGAGGAAGGCGCTGCTGTTGAGATATTGGGCACGTTGATCGCGCCGAAGCATCATCTGCAGCCGTTGTCCGAGCACCTGAAACGACTGGCTCAATCCGGGGATGCGCGCGTGCCGGGCTATTTGATGCAAGGCTGGGAGCAGCGGACACCTGGGGAACGCGAGAAGATCCTCGATACGATTATGGGCCGGGAACAATGGTTGCCCG
>Ga0163144_10023116_pt1 | contig 12288 bp, 12 predicted proteins | sample OliLak19BULKMAT1_FD_123175 | JGI IMG/M metagenome (GOLD analysis project Ga0163144, IMG submission 123175) | Freshwater microbial mat bacterial communities from Lake Vanda, McMurdo Dry Valleys, Antarctica - Oligotrophic Lake LV.19.BULKMAT1 | ecosystem: Environmental > Aquatic > Freshwater >... | reverse complement strand
GTTTATAGGCACAACAGCGTCTAATAGGGGTGTGCCGGATGAATTCACCGCACTCTCTGCGACCTTTCTATCGTGTAATATAGAATCCTTAAAAGAATTATTTTCTAAATATCCGGGTCAGATCGCCTGTGTGATTACTGAACCTGAAAAGTTCTTTTGTGCAAATAATTGTGCTTGCGGCTCAAGTCCTGAGAAATTTCTTAAAGAAGCCATAGAACTAACGCATAAGAACGGTGCAATTTTTATTCTTGATGAAATGGTAACTGGGTTTAAAACTGCGTTTCCTGGATCAATGACTAAATATGGTTTAACCCCTGATATGGCTACCTGGGGAAAAGGTATTGCTAACGGGTTTTCTTTTTGTGCTTTAACTGGTAAAAAAGAAATTATGGAGTTGGGTGGCATTCGCAAAAAAGGTACAGAGAAATTATTCTTAATTTCTACAACACATGGGGGTGAAACACATTCAATAGCAGCAGGGCTGGCCACTATTGATTTTTATAAAAAAAATAAGGTAATTGAAAAGATTCATGAAACAGGAAAGCAGCTTGTTTTTGGAGCGAGAAATATTTTAACAGAATTAAAATTGGTTAATAATATTGAAGTCACAGATTCATATTGGATGCCATTGTTCATTTTTAAAAATAATAGGGGGGAAATAGATGTGGAGTTTAAAACATTTTTTTTACAGGAAATGATAAGGAATGGTGTGCTTTTTCAAGGTATTTTTGTTCCTTCCTTTAGCCACAATGAAAATGAAATCAAGTATTTTTTTGAAGCATTTCGGGCAAGTGCTCTTGAGTATAAAAGTGCGTTGCTTTCTGGTTGCAAGGGCAAATTAATCGGTGAGCCGATAAAGCCTGTTTTTAGAAAATACATATAAAATAAAAATTACGATATGAATACCGATCTGATAAAAAGTAAACATGGTTATTATTCAGTTAAAAATTTACCTTCAGAAGCTGAATTAGCGGAGTATTATGAAAAAAAATATTATCAGGAAGCAAAAGGAAGCTATGAGATTGAATATGATAGGGAGGAAGTAGCGTATTTTTTCAATAAGATCTCGGAAAGGGCCTACATTCTTGAAAAATATTTAGGCGGTAAGGAAACGGTTTCTTTTTTGGATGTTGGTTGTGGCGAAGGTTGGGCCTTAGCATTTTTTAAAAAGAAGGGATGGGATGTATTAGGCCTTGATTTCAGCAGTTTTGGTTGTAAGAAATTTAACCCGGAGTGTTTGGATAATCTGATCGTAGGCAATGTCTATCAAAACCTCAATGAATTAATTGCAAAGGGCATAAAATTTGATGTTGTTTGGGTGGATAATGTACTGGAGCATGTCATTGATCCTGATGCATTGATAAATGATTTTAAAAAAATAATTTCCCCTTCCGGGATCCTGGTTATTGATGTGCCGAATGATTTTTCCCTCATTCAGAATTATGTTTTTGATAAGGGCTACATTCATAACAAATATTGGGTGGTAGTTCCCGATCATTTATCCTATTTTTCTAAAAACAGTCTGGAGAATTTACTGAATTCAAATGGCTGGGAGTCTGTTATCTGTCTCGGTGATTATCCTATTGACTGGAATCTTTTAAATGCAAATACAAATTATGTTGCGGACAAGACAAAAGGGAAATCTTGTCATAGGGAGCGGATCGAGTTTGAAAATTTAATTCACACAATGCCAATGGACAAGGTTGTTGATTTTTATCGATCGATGTGTGATTTAGGTCTTGGCAGATTGATAACCGGGTTTTTTAAAATAAAGTGAGTTGATTTTTTATATTTGAATAATCAGAAAGTAATATTTCGCGCAGACGGAAACTCAACTATTGGGTTAGGGCACTTTTTTAGAGTGCTGGCCCTTGCCGAGTTGATAAAGGATAAATTTGATGCGCACATAGCTTTTTCAGCTCCGGATTATTTTGTTAAAGCTCAGGTGGATAAGGCGGGTATTAAGCTGATTTCCCTTCCTGCTGTTGATTATGAGATAAGATGGAAAGATCCCTCTAAGTATCATCTTCCTTTTGACCTGAACTCCGTTTTAACCGGTACAGAAATTGTTGTGCTTGATGGGTATTTGTTTGATAATGATTACCAGCAAAAAATAAAAGAAAAAGGTTGCATTCTATTGTGTATTGATGATATTTATAAGGATTATCCTTTTGCCGATGCTATTATTAATCATGCGCTTTCTGCAGGTGCTAAAATGTATAAAAATACTAAGGCGAAAATTCATGCAGGGCCCGATTATAGTTTGATGCGGAGGGAATTCTTGGATGAATCTAAAAAGGAAAAAGTAAAATACAAATTTGATACAGTATTTGTTTGTTTTGGCGGGGCAGATACAGAGGAACTTGCATTTAAAATAGCTTCGATAGTATCAGATAACGATAACGGTGTTCATGCGATTCATGTTCTCAACAGCTCATCCTATTCCGGAAATCTGTCTAAATTTCAGGAGGTTAGTGCTCAATCAGGGAAAAAAATATTTCTCCATCAGAATCTTAACGCTTCACAAATAATTGCATTGATGAACAGCTGTGATTTTGCAATTATTTCTGCAAGTAATACAGCGTATGAATGCGCCTGCGCTAAATTGCCTATGATTGTTGGTTATTATGTAGAACACCAAATGGGTTTTTACAATGCATTAATCACCCGGCCTAATATAGTCGGCATCTCTGAATGGCAAAATATAATGGATGGAGAGTTGATCAATGCAATGAATAGCCTGATCAAAAACTATAAGCCTGATGCCCCTGCTTTTATAGATGGATTTCAACAGCAAAGATTCCTGAATATATTTGCTTCTTTTTCATTTGATACGAAGCAGTAATATTCTTATGCATTAAATGCAATTAATGATTTATGAAAATAGGTGTTCTTTCGGATATTCATGGTAATTCCTCTGCATTAGTGGAGGTACTTAGCTCTGCAAAGATGGAGAATATTGACAAATTGCTAATTTTGGGAGACATAGTGGGGTATTATTATCACCCTGATAAGGTTTTGGATATGCTGGCTGGATGGGAATGCATAAGAATAAGAGGAAACCACGAGAAAATAATGGAACAGATCCTTTTGGGAAATATGAATGAACTAGCTCTTAGAAGAAAATACGGAAGTGGTCATAGGTTTGCGCGGGAGAAATTGTCAGCTGAACAGCTCAATCAGTTAATAAACGATCCGGATCAAAAAATGGTGTTATTTGATAATGTAAGGATATTAATGTGCCACGGCTCTCCCTGGGATCCTGATTATTATTTATACCCGGATACAGACAAGCAAATTCTTGATCGTTGTAATGAAACGGACATGGATTTTGTATTGGCGGGCCATTCGCATTATTCTTTTTCTTATAAGAACATAAATAGCACTTTATTGAATCCAGGTTCTGTTGGCCAATCCAGGCGTGCAGGCGGTGTGGCTAACTGGGCTGTTATAGATACAGTTACTAACGGTTTTGAATTAAAATCTACTCCTTATGATGTTCGTCCACTTTTAATGGAAATTGATCAGATCGATCCGGATATTAAGTACCTTAAAGATGTTTTAATAAGAAATAAAAATTGAAAACGCTATATAATATAATGGTTACGGGTTGTGGTGGTGATATTGGACAAAGTATTGGAAAGATTTTAAAGTCACATGCCCTGTTTGATCGCGTAATAGGATGCGACATGAGTGATGAGCATGCAGGAAGATTTATTTATGATGAATGCATTACTATACCTGCATGTACATCAGATAAATATTTTCCGGTATTGGAGGAAATTATTAAAAAACATCAAATCGACTTAATTTTGCCTATATCTGAACCGGAATTACGTTTTTTTACAGAGAATAAAAATGTAAAAGGGGTGTCAAGCAAGCCATTGGTAATAGCTAATTCAAAAGCCAGGGAGATTGGGTTTGATAAGTTAAGAACTGTTGATTTTTTAAAAGGTTCATTCTTGCCATTTCCAGAAACCCATGTGATCGCGGAAATGAATGACCCTAAGTTGCCGCTTATTTTAAAAAGCAGGAAGGGATCAGGAAGTAAATCGATTTTTATTTTAAATGAAACTGATGATTTTCTGTTCTATAAAAAAAAGTATCCCGACTTTATTGCACAGGAGTTGTTAACCGATGATAATGAATATACATGCTGCGCCTTCAGGTCGGCAAAGGGGGAGACGAGAATAATCACATACAGAAGGAAGTTGGTTGATAGTTATTCTGGTTTTGGAGTAGTTGTTAATGATCCATTGATCGATTTACTCCTATTAAAAATTGCGGATAAACTTGACCTAATAGGCTCGATTAATATTCAATTGCGCAAGTCATATAAGGGGCCTTGTGTATTTGAAATAAACCCCCGATTCTCCAGTACTGTAAATTTCAGGCATATGATGGGCTTTCAAGATGTGATATGGAGCGTTGAAGATATACTGGGATTCAAATTGTCAGACTATTCAAAGGTAACTGCTGGGAGAAAATTTTATAAAGGATTTCATGAGTACATTAATTAAATCAATACAGATCGGTAGCTCTGTTATCTCCGAAAATAATAAGCCCTTTATTATTGCTGAGATGTCAGGCAACCACAATCAATCTTTAGAACGGGCATTAGCTATTGTTGATGCTGCCGCTAAAGCGGGGGCGCATGCTATCAAGCTGCAAACCTATACGGCAGATACCATGACTATTCCGGGTGTTTTGACCATTACGGACCCAAACTCCTTATGGAATGGAAGGGAACTGCATGAGTTGTATAAAGAGGCGTATACTCCATGGGAATGGCATAAACCAATTTTTGAAAGGGCAAAAAAACTGGGAATAATTGCTTTCAGTACTCCTTTTGATGAAACCGCTGTTGATTTTCTGGAGGGATTAAATGTGCCTGTATATAAAATTGCGTCATTTGAAAATACAGATTGGCCTTTATTAAAAAAAGTGGCGCAAACAAGAAAGCCGGTGATCATGTCAACGGGCGGGACAAACTTATCCGATGTCGATGAAGCGGTTAGGCTATTAAGAATGAACGGCTGTAAGGATTTGATATTACTAAAATGTACCAGCACTTATCCTGCCACCCCGGAAAATTCCAATTTAGTTACGATAGCGAGTATGAAAGAAGTATTTAATTGCCAGGTGGGATTGTCAGATCATACCATGGGGATCGGTGCTGCCATTGCTTCTGTTGCTTTGGGCGCACGTGTGATAGAAAAACATTTTACATTACGAAGGGCCGATGGGGGAGTGGATGCTGCTTTTTCGATGGAGCCTGCCGAGATGCAAATGCTAGTTGAGGAATCAGAAAGGGCATTTCTTGCCTTGGGAAAAATTCAGTTTGATGTTCAGGATGCGGAGAAGAAAAATATAATTTATAAAAGATCTATTTATGTGGTTAAAAACATAAAAGTGGGCGAATTATTTACAAAGGAAAACACCAGGGTTATAAGGCCAGGTTATGGATTGCTGCCTAAATTTTACGAAACTGTATTGGGAAAGAAGGCTATTGCTGATATAACTGAAGGCTCACCTCTAACATGGGAACTACTGTGAAAGGAAATTTTGTTTTAGTGAGTGAAAAAAAATGGCATGATGAATTATTTGATCATCTGTCAACTATTATTGAAGGAAATTGGACGCGAATTGCTGATAAAAATGATTTTTGTATCGGAAAGATGTCTTCCCTGAATCCGGACATGATCTTTATTCCACATTGGTCGTATCTTATTCCGGCAGAGATATATGAAAAATATATTTGCGTGATTTTTCATATGACCGATCTGCCTTTTGGCAGAGGAGGAAGCCCCTTGCAGAATTTGATAGTCAGAGGCTTTAAAGAGACCAGGATATCAGCTATAAAAGCATCCAAAGGGCTTGATACAGGGGATGTTTACTTAAAATATCCGCTTTCCCTTGAAGGAACAGCACAGGAAATTTTTATCAGGGCATCTGAAGTGATTGAAAAAATGATCGTTTCTATTGTAGTGAATAATATTAAACCGACACCCCAGGAAGGAGAAGTTGTTGAGTTTAAAAGAAGAAAGCCTGAAGAGAGCAATTTGAAAGATATATCAGACATAAATAAATTATTTGATTATATCAGGATGTTGGATGCGGAAGGTTATCCTCACGCATACGTAGAAACTGAAAGTTTTCGGCTTGAATTTACAAAGGCTCAGATCATAAACAACAAAACTTTAAATGCTCATGTTCTAATCATTAAGAAATAAAAAAATAATGTTGGTGGTAGCTCATCCGGATGATGAAGTGCTGGGTGTGGGCGCCACAATGAATCGGCTCATAAAAGAGTTCGGAGCCATCGTACATGTTGTGATCTTGGGCGAAGGAATCACTTCCCGGTCTGAAAAACGAGATACTTCAAAATGGAAGCGGGAATTAGCTACGCACAGAAAAAATATTAAAGCGGCTCAAAAAATAATCGGTTATCGTTCTGTAAGTATTTATGATCTTCCGGATAATCGTTTTGATACGGTTGCTTTACTGGATATTATTAAGGTGGTTGAGGATGAAAAGAATACATTTAAGCCGGAAGTGATCTTTACGCACCATGGTGGGGATCTGAATATTGATCATCAACGCACTTTTGAGGCGGTTATTACCTCCTGTCGCCCTATGCATCATGAGAAAGTGAAAACAATTATTGCATTTGAAACTCCTTCTGGTACCGAGTGGCGGGCATCTACCGACCCCAGGAATTTTATTCCTAATCTTTTTATAGAGGTGTCAAGAGGAAATGTCGAGACAAAGATCAAGGCTATGGAGTCGTATGAGTTTGAAAAAAGAAAATATCCCCATCCCCGTTCTCCTGAAGCACTTAAAATATTATCTCAAAGGTGTGGTATTGTCGTAGGTATAAAATTTGCTGAGGCATTTGTATTAGTAAGAAATATTAGTTAACCCATTATAGATTAGCATGATTGATTTACTCAAATGGGTGTTATTTCTCCCGCATAAACTTTACAAGTATAATATAAGGCCAAGATTTAATCGTTTTTGCCATTACTCGATTCGGCTTTTTAGAAACATACTTGTAAAAAATTCTTCAATTGAAAATGAGTTTTCGAAAAGGCTCAGTAGGTATAAAGTTGCATGGGATCAGAAAAATGTAAATATTGTTTTGACTCAAATTGTTGATGATTATACGATGTGCGTTAAATTGGCGGCAACCGCTAATTTCTTGGCAACTAAACAAAAATCGAATATTGGTTTATATTCTATCGGATTGTATTCTATTTATTCAAGAGCGGAAGAAATTAAGTATTTCGGTAAAGGGATTTTTGGTAAGATGTATGCCGCGAGCCTTTATAAAAGATTGAATAATGTATTTATGTCTTTTGGAGGAAAAATAGTACATCAGCATATCTTTGACTATGAGGACCAGCAAATCATTCAAAGCCATTTTATCAAAATAAAAGATCGAATTGCTAGAAAGGAAGATGTTCTGAAAATTGAAGTTGAAGGTATAGTTATTGGCGATTTAATTTATGATACTTTTTTGAGATTTAACAACAGCGCAACTCTTGATATACAAACCCCTTTTCTGGATAAAACTATACTTCAGGCACTAAATATTTATTTTAATTGTAAGGAAGTATTCCTTAAGTATGAAGTTAAGGCATTAGTTAGTACTTATACATCATACATATATCATGGTATAATAGTGAGAATGTGTTTAAAGAAGGACATTCCAGTTTATAATCCTATTTGCGGATTTTATACCTTGATTCATAAAGTATTAAAAGAATACCCCAGCCATTACAATAATCATTTTTTATTTCCCGATATTTTTAAATTAGTTAAGAATAGGGATAAGGCAATTGATAGTGCAAGGGATGTATTTGAGAAGCGCTTTTCCGGTCAGGTTGATGAGGCCACCTTTTATATGAAGGAGTCAGCCTTTTCGAATTATCAAAATGTTCAATTAAATGAACTAAATTGGTCAAATACAGTGGTTGTATTGGCGCATTGTTTTTTTGAAAATCCTCATTGTTATAGAGATCTTTTATTTCCTGATTTTTATGAGTGGATAACATATACGCTGGATGTTTTGTCTATGCAGAAGAATATCAATGTGCTTGTTAAGCCTCATCCAAACGGAGTGCAGGGAAACGATGAAGTATTTGACGCGCTAAAAGAAAAATATTGCAATACAAATATTACATTTATTGATAAAAAAACTTCTCAGTTGCAAATTATGAATTCTCAGCCAAAAGCTATAATTACCGCTTATGGTACTGCTGCTGCTGAGTGTGCTTATTTGGGATTTCCTGTAATAACGATTTATGACCACCCGTTTATTGCATATGATTTCACATATACTGCCCGAACGATAGAAGAATACAATAAATTACTCCAAAATGTCTTACATCTTAAACCAAAACAAAAAAAGGATGAGATTCTTGAGTATTTTTATATGCAACATGTTTTTTTTATGCAAGGGAGAGAGAGTAATTATTTAAAGTTTGATAAGTATTTTGGCCAGGCAACCAATTCGGATAATTTCTTACAAGATTACTTGCCGCAAATGGATGAGTTGTATTTCAAGATGTTAGACGATTCTGTTAAAGATGGTTTTGAATTAGCAGAGTGGGAGAGTAATATTATTCGTGGGGATAGGAGTACCTGATATTTGTATATAAATTATTTGATCAATTTAGTTTAATTATCTATCGTATATTTATTGCCAATGAAAAAAATTAAATTTTCTGTTGTTGGGTGTGGTAACATAGGCAAGCGGCATGTGGCTGTAATTGATGCAGAAGAAAGAGCAGAGGTTGTTTCGATATGTGATATTGATGAAGAGAAATGTAAGAAACTTGCATCTATATATGGAGGGATACCGTATTATACGGATTATTCTCAATTGATATCGGAAACAAATGCAGATGTGATTAATATTGCTACTCCTCATGGTTTGCACGCAGAAATGAGTATTGCTGCTGCGAAAGCAAGAAAAAATATTTTGGTTGAAAAGCCAATGGCACTGTCAGTGTTGGACTGCAGGGAAATGATACGGGTAGCCAATGAAAATAATGTAAAGCTGATGGTTGTTAAACAAAATCGGTATAATATTCCTATTGCGTTAACCAAGAAAGCTCTTGAAGAAGGGAGGTTAGGAAAGATTTTTATGGTTGAATGCAATGTGCTATGGAACAGGCAGCAGGAATACTATATGGGGTCAAACTGGCGGGGTAATGTAAAATTAGAGGGTGGTGTTTTATACACCCAGGTTAGTCATTTTATCGATCTGCTTATTTGGTGGTTTGGCGATCTGATAAAGGCAACTACACATATTGCCACTAAAAATCATCAAATAGAAATTGAAGATTGTGGTAGCTCTTTGCTTCAGTTTAAGACAGGTGTGATGGGGGCTATTAATTGGACAACATGTGTGTACAATAAGAATTATGAGGGTAGTATAACTATCGTAGGAGAAAAAGGCACAATAAAAATCGGTGGACAATATCTCAATAAGATCGAATTCTGGGATGTTCAATCTTATCCTTTGCCGGCTAATATTAATTTTGAAGATAAGCCCAATAATTACGGGAAATATCAAGGTACAAGTTCTAATCATGATAAAACAGTAGCAAATGTTGTGGCGCAATTATTAAATGAAAGATATGAAACTGTTGAGGGAGATGAGGGTATTAAAACTATTGAAGCAATAGAAATGATTTATAATAATATCAGATAATGAAGAGAATATTAGTTACGGCTGCAGGAGGTGCTCCTGCAATTAATTTTACCCGTTCGTTGAGAGATGCAAAAGACGACTATTTTTTATTAGGGGTAGATTGTGATAAGTATACTATCCACCGTGCCGAAACGAATGCGAAAGAATTATGCCCTAAAGCTACCGAAGCAGATTATATTCCGTATTTAAACTATCTGATTGAAAAGTATAAAATTGATTTTTTGCATGCTCAGCCTGATGTGGAAGTTGGAGTGATCTCTGAAAATAGAGATAAGCTAAAATGTAAAACATTTTTGCCTTCTAAAGAGAGTGTTCATATACTAAGAGATAAGTTCTTGTCTTATCAGGAATGGGAACGTGCGGGAGTAAAAGTACCTCAAACAATTTTATTGAAAAATAAAGCGGATCTTGAAAGGTCTTACGAATTATTTGGTACGGATATCTGGATACGTGAAATACAGGGTGCAGCTGGAAAAGGTTCCTTGTCATCACCTGATTTTGATGAAGCCTTAAAACATATTGAGCGGAAGCATGGTTGGGGGAAATTTACCGCAGCCGAAAAACTTACTCCAAAATCTGTGACCTGGATGGCAATATATGATTCAGGTAAATTAATTATTGCTCAATCAAGGGAGCGCTTGTACTGGGAGGCTGCTAATCGGGCCCAATCAGGCGTTACTGGTATTACTGGTACGGGCCGAACAATTTCTAATACGCTAATCGATGAGGTTTCTCAGAAAATAATATTTGCTATTGACGATAAACCCCATGGTGTTTTTAGTGTTGACATGACTTACGATAAGGCTGGATTTCCAAATGCAACAGAAATAAATATTGGAAAATTTTTTACTACACACTATTTTTTTACTAAGGCAGGAATTAATTTTCCTGAGATATACGTTAAGCTTTCATTTGGTGAAGCTGTAAACTATAAGAATACAATTAATCCATTGCCTGAGGGGTTGAATTGGATAAGAGGAATGGATACAGTTCCGATACTTTTGACAGACGAGGAGATTGAAAATAAATTCAGAGAGTTTAACGAGCAAAAGGCATGTCTGAAAGCATAAGAAAGGTTATCGTCTTAGGCGGTAGCGGTTTTATAGGCAAACGATTGTGTGATAAATTAACTAGTGATGAGCGTGTTCATTTAATGTGTCCGGATTCTAAAACGATAAATTTGTTGAAGCCAGAGAATGTTCGGGCTTATTTTAAAGAAAATCTTACCTCTGAAACTTCTTTGATTATTGCAGCAGCTAAAACCCCTTATTCATCTGTTCCCAAAGACGATCCAAAGTCCATGATGGATAATAGGAATATGGTGCAGAACATAATTGATTCCATATCATCAGGTTGCAAGGAGCTGATTTATTTGAGCACGATTGATGTTTACGGTGATTCAGCGGAAATAATAACAGAACAAACTTCTCTTTTGCCGAAAAGTAATTACGCAAAGGCAAAGTTTGACGCAGAAAGAATATTGCAGGGATTTTCTAGTAAGCAAAATATCCCACTTCTGATATTAAGATTAAGTCAGGTTTATGGTAAAAATGATAATAGTCCTAAACTTATCCCATCTCTTATTACATCGGCTATTGAAAATAGCAAAATGACTATTAGTGGATCGGGTATTACTTTGCGTGATTTTGTTGCTGTGGATGACGTTGTGGCGATTATAGTTTTAAGTATAGGACAAAAAGTGCATGATATTGTTAATCTTGCAACAGGAGTGTCTGTTCCTATCCTGAAGATTGCGGAAATCATTAAAGGATGTGCCGGAAAGCAAGTTGTTATAGATCACAATTTTTCAGTTGAAGAGAAAAAGAGTTTGAGATTTAATAATAGTAAGTTTAAGCAATATTTTGACTATAAATTCAGTAACTTAGAAGATGAATTAATGAAATGTATTTTGAATTATGAACGTAAAAGAACTTGACGAAGCTGCGGCAAACTACTTTAGTGATAAAGGCAGAATAGAAGAGCGTTTTATTACGAAATCCACTTTAAAATTAGCTTTGCCCTTCGTTAATAAGAAAGCTGTTTTGCAGCTGGGGTTAGGAAACGGTTTTATAGCTAAACAGATTGATGCAATGGTATCCGCCCAAGTTGTGGTTGAGGGGTCTCAAAAGTTAGTTAGTGAGTTTAATCATCCACTGGTTAACACGCAACTTTTACATGGTTTCTTTGAAAATTTTTCGGTGAACTCAAAATTTGATGTTGTTCTCGCGAATCATGTTTTAGAGCACGTTAATGATCCTGTTCAGGTCTTAACCTATCTGAAGGGGTATTTAAATAAAAATGGTATAGTTCTTATAACCGTTCCTAATGCTACTTCTTTGCATAGGCGAATAGGTGTTGATATGAACATGATCAAAGATGTACATGAATTAAATCAAACGGATCTATCCGTCGGGCATCAACGGGTATATGATATTAATAGTTTACGGCATGATGTAACTGCGGCAGGCTATAAGATTGTTAAGGAAAGCGGATATTTGTTGAAGCTGGTTTCTTTGAAAAAAATGGAGAACTAGCCGGATAATTTATTGGATTCCATTTATAATGTG
>Ga0163144_10023115_pt1 | contig 12289 bp, 13 predicted proteins | sample OliLak19BULKMAT1_FD_123175 | JGI IMG/M metagenome (GOLD analysis project Ga0163144, IMG submission 123175) | Freshwater microbial mat bacterial communities from Lake Vanda, McMurdo Dry Valleys, Antarctica - Oligotrophic Lake LV.19.BULKMAT1 | ecosystem: Environmental > Aquatic > Freshwater >... | reverse complement strand
GAAGAATTTCGGCAAGCCGAAGAAGGGGCATATTAGCCTGCAAGACCACGGCAACGCGGTCGAATTCAAGAACATCAAAATCCGCGCGCTGCCTCCAAACGGCGCCGGACCCGATCCGATCGACGGCTACTTGCCGGTCAAGGTGGAGCAAGCGTTCCCGAAGATCAAATGGACCGGCTGGGAGCCGGAAAACGCGTCCGGTCAAAGCGAAGCCTTCCGCCCGATTGTGATCACCAACGCCGGCGACGGTTCAAATCGTCTCTTTGTGGCGACGCAACAAGGGGTGATTCATACATTTGTCAACAAACCCGACGTGACCGAATCGCAGGTCTTTCACGACATGAGCAAAAAGGTCCGCTATTTTGACAAGGAAAACGAAGAGGGCTTTTTGGGTTTGGCCTTGCATCCCAAGTTCAAAGAGAACGGCCAATTCTTCGTCTATTACACCGCGAAGCACACGCCGCATCTGTCGGTGATTTCGCGGTTCCGTGTTTTCAAGGACGACCCCAACAAGGCCGATCCCGAGTTTGAAGAGGAATTGCTGCGGATTCCGCAGCCGGCTTGGAATCACAACGGCGGCACGCTTGTCTTCGGACCTGACGGGTATTTGTATATCGGTCTGGGTGACGGCGGATTTGGCAATGATCCGCAAGGAAACGGCCAAAACAACGGCACGCTCCTGGGCAAGATGCTTCGGATTGACGTCGATCACAAGAGCGACGGCAAGACCTACGCCATTCCGGCCGACAATCCGTTCATCAAGGAACCTGGCGCTAAGCCCGAGATATTTGCGAACGGATTTCGCAATATCTGGCGGATGGCGTTTGACCGCGCGACGGGCGATTTGTGGGCGGCCGATGTGGGGCAGAACCTGTGGGAAGAGATCGACATTGTGACCAAGGGGGGCAATTACGGTTGGAGCGGTCTGGAGGGAACGTATCAATTCGGCAGCCGCAGCTATAAGATTGACAATGCGATTCCGCCGATCTGGGAATACGATCACCAGGTTGGCAAATCGATCACAGGTGGCGTGGTCTATCGCGGGACGAAGGTTCCCGCGCTGGCCGGGCATTATCTTTACGCCGACTATGTGACCGGCAAGCTTTGGGCTTTGAAGGCCGACGCCAAGAAGCGGACCGTTGCCGGAAATTACGGCATCAAAAGCCCGATGTTCCCGGTGATTACCTACGGCGAAGATGAAGCGGGCGAAGTCTATTTTTCGACCGTGACGCCGGACGGGAAGGGAATCTATCGGTTTGCGGCCGAGTAGGCCGCATTCGTAGGATCGAAATCACGGTAAGAACATAAGACGGCGTCGGGTGAGGAATCGCCTGACGCCGTTGTGTTTTGAAATTTGTAGTGCGATGAATAGTATTCCTTTAATCGCAAAGCATAAGCGTTACTACTCCGGCAATGAATAATTGGACATTGGATTTGCTGGCTACGCCGCGTAACCAGCCTAAACAACGAACAACTACGTTCATTTAATTATTGCCGGAGTAGTAGTTAGCGTGCATTCGCGGTTTAATGAGAATTGATTACGTTTAATGCGAATGTTCGCTGATTGACGCTAATGGTAGTTAGCTACTTGCCGGTGCCGGCCCGAATTCGATTGCAGGCTTCGAGCAGTTCTTCAAAAGCCAGTTGTACTTCGCCGTGGGGGAGACCGTTTCGCACCCCTTTTTCAAGCCGCGCGGCGAACGGGGTGATCTGGTCAAAGCCGTAGCTCCCCGCCGCGCCCTTGAGCTGATGGGCAAGGCGGCCGAGTTGGTCCCAATCGTGATTTTGGAATTGGTTTTGCAGATCGCGGATCCGTTGAGGCATTTCCTCGACGAATAACTCGACGATCTCGGCCAAATCCGGATCGGCGGCCATAGTCGAGTAATACAAACCCTCGAGCAAGACCGGCGAACCTAAAGCGGCATACATAGCGGCATCCTTACGGCAGAGTGCGGGTAAGCGAGGCGAAAAACCCTGCTCATAATTGAACCATAGAATAAGGAAAGCTATGAATATGGTAAAATAGGCACGGTCTGCCGCTAAATCGCGAAACCGCATTGGCGTGGCAACGGCGAGCGTCAAGCGACGATCATGGCCGTTTCATTCCGATAATCGTTAGAACCACTTACATTGCAAATCGCCAAGCTAAGTTATTCTTGGCTTAATTCCCATAGAGCGGAGAGCGCGTCGCGCTTTTAATTTACGGCTGGTGTACAAACGCGATGTTATCGTTCGCTGGTTCCAAACGCCGCCTTTCAAGTACACAAAGTTATCTCGTTTTCGAGGCGTTGCCTCGCGTCGGCCGCACAATTCCTACAATCGCTTTTCCCACGCTTGGACGTTATAGGCAAATTCTCCGGAATAAGTATGCGGGGAAGTTTAGGGAAAGTTTCGGTTTTCCCCAAACTGGCTAAGCGGGGAAAAATTGGCTGGCCGATAGCATCTCATAGGTCGTGCCAAAAGCGCTGCGACATTTCGGCTTGTTCGGTGGACCACTCCCCAGTCGTCCCCGAAGCCATGGGCGTGTTGCCCACCCTGCAGACCGATTTGGCCAGTTCCCCAGGATTCCGTCTTAGGAGTAGTTTTCCATGAAGCGTCGCATTGTGTTGTTCGCTGGTTTGTTGGCCGCTTGTTTGCTGGCCAGCAACTCGACCGCGCAGGCTTTCCACCTGTTCGGCGGTCATAGTGGTTGTGCCGCGGAACCCAGCTGTTGCGCGCCGGAGCCGACTTGTTGCGCTCCCGCCCCGACTTGCTGCGATTCGGCCCCCTGCTGCAAGAAGCATCGTAAATTGTTCGGCCACGGCAAGAAGAGCTGCTGCGCTCCCGCTTGCGAAGTGACCTGCTGCGCTCCGGAACCGACCTGCGGTTGCGAATCGAACTGCAAAAAACACCATCGCAAACAACGCTGCCGGAAGAATCGCTGCTGCGAAGCGACTTGCTGCGCCGCTCCTGCTTGCGAACCGAGCTGTGCCGCTCCTTGTGCCGTCGAGCCAAGCTGCTGCGCCGCCCCGGCTTGCGAACCGAGCTGCGGTTGCGAACCGAAGTGCAAGAAGCATGGCCGCAAGCACCGCGGCCACAAAAATCGCTGCTGCAAAGCCGATTGTTGTGAAACGGCTTGCGAACCGAGCTGCTGCGGTTAAGTTCAAACCGGGACAATCAGCCGTCCCGGTCGATGAGCCCGATTCAACCAACGGCTCCCCGTGTGCAAACGGGCGAGCCGTTGGTGTTTTTGGGGAGGAGGCTGGAGACTGTAGGCTAGAGGCTGGAGTATTAAAACGAGAAGCGAAAAAGAAAGAAGCGAGAAGGAAAGAATTTACTTTTACTGCGTTTCTCGCTTTTCACTTCTCGTTTCTCGTTATCCCTGCCCCCTTTTCCCTTTCTCCTTTTCCCTTATTTATTCTGCATTTTGCATTCTAACTTCTGCATTCTGACTTCCCCCTCCCTCCGCCCGGTATAATCCGGCTCATGCCCCCTGTCATTGAAGTCGCCGGATTGACCAAAAACTATCGTGTGGCCGTCAAACGCGAAGGGATCCGCGCGGCGATTACCGGCCTCTGGCACCGCGAAACGCGCGAGGTGGCCGCTGTCCGCGGGATTGACCTCACCGTAGAAGCGGGCGAATTCGTGGCGTTTCTGGGACCAAACGGCGCGGGCAAAACGACCACCCTCAAGCTGCTATCCGGAGTTCTTACTCCTAGCGGCGGTACGGCGCATGTATTGGGCTATGTACCGTGGCTGCGTGAGAACGCCTATCGCCGCCGGTTCGCATTGGTGATGGGGCAAAAGAACCAACTCTGGTGGGATTTGCCGGCGCAGGAATCGTTTCGGCTGCATCAAGAAATCTACCGCATCGCGCCGGCCGATTTTGCCCACACGCGCGATGAATTGGTCGAACTGCTCGATGTGTCCAAGCTGCTTGGTCAGCCGGTTCGCGAACTCTCGCTGGGCGAGCGGATGAAGATGGAGCTGATCGCCGCCCTGCTCCATTCGCCCGAGGTCTTGTTTCTCGACGAACCGACCATCGGTCTGGATGTGGTCGCGCAGCACAAAATTCAGCAGTTTCTGCGGCGCTATCAGCAAGAGCGGGGGACCACGATCCTGCTGACCAGCCACTATATGAAAGATGTCGCTGCCCTCTGCCGCCGCGTGGTGATTATTGCCGGGGGGCGGATCATGTATGACGGTTCGCTGGCCGGGATCATCGACAACTTTAGCGGCCATAAAGTGATCACGCTGCAATTGCCCGGCGAAGCGCCGGTGGAAATGCTGCGGCGTTACGGCGAGATCCTCGACGTGAACCCGCCGCGGGTCCGGCTCAAGATCGCGCGGGCGGCGGTGCCGAACGCGCTGTCGGCACTCTTGGCGCAATTGTCGGTCGAGGATGTGAGCGTGGAAGACCCGCCGCTGGAAGACGTGATCGCTAGTCTGTTTGCGAGTGTGGAGCGTGAACAGGCGGAGAATAACCGGCTGGATGCGGCAAAGACGTAACGCTTTTTGTCGAATTGAGTTTACTTAAAGCTTCTTCAGCGAACTAAACTCATCCAACGTGATCGTGGTCAGTTCGCCGTCGCCCCGGTCGAGGATCACCAAGTCGCTATAGACTTTATCATCAGTGTTACGGCGGTAGTGCAGCCCGTGGCGGCGGCGTTCCACGCGAACCACGCTCCCGCGAGTCGTGGTGGACCAACGCTGAGAGCCAACCTTGACCTCGTGGATCACTTCGATCCGGTCGCCGGGTTGCAGTTGCGCCAGCAGTTCGCGGGTATAGTCGGCCGTGATAGACATGGTAGAAACGCAGAAATGAATTAATGCAGAATGATGAATGCAGAATAGGAAACCGCAGATTCATGGATCACGGAAGCGGGATGTTCAATCAGTTTGAAGCAATTCTGCATTTCTGCATTCTGCATTCCAACTTTCCCCATCACACTTCCTTCGCTTTGATCCAGCTCATCAGGCGGCGGAGTTGTTTGCCGACCACTTCGAGCGGATGTTCGCGTTCGCGGCGGCGGGTCGCTTTGAAGGCCGGGGCGTTTGCCTTGTTTTCCAAAATCCACTCGCGGGCAAATTGGCCGCTGCGGATTTCTTCGAGGATCTTTTTCATCTCGGCCTTGGTTTGATCGGTGACGATCCGAGGCCCGCGGGTATAGTCGCCGTATTCGGCCGTGTTCGACACGCTGTAACGCATGTAGTTCAGCCCGCCTTGATAGAACAGATCGACGATCAGCTTCAATTCGTGCATACACTCAAAGTAGGCCATTTCAGGTTGATAGCCGGCTTCGACCAGGGTCTCAAAACCCGCCTTCACCAGTGCGCTCACGCCGCCGCAAAGGACAACCTGTTCGCCAAATAAGTCGGTTTCAGTCTCTTCGGCGATGGTCGTTTCGATCACGCCGCCGCGCGTGCCGCCGATCCCTTTGGCATACGCCAAGCCGATCTTCTTAGTCGTTTCGCTCGCACCGGTCCCCAACGCGATCAAGCAAGGAACGCCCCCTCCTTTTTCAAATTCGCTGCGGACCAAATGGCCGGGACCTTTGGGGGCGACCAGCAGGGTATCGACCCCCGGCGGCGCTTCGATCTGGCCGAAATGTAAATTGAAACCGTGCGAACACATCAGCACTTTGCCGGGCGTGAGATTCGGCTTGATGTGAATGCGATAGATGTCCCCCTGCACTTCGTCAGGGAGCAGAATATTTATCACGTCGGCTTGCTTGGTCGCTTCGTCCACGCTGAGCGGTTCGAAGCCGTGGCTCTTGGCGAGATCATAATTCGCTCCGCCAGGGCGTTGACCGATGATTACCTTCAAGCCGCTGTCGCGCAGGTTCTGGGCCTGGGCATGGCCTTGCGAACCATAACCGAGGATAGCGATGGTTTTGCCCTTGAGGGCGGAGAGATCGGCGTCTTTGTCGTAATAGATGGTGGCTGGCATGATGACTGGGGATTGGTCGTTGGGGTTTGGGCGTTGGGAATACAGCGGATAGGAATCGTCAGATTGATTGCAAATTGCAGATTAGAAATTGCAAATTGGAAGTTGTTAGTTCCCAGAGTTATTAAGCAAATGAGCCGCGGATCACGTCATCGTCCACCGGCATGTCAAAGCCGCTGGGGATTTCTTCCTCAATTTTGTTATTGCCGCGGACCATGGCGATCCGACCGGTCCGGACCAGTTCGACGATCCCAAACGGACGCATCAGATCGATGAACGCCTCGAGCTTGCGCTCCTGACCGCTGATTTCGATGATCACTTCGCGCGGGGCGACATCGACGATCCGCCCGCGAAAGATGTCGCTCAGTTCGCGGATTTCGCTCCGCGCGGCGCCGGGCGCTTTGACTTTGATGAGCATCAAGTCGCGCTCGATGTAGTTCTGCGAACTGACGTCGTCCACTCTGACGATCGTGATGATCTTTTCAAGTTGGCGGCGGACCTGTTCCAACACGCGGTCGTCGCCTACCACGACAAACGTCATCCGCGAGAAATGCGGATCTTCGGTCGGGCCGACGGCCAGACTGTCGATGTTATAACCCCGGCTGGCCAACATGCCCGAGACGTGCGCCAGCACTCCGGGAACGTTTTGCACGGTGGCGGAAAGGACGTGGCGCATAAGGAATCCGTCGCTGGGGGTCGATCCGAAATTTAACTCAAGGTGGAGAGGACAATGCCGGCGTTAACCGGGTTCGGTAATACTCCAATTCGTGAACGCCAAAAATGGACAATCCGATCGTCAATCCACCTTGAATCCGGATAAACCAGTAGAATAATTGGCGTTCCCGTTTCCGGCAAGGGGCCGGGGCGCATTGTTGAGATTGGAAGCTGCCGACAATCCGGAGATTTCGGATGTTTTAGAGGCATCCGCTCATCGACTTATCTTATTGTTATGGCAGCACGACTGTGGTGGTCAAATCAGCAACGAGGCAGTTTCATGCTGCCTGGCTTACTTCAATACAACTTTCAATGCGAATTTTCCGGTGTCGAAGCAGGTAACTCGGGCGAGGCAGTCCGGCCTTCCATCTCGGCCAACTTGTTGCCGATAAACCAGCACAAAATTCCCCCGGTGATAAGCAGGTATCGCGGGTTGAGTCCCCCGGAGGCACTCCCCGCTTCCTGCAAAAACCCCATCGCGACCCCGGCGATCATCGCCAGCAATCCAAAACCGCGCACAAAATTGATCTGAAACATGCCGCGTGATCTCCCTCAATACCGCAGTGTTGTTGCTTAATTTCCCGCTAACTTTACCCGGTTGGTTTGCGGGCGGTTTCAGGGGCATTATTTTTCGTTGCCGTACATTGAAAAAGGCAGGCGATGAAAATCTTTAACTCGGCGGATTGCCTTGGGATATCCCAACCGCGCTCGCGGCCGGGCGTGTCGTCGGGGCAGGCGATTACCACTTTCGAGCGGCTCACAACGACCGAACTTCCCAATGGCATGGGCTTTGAATGGACCGAACTTGCGCTCCAGGAAACTTTGACCGGGAACACGGCCGTATTTGTGTTCTTGCTGGGGTCCGAGTTTGTCTATCTCGTTTTGGCCGCGCTCTATGAAAGTTGGCTCCTACCGTTGACGATCATCTTGATCGTGCCGATGTGCCTTTTTGCCGCGATTGGAGGAATCTGGCTGGTCGGCGGCGATAATAACATCTTTACCCAGATCGGGCTGGTGGTGTTAATCGGCATGGCGAGCAAAAACGCGATTCTGATTGTCCAATTCGCGCGCGATTTGCGAAAACAACGAATGGATCTAGTCGAGGCGACTGCCGAAGCGTGCCGCGCGCGGTTGCGGCCGATTATCATGACCTCTGCGGCGTTCATCCTCGGCGTGGTGCCATTAGTGCGGGCGACCGGGGCGGGGGGCGAAATGCGTTACGCGCTGGGGCTGGCCGTCTTTAGCGGGATGCTCGGTGTGACGTTTTTTGGCTTATTCTTTACGCCGGTGTTTTACTATGTGCTGAATGTCTGGACCGGGAACAATGGCCCGCAGGTGCCGGTGGCGGAGAAGCAAACCTGATTAACTGACAATTTTTCGCTCTGCCAAATACGCATCCAACGCCACCTGCCAGGATCGCAACTGCGGACCGGAATTCGCGGTTGCAAGAGCCTCGTACTTACCGCAATCCAGTACGCTATAAGCCGGCCGCTCGGCCGCCGCGCCGTATTCTGCGGTGCTGATCGGGTCGATTGGCGTGGCGATTCCGGTCAATCGAAAAATCTCGGTCGCGAAATCATGCCAATTCGTTTCACCGGAATTGGTGATGTGAAACAAACCCACCATATTCCGTTCTAAGAGAAAGAGCGTTGCCGCTGCCACGTCGCGCACATTGCTAGGAGTGCAGACCTGATCGTTCACCACGCGCAGTCGGAGTCGTTCGCGGCCGAGACGAAGCATCGTTTCGACGAAGTTGACGACCTTGGGAGTACGCGGCGGACCATAGAGGCCGCAGGTTCGGATGATCAGATGCCGCGGCGCAGCAGCAGCGAACTGTTCACCGGCCGCCTTGCTCGCGGAATATTTACTCGTGGGCGAAATCGGATCGTCTTCGCGCCATGGTCGGTTCTGATTTCTTTGCCGACCAAAGAGATAGTCCGTACTTAATTGAACTAACTGCCAATCGTTTTCCGCGCAAAGTATTGCTAGCGATCTCACTCCTAAAACATTGATCTGGCGACACAACTCCGGCTCTTGCTCGGCCAAATCAACCTTAGTGTAAGCGGCGCAATTGATCACGCCGGCGATGGGGCCAAGCGCGTTAAGCTTTTTGCGCAGCCGTGCTGGTTCGACCAAATCAGCCTGATCACGCGAGAGCGTCACCGCGCGTTCCCCCAATTGGACGGCGAATTCGGAACCCAACTGGCCGTAACCTCCTAATATTGCGTATTTGTCTGCTAGCATCTGGAGCTTCTGTTTGGGTTATTTTTCAGTATGAGAAATTCATTCTGCATATGCCCCTTCAATCCAGTCAAGCTGGATCAAGTTTGCCGGTTGTAACGCCGATAACTCCCGACAATGGATTTTTTGTCCCGTCCTTCCGAAAGGCCACGGCCATGCAACAGATCGCCGGCATCTATCTCCCCGACGCCGAAGCCCACATGCCCGGATATCTTCAGCAATCCGGTGGCGTGTATCAAGCCAAACAGCTCAATCGGGCGTTGCAGTTCGTTACGAATTGGCACACGGCGATCGACATTGGGGCGCATGTCGGGATGTGGAGCAAAATCTTTGTGCAGAAGTTCGAGCGCGTGATCGCATTCGAGCCGATGCCGCAACTCCGCGCGTGCCTTGAAAAGAACGTTGTCAGCGATCGGCTGCAGATCGTGCCGCTAGCCCTGGGTAACAAGCATGGCGCGGTTAGCTTCGATTACGACGAAACGCACACCGGCGCAACTCACGTCAATATAAATCGCCCCGGTTTGATTCCGCTAGGAATGCTCGACGATTTTCAACTCCGTGACGTCGGTTTTATCAAAATCGACACGGAGGGTTTCGAGTTGCCCGTACTCGAAGGAGCGCGACAAACCCTGCTCGACAATCAACCCGTTATCATCGTCGAAGATAAACTACACGGCGTGCGGCATTACGGTCAAGAGCCGTATGCGGCGATCGATTTCCTTGAAAGCCTGGGAGCCTCGGTCATCGACCGCGTGATCGACGACTTCATCTTCGGCTGGCCCAATGTGCCGAATAAAGTTCAAATTCTGCCTGCTCGCAACTGCGATCAACAAATCGCCGAGAACATGGCGCGGCAGCAAGCGGGCGACCTACGCGGAGCGCGGATCGGTTTTCGCAAACTGACCCGCGATTTTCCCCAAAATGGCGAGGCCTGGAATCTACTGGCGATCGTGGAACTGCAACTGGGGCAAAAACCGACTGCGATCGCTGCGGGGCTCAACGCGGTCGAGTTGCAACCGACCGAAGCCCGCTATCAAAATACGCTGGCCACCGCGCTTTTCATGAACGGGCAAGCGGCCGACGCCATCGAGATGCTCAAACACGCTATTCATACTGATGCGGGACTATTCGAGGCGCACCTGAACTTGGGCGAGATTTACGAACTGACCAAGAACCCGGCCGAAGCGTTCGGCTGCTTTCAAAACGCGTTGCGAATCAAGCCGAGTTCGCCGCAAGTGTTGGTCAAACTTGGCCGCATCCATGCAGCGCATGGTTCGCGTGCGCAAGCGAGCACGCTCTTTCGCCAAGCGCTGGCATTGGAGCCGAACCACGCCAAAGCCCGCGAGGCGTTGCAAAAACTGGGACAATAACCACTTCTTAAGCTCGACGAATTCATGCGTTGCACCTGGCTGATCTCTGCGGATGTAAGCGGCCAAACGCCTACAGAATGGGATTGCCCCTTGGCGAGCGTGCGCTATCGAGTGTTGGCTCCGGCGCGCTATTTGGCCGCGCAGGGACATCAAGTCGGTTGGCTGCGGATCGATCAAGCGGCCGCTACTCCCTCTGAGCCGGCGACAGCCGCGCGGCTGGCGGCCGATGTTGTTGTGATCTCAAAAGTGCTTTCACACGGCAGCCTCGACGTTGCCCGCGCAGCCCAGCGCTCCGGGGCGAAGGTACTCGTCGATCTCTGCGACGATCATTTCGACACGCCCGAGTTGAGCGGGACGTATTTCGCGCTCTGCGAGCTGACCGACGGCATTCTGGCCAGCACGGCCGCGATGACCGCAACAATTCGCCGCCGCACCGGCCGCGCCGCAATCCAAATCGACGATCCATTTGAAGGACCGCACGGGCCGCCGCGGTACTCGCCGCGCGAACAGTACCCGGCCGTCAAGCTCGCCTGGTTCGGGCATCCGGTGAACTTTGATACGATCCTGGCAATGTTACCGGGTCTGCAATCTTTGACCCGCGAGTTGCCGTTGGAATTGAGCCTTGTGACCGATGTGGCGGCCGCGCAACGCTCGCCGTTATGGCAATCGCTTAACGCGGCTCGACAACCCGGTTTGAAGTTGGAATTGATCCCTTGGAGCCTGGCTGCGACGTGGCAGACTCTAGCCGACTCTGATTTGGTCGTGCTACCGAGTTTGCCTGAACAGAAAAAGCAAGTCAAAAGTCCGAATCGCGCTGTCGAGGGAATTCGTGCGGGGCGGTTAGTATTGGCCTATCCGTTGCCGGCATATCAGGAATTGGCCGGGGGTTTGTGGTTGGGTGAAGATCTTGCCGCGGGGATTCGCTGGGCGGTAGCTCATCCGAGCGAAGCGCGGCAACTCATTGAACGGGGGCAGACACTGATCGTACGCCGCTTTGCCCAAGAGCAAGTCGGGCGGAGTTGGGAAGCGGTCTTGGAGCAAGTGGCGGAGTGCGAACCGCTGACTGTATGAGTGTGGAAAAATGTAGGCTGGGACAAGCCGTCAAAAATCGTGTTCAGCTCGAAAATACAATCGGCGCTGTCTCACCATCCGCCGGTCGATGAAATAATATGGTGGGACTACGCCGGTTGAATCAACTCGAATATTCATTATTATTGGCGGCTGGTCCCATCCTACGATTCACTGCTGGTGAACCTCAACGCTCATGAGACTCGCGGTTTGCGCTATTGCCAATGAAAAATCCCCTGACCGCAAATTGCACGGCCAGGGGATCCAGTAATTTGAAAAGTTCGACTTCTAATTTATTGGAAGATGTACCCTTCTTCGCCATGTTGGCTGACATCCAGGCCTTGTTGCTCTTCCTGCTCGCTGACGCGTAAGCCGATGGTGGCGTCGATCACTTTGAGGATGATGAAGCTCCCCACGATCGCCAATCCCCAAGTGACCGCGGTCGCAGTTAATTGGCCGACGATCAGCTTGCTATTGCCGTCAACAATTCCTAGCGGATCGCCCGCTTTGACAACCGATGAACCGCCGAGCGCCAAAAAACCGCCCCAATCGTTAATCGCGCGAGTGGCAAAGACACCGGTCAAGATCGCGCCCAAAGTGCCGCCGACGCCGTGGACGCCAAATACGTCCAGAGAATCATCGTAGCCGAATGAGTTTTTAAACGTCGTACAAGCAATGAAGCAGACGATCCCAGCCGCCACGCCCATGATGATCGCCGCCATCGGCGTGACAAAGCCTGAGGCGGGCGTGATGCAGACCAGACCGGCGACCGCGCCGGAAGCGGCTCCCAGCACGCTCGGCTTACCGCGCGTGATCCATTCGCAACCTGCCCAGGCGAGCGTGGCGGCGGCGGCGGAAAAGTGGGTGGCGGCGAAAGCGCTTGCTGCGACTTCATCGGACGCCAATTCGCTACCGCCGTTAAAGCCGAACCAACCTACCCACAACATCGCCGCCCCTAAGGCAGTGTATG
>Ga0163144_10023110_pt1 | contig 12291 bp, 11 predicted proteins | sample OliLak19BULKMAT1_FD_123175 | JGI IMG/M metagenome (GOLD analysis project Ga0163144, IMG submission 123175) | Freshwater microbial mat bacterial communities from Lake Vanda, McMurdo Dry Valleys, Antarctica - Oligotrophic Lake LV.19.BULKMAT1 | ecosystem: Environmental > Aquatic > Freshwater >... | reverse complement strand
TACTACAGCCTCAACAACAAAGCCCATTCCGTAAGTTTTGAAGCGGCTATTGTGCGTGGGTTAGCCCCCGATGGCGGTTTGTATTTCCCGGAATCCATCACGCCATTACCACAAACTTTTTTTGACAAAATAGAACAATTCAGCTACCCTGAAATTGCTTTTCAAGCAATTAAGCAGTTTGTTGGCGACGCTATTCCAGCGGATATCCTACGCCAAATACTGGAAGAAACCCTGAATTTTGAGTTTCCGCTGGTGCCACTAGGCGATAGTATTTACGCCCTGGAGTTGTTTCATGGCCCTACCTTGGCTTTTAAGGACGTGGGCGCCCGGTTCATGTCGCGCTGTTTGGGTTATTTTAACCGAAACAACAACCATGACGTTACGGTTCTCGTGGCTACTTCAGGCGATACCGGAAGTGCCGTCGCCAATGGCTTTTACAAGGTGCCAGGCGTGAAGGTGGTGATTCTTTACCCAAGCGGAAAAGTGAGTGCCATTCAGGAAAAACAACTTACAACCCTGGGAGAAAACATAACGGCCCTGGAAGTCGATGGCGTTTTCGATGATTGCCAAGCCTGGGTGAAAAAAGCCTTCAATGACCTCAGCCTGAAACAATTGTCGCTTACCTCTGCCAATTCCATAAACATTGCACGATGGATGCCGCAAATGTTTTACTACTTTTTCACCTACGCAGCCCTGAAAAAACAGCAAAAACCGCTTGTTATCTCCTGCCCCAGCGGCAATTTTGGCAATGTCTGCGCGGGCATGTTGGCTCAAAAACTCGGGTTGCCCATTGCGCATTTTATAGCGGCACAAAATGCCAACAACACCGTACATCGCTTCCTGAAAACAGGCCAATACGACCCTGCCCCGACCGTGGCGACTTTAGCCAACGCCATGGATGTCAGCGACCCCAGCAATTGGGTTCGCATCCTTGAATTGTGCGAAAATGACAGCGCAACGCTGCATCAACAGCTGTCAACCTACAGCTTTTCTGATCAGGAAAATCTTGAAATTCTTGAAAAAATACACACGCAATACGGCTACATCGCCGATCCACATGGTGCCTTAGGATATGAAGCCCTGCGCCAATATCTAGAAAAAAGGCCGGAAAGTGTTGGCGTGTTTTTAGAAACAGCGCATCCCATAAAATTTGTGGATACCATTGAACGCGCCTTAAATATTACGCCGCCTTTTCCCGCCGAAATTGATGCCGTTATGAAAGGGGAAAAACGCTCCATACGCATTTCAAGCTATGCTGAATTTCGGGCTGTTTTGAGCGCTTAAGCGATTCTCTATCAAGGAATAAACTGTAGCAAATCATTGCGCACCGCGTAAATGACCAAGCCTGCTGTATTGCGGGCGCCTGTTTTTTCCAACAGGTTGTTGCGGTGGCCTTCTACCGTTCTTACGCTTAAGTAAAGCATATCAGCCATTTCCTGCGTCGTATACTCCTGACATATGTATTCCAATATTTCCTTTTCCCTAGGGGTTAAAGGGCTCTCTGGGTTGTAAGATTTTTCTTGTTTTTGATTCATGCCAGTGTGAATGGCGCGCAGTACCGATTCATTGAAGTAAAACCCTTTTTTCTCAACAGCTTTTACTGCCTGAACCACTTCCGAAAGTTCTGAATTTTTGACAAGATAACCATTTACACCTTCCCCAACCATGTGCACGATGTGCCGCTCTTCGCTGTGCACGGAAAGTATTATGATCTTTATGTCTGGGAAAAGTTTTTTGAGTTGGCGGGTCGTGTCCAACCCGTTCATGATGGGCATTGTTAGGTCAAGCAGCACAACATCTGGGGTTGGAGAAGCCGTATAAAGCCTTTCGAGGAGTTCCGCCCCATTCGCAGCTTCAACATTGACTGCTATACCTTCATATCCATTCAAAAGCGATACAAGGCATTCTCGAAATAAACTTTGGTCTTCTGCGATAGCCACATAAACATTGTTATTGCTCATATAAATTAGATTCCAGGGGGACTTTAACGATTGTTAGTAAGCCTTTACCCGGAGCGCTATGCCATTCAATGCTTGCATGTATATGGTTAGCACGTGCTTCAATATTTTTCAAACCCAAACCTTTGCGCTCTTGCAAAATGCCCAGGTCGAAACCTTTTCCGTTGTCTTCGAATTGAAAACAGACATCTTTTTCCGAGTGCGTCAAAGATAAAATAATTTTTGATGCGCCAGAATGTCGTATTGCGTTATTTATCAACTCTTGAGCCATGCGATAAATACCCAGCTCAACTTTTTTTTCTAAACGTGGAAAGTTGGGCGCGAAATCAAATTCAACCCCAAGTTGTGGGCTGTTGTTTTTTTGGCAGAGGCTTTCCATGGCATCTGCTAGGCCAAACATTTCGAGACCCGGCGGGGTCATGGCATGAGAAATCCGCCGCACCGATACAATGCCTGAATCAATGATATCCCGGCTTTCGGCAACGATTTGCTCGTTCTGTCCAACGTAGCCCAATTGATTTATTTTCAACTTCAAAGTAGAAAAAAGGCCTCCCAGCTCATCGTGCAAATCGGTCGCGATTCTATGCCTTTCTGCTTCAACTTGTTCGATGTTATTGTGGAGAAGCTCTTCCTGATGGTTTGTTTTCAGCTCACTCAGCAACAATTGCTGGAGTAATACTTTTTTTTGATAGAAAAAGAAAAAAACCACAACAGCCCCTGCCAGCAGTGCCAAGGTAACCATGCCAACAAAAAGAAAAAGGTAGACATCTACTTGGCCTTCCATAATCCGATGGTGATGAGAGCGTAGAGCAACATGCTAAAAAGCGCATGAAAAGCCCAAATATACAAGCTCAAAACATGATTGATGCCAATAATATAGTTACTAAAGGCAAATAACAACACTCCTCCAGAAAAATAAAGCAAAAACCCGGTGTTCACCCAAAACACCGGGTCTTGCCCTAATTTCATTATTTTCATCTCCGTGAGCGTTTTGTAGCACCATAAAAGGCATAATACAATCACCAACAAACCTTCCAAACTGCGTGCATAGGTGTTGAAGGTTCTAATATCTTGCAGAAAGATGCTGCTCAACACGGACATTGTTAAAAATATTATCCCGACCCAAACAAAGACTTTTTTTTGAATAAAGCCGGCCAAGACGATGCTGTAAAACCGCAAAATTATAGCAACCTCCAGCGGGGTGAATAGGTGTAGCACCCATAGGTTGTTCTGTCCATTCAGCTTTACGTATGCAGCGAGAATTTGTATGCTGGCACCCAAAAATACATAATAAGCTATATTCTTCATGGTCTTGTTCAAAAAACGGTACCGAAGAATGGCCAGCACCAACGGAATCGCCACGAAAAGCGATCCTGCAGTCATGAGCAATCTGGGTAATGCCATCATAATATTTTAAGCAGTCTAAGGCATTATACCGGTGTACAAAGGGCTATTTGTATCGCAGGAAGGAGGGCAAGGCTCACAAAAATCATACGTACCGCTAATTTGCTGGCCCTTCACTGTCGGGTTGATGATATCAATCCCGTTGGCATCCACGGCAACCAACGCCAGTTTTTCCACCCCGTTGTCGAGCCCAAAATAGAGACGGATGGCGCTTACCCCTGCCACTTGCATCATGTCATTAAATTCATCAACATTGATCTTAAAGGCTGTGGTGTAGTTGCCGGAGTTGGCATTGGCGCTGCGCCAGGCTGTGGTCCAGTTGACAGCGGTTTGTAAAGGAATCAAATAAGGGCTCTGTGGCATAATGCATCAAATTTAATGTGAAATTATTGTAACCTGCTTCAAATATATGCATGGAAAGACTGTGCTTGAAAGCTGTAAATATGATTTTATTTCAAAACAGGTATTTTTACGGGGTTAGCTAGGTAAGAATACGCGTTTTGATAAACCCGCATTAATGCGCTTGTTAGTGCAATACTAATGTAGCCACCTTTGTACGGATAGTCTTAAAAAAGTAAAAGCCACAATATGGTAACGGCACATTCAAGTTTTTGACAGACTATTTCGGGGTTAACGATACACCGTTGTCGCCCCCCGCAAATAACCAAAGATATTTAATGGAAGGAAGATTAATAAGGGGGCGATGTAACATTGCCCCTTATTTATTGACTGCTGCTGTAGTGGCCAATTGAAATAAATATCACCCATTCATCACCGCACCGCCATTTATATCTATCGTTTGTCCAGTCATGGAAGCTTGTTTCAATAGAAAAGTAACAAGGTCAGCGATTTCGTGGGCTTCACTCATTTTTTTTAAAGGCACGCTGCGCATGGCGATCTCAAAAAAATCCGATTTGCTAATGCCTATACCATCGGCAATTCCCTGCAAACCTTCCTGCGCCATATCAGTATCCACCCAGCCAGGGCAAATAGCGTTCACTAAAATATTGGCGGGCGCGTACTGCACTGCCCAAGAGCGCATTAAACCCAACAACCCTGCTTTGGAAGCACAGTAGGCACTGTAATTCGCGACCCCCAAACGCGCCAAAACCGAGGAAATAATCACGATTTGTTTGTATTTGAGCTGACTTCGATGCAAAGCAGGCAGAAAATATTGCACCGTATAATAGGTGCCCGTCATGTTGGTTTCCAGTATTTCATGCCAGCGGTCTTGTTCCCCAAACTGGTTTTCGCCACCAATGCCCGCGTTGGCGATGATACCATCCAGTAACAATGTCGGGTGCGCATCAACCAACGCTTGCATCTGGGCCGCGTTTTTGATATCAGCGACCAGTATTTGATGTATCCCGGTTTTTAAGTTTTTTAAGGTTTCTTTCAACCGGGCTTCGTTTCTGCCCAATAAATAACAGTTGTACCCATGATTGGCCAGTTCAATGGCGATGGCGCGACCAATACCGCTGCCTGCGCCTGTGATGAGGTAGTTCATAGTTTTAAAGGTTTCAGGGTTTCAGGTTTCATGGTTTACGTAATTTGTGGTTATCATTGGATTTAGGTATTTCAAATTAAAGCGCACATGGTTTCTGTTGCGACCGCTGGTTGAAAGCTTGGTCTCAAAATAAACCCGCCTCAAAGAAATGGTGTCTCTGAGGCGGGGTGGTAAATTTGTTGGCAAGTGATCATTGCGGCACGCGCTTATTTTGTCTCCGCTTCCTCGGGCTTTACGTCCTCGTTTGCCAAAAACTCCTTCACCCATTCTGTGGTGACGGATTTTGGGCGCTCCAGTGGAAGTCCGAGTGCACGGCTCCAGCATTGTGCTGACAATACGCCAAGCGCACGACTGACACCAAAAAGAACGGTGTAAAAATTATACTCTTTCAAACCGTAGTGGATCAATACAGCACCACTGTGCGCGTCCACATTTGGCCACGGGTTTTTAACCTTGCCCAGGCTTGAGAGAATTGGTGGAACGACGTCGAATATTTTCCAGACAATTTTTACCAGATCACTGTCGGGAACGTTGTCTTCGCAGAATTGCTTTTGGGCCATATAGCGTGGATCCGGCTTGCGCAGTACTGCGTGGCCATATCCTGGAACTACCCGACCGCCAGCAATGGTGCTTTTGACGTATTCCGCTATTTGTTCGCGGCTCGGCTTGGTTGTGCCCAAGGTGTCTATCATTTTTTGTATCCATCGCACAACTTCCTGATTTGCAAGGCCATGTAGCGGGCCAGAAAGCGCATTCATGCCTGCACTCAAGGAAAGATAAGGATCGCTCAATGTTGATCCCACAAGATGCGTTGTATGTGCAGAGGCATTGCCACCTTCGTGATCGGCGTGAATGGTCAAGAAAAGGCGCATGTACTCCTTGAATCCTGGGCTATCTATACCCAACATGTGTGCAAAATTCCCACCCCAATCAAGGGATATATCAGGAAGCAAATGATCGCCTTTGTGATACACCCGGCGGAATATATAAGCCGCTAACCGTGGAAGCCGCGCAACGAGATTCATGGTATCCTCATAGGTAGCATCCCAATATTCGGATTTGTGCATACCAGAATGGTAGCGCTGGGCAAATACACTGGTGTTTTGCATGGCTAAAATGCCAACGGAAAACTGCGTCATCGGGTGTGTTTCCACAGGCAAGGCTTCTATGGCTTTGAAAACGTACTCCGGAACATTGGCCCGGCGCACCCAGTTTTCAGTCAGCCACTTCACTTGCTCTTTGGTCGGCATTTCACCGACCAACATGAGCCAAAACAGTCCTTCTGGTAGTGGTTCTTTGCCGTTTGGGGCGTGGGGAAGTTTTTCCCTTATCTCCGGAATGGAGTAGCCCCTGAACCGGATTCCATGCTCAGCATCCAACAATGATGGCTCCCATAGCATGGATGTAATATCGCGCATACCACCATAAACCTGCTCCAGTTGCACATCATCGACTTTTTTCTTTCCGTGCTCAGCAAGTATCTCTTTTATCTCCTTTGACAGGATTTGCGTCTTTTCGTAGAATAGTTGTTTTAGTTGATCCATGAAACAAAATATATGGTTAGGTTGACTTCAATGTCTTAAACAGTCCTTTTGGGAGTAAATTGTTCAAAATAGAATAGAAAAAGCGAAACATCAGCACATTGACCGATTGTTTCGCCTTTTTTATCATCAGAATTGCCAAAATCTACCACTCAATATCATCTTCGTCTTTGTCCTTTTTTGGCTTTTCGTCGTCGTCGTCGGAAGCATCGTCATCTTCTGAAACAACTTCTTCGGAATCGTCATCTTCTGAAACATCGTCCTTTGGCGTTACAACTTTTTTGAATTTTGGGCTCGGCTTGTCGTCTGAATCATCATCAGATGTATCATCGTCGCCTTCACGGTTTTGAGCTTCCCACTCAGCTTGACGACGATCAAATTCTTCGTAGTCAAAATCTGGCATTAGCTCCGTTTTCACGTGATCTACCACCTCATTGAGAGATGCCACAAAACGGTTGAAGTCTTCTTTGTATAGGAAAAGCTTGTGTCGCTTGTAGCCAAAGCCATCTTCACGACGGGTGCTTTCCGTTATGGTGATAAAAAAGTCATCACCCTTTGTTTTTTTAACATCGAAGAAGTAGGTACGGCGTTTTCCAGCACGGACGCGTTTTGAAAATACACTTTCTTCTTCACGGTCGCCGCCAAAACCACCACGGTCGCCACCACGGTCGCCGCCGAAACCACCACGGTCACGGTCGCCGCCACGAAAACCGCCACGGTCGCCACCACGATCGCCGCCACGGAAACCGCCACGATCGCCGCCGGCACCACGGTCGCCTCCAGCGCCACGGAAACCTCCGCGATCACCGCCGCGGTCGCCTCCAGCGCCACGGAAACCTCCGCGATCGCCGCCACGGTCGCCACCGCTCCCACGGTCGCCACCGCTCCCACGGAAGCCGCCACGGTCGCCACCGCGATCTCGATCGCTGCCACGATCACGATTGTCACCCCGGTCGCGATTGTCGCCATCCCGGGAATCCCCATCTCTCTTTTTAAAATGCCCGTATTCCACCTGTCAGTAAGTGTTTAGTTAAGAATTCTTGTGAATTAGTTGCAAGCAAAGGTAGATTTTACTTTGAAACAACATCATTCTTTTAGTTTTTTTTCTCTTTAAAGGATTATTCTTGTCAAAATAAAGGAAAAACAGATTGCTATTTGGCTTTATTCTCAAAAAGAAGCCTGCCACCAACGATGGTTTTCAACACTTTAGCCGTCAAAATTTCCCCCGGCGGGCAAGTGAGCAGATTTCTGGACAAAACAACGATATCTGCCAATTTGCCTGGCGACAACGAGCCTTTTTCATTTTCTTCAAAAGCTGCGTACGCATTCCAAATTGTATAAGACAACAAGGCTTCTTCCCTCGTCATTTTTTGTTCGGGGAAAAACTCCAAACCAGTATCTGCCCTTTTTCTGGTCACCGATGCGTACAAACACGGCAAAGGATTCACCTCCTCCACAGGAGTATCCGTGCCATTGGCCAGGTGTGCACCGGCATCCAACAAACTTCTCCAGGCGTATGCTCCCGTACGTGCCCGCTCTACGCCAAGCCTTTTTACCACAAAAGGTGCATCGCTGGTGCAATGAATGGCCTGCATAGAAGCAATGACCCCGAGTTTTGAAAATCTGGGTATATCTTGTACATCGAGGTGTTGGGCATGTTCAATGCGCCAACGCCGACCCAAACCAAGGGATGCTTGTTGGCTGGAAAACGCATTTTCAAAAACATTCAGAACCTCACGGTTTGCCCGGTCGCCAATGGCATGTACACAAAGCTGTAAATCGTGCTGTACACATTGTGCCGCAACCTCCACAATACTTTCTATGGGTGTGGTATTCTGGCCTACAAATCCTGGTTTGTCATTGTATGGTGCCAACAACCAAGCGCCATAAGATCCTAGTGCTCCATCAAAATATGCTTTCACGGCTCGGCTGGTAAAATGTTTTTGCCCCAAGCCAATTTGTGGATAATCTGCCATTTTGGAAAACTCTTCGCTTTTTGGCTGACGAATCATGGCCCAAAGGCGAATGGGCAAGCTACCTGTTTCCGCCAATCGGCGAAATTGTTGTAGCGCCCAAAAACTGCTGCCCGCATCCTGAAAAGAAGTAATGCCATTTTTTAGGCAGGCTTCCGAAGCCAGCCTGACAGTTTCCTCCAGATCAGCCTGCCTTTTGGATTCCGGGCTTTTGTTTTGCCAATCATCAAATGGCTGGGCAATCAGGTCCATGGCATTTTCCTCAAAAATCCCAATCGCATAGCCTTTTGCGTCGCGCACAATGCGGCCACCAATCGGATCCGGAGTTTCTTTTGAAATACCTGCCAGCTGCATCGCTTTTGCATTGGCCATCAAACCGTGTCCGCTGGCATGAAACAGCACCACTGGGTTATCGGGCGATATGGCACTCAATGCTTCGTTGTAAGGGTAGCCATTCACGGTGATACCAGGCGATGTGTTCCATTTTTCCTGATGCCAGCCTCGGCCTTCTATCCATTCACCCGGGGCAGTTTCTTTCACCTTTGGTGCTACAAGCCCTACAATTTCTTCCCAACTTTTGGTGTTCAGCAGGTTAAGGGTTTGCAAGCTTTGGCCCAACCCCAGGAAGTGCCCATGCCCTTCAATAAAACCCGGCATGGCAAAGTCGCCTTGAAGATCAATGATTTGTGATTTATCCGTAGCCAATAGTTTTATAGTAGCATCATCGCCCAATGCCAGAATGGTGTCGCCGGAAATGGCAATAGCCGTAGCATTGGGGTATTTTGAATCGGCTGTAAAAAACTGGCCATTGAACAGAATCATGTCTGCCTTGGGCGCTACTTTTTGTTGTGTACAACGGGTATTGCAGCAAACTAGCAGCAGGAAAGCCAATGTGGTGTAGAATATGTTTTTCATGGAAAAATTTAAAAAAAGCCCACGCTGCATAAGAAGCAACGTGGGCAGGGCCTATTACAATAGAATGGTTGCTCTTATGCTTCAACTTTCCGGTATGAAACCTCTTTCAGGAAGTTTTCCAGAATATCGTTGAAATCGTTCGGCTTTTCCATCATGGGCGCATGGCCGCATTTGTCGATGAAGAAAAGCTTGGAATTGTCTATCAGTTCATTAAATTTCTCCGCCACAAAAGGAGGCGTTATGGTGTCTTGTCGGCCCCAAATCAGGAGCGCCGGCGCCTTGATGTTGTGGAGTTTATCGCCCAAGTTGTGTCGAACCGCAGATTTTGCGGTTGCCACAACGCGAATGGCTTTGTTTCGGTCGTTGACGATGCCAAAGACTTCGTCGACTAATTCTTTGCTCGCAACGGCAGGGTCGTAAAATGTCTCGCCGGTTTTATTTTTGATGTATTCGTAATCGCCGCGTTTGGGAAAAGCAGTACCAAAGGCACTTTCAAAAAGACCTGAGCTGCCTGTAAGCGTTACAGATGCCACCTTTTCAGGATGAGCCAATACGTACAGGATGGCAATATGGCCTCCCAGCGAGTTTCCAAGGATATGTACTTTGTCATATCCTTTATATTCTACAAACTTTGCAGCGAATTCTACGAGGCCTGTTACCGACACTTGAAAAATGGGCAACTCATAAATCGGCAGAATAGGCACCACTACGTTGTAATTATCGGAAAAGCGCTTTACAATGCTCTCAAAATTACTCAAAGCTCCAAAGAGTCCGTGCAACAACATGAGGTTTTCCCCCTTGCCGCCAGACTCTATGTACTTGAATCCGTTTTCTTCTTTTATTTGTAAGTCCATGCGCTGTTACTTCGTGTGAATGGGCAAAAGTAGAAAAACACTTTAGAGCTTGTTGAGAATTTTCTTTGAAAGCTTAAAAAGATCGTTTTTTGCCCCTTTTTAGTCCATTTTAATGACACCTTCGAAATTAAAATACTTAAAATCGAAGCCTTTTTTCAAAAAAAGTATTTTAAAATGAATGCAAGTATATGTAAAATAGCAAAAATGTCAAGAAAGGGTTCTGTTCGAACTCTTATAACAGGCTAAAAGTATTACACCTAACAATAATGTAGCGCCAGCTTGGTGTAACACCCCGAGCGTCACGGGAAGTCCACCAACGCAATTTATCAAGGTAAGAATACCCAACAATACTTGCACAATTAGTATGCCCAGCAACATCCAGATTATCTGCCTGTTTTGTGGCCGCCGATCTTGCCGCAACGCCCGCCATGAAAACCATAGCACTAAGGCCGTCAGCAGGTATGCCGTGTTCCGGTGCAAAAACTGTATCAAAGTGGGCATAAATGGATTGGTATCGTACTCTAAAAAACTTGCTGTCACCCAATGACCCGAATCGAACATCACTGCTGGCAAATATTCTCCCCGCATATCAGGCCAAGTTGGGAAAAACAGCCCAGCCTTCGTGCCCGACATCATAGCACCCAAGGCTATTTGGAAAAACGCAATGCTCAAAATAATCCAGATACTGCGCTTTGCCCCTGAAAACTGCCAGCCTAGCGGACGCGGTTTATACGCAATGAAGGTCGTCCACAACAGAACTGAAAATATTAGGAGCCCCATGCACAAATGCAAGGTCAGGTTGTAGGCATTTACCCAAGGGCGTTCTCGCAAGCCACTGGCCACCATTGCCCAGCCGAAAAAGCCTTCCAGACCAGCCAGTAATACGACCAATATCAACCAGTTTTTCAAATCTCGTGACAACATGCCGCGCCATAAAAACCACGCAAACGGGACGATAAACACAAAAAACATCAAGCGCGCCCACAAACGGTGAAAGTACTCCCAGAAAAAAATAAACTTGAACTGGTCCAGCGTCATGCCCTTGTTGATCTTGTGGTACTGTGGTGTTTCTTTGTACAAATCGAAGGTTTCTGCCCAGGCGGCCTCACTCAATGGAGGAATCGAACCGGTTACAATTTCCCAACGCGTGATGCTGAGCCCGCTGCCCGTCAACCTGGTAACCCCACCAATGACGATTTGCATAAAAATCATCACAAGGCCCGTAATGAGCCAAATTTTTACAGCCTTTGAAATATTCGTCTCTTCCGCCCAGCGGATAAAACTGCTTGCCATTATTTTTAGGTTTAAAAGCAAATGAAAAATGATTGGTTTAGAGGAGCTGGGTTTTAAAACAAAAACACTTTTTCTGTTCTTTCGTTTTCCGCAAAGTGAGGGGCCGTTATTAATTAAAGATGATTTAATAAATAAAAACCTGCGGCCATCATAAGGGCTGTTAGTTTGTGGAAAACCTCATAACTGAAAATAACAAAGTCGTTTTAAAGATCAGTTACCAGCTTTATCCACAGGTTATGCGCATCTTGATTTCCAAAGTATCAATGCTTTGTATGGTTCCTCACATTGAAAATTGAAAATGTGCAAAAAGGGTGTGTTTAACTTTTCACGGAATCGACTTGTGTGAATTGACGTTTGTAAGTTCGGGTTTGTAAACACAGGTTTTGATGAATCGTTGTTTTTGTGGGTTCTTTTGCAGTGGGGTGTTGGCGGATGTTAGGGATGTGACACTTTATCCACAGGGTTGTTAGACTGGTGCAAGTTCCCTTGATATATGAATATGAATGCTATAGATATATTATTATTTTGCTTGTTTATAACTGTTTTAAACAAATCGTTCGATCAGGCAATGCGCAGAAAATGAGCGGTTTAGATTTTTGGGGTTTAGGATTATTTGGTTTTTGTAGGTAGAAGGTTCGCATATAGTTGGAAAATTATCAAACAATTTATGACGGTGGACGGTAGACGGTGGACGGTTCGCACAGCATTTATTTTTATGCTTAGCCACGTAGTTTCAGCATTCAAGCAATGGTATTTTTTTTATTGACAAATGGCGCTGAAAATCAATGCCCATAGTAATAACAAATGATGAGCAAACCGTCCACCGTCCACCGTCTACCGTCCACC
>Ga0163144_10023109_pt1 | contig 12292 bp, 10 predicted proteins | sample OliLak19BULKMAT1_FD_123175 | JGI IMG/M metagenome (GOLD analysis project Ga0163144, IMG submission 123175) | Freshwater microbial mat bacterial communities from Lake Vanda, McMurdo Dry Valleys, Antarctica - Oligotrophic Lake LV.19.BULKMAT1 | ecosystem: Environmental > Aquatic > Freshwater >... | reverse complement strand
GCATGACCGCTTGAACGTCAGCAACCGAACGCGCATTCACGAGCGCAAGAGGAGCCCCGTCTGAACGGTGACCAGACTTGTCTGACCGCATCGCGTCGAGCGTTTCTTGGTCGGTCACTACCAAGTCGCCCATCGCAGCCCGAAGCAAGAGGACGACGTCAGACATTGCACCACTGTACCTACAGTCGCTGGCGGTTCCAGCCGCTCGACCTGGTAGCTTCACTGGCCGCGCCCGGCCCTAGTGCGTAAGGTGGTGGCATGAGCTTTCGACTTCTTGCACTCGGTCTTGGAATTGCTGTTGGCTACGTTCTCGGTACGCGCGATGGGCGCGAACGCTACGACGCCATGAAAGGCAAGGTGACGGAGTTTTGGGAGAATCCGCGCGTTGCCAAGGCTCGGGTCGACGTCGAGAACTTCGCCAAGGCTCAGGCCCCCGTCATTATGGAGCGCGCTGAAGCTGCCGCGAAAGCTGCGCCTGGAGTTATTGCCGACGGAGCAAAGGTCACTGCGGATGCCGCCCGGGAAGCCGCGGATCGCACCGCAGAGATCGCGAAGGATGTTGCCGGTCGGGTTTCCGCTACCGCCAAGGATGTCGCTGAGAAGATCAGCGAAACGGCCAAGGATGTTGTCGACAAGGTGACTGGTGCGACGAAGACCGGTGAAACGAAGACCGGTGAAACGAAGAACGACAGCAGCCCCAAGAATAGCTAGTCAGGCACCGACTCTGGTCGCGGAAGGGTGATCGCTCCGGTAATCGGAACCAAGCCGCTTAGTCGCTCTGGCGTGAGCACCCTATCGAGTTGCTCGCGCGACATCAGACCCGATGCCAGAACCAACTCGGCAATTGAGGCGTGTGTGGTCAGCGCAGTGTGTGCTAGCGTCGCCGCCGCCGCGTAACCGATGTACGGAGTCAAGGCGGTAACCACGCCGACGCTCGTTTCGACTTGGGTTGCCAAGTGTTTGATGTTCGCTGTGATGCCGTCGATGCAGTTCACGCGCAGCGTGTAGCACGCGTTCGTGAGCCAGGCGAGCGACTGCAGCAGTGAATGCGCAATCACCGGTTCGAATGCGTTGAGTTGCAATTGGCCGGCCTCCGCTGCTGCGGTCACCGTGGCATCCGCCCCAATGATGCTGAAGGCGACCTGATTGACCGCCTCTGGGATGACCGGATTGATCTTGCCAGGCATGATCGAAGAACCAGCTTGGCGAGGTGGAAGCGTGATCTCGCCGAACCCCGCCTGTGGACCGCTTGACAACAACCGCAGATCGTTGCAGATCTTGGACAGCTTGACCGCTGCCCGCTTCAGAGTGCCGCTCAGTGTCATGAAGATGCCGGCGTCGCTCGTCGCCTCGATGAGGTTTGGTGCTGTCTCCATCTCGATACCGGTGACCTCGACGAGGTGTTTGCGCACACACTCGGCATAGCGCGGATCAGCCGTGATGCCAGTGCCGATCGCAGTCGCTCCCATGTTGATTTCGTTGAGCCACGGAATCACTTCGCCGAGACGGTCCTGATCCTCGGTGAGGGTATGGGCGAATCCGCTGAACTCCTGGCCGAGTGTCATCGGCACCGCATCCTGAAGTTGGGTTCGACCGATCTTGAGCACCGTCGCGAACTCAACCCCCTTTGCGGCGAAGGCATCGCTCAGCTTGCGGTGCTCGGTCAGCAGTCGCTGCACGCCGAACACCATCGCCAGCTTGATCGCTGTCGGGTAGACGTCGTTCGTGCTCTGACTGCGATTGACGTCATCGATCGGGTGCAGTTTGTCGTAGTCGCCTCGCGCGAAGCCCATGAGCTCGAGTCCACGATTGGCAATGACCTCATTGGCGTTCATGTTCGTTGAGGTGCCCGCCCCGCCCTGCATGACGCCGACGCAGAACTCTTCGCGAAGACCTCCTGCGATGATCTCTTCGCACACCTCGTCGATGATCGAGGCCTTTGCCGGCTCGAGCACACCCAGTTCTGCGTTCGCTCGAGCCGCAGCTTGCTTGACGCGAGCGAGAGCGCGAATCAGATCGGGGTAGTTCGAGATCGTGCGGCGAGTGATCGGGAAATTCTCAAGAGCTCTCGCGGTATGGATGCCCCAGTATGCCTCGGCTGGAATCCGCATTGAGCCGAGCGAATCCCGTTCCTCGCGAGTTGCCGACTCAGTACTTTCTTCTTCGGCGGTCATGGTTGCTGTCCCTCCGTTGCGGATCGCTTGCCGGTTCACAGTCTTAGCAGATCATCAACCCTTACGCGAGCGCTTCGGTGAGCATACCCACCAGAGCCTGAAGCTGAATGTTCGATTCACCGGTCGCGTCGACCTCCACACCGTCCAAGGCTCGAGCCGCTAGCCCCGCCTTGCTGTCGATGAGTTCCGCGATGCGAGCGTCGATCGTGTGCGCTGCGATGATGCGCCAGGCAGTCACCGGCAGTTCCTGACCGATGCGATGTACGCGATCGATTGCCTGGGTTTGCTCCGCGCTCGTCCAGCTCAGCTCGGCGAGTACAACGTTCGATGCGGCTTGGAGATTAAGACCGACACCAGCGGCGCTCAGCGATGCGACGACCACCGAGACGTTCGGATCGGAGTCGAACGAGTCGATTGCACGCTGACGGGCAGCGGCAGACTGATCGCCTCTGATCGAGACGGAGGTGAGCCCAGCCTTGGCAAAGTGCTCCTCCGCGGCATCCATGACATCGATGTGCTTGGCGAAGAAGACAACCTTGCCGACCGAGCGCGCGAGCTGTGTGGTGTAGTCGGCGGCAAGGTTCGCTTTGGCCTGACCGATTCGACGAACCATCGTGAAGACGTTCTCGCCGCTCGTTGCACCCTTCGATTCCTCGAGCTCAGCGTGCGCGACCACTCGGATGATGTCGGCGTCGGCAAGTTCTGGTTTGAGTGCGCGCACTCGGTTGAAGCGCTCGAGTAGGCGTGCCGTCAGGGCCGCTTCTGCCGCGCGAATCGAACGATCGATGTCATCGTCGAGTTCGACCGGCAGATCCGCGATACGGCGAGCCGGGATGTCTGCGGCGACATCGACCTTCTTGCGTCGAACGATGCCCATCTCGATAGCGGCTTTGCGCGCCGCCGCGAAGAAACCGAAATCTGTCGGAGTGAGCCCGGTGTCTTCGAGTTTCGCCATGAGAGCAGGCATTGGCTTCTTGTCGTCGATCCACCCGAGGAACTGCCAGATGGCACGGAAGTCCTCTATCGAGTTGATGAGTGGGGTACCCGTGAGCGCCATCATGAGCGCCCTCGGGTAGGTTGCGCGAATACTTTTTGAGAGGGCGAGTACGTGCTTCGAGCGCTCCGACTTAAGGTTCTTGATGAAGTGAGCCTCGTCAACGACCATGCTCTTGAAGCCGAATCGGCCGAGCCAACCGACGTGGCGATCGAGCACTTCGTAATTGACAATCACGACATCACTGAACGCGTCGACGTCGTGCCCGTCGCCGTGCACAACCGTTGCCGTGCGAGCAGGGGTCCAGAGCGCAACCTCGCGCGCCCAGTTCGTCTTCACGACGTTTGGCACGATAACGAGCATGGGGTACGAGTTGGATGCCGCAGCCGACACGAGCGCTTGCGCAGTCTTTCCAAGCCCCGGCTCATCAGCCAAGAGGAAGGTGCGGTGGCCGAGCTTGACGGCCTCAACCAATCTTGACTGGTGGCGCATCAGGTCAAGTTTGCCGGCCGTGCGTAGCGAGCCAGCCTCAGGCAGCTCCATGCTCGCAACCCCGCCGCCAGCACCGTATTCGAATGAACGGAACAGCGGCTCGATGAGCTCCCAGTTCGCGAGTCGATTCGCAGCAACAGGAGCTTCATTCAGCGCGCTGAAGTCTGGAGCGAGGAACGGGTTCGACATCTGCATCGCTCGAACGGATGCTGGAACCACCTGTCGCTCGACCTGCTTGTTGACCGGCACCGCGTCAATGGAGATGATGAGCTCGTCTGGACTCAACTCGACTCCTGCCGCAATCAGCAGGTCGCGTCGAAGCGCTTTGGCCGCAGCCGTGACGGGTGCGTCATCGGCAAGCATTGCAATGAGGCTGGTGTCGCGGGCCGCCGTCTTTGCGAGAATGCCAGCAAGCCCGTCAAGGCGCTTCTGCTCGTTGGCACGCTCGGAATCGGTGAGCGCAGAATCTGCCTTGACCCTGGCTCGTTCTTCGCGTAGCAGCAACGCTGCAACCTGGAACCGCGCGCGATTGGCCGGCTTAAGTGGCCCCTTCTGTACGGCTGTTTCGACCTCGCGGGCGGTGCGCGCGAGCACCGGGATCACACCGACATCGTCGCCAGCTCGCGCACGACGGCGCTGCGGAGCGTGCTGCCGTTCGCTCACGGTGCGCTGGCGTTTCTGCCGCCGACCTGGCTCGGTCTGTCCCGAGGATGCCACGTAATCTCCTTGTGTCGAACGTGGGTGTTCGAAACACGGCTCTGCGAGTGCTGGACTGTGTTGTCGAAAGGTGCTGTCAAAAGGTGCTGTCGAAAGGTGCTGTCGAGGGGTGCTGTCGACTCGGGCTGTGAACGATGTCTGTGGACGATGGCTACGAACGATGGCTGTGGATGATGGCTGTGGACGGTACAAACGATGAGAACGTCTGTCGAACGATCCAGACCCAGTTGCGATGCGACTAGTGGACCCGACGACGCCTCGATCAGTGTACGCCCAATTCTCGCGGCAGCCAGTCGCGTGGCCGATAGGGTCTGGGCTCAGCCTCGGCCTACCCGTAGGCTGAGCCCGTGACCCTCAACACGAACTTCGCAGGAGCATCGATTCGCTCGCTCCGGCTAGACGGTTCTGATCGCGGGCTGGATGCGATAGTCGGGCTCATCCTGAGTGTGGCTGGAACGATGATTGGTGTGCTGAGTCTGAACCAACTCCAACTCTTTGCCGCTTCACTTGAAACAGGAAATTTCTTCGCGGCCGAAGCTGTTCAGGCCGGGTTCGTCATCGCCATCGTGGGCGCCGGGCTGACGTGGCTGATCTCGATAGTCACATACCTTCTCAGAATCGCGGTCGGTCGACGGAGCTGGACTGCACCGCTCTGGGGCACCATCATCATGACGGTCTTCCTCATCGCAGGCTTCGGCGTCATGAACGGCGCGCTGTAGGCCGTGCGGCGCCGCTATGCTCGCTGAATCCTGGTGCGACCGCGCCATCGAACGCTTGCAAGCGCTGGTTCGGATTCCCACCGTTTCGCTGCTTGACGAGTCGCGTATCGATTGGGCGCAGTTCGACCGATTCATCGCGACTCTCTCAGACCTGTACCCCCGGGTCCACGAAGCTCTCCAAGTTGAACTGATTGCCGGGCACTCGTTACTGCTTCGCTGGTGCGGCCGTGACTCGACCACGGCGAGCGTGCTCATGGCGCACTATGACGTCGTTGCCGCCACTGGTGATGGCTGGCAGCACCCACCGTTCGCCGCCGAGATCACCGGCGATTCCCAATCCGCCGGGGTCGATGATCGCGTGATCTGGGGGCGCGGCACCCTCGACAATAAGGGCGCTCTCGCCGCGATACTCGAAGCGGTCGAGTCGCGCCTCGCGGAGGGCTTCGTTCCAGCCAGCGATATCTACCTCAGCTTTGGCCACAACGAAGAAACCACCGGCTCGGGTGCGCGCGCGATTGTCGATACTCTCGAGTCCCGTAGCATCCGCCCCTCGATTGTCATCGACGAAGGCGGTGCCGTTGTCGAAGACGTGTTCCCTGGCGTCTCGAAGCCGATTGCGGTCGTTGGGGTCAGCGAGAAGGGCATTACGAGCCTTCGACTCACCGTCGAACAACACGGCGGCCACTCCGCCACTCCCCCGCGCCTCGCCGCGACGGTTCGCTTGGCCAAGGCAATTGTGCGGCTGAACTCACGACCGTTCCCCGCACGATTCAGCGAGACGAATCTCACGATGATCTCAACGATCGGCGCGCATGCGCGTGGGGCACTGCGCTTTGCGTTCACGAATCTTTGGCTCACCAAGCCCGTGGTGTTACTCCTGTTCTCGCGGCTCAGTGACGAGACCCGCGCCATGGTGCGAACGACTCAGGCCGTGACGGTGCTCGAAGGCAGTAGTGGAGCGAACGTCCTTGCCGAGCGCGCCGTGGCGACCGTGAACATCCGCATTGCTGTTGGTTCATCCGTTGCCGACACGGTCGACCATGTTCGTCGGGCGATCCGCGATGACGCGGTCGCGATTGAGTCGATCAACTCCTTTGAGCCATCTGCTGTCTCGCCGAGCACCGGTGCGGCGTGGACTCTCGTGCGCAACTCAATCGAGCAGACGTTCTCCGGCGCGATCGTAACCCCGTACGTCATGCTTGCTGCGAGCGACAGCAGGCACTTCACGCGCATCAGCGATCATGTCTACAGGTTCAGCCCGTTCGAAATGTCGACGGAGCAACGCGCGGCGCTGCACGCCAAGAACGAGCGGATGACTGTTGCGACGTTCCTGCGCGGCATCCAGTTCTATCGAAACGTCATCAAAGGGCTTTAGCCAGGGCGCAGCAAGGCCCAGCAAAGCGCTGTGGCGATCAGCGTCGAGAACTACCCGGGGGAAGGATCGAGATCGGTCTACTCATCGGTGCAGCACCCTCGAGGCGCTCGATCGCAGGGGTCAGTTCGCTGCGAAGGGCATCGATACCGGCATCGTTGAGGTGCACCCTGTCTACTGAGTACGCAGGATTGAGTTCGCCATCGTCAAGGGCGAGCGCAGGCCAGACATCGAGGAAGTGTGACCCCGAGATCGGCGCAAACTGCCGCAAGTGACGGTTCGCGTCACGAATCGCGCTGGCAAACTCGCGCTCGCGAGGAAGAATCGACTGCACGAGAGTGCGGATGCCAGGCAGCTCCCGACGAACGGACACCAAGAGAAGTTCGATGTTTCGCACGAGATGCTCGACGCTCTGGCGCGCGGCAAGGTCTGAACTGCCAACGATGATGACGAGCGACCGCGGTGCAACGCTCACGATGGAGTCCAGTGTCGCGAGACAGTCCTCGCTCGTCGCACCGAGATTTGTGAGATTGTGGTGCGCTCGCTCTCCGAGAAGCGGAACGAGTGAGCCGTCCAAAACCGGACAATCGCCCACGACTGCGATGAAAAACGGCTCTGCCGAGTTGGCTGCCAGTGAATCGTGCTCAGGCATGTATCCCCCTCATGGGGCAGAATCCCCAACTCATCATCATGCACGCACCTTGGAGTTTCCGGCATACTGCTAGGCAACGGACCAGCCACGGTTGAAAGGAAACGACATGGGACTGTTTGACAGCATCGCAGAAGGATTTCGCGGCCTAACGGGTGGCGTAGACACAGAGTTGCTCGCCACCGGTGTCCTTGCGCGCGGCGAGATCCTCTCACTCGCCCGGTCGAACACGACGGTGAGCATCATGAATGGCCTCGTCGAACGCAACTGCGAGTTTGTGCTTAACGTGCTCATGGATGGCGAGCAGCCCTTTCAGGCATCGGTGAAGCAGCGAGTGCAGGAAATCATGCTGCCGCAGTTGTCTACCCCTGGCGTCGTCGTCGCAGTGCGTGTGGACCCGGCCGACCGCTCGCGCGTGGCTATCGATTTCGCCAGCCAAGCGCCCGAGGTGAATCTTCCAGTGTCGACCGGCCCTGGTAGCGCGGCGTACATCCTCGAGACCGGCAAGCCGATCACCGTTGTGCTCGTCGCCAACCAGGCGATCGGCGTGAACAACGCCAATGGCGACCCCGTGCACGCACTCACCCTCACGATCGCGACCGGCGTCGACACTCCGTACCAAATCCAGGTCGGCAACGCGGTACCGGCCAGCGCACTGCCGCTCGTCTACCCGGGCTCCAAGCTCCACGCGAAACTCGGGGACGGACCAAATGATGTCGTGGTCGACTGGGCAGCCGGCCAAGTAGAAAAGGCCTAGCTTGGCGCCGCTGGCATCGCTAGACGGCTCTACACGCCTCCACCGCCACCGCCACCGCCGCCACCGCCAGACGACCCGCCGCCCCCTGAGCCGCCGCTTGAACTGCTCGAAGAGCTGCCTGAGTACGAGCTCGCCGCCGATGACGACATCGAGCTGATGTTTGAGGCGAAGACCGCGGCGCTGAATACCGCAGTACCCGAGTACCAGTCCGGCGAGGCATCCGTGTAGTACTTGCCGAGCTCCTGAGCCCACTGTGTCTCGAGACCGAACAGCACGGCATAGGGCAACAGTTTCTCGTACACGTCCACGATCTGCCGAGGGTCACTCGTCGATACCGCTGCCGTCTCGGCGCCCGTTGGACTCTGCAGCATTCGCAGGCGATCGGCTTCCGCCATTCGGATATAGAGCTCGAGGCCCTTGAGGTGGTCGCGAAGTTCGGCTCCGGCATCCGTCAGAGCCTTTCGAGACACCAGCGCCAACACAACGAGCACAACGATCAGCGAGGGAAGGAAGATCAGGGCCGGGAGAGCACCGCCAACACTCTCTTCGAGCATCAATACGCCGAAGATGAAGCAGCCGACGGCACCAACAATGGCAAGCACGCTTACCAGCACAGCGGTACCGAGCGGGGGCTCCTTGCGCAAACCCGTTGCGATCGCCTCGGCTGTCGCGACCTGGATAATGCGGCGCACGTGCTTGCTGAGCCGTTCATCCGTGCTGGTGATGGCGTAGTCGGTGCCCTGCTGCAGGTCGTAGCCGAACAGTGCCACGGCGAGCTGGAGCGCCGGGCCCTTGAGTCCGCTCGCGCTGAGCAGTTCAAGCTCGTAGGTCTTCTTGGTCCTGAACCAGCCTTTGACCTCGGTCTCAACGATGCGAATATGCCGCCGCACCGCAAATTCGACGAACTGGGATGCCGCGGCGCGCGTCGTGCGCTTCATGATCACGGCCGCGGTGATGAGGTCGAGGTCTTTCGGCGGGGCGTACTCGGCGATGACCGTTGGGCGACCGCGGCCATCCGCGAGGCGGGTAGCACGCAACCCGATCGCTAGCACCAACGCCAGCGCGCTCATGAGTGCGGTGAGCAGTTGCAGAATGCCGTACACAGATGCGAAGTACGAGTCGTCCCGAGGCACAAACGTGTTGGGTTCAAAACCGAGCGCGATCGTGACGTTCTGGTAGGCGCCCAGTTCACTCTCCGATACGGCGAGCACTGTGCCGCCGGCCTCCTCGCTGGTGGTGAGCTCGCAGGGGTCGGTTGAGCCCTCGACCCCGCGATAGCACGCGTTCTGGCCCGTGAGCGCAGCGGCGAGTGCGGCTGGCACGTGCACGCGAGCGTTCACCCGAGCGAAGGACTGCTGCCAACCGGTGCCGTTGGTGTCCCAGAAGAACTCGTCGGAGTTGGTGTTGGCGAAGAAGCGAGTGACGTTTCGCTGGCTGTAGGTGAAGACGTAGGTCTGGCGACCCTGAACGAAGCTGTCTGCCCTGCTGGTAACGAGTATGAAGCCCTCGTCGTCGGTCTCGACGGTGAAGGGGCGCGGCGCGCCAGTTTCGTCCGTGACCGACTGGATCGCGACATCCGTCGGCACGCCCTGATATCTGGACGGTATCGCTCTGCGCATGCCACGGTTCTGGTCAACATCGGGGAAGACGGCGACAAAGGTCTCGACGGTCGTCAGCGTCGAGCGCCCGTCGGCGTCGACATCGAGGTAATAGTGCGCGTCGAAGCTCTCAAAGGAGAAGTCGTTGACGTCCGCGGAGACCCCCGGCGCTGCACCGCCAAACGAGAGTGCGATCACGAACCCGGCCAGCAGCGACAGCATTGCTCGTTTCATGTGCCCAACTTACGGCGATTGGACGCCAGCCACGTGTCGAGCTCGTCCGGCCTGTCGGTGATCACCCCGTCGACTCCGAGTGCGAGCGCCTCGGCCCACGTCGTGCTGTCGTTCAGTGTGTATAGCAACACTCCGAGGCCAGCTTCTCGGATCCGGTCGACTGCACGGGGATCCTGCCGGACGAACTTGAGGCTCGTCGCGATCGCGACGGCCCCACACTCCGCAGCGAGGATGGCGGGGTCACCAACGACCACCCGGGAGATGATCACGCGAGGAACGCCGGGCGCGGCATCCCGGAGCGCCCGCAGCGTCATCAGGTCAAAACTCGCCACCAGCGCGCGGTCGCGCATGCCGTAGTCCCACAGCAGGTCAGTCACGATCCGGGTCTGGGTCGCGTTCCACGAACCCTTCAGTTCGAGAATGGCGCTCTTGCCAGACGGTTGCAATAGATAGAGAAGTTGCTCGAGGGTGGGAACAATGGTGCCCGTGAAGGCCGGGGCGTACCAGGAGCCCGCGTCGAGCTGGCTAATCTGCTGGTAGGTCATGCTCCAGACTGGTCCGGTTCCATTGGTCGTACGGTCGACGACCCAGTCGTGCATGAGCACTGGCACGCCGTCGGAGGTGAGCTGGACGTCGGTCTCGACGAAGGCGACATCGCTGTCGATGACGAGTTGGAAGGCGGGCAGGGTGTTTTCGGGGGCTCCGGCTTGATCGCCACGGTGCCCCGCCACGAATCCGACTTGGCCGGGCGCTCGCAGTGCGTCAAACTCACTCGCTGCGTGCACGCTCGCGACATCAGGGCTGAGCGCCATCACGACCACAAGACCGGCCGAGATGACCCCGGCAATCAGGGCGTGCGCACGGTTTGGACGGGACTGCCACCACGCAATCGTCACGGCAAGCCGTTCGTTCAGGACACTCGCACCGTTGCGAGCGTGCCACCACTCTAGTGGCGGCGTTACCAACCTGTTATGCAGTCGCGCGACGCGCGAGACTCGCCCCTGACGGACAACACGGTTTTACGCGAGCTCCTCGCGAGCAGCTTGCCGCGTGATGCGTTCGGCCATGCCGGCGAAGATCACCCCGTGAAACGGCTGGATTGCGAACCAGTACAGGCGCCCACCAAGGCCGGTTGGGAAGAAGACGGCTCGCTGGCGATACGTAGAGCCGCCGGCCGGGTCGGCTTCGGTCGTCATCTCCAACCATGCCCTGCCGGGCACCTTCATCTCAGCCCGGAGCCGCAGCATATGACCGCGATCAATGGTTTCCACCCGCCAGAAGTCGAGTGCGTCACCCGGTGCGAGTCGCCGTGAGTCCCGCCTGCCGCGGCGAAGCCCGACGCCACCAACCAGCTTGTCGGCCCAGCCGCGGATCGCCCACGCCAGCGGGAACGAATACCAGCCGTTCTCGCCGCCGATGCCTTCGACGACGTTCCACAACCGGTCGACGGGCGCGTCGGAGTGCTGCACCCGCTCATCGGTGTAGACCGTGTGCCCAGACCAATCCGGGTCGCTCGGGATGAGATTGCTCGGCGCCCCAGCAACAGTGGAGTTCTGCCAGCTCGTCTCCACCTCGCCGTCGCGCACCTTGGCGAGCGCAAGACGCACGGCACGCCGGTAACCGGTCAGCCCACCGTCCGGAGCGGGGATGTACTGCTCAATATCATGTTCGCTTGCCACGCAGTCGGACTGCAGACTCGCGATGATCGGCACGGCAAGCTTGCGCGGGATCGGCGTGACGAGATTGACCCACTGCGAGGCTAGCCAAGGCGTCAGCACTGGTAGGGATGCGATGGGTCGCTGCCGGAGGCCAGCCTCGACGGCATAGCCGTTCATCAGTTGCCCGTAGCGGAACACGTCCGGGCCGCCGATGTCGAAGGTGCGGTTGACCTCGGCTGGCAGTGCCGCTGCCGCTGTCAGGTAGTAGAGCACGTCGCGCACCGCGATTGGCTGGATGAAGTTTCGCACCCACTTTGGTGCAGGCATGTATGGCAGCACCTCGGTGAGGTGGCGAATCATCTCGAACGATGCAGAGCCCGAACCGATCACCGTTCCCGCTTGGAATGCGGCCGTTGGCACGCCAGAGTCGAGCAGAATTCTTGCAACCATGGCGCGGCTTCGCAGGTGCGGGCTCAGTTCGGTCAGTGGCACATCGGGGTGCAAGCCGCCCAAGTACACGATGCGGCCGACCCCGGCGGTCTTTGATGCGGCAGCGAAGTTGCGCGCTGACGCGAGTTCGGTCGCCTCGAAGTCCCCGCTGGTTCCCATCGAGTGCACGAGATAGTACGCCACGTCGATTCCGGCAAACGCTCGGCTCAGCGTTGCCGCGTCGGTCAGGTCACCGGTAACGATCTCGGCATTGGCCGACCACGGCACGTCTCGCAACCGCAATGGGTCACGCACGAGCACTCGCACGGTGTGACCGGCATCGATGAGCCGAGGGGCAAGACGCCCGCCGATATACCCGGTTGCCCCGGTAACCAGAATGTGCATGACGGGAACTAAATGAGCGACTTGGTGTGCCAGACCGTCTTTGTCTCGGTGAGCGCGACGATGCGTTCGAGCGATGGTACTGGCACGCCGGCTT
>Ga0163144_10023108_pt1 | contig 12292 bp, 8 predicted proteins | sample OliLak19BULKMAT1_FD_123175 | JGI IMG/M metagenome (GOLD analysis project Ga0163144, IMG submission 123175) | Freshwater microbial mat bacterial communities from Lake Vanda, McMurdo Dry Valleys, Antarctica - Oligotrophic Lake LV.19.BULKMAT1 | ecosystem: Environmental > Aquatic > Freshwater > Lake... | reverse complement strand
CCTGTCGAGCGGCTCCAGCTCGGTATCAGCGCGCACACCGGGCAGCGCGATCCCAAGTTCGTCAGCTATGACTATCTGCCCATCGCGACGAACCAGGGTTATGGCCTCTGGCAGCCGACCTACACCGACTCGCTCGGCCGCACGGTCCACGTCATTCCGTCGGGCTCGCAGAACCAGATCGGCGGCGAGCTGCGCTTGCCGATCGGGATGTTCGATCTGCGCGCCGAGGCCTATTACGTCGCCAACGACACGCGCGAGGCGGTCGGCGGGTTCCAGCTCACCAACACCGAGCGGCTCGGTCAGATCTCGGGGGTCGGCTGGTACGTCCAGGCCTCGGCGTGGCCGCTGGGCGACCCCTTCGTGAACGGCGATCCGGGCCTCTTGCGGCCCACGACCGTCGATCTGAACAAGGAGAGGGAGCGCCCGAAGCGCGGCCTCGAGGTCGCGCTGCTCGTGTCGGGCGTGAACGCCGATTATCAGGGCAGCTCGCGCGGCGGCGTGGCCGACGCAAACACGGCCACCAAGGAGACGGGCTCCAAGATTGACGTCTTCCAGTACGCGCTGGGGCTCAATTACTGGTACACGCGCAACCTTCGCGTCGCGCTCAATTACTCCATCTACCATGCTCCCGGCAGCGGCTCGGCCGACAACCGCGCTGTGGTGCCCGCCAATCTGGGCAAGGCGCCCAACCCCGACGAGCACCTGCTCCACGAGCTGGGCGCCCGCATCGGCGTCTGGTTCTGATCGCCGCCGCGCCTCCGCGACCCGCTACGCCCCGGCCCGGTCGGGCGACTTTCCGGTGGTGGTGGCGAGATCGGCGGTGCGGGCGGCGTCGTCTTGCGGCAGGCGGATCGTGAACGTCGCGCCGTGGTGGGTCGAGTCGACCGTGATCGAGCCGTTGTGCTCGTCGACGATCTTCTTGACGATCGCGAGGCCCAGGCCGGTGCCGCCGCGCTTGCCCGAGGTCACGAACGACTGGAACAGGCGGCCCTGGATCTCCTCGGGGATGCCGCGGCCGGTGTCGGCGACGACGAGCACCAGCTCGGTCCCTTCGCGGCAGACGCGCACCGTCACCTTGCCGCCCCGCTCGCCCATGGCCTCGTAGGCGTTGCGCACGAGGTTGTGCAGGCAGCGGGTGATCTTGGCCTCGTCGAAGCGGGCCACGCCGCGATCTTCGAGCTGCACCACGAGCTCGAGGTGGCCGGCGCGCCCGCCGTGGTCGGCGCGCCCGCCGTCGGTCGGAGACCCGTTGTGGGTGGCCAGCTCCTGGCGGAGCTGCGTCTCGAGGTCGCCGAAGAACTTGGTCAGGTAGACCTTGCGCAGGAGGATGCTGCGCTCGCCGCGCGCGAACTCGAGGACCTCGCGCTGCATCGCGCTCATCGCGTCGAACTGCTTCAGGATGACCCGCATGTACTCGTTGCGGGTGGCCTCTTGCGGGGCGTTCACCATGAGCTGGGCGTAGCCGCTGATCACGGTGAGCGGCGTTCGCATGTCGTGCATGACGCCCGAGATGAGCCGGCCGATGGCCGACAGGCGCTCGGATTTCTCTTGCTCCATGCGCGATCGGAAGAGCTGCAGCGCGGTCGTCGCGTTCGCCGAGACGAGGCGCAAGAGCGAGCGATCGTCCTGCGAGAAGCCGAGCGGCTTCTTCGAGTTGTAGAGCGCGATGCCGCCGATCGCCGCGTCTTCCGCGCCCTCGAGCGGGACGGCGATGGCGCTGGTGATGACCACCCCGGCGACGTTGGTGCGCTGCCGTGAGGCCGGCGGCGTGAGGTCGTCGTCGTCGTGGATAATGATCGCGCCGGTCGCGGCAGGGAGCGCGCGCGGCGCCTGCGCCGGAACGCTCGCCGCCTGGTTGTGGTGCATCGACCAGCCGAGGATGCCCTCGCCGCGCTTCACCGGCAGGCGCTTCACCTCGATGGGGACCTCTTCGCCGAGGTTGAGCACGCTCGGCGGCCGGCTCACGTCGACGAAGTACAGCCACACGCCGCCCTCGCCCTCGTCGACGAGCAGGCCGCCCGCCCGCGCCTGGCAGGCCCGCGCCGCCGAGGCCACGACGGCGCGCGCCAGGTCTTCGAGCGTGGCCGCGCGGCCCATCGAGCTCTCCAGCTCGAACAGCAGCTTGAGATCGCTGACGCGGTGCTCGAGCTGCTCCTTGGTGTCGACGAGCTGCATGTTCTTCTGGATGACGGAGAGGAACAGGCGGCTGTTGTCGATGGACACGGCGGCCTGCGTCGCGAGGGCCGAGAGCATCTCCTCGTCGTGCTGCGAGAACTCGCCCCACGAGTCGTCGGGCGGCGGGCTCGACGGTCGCTTCGTTCCGTCGATCTTGGCGTTCGTCTCGTACTTTGCGCCCTTCGCGGCCTTTGCGGCCTTCGCGGCCTTCGCGTTCTTGACGGCCGTCTTTTCGTCGCCGCGTTTGTTGAGCACCTGGATCACGCCGATGGTGCGGCCCACGTGGTTCTTCATGGGCGCCGCGAGGATCGAGCGTGTGCGGTAGCCCGTGAGGATGTCCCAGTCGCGGCTGAAGCGCTTGTCGCGGTAGGCGTCGCGGACCCGCACCGAGCGGCCGACCTTGGCCACGTAGCCCGCGATGCCCTCGCCCACCGGCAGCTCGATCGAGCGCGACTCGTGGCCGACCATGATGCGCGAGAGCAGGCGCTTTCGCTGCTCGTCGAGCAGGTAGAGGGTGGCTCGATCGGCGTCGAGCAGCTCGGTGATCTTCTTGAGGATGAGCTCCAGGAGCTGATCGAGATCGAGCGTCGAGCCGAGCGCCAGGCCGACCTCCTGGAGAGCCTTCGACGTGCGCTCTGCACGAGATAGCTCCGCCTCGAGCTCGTCGATCCGAGCCTTCAGCTTCTCCACCGAGGCATCCGCCCGAGCGGCCACGAGGCCACGCTAACATGTCTTGGCCCCGTGCGATGAGGGCTGTGGAGGTCGCGTCGCAACCGATGGGCGGCCGCGCACGGCTCTACGCGACGGCGGGCCGCGAGCCGGACGCGAGCCGGACGCGAGCCGGACGGGACCGGGCCTCGGAGGGCCGTGCTCAGGGCGCGACCCGGCCTCGAAGGGCCGCGGCGGTCGCGCCGGGCGGGCTCGGGTGGAGGGGGCTGGACAAGGAGACGATCGCCTGCGTTTGGCGGCGATCGCGGGTGCCGAGGCTACTGGTTCATGCTCTCGAGGAACTCTTGGTTGGTCTGCGTGCGACCGACCTTGTCGAGCAAAAATTCCATCGAGTCGATGACGTTGAGCGGATGGAGCAGCCCGCGCAGGAGCCAGGTGCGCTGGAGCACCCACTCGGGCAGCAGCAGCTCTTCCTTGCGCGTGGCGCTCTTGTTGATGTCGAGGCAGGGGAAGATGCGCTTCTCCATCAGCTTGCGATCCAGGTGGATCTCGCTGTTGCCGGTGCCCTTGAACTCCTCGAAGATCACCTCGTCCATGCGCGAGCCGGTGTCGACCAGCGCGGTCGCGATGATGGTGAGCGAGCCGCCCTCTTCGACGTTGCGCGCGGCGCCGAAGAAGCGCTTGGGCTTGTGCAGCGCGTTCGAGTCGACACCGCCGGAGAGGATCTTGCCGCTCGCCGGGACGACCGTGTTGTAGGCGCGGGCGAGGCGCGTGATGGAGTCGAGGAGGATGACGACGTCGCGCTTGTGCTCGACCAGCCGCTTGGCCTTCTCGATCACCATCTCGGCGACCTGGACGTGGCGCGTCGCCGGCTCGTCGAAGGTCGAGCTGATGACCTCGCCCTTCACCGTGCGCTGCATGTCGGTGACCTCTTCGGGCCGCTCGTCGATGAGCAGGACGATGAGATCGGTGTCGGGGTGGTTGCTCGAAATCGAGTTGGCGATCTGCTGCAGGAGGACGGTCTTGCCCGCGCGTGGAGGCGAGACGATGAGGCAGCGCTGCCCTTTGCCGATCGGGCAGAGCATGTCGATGATCCGCGTCGAGTAGCCCTTCTCGCCGTTTTCGCAGTTGTATTTCTGGTTCGGGTAGAGCGGCGTGAGGTTGTCGAACAAGATCTTGTCGCGCGCCACTTCGGGCGGCTCGCGGTTGATGTTGTCGACCTTGAGCAGCGCAAAGTACGCCTCGCGCTCTTTCGGCGGGCGGATCGAGCCGCTCACGCTGTCGCCGGTGCGGAGGTTGAAGCGGCGGACCTGGGACGGCGAGACGTAGATGTCGTCGGGGCCGGGGAGGTAGTTGTAGTCAGGCGAGCGCAGGAAGCCGTAGCCGTCGGGCAGGCATTCGAGCACGCCCTCTCCGAAGATCGACGAGCCCTGGGCGGCGTGCTGTTGCAGGAGCGCGAAGATCAGCTCCTGCTTGCGGAGCCCGGCGGCCCCTTCGATGTTGAGCGTCTTCGCCATCTGGACGAGGTCGCTCATGCTCTTCTGCTTCAACTCGCGAAGATGCATCTATCGAGTCTCCGAATTGGAAGGGAGGCGCGCGGCGCAGGCCGCCTCGCTGTGGAACATGAAAGGTTGGTTTTTGGGGAGTAATTTTGCGCGTTCGGCGCGCTCGCTGAGAGAGGCGAGAGAGCCGAGCGGGGTGAGCGTGTGCTCGATGTGGCCCCACATCCGAGAGGATGCCGGTGCGGAGCCCGTGTGCCAGGTTGCTACGTTGCCAGATTGCCACGTTCGAGGAGCGCGCTCTCTTGGCTGCACGAGCTTCGAGGCGGGCCCTGACGAACGGCCGCGGACTCTACCAAGCACGTGGGGTCTGTCAATCGCGGCGCGCAACGCGGCGCGACGCACGCGGCCGGGTGCGTGTAAGCTCGTCGTCGCTCACGACGTAGATCTCGCGAGGACGACGATGACGCGCAAACACGCCTTTCGCTGGTCACTTCTTGTCTCGGCTCTGACGTTTTCGTTCGCCGGTTGCGGCGGCTCGTACGCGCCCAAGTCGGTCGACTATTCGGGCGGCCGCCCGCCGCCCTCGCCGGCCAGCGAGGCGTCGCCCAGCGCAGCGAGAGACAGCGCGAGCGGCGCCGTCGCCGAAGCCCCGAGCGATCGGCCCGGCCTGGGCACGCAGTGGGGCGAGACGCGCGACTCGCGGATCACCAGCGTCCCGTTCGAGCGCGGCGACGCCGCCAAGCCGTTCGCGACGTCGGTCGTCTATTACAACGACGAAGAGGGCGCCCGCGCGATGGCCTCGTCGAGCGGCTTCGCGCGCACCTCCGGCGGCCTCGTTCCCCTGGTGAAGGGCGCGCTGCAGATCGGCCTGAAGGACGAGAACGGCGCGTTCCTGAGCGGTTTCACCGCGTCGAGCCGCAGCTACGTCGTCGGTGAAGCGGGCCGCCGCTACACCATCGTCGTGCGCAACTCGACCCCGTTCCGCATCGAGTGTGTCCTCTCGGTCGACGGCCTCGACGTGCTCGACGGCAAGGACGCGAGCTTCTCGAAGCGAGGCTACATCGTCGACCCGCGCAGCGAGATCGAGGTCGACGGCTTCCGCCAGAGCAACGCCACCGTCGCCGCCTTCCGCTTCGGCTCGGTGCGCGGCTCGTACGCCTCGCAGAAACACGGCGACACCGCCAACGTCGGCGTCATCGGCCTGGCCGTCTTCCACGAGCGCGGCACCGAGCCGTGGAAGTGGAACGAGGTCGAAAAGCGCCACGACGCCAACCCCTTCCCCGGCCAGTACGCGACCCCGCCGGGCGTGGCGCAGTAGACCACCGTCGCGAACCACGGATCGCTCGAAGCGCTGCGCACCCGGGCCCATCGCTAGCCGCCGTTCCACCCTTCGCGGCCTGGCTACAGGGTTGGAACGAGCATTGGGGGGCGCGTGGGTGCGACGTGCCTGTGCGATGCGCCCATGGCGCGGTCGGGGGGCTCGCGGCGCGTGCGAGCGACGTCCCCGCGGTGCACGCAACTGGCTTCAGGGCGCCGAGTGGATTCGCCGGAACGTAAGTGATGCGTGGGTGCGACGTCCCCGCGGCGCGTGCGAGCGAGCTTCAGGGCGCCGAGTGGATTCGCCGGAACGTGAGGTTGATTCGCGGGCCGACGGGGGTCTTCTGTTTGGGGACGCCGTGGCGCCAGAAGTGCTGCGTGGTGCCGCGCATCACCAACAGTGAGCCGTCGCCGAGGTCCAGGTCTCTTCCGGCGATGCCCTTCTGCTTGCCGGTATATCGGAGCTGGAATCGCCGCGTCGCGCCGAGCGAGACCGACGCAATGACCGGGCACGGTCCAAGGGCCTTTTCATTGTCGGCGTGGAACCCCATCGAGTCGTTGCCGTCGCGATAGAGGTTGAGGAGCACGCTGTTGAAGCTGCTCTCGGCGCACTCTTCGGCGCGGCGCCGGAGCTCCAGCAGAGGGCCTGTCCAGGCGAGTGGCACGTTGAGCAGGCCCGAGTACGTGTACACCGCGTCCGGATCGCCGAACCAGGCGACAAGGCGCGGCTGGAGAATGCGTTTGCCCATGATGACGATGGGCTTCTGCTCCCACGGCACGTCGCGAAGCAGCGTTTCGTGATAGGCGCGCGCCTCGGCGCGGCAGAGCCACTCCTCGAAGAACAGCAGCTCGCCGCCGTCCTCCAATGACATCCGCTCGCGGCCAAAATTCATCGGCTTCGGACCAGATGAAACGTCACGAGCGCGACGCCCACCAGGATCCCGGTGAGAGGCCGCCCCCACACGTCCCGCCACGCATTTTCAATCACGCGCCCCGGCTGATCCGGATGGACGAGCACCGACAGCGCTGTCCCCACCGGCCGCACCGAGCGCCCTCCCCCCACCAGGTGCGCCTCGCGCTCTCTTCCGTCCGCCTCTCGGTATCGCACGGTGGTGGACCGGTTCGCGACGACCCCGACGTTGGACACCGTCGCCTCGCGCGCCTTCGCTCCCGCGACGAACCGCGCCCGCAAGATCAGACCGACGACGCTGAGCGCGAGAAACAACACGCCCAGCGACAGGGCCAGATAGTGAGTGAAAAGGAGATCCTGGGACATGGGCTACGGGCCCACGAGATCTGGCACGCCCGCGGCGCGATTCAATGGGATGGCTGCGGGGATGCCGCCGGATCTGCGCCGGGTCCGTGGACGTGGGAAAAAGAGCTCGTCAATTCGTGGTGAGCGACTCGGTCTCTTTGGCAATGGCGCCCTTCCAGGTCTCGGCGTCGCGGTTCGGCCCGTGCGAGCGCTCGGCCTTGGCGGCCTTCTGGCGCGCCACCAGATCGGCGTGCGTCGTGAAGTAGGGCAGGCTCTTGCCGACCAGGTCCGCCACGCGCTCCAGCTTGTGGTCCGTCAGGACCTTGGCGAGATCGGTCTGGAGCTCGCCGATGATCTCGTAGCCGCGCAGCATGGCGCCCGTACACACCTGCACCGTGTGCGAGCCGAGCAGGTGGAACTGCGCCGCGTCCGCCCCCGTCTCGATGCCGCCCATGCCGCTGATCGACACGTTCGGGAAGGCCCGCGCGACCTCCATCACGTGGCGCAGCGCGATGGGCCGCACCGCCTGGCCCGAGTACCCGCCGGGCACCGCGTAGCCCTCGACTGTGGGGAGCGGGCGCAGCGTCGTGAGGTCGACCCCGGTGACGGAGAGGATGGTGTTGATGAGGCTGATGCCGTCGGCGCCGGCGCGAACGGCGGCGCCCGCCGGGGCCGTCGGATCGCCGACGTTGGGCGTCATCTTGGCCCACACCGGGATCTTCGAGACCTCCTTCACCCAGCCCACGACCTCGGACACGATCGAAGGGTCTTCGCCCATCGCCATGCCCATTTTTCGCTCGGGCAGCCCGTGCGGGCACGACAGGTTCAGCTCGAAGGCGTCGACCCCGGTGTCCTGCACGCGGTTCACGATCTCGTGCCACGCGTCCCGCCGGTACTCCTCCATGATGGAGGCGATCAGCATCTTGTGCGGGTAGTCCTTCTTGAGCTGGCGCAGCTCTTTCAGCCACACGTCGAACGGGCGATCGCTGATCAGCTCGATGTTCTCGAAGCCGACCACCTCGTTGGTCTCGCGCGAGCGCAGCTTGGCGTAGCGCGGCGCGGTGTTGATGACCTTGCTGGCGTCGAGGCTGATCGTCTTGATCACGCAGCCGCCCCACCCCAGATCGAAGCTCTTGGCGATGACGCGCGCGTTCGTGCCGGGCGGACCCGAGGCGAGCACGAACGGATTCTCGAACTTCATCCCGTTGACGACGATCGACAGATCCGGGCCCTGCATGATGAACCTCCGAGCGCGAGGAGCGCTGTCCCGCGCGAGGGTCGCAGAGTCGCACGCGGCATTGCGCTCTTCAAGAGGGCCAGCGCCCGCCCGCGAGGTCGCGAAGCTTCGGAGCGCTTCGCCCGCGAGGTCACGAACAGCCCGAGCGCTCCCCCGCGCTCCGGCCCTGGCGCGGCCCTGACGCGGCCGCCGTGACGCGTCCGGCCCGCCTACTTTTTCCGGGCGTCGTCGAAGAACGTGTCCATGGCGTCGAGCCGCGCCCGGGCGTCCGCGTCGCCCTCGCGGAACACATTGTCGAGCTCTTCGGGGTCGGTCGCGAGATGGTACAGCTCGACCGTTCCGTAGCGCTTGCGCCGGATGATCTTCCATCCCTTGTCGATCGTGGCGACGTGGGCGCGCGTCTCCACCGAGACCGGGTGCGCGCGCACCACCGCCTCACCGCCGAGCGCGGGCGCGAGGGTCTGCCCCATGAACGTCGGCGGGGTCGGGAGGCGGAACAGATCGAGGATGGTGGGGCCGAGATCGATGGTCGAGACGCTGTCGTGGATCGCCCGCGGGACGATGCCCGGCCCGCGCACCAAAAGCGGCACGTGCACCGCTTCGTCGTAGACGTTCTGGCCGTGGCGCGAGGTCTGGTGCTCGTCGAACGCCTCGCCGTGATCGGCGCTCACCATCACGACGGCGCGCTCGCCGAAGCTCCTGTCGATCGCCCCGAACAGGCGGCCCAGCTCGCGATCGACGATGGCGAGCTCGCGCAGGTAACGCTCGCGCTCGGTGCCCTCGGTCCCGGCCCGGTTGTACGGATGGTGCGCGTCGAGCAAGTGCATGAACAGGAACAGCGGCCCGGCGCCCTGGCGCTCGATCCGCTCGATCGCGGCGCTCACCACCTCTTCGCCGTTGGCGAAGCCGCGCGCCTGGCCGAGCACGTGCTCCTCGGTGAAGCCGCGCAGGAGGCCGTTCCGCGCGTTGAGCCACTCGATGCTGGAGAGCGCCGTCGAGGGGATGCCCCGCGCCGCGAGCACCTCCGGAAAGCGCGGCGACACGTCGTCGGCGGGGAAGAGGTACCGCGAGGTCCTCGTCGGCCGCTCGGACCACGCGAGCTGCGACTCGTAGCGGCCCGTGAACAGCGACCCCAGCCCGACGATCGTCATGTTCCCGGCGGAGCGCGCCTGGGTGAAATGGGCCGAGGTCCGCCGCATGCCCACCAGGTTCGGCAGCGCGGCGGCGTGGGCGTCAGAGGCGATCACGTCGGCGCGGAGGCAGTCGATCGTGACGAGCACCACGACGCCGTCGGGACGCAGGAGGGCTCTTTGCGAGGGAGGCACCGCGGGAGCCATGGCGAGACCACCAGGCTCCGCGACCAGGGCTGCGGCGACCTCTTCGGGGGTCCGATCGAGATCGACCGGCGGCACGTGCAGCTCCGCGATGAACGGCGCGAAGATCGCCGTGGGGCGCCGCAGCAGCTCGAAGGCGACCTGCGGCGGCGGCGGAACGAGCACGGCGTAGGCGCCCCACACCCCGGAGAGCGCCCACGGCAGCCAGCGCGCGACGGGGCTGCGGGCGAAGACGCCCGCGAGGGGCGAGGGCACGGTGGCGCCGCCCAGCGAGCCGCCGATCAGCGCGGCGGACGAGATCGTGATCACCGTGCCGAGGATCTCGACGAGGTGCGTGCCGGGGATGGTCTGCGGGTGCACGTAGTTGCGCGCGACGACGAAGAACACCATGCCGCCGAGCACCCCGGCGACGCGGCGGCGCGCCGACAGGAGCCGGCCCACGAGCAGCGCCGCGGGGATGGCCGTGGCGCACGCCACGGTGAAGAGCCCGCGCCAGAACAGCGGCGGCGCGATCTGGGCGAGGTGGTTCGCGCCCTGCTCGAAGTTGTTCTTCAGGACGATCCAGCCGAGCGTGAACGCGGCGGCGAACGTCGCCACCACCGTCCACACCATCGAGCGACTGCCCCGCGCCCGGAAGGCCAGCGTCGCGGCGCCGACGATCACGCCCGCCGCGAGGAGCTGCCCCACGCCGTAGAAGCACTGAAGCACGCGCGTCCGGACGCCGCCCGCGATCGGCCCCGAACGTGTGGCGGTGAGGACGAGGCTGAGGGAGGCGAGGATCCCCCACGCGACGAGCTGCGCGTTCCCCCACGAGAGCCGCGCGCTGGCCCCGGTCGAGGCCGTCGCGCCCGCGCCGATCGTGTCTCCGCTCGTCGCGACGGTCCCGTCGCCGCTCAGGGTGGCGGCGCGCAGGGAGGCCGGACGAAGGGTCGCCGGACGCAAAGGGGGCGAATGGAAGGCGTCCGCGCGCGAGGCGCCCGCGCGCGAAGCGGCCGCACGCGAGGCGTCCGCACGCGAAGCGTCCGCGCGCGAGGCGAAGAAAGGTGTCCGGGGCTTCGGCTCGAGCGGCGTGCGCGACATGGAGCGGGTTGGGATTGGACGGGTTGGAATGGGCGAGGGCGCGCGGTCGTCGCTTGCGTCCAGTTGCGCCGGGGGCTGTCCGGATTCAATCGCTGTCAGATTTCGCTGCGCGGCCCGGATCGAGACGCGCGCGTGACACCGACTGTCGCCGCCGTCTTAGTACACGGCCCACGGCGTGGGCATGAAAAGCAGGAGGAACAGGACGAGCGTGATCACCGCGACGACCTTCCTTCCTCTTGACAGCTCGCCTGGATCGGTCGGTGGGTGGTTCCTGCCACCGACGCGCGAGAGCAGGTGCAAGAGCCCGAACCACATCAGCCAGAACACCGAGTTCGAGAACGCCTGTCCGGCGTCGTCCCAGCGCCTCGTGCGGACGATCGGGGCCATGAAGCGGACGATGTTGAAGGCGAAGACGAGGAGCAGCGACCAGTGGATGAAGCGCGCGATGCGGTTCTGTTTCGGGCCGAGCAGCGCGAAGGCGACGTGCCCGCCGTCGAGCTGGCCGACCGGCAGCAGGTTGAGCGCCGTGACGAACAGGCCGCTCCAGCCGGCGAACGCCATGGGATTCAAGATCACGTCGCGATCGACAGGGATCGGCCCGATCGTGACGCGCTTGAGAAACAGGTAGAGCAGGCTCTGCCCCTCCTGCACGGAGTGCTCGGACGGCATCTCGATGGGCGAGTGCATCAGCCCGTAGACGAGCACCGGAATGGCCACCACGAGCCCGGCGAGCGGGCCCGAGGCGCCGATGTCGAGCAGGGCGTCGCGCGAGCGGATGCGGCCGCGCATGCCGATGACGGCGCCCATGGTCCCGAACGGCGAGACGAGCGGCACCGGGATGAAGAACGGCAGCGAGGCGGGGACGCGGTGGTAGCGCGCCGCGAAGAAGTGCCCGAACTCGTGGAAGAGCAAGATGGACATGAGCGGGACGGCGAAGGCCCAGCCCGAGGGGAGGGCGCGGAGCAGCGCGCCGTAATCGCCCGGATTGAGCTTCGGGTTCGCGTACATCGCGCCGGTCACGAAGACCGACAGCACGGTGAGCACGAACAGCACCACGTTCTTGCCCCAGGTCAGCGGCGGCAGCGGCGCGTCCCGCGCGGGGCTGTCCGGCGGCGCCGAGTGGCGCGCGTCCTTCTGCCAGAAATCGGCCTCCGCCTGCGAGTCGCCGTCCATCGGCGCGGTCGCGTCATGGGCTCGCGCGGGCTCGTGAGCTGAGTCGTTCTCCGGCATTTTCGCCCTTGCGCTTGTGGCATACCTCGCTCAACGCGGCCATCGCATCTCACGGACGGCCGCCCGCCCGGCGCGCCCGGCCTCACGACGTTGGTTCAATGCCGCCCGTCCCCCCGCCGCCCGCGCGGTCTTGCCCCGAGGGCCCCGGAGCGGTAGGCCGCGGGAAGTGCTCATCGTTCCGCCCGAACCGCGCCCCAGCAGCTCCGAGCTGCGCGACGGCCTCGCGGCGTTTCGCGAGAAAGGTCGCGAGCGGGCCCGGCCGCACGACATGGGGGCGCGCGACGAGCGCTTCATCCGCCGCGTCATGCCGCTCCTGGGCTCGCTCTACGACGATTACTTTCGCTGCGAGACCGAGATCGAAGAGGACATCCCCGAGGGGCCGGTCCTCGTCGTGGGCAACCACAACGCGATGACCGGCATCCCCGACATGTTCTGCCACATGATCGCGTTCTGGCGCCGCTACTCGCCCTCGCGCCTGGGCTACGGCCTCATG
>Ga0163144_10023107_pt1 | contig 12292 bp, 9 predicted proteins | sample OliLak19BULKMAT1_FD_123175 | JGI IMG/M metagenome (GOLD analysis project Ga0163144, IMG submission 123175) | Freshwater microbial mat bacterial communities from Lake Vanda, McMurdo Dry Valleys, Antarctica - Oligotrophic Lake LV.19.BULKMAT1 | ecosystem: Environmental > Aquatic > Freshwater > Lake... | reverse complement strand
TGGGGTTCAAATCGTGGATTGCGGGCAATTGCGCGTCGGCGATGACGGGGGCGGTGATCGGCCTCGTGACGTTCGGCTAGCATGTTCGACGCGCGCCTCCGCCCGCTGATCGACCCACCGTTAAACGCCGTCGGGCGGATCATCGCGCGCGCTGGCATTACCGCCAATCAGGTGACTTTGGCAGGGCTGGTTATCGGAATCGGCGCGGCGGTGGCGATCGGCTATCGTGCGTTTACGCTTGGCTTGGCGCTGGTCATCGTCAGCCGCTTGCTCGACGGACTCGACGGGGCGGTTGCGCGCGCGACGGCAAAGACCGATTTCGGCGGCTATCTCGATATCGTCTGCGACTTCGCGTTTTACGTCGCGGTGCCGGTCGGCTTCGGGTTCGCCGCGCCCGCCAATCTCGCGTTTGCCTTGATCTTGGTGGCGAGTTTCACGATCACCGGCATAAGCTTCCTCGCCTTTGCCGTGCTCGCCGCGCAACGCGGCATTTCGACCACCGCGCACGGCGAAAAGAGCTTTTTCTACAATAGCGGCCTTGCCGAAGGCGGCGAGACGATCGCCTTTTTCCTGGCGATGTGTCTGTGGCCGACGGGTTTTGCGATCCTCGCGAGCATCTTTGCGGTGCTGTGCGGGTTGACCGTGATCCAGCGGACGATCACCGCGCATCATTTCCTGAAGAATGCTCCGTAGCCGCTAAGCCTGCTTCAGATCGCGCATAAAATCCCTGATCCGGCGCGCATTGACGCCGATATCGCTTTCACCGACGCGGCTGATCGAGCGCATATCGACGGTTGCACCGCCCGCTGGCGACAGATCAGGGCGGACGCGGATCACGATATCGTCCTTAAAGCGGAAGAATAAGGAGGTTGCCGTCGCCTCGATCTTACCACCGGCCGCATCGACCTTGGCGATCGTCCAGCCGCGTTTCTGCACCAATGCCGTCGCGCGCTTCATCGCTTGCGCCGTGTCGAGCGCCAGATGCACCGGCTGAAGATCGGGATAGCCTTTGCGGTGGATCGCCTGCCAGCGCGCCATCGGGGGCATTGCTGCAAGCGCCGGGTCACCGCCATCGGGCAAATCGGCCAGATTGTCCGCACGTACAGCCAGCGTGGTGAATTGCGGTACATCGGCAAGATTGGTCGTGACATCGTGGATCATCGGGACGCCCATCGCGGTCGCGATCTGGCTGCCGACAAAGCCGCAAAAGACGATTGAGACCGCCAGCGCCACCAGCGTCGCGCGCCCGTTCGCGACGCCCCGCCGCCGCCCCAGCACAAACGCAACGATCGCGGCCAGTCCCCCGCCGATCGCCATGAGGAAACCGATCACGAGCATCAGCAACGCGACCTTGAATCCCCAGCTGCCCGTGCCATTGCCGAGACCGCCGGCAAGCGCAAGCACCAGCCCGCCGATGCTGAGCGTCAAGGCTAATCCTGTAAGGCGGGTCGTGCCGCTCGCCTGCGCAATCGTTTCGGCCATCATGCTCCCCTTCGGATTGTATCTTGTCGTAACGGCTGAAACAGCAATTGGTCGATCCGTTGATCGTCGATTGTGCGGAATTCTTCTAACCCGATCATCATCGCCTCATGCCCTGCGGCTGGCTGCGCGCAATAGCTGCCGAACAGGTAATCCCACCACGGCAGATTGAAGCCGAAATTGCTGTTGGTCTCGCGCGCGATAATCGAATGATGGACGCGGTGCATGTCGGGCGTGACGATCACCCAGCGCAGCACGCGGTCAAGCGCGCGCGGCAGTGCGACATTGCTGTGGTTGAACATCGCTGCGGCGTTCAGCACGACCTCGAAGATGAGTACCGCCAGCGGCGGCACACCGAGTGCTACGATCGCCGCGAACTTTAGGATCAGCGACAGCGTAATCTCGATCGGGTGAAAGCGCAGCGCGGTGGTCACGTCGATTTCGGGGTCGCTGTGATGCATCCGGTGGACGCGCCACAGCAGCGGCACGGCATGAAACGCGACGTGCTGTGCATAAATGAGCAGGTCGAGCGCCACCAGCGACACCAGGATTGTCAACCAGTCAGGCAGCGCAAGAATATTCAACAGGCCCCATCCTTGCACCTCGGCTGTTACCGCGACGCCAATCGCGGCCGCTGGAAACACCAGCCGGACCAGCAGCGTATCAAGCACCACGATCGCTAGATTGCCGCGCCAACGTTGCCAGCGTCCAATCGCCCCGCGCCGCCGCGGGGCGAGCACCTCGATGACCATCAAAGTCGCCAGCACGCCCAAAAAGCCAGTCAGTCGGATCAACTGTTCGGACACACCGAACGACAGGGCAAAGGGCAAAGGGGCGGTCACGCATTACGATATAAACGCTGACTGACCGGCCAACAACCGTGCGAATGGCAACTGATCTTCCCCTTTTTTGAAAACACGGTTTGCTATCTCGGCGTTGATGTCGAGGATGCCCTGACCTGGCAAAGGGCACCGATGCCTGATTATGTCATAGGGTTGCGCCCTAAATCTGCAGGGTCCCATTTCGACGCCGATCCACAGCCTTGCAGCACCGCAAACTCGCCGCCTGAGCTTCCACCCCAAACCGAGGCCAACTCTCCGTTAATCCGCGCCCATCTTTGCGCCAGATGTTCTGACGACGGACAGACTGTGTCCTGAATCCCCGTTTTGCGGAAACCGGAACAGTGCCGGGATATCTGTGTCTGCCGTCAATCTCAGGTGCGAGCTGTCCGGCATTGAAGATCGATATTACTTTTGAAGTCAATCGCGACCCATTGAAATTTCTCGATCAACGCTCAATTTTTTAATGTCGCCGCGGCAGCACAAGCGATGGTCGTTTTTGTGTCAGACCGATCACCCAAGAAAGGCCATTGCCCTTCCAAGCCGTTCGAAAAGTTCGGTGATCTCGGCTTCTGTAATGATCAGCGGTGGACAAATGGCAAGCACGTCCCCGCCAACTGCACGGACGAAAAGGCCCTCGGCTTGCGCTGCGCTCTGCAATCTTGCAGCATTTGCCGGCTCGCGCATTTCAAGTCCGCCGATCAGCCCTTGGCCGCGCGCCTCGCGGACACCGGGATGCTGGCCTGCCTGTTGCAACAGGCGCTGAAAGCCGGGCGCAACCCTGCCGACATGCCCGATGATATCGCGCTCGCGATAAATCGCCAGCACCTCACGCGCAACGGCGGCGGCAACCGGGTGAGCCGAATAGGTAAAGCCATGGCCGAAACCCTTTCGCCGCCCGCTTTCCGAGACGATGGCAGTGTGCACGTCCGAACTCAACATCACGGCCGAAAGCGGTTGATAGGCCGAAGTCAGCATCTTGGCACAGGTCAGCATGTCAGGTGCAAGATCATGGCTTTCGCTGCCCCACATCGTGCCCAGGCGGCCGAGACCAGTGATAACCTCGTCGACGATGAACAGAATTCCGTGTCTCTTCAAAATGGGCTGAATAGCGGCAAAATAGCCCTTTGGCGGCAGGATCACTCCGCCTGCGCCGATCACGGGTTCTGCAATAAAGGCAGCGATACTTGCAGCGCCGAGGCTCTCGATCGTCTCTTCAAGCTCACCGGCAAGCCGCGCGGAAAATGCCTCCTCGCTCTCCCCCTCACGGCCCTCCGCCACGAAATGAGGCGCTGTCAGATGCCGCGCGAAGGGGCGGGGAACATTGAACCCGCCATGCATCATCGGCAGGCCTGTCAGGCTCGCGCTGCCGATCGTCACGCCGTGGTAGGCACGGCGACGCGCAAGGATGGTGGTGCGTTGCGGCGCACCCTGCGCCGCCCAGTAATACCAGGCGAACTTGATGGCGCTGTCATTGGCTTCCGAACCCGAGGACGCAAAGAAAACATGCCGCAACCCTGCCGGCGCAATCGCCGCAAGTTCATCGGCAAGGCGGATGCCGGCCTCATGCCCGCGGCCGGCAAAGCTCTGGTAGTAGGGCAATATTTCGAGCTGGCGCCGGGCTGCCTCGACAAGGCGCGGCTCGGAAAAACCAAGACCGGTGCACCACAGGCCCGCCATTCCTTCAAGGTATCGATTGCCGTCAATGTCCTCCACAAAGACGCCGTCCCCCCGCGCGATGACAAGCGGACCCGTGTCCGCATGCGCGGCAAGATCGGTCTGAGGGTGTACGAAGTGCGCCAAGTCTGCTTGGACGAGGCTGGCTCGATCAAACTCGGCCGAAGTCTTGTGTGTGCTCATCGCTCAGATCCCTCCCCCACCAGCGCTCGCAGCCCGTCGGTCACGGTCGCACGTGCGCCGGCAATGACCCGAGCCTGCCAAAGCGGATCATCCGGCACCATTGCACTTAAAAGCGCTGCTGCCTGTTGCCGCTGTTCGGCTGTACCTGCACCGTGGCAACGCCAGGCCCAGTTTTCGCGGCGTTCGGCCATGAACACGCTGCTACCGTTGAACGTGCCGAACTCGATCGAAAGCGCGTGGAGATTAATCGCAGGATTGGCTTGCTGAATGGCGCGGGTCATCTTGCCGTCGAGCGTGGGCCAGCGCCCGCCCGCAGCCTCGCCATCGCTTTCCATGGCGAACAGCCGCTGCGGCGGGAAGGCATGTGCCAGCCACCGCCCCTCTTCCGTCGCACGGCCGGTGCCCGCAAGCAGGATATGGTCGCCATATGCCCCCATGCCGGTATGAACATCGATCAGCAGCGATTCTTCCACACCCTGCAGATGCTCGGACATTATGCGGTGTAACTGCAGGTTTTCGGGTGCAGGCCCGGTTCCGCCATAATAATGGCCGTCACTGTGGCTCCACTGCCCCTCGCTAAAACGCGCCTGGACCCAGGCAATGCCATGTTCCTCGATCAGCGCCCCGGCCATCGCGACAAATTCGGCTTCCGATGCCGCATCGATGCTTGTCGGGCATAGCGACGGGTGCAGTTCGGCATAGACCGGACGGTCCGGCGGCGTGATGCTCCAGTCACGAAAATTGCGATTGAGATCGACGTTGGCCTCGGTTTGACGCCGGGCATGAGCAAAACCCCAGGGGTTCACCGCGTGGATCAGCACGATCGCAAAGTCTGTCGGCAGTTGCCCGCCATGCGGATCGAGCAGCAGTGGTAAGCCGGACAACAGAAGGTCGCTCTGCACTGCAGAGCCGCAGTGCCCTTCATTGCCATGCGTGCCCGAGGTGATCAGCAGTAGCCGCCGCGCAGTGGCCGGGCCGATACGTGCCACGTCGGTGAACAGCGCGCCGCCATCCGGGCCGACGCCTGCGACAGGCCATGCTTCAACCCCGGCACCTGCCGTAGCAGCACCGTGCAGGAACAGGCTGCGAGCGACGGCATAGTCGCGGGCGAACAGTGTCTTTTCAGTCATCAACGCGTCGGCTGGACATAAAGATCGTTGAAAAACTCGGTCATCACCATGCCGGCAACTTCAGGCTTCATCGCATCGAGCATCAGGTTTATCGACGTTGTGCTTGCAGGCAGGCCATCGGCAGTGCCCGCCATGGCCATCAACTGCCGATATGTTTCGGGCGTGAAAGTGCCGGGATCAAGTTGCCCGAGCATTTCGGCAACAGGTGCGGGGATGGCCGCACCGTTCGCCCCGCGCGCTTCTTCGATGGCGGCCTGCAGATCGGGCAGGAACTGGTCGACCAGATCGATTGTCGACTGGTCGATCGAAAGATGAATATTGGCTCTTGATCCCATATACCCAAGTTGCGGCTGCACGAACCAGCCGCGCCGCCGCATGATATCGACCACGGGAAAAACTGAAAAGCCGTCGCCGCTAAAGGCGATCAGCGATGATTCGGGTTCGGCGAGCAACTGAACACCGGGCATGGCGCGGATGGCATCGGCAATGGCACGCGTCGCTGCCAGCGTGCGTTCGGCAAAGCGCATATAGCCATCATCTCCCAGATAATGGAGGAGCGCCCAGGTCGCCGCCAGCGGACCGCCGGATTTCGTGGACTGAATGGTTGGATTGATTACCGAATACCCCGTCCAGGTGGCGGCGGTAAAAATCTGGTGGCGCCGAATTTCGCGGCTGCGATGGAGAATGACCGATGCCCCTTTGGGCGCGTAAGCGTATTTGTGGAAATCCATCGAAATCGAGGTGACGCCGGGCACCGAAAAATCGAATTCGGGCACATCGACGCCCAGCCGGCGAAAATAGGGCAAGATAAAACCGCCGATGCAGCCATCGACATGCAACAGCAGGCCATTCGCCTGTGCCAACTCGCCCAACTCGGCAATGGGATCGACAACGCCATGCGCATATTGGCAGGCGGACCCAACAAGCAGCATGGTTTCCGGGCGGATCGCAGCGGCCATATCCTCGGCGCGCACCTTGAAGGTTGCAGGATCGACCGCAACCAGCGTGACATCCACATCGAAATATTGCGCTGCTTTCTGGAAGCACGCATGCGCGGTGACCGGAAGAACCATGTGCGGTTCGGCGATACCGCGCACCCTGCGGGCATGATCGCGCGCAGCCTTGACAGCAAGCAGACAACTTTCAGTGCCGCCGCTGGTAAAATTGCCGACACAATCCTCGTTGCCGCGCAGATGCGCAATCGCCATTGCGACAACTTCATTTTCAAACTTCAACAGCGATGGATAGACAGTCGGGTCAAGCGCATTTTCAGTCAGGAACCGCATGTAAGCGGCTTTTGCAAGGTCTTCGACATCGCGGCCGCCTTCGTAAACGTAGGCAAAGGTTTTGCCTTCGCGCCATGGAAGATCGGCGGCACCAGCGGCTTCCAGCCTTGCCATCACATCTTCGGCGCTCGCGCCTGTGTCCGGAATCCGCATCATTCTCTCCTGCAGTATGTTCACCAGCGTAGCGAAATGACCGTTGGTCAGCAATTGACTTGATCAGCTTTTATTGTGCATCGTCTTTTTAATGGATGGCAACCCGCAGCACGCTGAAAACGCCGTACGGTCGCCGCTGCGTCCGGATGCGGCCCAAGCGGCCTGGTGCCTGACCGAGGCTGCCAACGAGCCGTTCTTCACTCTGGTTCAACGCTATGTCTTTCCACCTTTTTTTGTTGCCGCACTGGCTGCTGGCAGCAATGCCGATGGCGCTGCGATCTGGGGCTATGTAACATCGGCGGCGGGGCTTCTGGTGGCCATCGGGGCCCCGCTGCTCGGCGCGCTGATCGATAGCGCAGGGCGCCGGCGTCCGGCATTGATTGCTGTCTCGCTTGCTTCGATGATTGCATCGGCGGTGCTCTGGTGGGCAATACCGGGATCGCCGCTGCTCCTTGTCGCGCTCGCAGCGGCGATTGCAATTACCGGAGCTGAACTGTTAGCGGTGATAACCAATGCCTGGTTGCCACAGGTTGCGCGATCCGGCCGCGCCGGCATGTTATCGGGCATCACCTTCGGACTGGGCCAGCTTGCGGGGATTGGTAGCCTCGTGCTGGTTATCGCAGTGTCAGACGAGTTGCCAACGGTTTTATCCCAAATTCCGTTTGCCGTCGAACGCTTAGCCGGTCCGATTGCCGCTGTCGCGATGTTGATATTTCTCGTTCCCAGCTTTCTTTTTCTGCGTGATATCCCCAAGTCTCCGAAAGCAGCCGGATCGCCCGGCAGCCTGGCAACGCTTTGGCTGATGTGCCGGGAGGCTGCCGGGGACAATCGGCTGGCACGCTTTTATATTGGCCGCGCCATTGGCGGCGACGGAATGTCGCTCATGTTTGCGTTCGGAGCAGTGCTTGCCGGCCAGTTGTTTGGCTGGAAAGCCGGCACGCTCGCCACCTTTGGCGTGGTGGTCACGGTCGCTGCAGCCACCGGCGGGTTTCTGTCGGTTGTGATCGACAAGTGGCTTGGCGCGCGCCGAACCGTCATCACCGGCATGGCAATCGTTCTGGCAGGCAGTGCCGCGCTGCTCAGCATTGGCAGCGCCGCAAACGCCGGCGTGCCCTTTGTCACCGTCAACGAAAAATTGTTCACGGCGGCCGCATTGCTGATCGCGCTTGGCAGCGGGCCGGCGATTGCCGGCATGCGCGCGCTGATGGCCGAAATTGCGCCGCCGGATCGCGTTACCGCAGCCTTCGGGCTTTACGCCTTCTCTGGCCGCGCCACTAACTTCATCGGGCCGCTGGTGCTGGGCCTGATTGTCAGCGGCACCGGCTCACTGCGTGCCGGTCTTCTGGTCGCTTTGGTGTTTCTGCTGATCGGCATCGGATGCTTCATAACCCTTCCGGCGGACAATCGCTCCAAGGCTTGACACTTCGCGCCATACTGCCATTCTAGCGTTAAATGACTATAGGTCAGATAGGCTTTGGCGCGTTTGATCGGCAAATCGGGGGAGTATGAAATGCGGGTTTTCAGCAAAGTCGTGGGACGCGTCCTCGCAGGAGCCAGCGTTTTTGCTCTTGCCATTCCTGCGGTGGCGCAGACCGGCGCAAGCGCCGACGGTCCCGATATCGCCGACGGTCCCGATATCGTTGTGACCGCCCAGAAGCGGCAGCAATCGCTGCTCGATGTGCCTATCACAATTTCGGTCCTTACGGCCGAACAGATTGTCGACCAACGTATCAACAGTTTTGCCGAGATTGCGGCGCGGGTGCCCAATGTCGCCTTCACCAACGGCGGGGATCGCTCGCAGACACGAATCGCCATTCGCGGGATCGGCCCCATTTCCACAGGCGGATCGGGCAATCTGGTCGGGGTGTTCATCGATGAATTCAACATCGCACCCAATATATCGACGCGTACCAGCGATCCGACGCTGTTCGACGCAGCACAAATCGAAGTTTTGAAGGGCCCGCAGGGCACATTCTTTGGCCGCAACGTGGTCGGCGGTGCCATTTCGATCACGACGATCAAGCCGGACACCAAGGCAATCGCCGGCGAAGCGCGCGTTACCTATTCAAGCTTCAACACATGGGATCTGCGCGGCGCGCTGAACGTGCCACTGGGTGAAAAGGCAGCGCTGCGTGTCAACGGCTTTTACGACCGGTCGGACGGTTGGCTGACCAATCTCGGGCCGTTTGGAAGAGGCAATGAAAGCGAAAACTACGGCGGTCGCGTGGCCCTTCGCCTGCTGCCCACCGAAACGCTGACCATCGATATTTCCGGTAGCTGGTCTGACCAGAAGGCCGCACTTCCAAGCTTTGTGCCAACCGGCTTCACTGCGACCTCGATCGATCTGCTCAACGCCTTTCGCGGCTTCGTTCCCGGCACGCCGCGCTTCCCCATCCAGCCCGATGGCGCATTCCCCGCCAATACCGATACGATGCGCACCGATATCGGCCTGTCCTCGACCAATCCCACGGCCATCATCACTGGCCGGATTGAGGCCGAATTGAGCGATAGCATCACGCTGACAAACGTCACGGGTTTCATCGACAACAGGTATCGATCCGAAGGGGAGGGAGATTTTACATCCAACCCCAGTTTCACGGTTCGCCGCGATGAGGACACGCAAGCGATATCATCCGAAACGCGCCTGGCCGGCACCTCTAAAAGGTTCGACTGGAGTGTCGGCGTGCTGTTTTCGCAAGATACCAACCGTACATACCAGAACAGCATTCATCTTGCTTCAGACCCGTTTCTCAACGTTTATAATGTCGCTTTCTCGGTCCTTGGCGGCGCGGTTTGCCCGCCCGCCATCACCGGACTTTCTTTCAATATCCCAGGGCCATGCCCCGGCTTTGGTCGATTTCGGCTGGGCATAGACACCTCTGCGGGTTTCTTTGAGAATGTCGAGTTTCGCAATCGCACCACCTCGATCGCGGCCTTCGGCAATCTCGCCTTTCGAGTAACCGACCGGCTGACCATTGAAGCAGGGGGCCGCTATTCCCGCGATCGACTCACCGGGTCGCGGCTGGAAAGTCCCTTGATGGTCGGCCTTGCGGTCCGCCCGTCGGTCACCGGACTAGAAACCACCTTCAACGATTTCTCGCCGCGATTCGCAGCGGTGTTTCGGCCAAGCGATGCCACGAGCATTTTCGTCGTGGCCTCGCGCGGGTATCGTACCGGCGGCTTTAACCTGACGCCAGGCGATGGCCCGTTCGAAAGCGAATCGCTGTGGAATTACGAAGCCGGCGTTCGCGTTGCAACACCCGATGGCAAGTTTCGCGGCTCCGCTACGGTATTCCAGATGGATTGGAACAACACCCAGGTCCGCGCCCAGGATGTCATCACCCAGCGCCAGGTGGTGCTGAACGCCGAAGGTTCGCGCCATACCGGCTTTGAAATGGAATTCACTTTGAAACCCGTCAAGGCTTTCGAAGTTGGTGCTGCCTATGGCTATCTCGATGCTCGCTTTCGCAATTTCGCCAATGCCCGCGACCTTGATGGCAACGCGCTGAACGCGACCGGCTTTCGCGTCCCGCGTTCACCCGAACACAGCATCTCGACGTATGCGCAGGCCAACGTACCGCTCGCCGGGCTCGGCGAGCTGTTCGGCCGCGTCGAATATCAGTTCAGAGACAGTTTCCGCGAGGACGTGTCGCTCAACAATCGCCGCGTCAATCCAAGTTACACGCTCATCAACGTGCGTGCAGGCATAAAGGTTGGCAAATATTCGCTCATCGCCTTTGTCGAAAACCTGGGCGATGCGCGCTATCGCTTCGGCACAAGCAACCTGGAAACCTTCCTGTCTGGCGCCCAGGCCTCGATCGGCCCAAGCCGGCGGTTCGGAGTCACCATTGCCGCCGGGTTCTGAACCGCGGCAAGCGGCAAGGGGTGCGTCAACCGTTCGGGCGCTGCCAGAGCGCTGCAAGCGCAGTGCTTGCCTCGCGTCGCCAATCGAGCTTCCAGAAGCTCGGCGGCGCATCGAAATCGCGCGGCATTCCCGCAGTCGGCACCGCCATCTGCCACAGGCCGATCAGCAGCGCATAGGTCTGCACGACGCGGCTGATCCCTTCGGCCGACGACATGCCGAGCCGCTCGGCAAGCAGGGCACCCAGGTGCCGGGTGTGATCAGCCGTCGTTCCCTTGAACCGGTCGGCAGCCTCCGGCCCGGCGTTGGGCTCAATCAGGACAGCATTGCTGATGGCCAGCGGGATCAGCATCGGATCTGCCTCAGCGCCGGCGATGATGGTTTCGACAAGGCCTGCAACACCTGTCGCCGGGGTCGGCACCCATGCCGCAATGGCGCCGACCCAGCGGCCGATACTGGTTTCGAGCAACGCCAGCCAAAGCGCTTCACGGCTTTTGAAATAAAGATAGAGCGTGCCTTTGGCGACACCCGCTTCGGTTGCGACATCCGCCATCGCCGGCAGCCGGCCGGATGCGGCGAACAGGCGCGTCGCCGCTTCAAGAATCTCACGGCCGCGGGCTTCCTTCTGCCAGTCAAACCGTGCACGCTTTGTTATTCTCTTCATGACCCCGCTTTCACCCGCACTCGATAGCCGACGGAGCCCTGTATGCAATACCCGCTGATCCTTTCACTTGCCGCAGCGTTGACAGTGGCTGCTCCGGCGCAGTCCTTTGATCGCAAGGCCGCAATCGCCGCAGCCGCGCCCTATCAGGCTGTGGTCGGGCGGGACCATTGGGGCGTCCCGCGCGTCCATGGCCAAACCGATGCGGATGCCGCCTTTGCCCTCGGCTATGCCTTTGCCGAGGATGATCTGCCATTGATCGAGGAAGCAATGGCGGCGAGCAATGGCCACAGGTTGACTGCGCGCGACACCAGCGAAGAGCGCACCGCTTATCTGGTGCAATTGTTCCGCATCCCCGAACAGGCGGACCGGATCTGGAGCAACGGCCTTGCCCCTGCGACAAAGGCCTATCTCCAGGCCTATGCAGACGGCATCAATCTTTATGCGGCCCAGCATCCCAAGGAGATCGGGCGCGCCGATCTTTACCCGTTATCAGGCAAGGACATCGTTCGCAATTCGCTGTTTCAAACGCCTTTGTTCTACGGCATGTCCGGCACGCTGACTGGGTTACTGGCACCCGGCGCAAAGCGCGATCTGGGGCGCGGCCAGGGCCTGCAAGTGCAGCGTCATAAAGAAAAAGGCCTTTTTGGCCTTCTGATGCGCGGCGACCTGACCGAGCTTGGTTCGAACGGCTTTGCAGTGGCGCCGAAGCGGTCGGGGGACGGCGCCACGCGCCTTATCGTCAATTCGCATCAACCGCTTGAAGGTCCGTTGGCCTGGTTGGAGGCGAGTGTCAGTTCGGATGCCGGTCTGAACTTTGCTGGCGGCGCCTTTCCGGGTTCACCGATATTGCTGGTTGGAACAAACGAGACGCTGGCCTGGACAGCGACCGTCAATCGTCCCGATCTGATCGATACCTATCAGTTGGTGATCAACCGTAAAAATGCCAACCAATACCGCCTCGATGGTGTCTGGCGCGATTTTGAGACCGGTGAAGCGAAAATGCGCGTTCGGGCTGCAGG